>WNFT01000942.1_pt1 | contig 42922 bp, 42 predicted proteins | sample 5400191 | NCBI WGS metagenome assembly WNFT01 (sample SAMN13153359, study PRJNA577476) | soil metagenome | isolation source: 80 cm saprolite under Madrone tree | place: USA:California | collected 2016-06-14 | reverse complement strand
GAGGGCGGGAACCATGATGGAGAGGATGCCGGCCGCGAGAATGAAGAGAAGGAGAATCTGGAAGGTGCTCAAGCCCTTCCCTCGGCCGGATGGCCCCTGCGGCGCCGCCTTGTAGGTGCCGGCGATCACCTCCTCGATGGCGTCGAGGCCGGCGGCGATGCCGTCGGCGATCTTGCCCTCGCGGAAGCGCGGCGCGACGACCTGGCGCAGGATCTGGCTCGAGAGCGCGTCGGTGAGCTTGGACTCGAGACCGTAGCCCACCTCGAGGCGCATCTTCCTGTCCTCGACGAAGACCAGGAAGATGACACCGTTGTCGAGGCCCTTCTGGCCCACCCGCCAGGCCTGGGCGAGGCGAATCGAATAGTCCTCCAGGCTCTCGCCCTGGAGCGAGCGGAAGATGGCGACGACGATCTGGTTGCTGCTCTCCCGCTCCCGCGTGCGGAGCTTGTCCTCGAGGCGGGCGCGCTCATCGGCGGAAAGCGCCCCGGCGTAGTCGTTGATGCGATGGTCGGGCGGGGGCGGGATGGGAAGCGATGCCGAGGCCACGCCACCGAGGGCGGCGAAGAGCAGCGCCGCGAGCAGCGGTCGGCTCAGGCGCATGGGGGCGGCCTCGGGACTCCCCGCACTCCCCCTAGAACTTCACTTTCGGAACAGTCTCGCTCCCTGGGGCCGACTCGAAGAAAGCCTTCTCCTTGAAGCCAGCCAAGCGGGCGACGACGGCCCACGGCATCAGCTTGATCTTCGTGTTGTAGTCGCGCACCGCCTCGTTGAAGCGCTGACGCTCGACCGTGATACGGTTTTCCGTTCCCTCGAGCTGGCTCTGCAAAGCCAAAAAGTTCTGGTTGCTCTTGAGCTCGGGGTAGCGCTCCACCGTGACGAGCAGGCGCGAGAGGGCGCCCCCCAGCTGGTTCTGCGCGTCCTGGAACTTCTTGAAAGCCGCCGGGTCGTTGAGGAGCTCCGGGGTCGCCTTGATGCTGCCGGCGCTGGCGCGGGCCTGGGTCACCGCCTCGAGCACGGTCTTCTCCTGGGCGGCGAAGCCCTTGACGGTCTCGACGAGGTTGGGGATCAAGTCGGCGCGCCGCTGGTAGACGTTCTGCACCTGCGCCCACTTCTCGCTGACGGCCTGGTCGGCGGCGACGAAGCCATTGTAGACGCCGAACAGCGTGGCGAAGCCGAGCACCACGATCAGGGCGATGACGCCGATGACGATCAATCCAGTTCTCATGCTCCGAGTATACCCGCAGGCCGCCGAGAAGGGCCCATCTGCTTCGTTGGCGAGCTTGCGGCACCCCTCAAGTCGCCTACAAGTCGTTGCCGGAGTAGGACTGGTTGAACGATTTGTTGCACAGCGGGAAGTCGGGAACGATGTTCTTCAGCAGGGCGTAGGACAGCGGCCGCCAGTTGAGAAAGGACGGATCCATGATCTTGACCCGATAGAGCGCTCCGCCCGCGTCGGCCATGACCCAGTGGATGATGGCCCCACGCCAGCCTTCGACCATGCCCCAGCCCGGCTCGAAGGCCGGCAGCGCTCCCAGCGGAGCGGCGAGCGGCCCCTCGGGCATGCCTTCGACGGCCTGGCGGATCAGCCGTGCAGATTCGCGGGCCTCCTCGACTCGGACCAGGGTTCGCGCTTTGACATCTCCGGAGGTGAAGACAGGCACGCGGAAGGAGAGATCTCCGTAGGCTGCGAACGGGTGGTCGCGCCTCAGATCGGCGTCTATGCCCGAGGCGCGCGCGACGTAGCCCAGGACCCCGTGATCGCGCGCGGTGCGGGCGGTGAGCATGCCCGTGCCCTCGAGCCTGTCCTGCACGAGGCTCGAGGCGAGCGACAGCGCCACGATCTCCTCGAAGTCCGCGAGCGCGCCGCCCACCTCGGCGGGCAGATCGAGGCCGGGGGGAAGATCGTGGCCGACACCGCCCGGCACGACGCCGCCCCGCAGGAGCCGGCTGCCCGTAAGCCGCTTGTTCAGACGGAGCAGCCGTTCGCGGATGCGAAAGCAGTGCGAGTGGGCCACCGCGAAGCCGGTGTCGTTGGCGATCATGCCGAAATCGGCGACGTGGTTGTACAGCCGCTCCATCTCGAGCAGCACGACGCGGAGGTAACGCGCGCGATCGGGCACGACCGTCCCCCCCAGCGCTTCGAGCGCCTGGCAGTAGGCCATCGAGTGGCCGGCCGTCGTGTCTCCGGAGACGCGCTCGGCCAGCTCCAGCCCGGCCACGGGAGCGCGCCCCTCGAAGAGCTTCTCCGTGCCCTTGTGGGTGTAGTAGAGGCGCGCGCGCATGTTGATGATGGTCTCGCCGACGACGGAGAAGCGGAAATGCCCCGGCTCGATGACGCCCGCGTGCACGGGCCCGACGGGAATCTCGTAGACGCCCTCGCCGCCCACTTCCACGAACGGAAAGGGCCGCCCGTCATCGGCAAACTCGCCCGCGAGGGCGTCCTTCCTCAGCGGGAAGAAATCGGCGGGCCAGAAGCCGTGGCGCACGAGCGGACGCGGGTCGGGGTGGCCCACCGCAGTGATGCCGAAGAGGTCGTAGATCTCCTGCTCGAAGAGCGAAGCGGGGTGATGGAAAGTGCCGAGAGAGGCGACGGCGGGCTCCCGGGGCGCCAGGGTCTTGCGCGCCTGGAGGAACCAGTTCTCGCTCGGGTGCGCGTAGAGGTAGTACACCTCGAAGGCGTCCAGGTCGCCACGCCGGTCATTGGCGACCATGAGACGGAGGTCGGCGCCGAAGTCCGCGCGGAGCATCTGCGCGAGCCTGAGTGCGTCGCCCGCCCTGACCGTGCCGTGTATCTCCCTGCCGCGGACAATCCGCGCCTCCGCCAGGCGCGGGCCCAGCGCGGCGACGACCGCCTGGAGGTCTCTCATCGGCCGGCGATCTCCACGATCCTGCCGAGAAGCTCGGTGATCGGCGCAGGCACCGCAATCCCCAGGCCGACGAGCATCGTGGCGCACGCGACGAGCGGCACCACCGCCCAGCCACCGCTCTCGCCACGCCGGATCCCGGCAGGCGCCGGGCCGTAGAGCATGCGGTTGAGATGTGCCAGCAGCGAGACGAAAGCGACGGCGAGGAGCGCGAGCACCGCCGCCATCAGCCAGCCCTTCCCATCGGCGAAGCCCGCGCGCACCAGCGCGAACTTCGAGAGGAACATGCCGAAAGGCGGCAGGCCCAGCAGCGCGATCATCCCGGCGGCGAAGAGGCCACCCGTCCACGGCATGACTCGCAGGAGTCCCGACACGCGGCCGATTTCTGGCGAGCCGTAGCGGTCGAGGATGCGCCCCGAGACGAAGAACATCATGGACTTGGCGAGCGTGTGATTGACGAGATGGAGCATCGAGGCGAAGACGCCGAGCGGGCCCAGCGCGAGCCCCAGGCACATGAGTCCCGTGTGCTCGATGCTGGAATACGCGAGGAGCCGCTTGTACTGGCGCTGGATCACGAGGGACAGTGCCGCGATGGCGAGGGACAGGAGACCGAGGCCGATGAGGAGCCGGTTGGGGAACTGGTGCCCGACGGCGGCGGTGACCACGGCCTTCCAGCGGACTATGGCGTAGAGGGCCACGGCCAGCAGCACGCCCGACATCATCGCCGAAAGCGCGGAGGGCGCCTCGGAGTGCGCGTCAGGCAGCCAGGTGTGCATGGGGGCGAGCCCGGCCTTGGTGCCGTAGCCGATCAAAAGGAAGACGAACGCGAGCTGGATCACCGGCGGGTGCAGCACGGGCGCGTTGGCAAGGAGCACCGTCCAATTGAGCGCGTATTCGCGCTGGCCCACGAGCGTCACGAAGTCGAAGTAGCCCAGCACGGTGCCCACGAAGGCCAGCGCGATCCCGACCGAGCCGATCAGGATGTACTTCCAGGAGGCCTCGACGGACGCCTTGGTGACCGTGAGCGGCACGATGACGGCGGAGGCGATCGTCGTAGCCTCGATGGCGATCCACATCACGCCGACGTTGTTGGCCGTCACGGCGACGAGCATGGTGAAGGCGAAGAGCGAAGAGAAGACGCGGAAGCGGCGCACCTGGGCCGGCGTGTAGTGATCGTCGGGCCCGAGGCAGGGCCCGAGGAGCGCCGCGAGAGCGGCCACGAAGGCGACGCAGGCCGCGAGGAGCGCCGAGAGCGCGTCCACGCGGAAGAGGACGGTCGCCCCCCAGGTCGGCGTCCATCCGTCGAGCACGAGTGCCACAAACCTGAGCGCCGCCAAGAGCGAGATGAGCCCGAGCCCGGCGTGGAGCACGGAGGCGGTGCGCCAGCGCGGCGGCAGCACCAGGGCGCCGGCCGCGGCGAGGATCGGAGACAGGAGCAGCGCGAGGAAGGGCGCGGCCGTCATTCCCGGAGCCTGTTGAGCTGCTCGACGTCGATGCTCTCGAAGGTCTCGTGGATCTGGTAGACGAAGACCTGCATCACGATGAAGCCCAGGGCCACGTCGAGGAAGACGCCGATCTCCACGATGATCGGGATGCCGTGGGTGCCCAGCACGGCGAGCAGGGCGACGGCGTTCTCGAGCATGAGAAAGCCCAGGACCTGCGTCAGCGCCTTCTTCCGGCTGATGATGACAAAGAGGCTGACGAAGACGAGCCCCATGGCGAGCGGCATCCCGGTGCGTGTCGGCAGCTGGCTCACGGACACGAGCCGCGCGGTGACCAGATAGGCCAGGAGCACCAGCAGCCCGCCGACGAGCAGCGAGGTCGCGGTGTTCACGTAGGGCTCGAGCTCGCGCTCCGTTCCGAAGCGCCGCGCCATGCGCTCGAGCAGGATCGGGATGCCGACGCCCTTGATCAGCAGGAGGAGGGCGGCCACGGCCCAGAGCTGCCAGTCCCCCGTGAACCAGCCGACCATCGCCGTCGTCGCCGCCAGCGCGACCGACTGGGCCGTGAAGGCGCCGATATGAGCCCTCACGCCGCGCCGCCAGAGCATCGCGAGCCCGGCCAGGAGCACGAGGGTGGACCCGCCCACGGACAGCTGCGAGACGAGCTCGGGGCTCATCGGAGGAGGAAGGACGCCGTGACGGCGAGCAGCGCCAGGATGAAGGACGCGCTGAGGAGCTCAGGCACGCGGAAGAGCCGGAGCTTGGCGATGTGCGTCTCCACGAGGGCGACCACGCCCCCCAGCGCCAGCAACTTGAGCGCGAGCGTGAGCACGGCCCACAGGAGCGCGCCCGGCGTGAGGGCCGCGGCGATGCCCCAGGGCGCGAAGAGATTGCCGAGCAGGGTGAAGAAGACGAGCAGCTTCAGCGCCGCCGCCCATTCGATCAGCGCGAGGTAGCGGCCCGAGTACTCGAGCACCATGGCCTCGTGGATCATCGTCAGCTCGAGGTGGGTCGCCGGATTGTCCACCGGCAGACGGCCCGTCTCGGCGAGCGTCACGACGAAGATGGCGGCGAAGGCGAGCACGTGTCCCGGGGCGAGCGCTTCGGTCGGCGTGGCCAGCACCCGCGCGGCGATGTGACCGAGGTTGGTCGAGCCGGCGCTCCAGGCGAGCGCGAAAATCGCGAGCGCCATGGTCGGCTCGGCCAGCGCCGCCACCGTCATCTCGCGGCTCGCTCCCATGCCGCCGAAGGGCGAGCCCGGGTCGAGCCCCGCGAGCGCCAGGAAGAACGTGCCGAGCAGCAGCAGGTAGACCACGACGAGGAGATCGCCCGCGCCGTCGAAGGGCAGCGGTACGGCGAGGAGCGGCACGAGAAGCGTGACCGCCACCGTGCTGCCGAACACGATGAACGGCGCCGCGCGGAAGAGCCAGGAGGCGTTGTTGGAAACGACGACCTCCTTGGCGAACAGCTTGCGGAGCTCGAGGTACGGCTGCCACGGGGGCGCGCCGCTGCGGTTCTGGAGACGCGCCTTCATCCAGCGGATGGCGCCGACGAGCCCAGGCGCCAGGAGTAGCGCCAACGCCGCCTGCACCGGCCCGAGCAGCCAGGGACTCATGGCTGCCCCGTCACGACGAGCCAGCCCAGGAGCAGGACGAGCGCCAGGACAAGGTAGGTGAGATACGCGTGCGCCGACCCCGACTGCAATGCGAGCACCCGCTCGGACCACGACCGGATCCGCGAGATGACCGGGGCGTAGAGGTAGCGCTCGAACCACGGCACGATCGCGGAGTGATAGGAGATGGACTGCACGAAGTAGCGCGAGTCAGGGTGGAAGTCGATGCTGACGTCTTCGCTGGGCCGGTAGACGGCGGCGAAGATGCGACGGAGCGGCTCGGCGAATGCCGTCGCGGTGTACTCCATGCGCGGAGTCTGGACCACGCGCCCGCACCCCCACGTCTCGCCGACGCGCACCGGCCTGCGCGACGCGAATGCCTTCACCGCGAGCCAGGCGGTGAGGACCACGAGGGCCAGCCCCGCCGCGACGAGCGACGGCGACATCCGCGCGAAACCCCCGGGGGTCTGGAGCGCCAGCCCGACGCTGAAGGAGGGCGCCGGCCCGGCCACGCCGACCAGCGGGGCGACGAACGACGACAGCCGCGGGACGATCTCGAAAGCGCCGATGCTCAAGACGAGACACGCGACGGCCAGCACGACCATGCCCGCGCGCATGGACCATGAAGCCTCGTGGGCGGCCGCGGCCTCGGGCGAGCGCGGGATGGCGAGGAAGGTGATGCCGAAGGCCTTGACGAAGCAGGCGGCGCACAGTCCCGCCGTCAGAGCCAGCATGCCAAGCGACAGCACCATCAGCACCGCCACGAGGGGCGACGGCGCGCCTATGCCCGGCAGGAGCGACTGGAAGAGCAGCCACTCGGAGACGAAGCCGTTGAGCGGCGGCAGCCCCGAGATGGCCGCCGAGCCCACGAGGAAGAGCGCGGCCGTCCACGGCATGCCGCGGATCAGGCCGCCCAGGCGATTCATGTCCCGCATGCCCGTCGCGTGGAGCACGGCGCCGGCGCCGAGAAAGAGGAGGCCCTTGAAGACGGCGTGGTTGATGGTGTGGTAGAGCGCCGCCACGAGCGCCAGGGTGGCCGCCGCAGGCATCTGGAGGCTCCCGAAGAGAAGGCCCGCGCCCACACCCATCGTGATCAAGCCGATGTTCTCGACGGAGTGGTAGGCCAGCAGGCTTTTGAGGTCATGCTCCATGAGCGCGTAGAGCACGCCGAGCAGGGCCGAGACGGCGCCGAGCGCGAGCACGAGACCGCCCCACCAGGCGGGACCACCGCCGAGCAGGTCCAGGCTGACGCGGAGGAGGCCGTAGATGCCCATCTTGATCATCGCGCCCGACATGAGCGCGGAGACGTGGCTCGGCGCGGCGGGGTGTGCCCGCGGGAGCCACACGTGGAGCGGGATGAGCCCGGCCTTCGAGCCGAAGCCGATGAGGGCCAACGCGAAGACGGCGTCCCGCGTTCCCGGCGGGAGCGTGAGGGCCGCCGCGCGAAGAGCGCTGAAGCCTCCCGGGCCGCCCGACTGGAGGAGCAGGAAAGAGCCGAGGAGGCAGGCGAGGCCGATCTGGGTCATGGCGAGATACCACTGGCCGGCGCTCACGACCTCGGGCTCGTCCGACTCGGTCATCACGAGGAAGTAGGAGCTGAGCGACATGCCCTCCCAGACGAGCAGGAACGTCAGCGTCCCGCCGGCGAGGGGGACGAGGCTCATCGTCAGGAGGAAGACGTTGAGCATGAAGCCGACCTGGCGGAGCGCGGGGCGGCCCTCCCACAGGCGCGCGTAGCCCGCGCCGTAGAGCGCCGATGGCGCGGCGACGAGACTCGTCAGGGCGAGGAACACGGCACCCAGAGGGTCGAGGGTGAACGCCATGCCGCCCACGGGCCCGAAGAAACCCGGCGCATCGAGAGAAAATGCCGCGCCCCGGATGCACACGCCGGCCGCCAGCGCGAGGCCGGCCGACGCGCCGACGATCGCGCCCAGCGCCGACGCCCACCGGGACAGCGCACCCGAACCGAGCGCCAGGGCGGCCGCGGCGCCCGAAGCGTAGCCCGCGATCAGGAGCAGGAAGAGCGCGCGCACTGTCTAGGCGCGGCCGCTTTGCAGCGCGGTCAGGATGCCCCGGAGGATGTGCGTCGGCTCCGGCGGGCAGCCGTCCACGAAGACGTCCACGGGAATGACGCTGTCCACGCTGCCGGCGACGGCATAGCTGCCCGCGAAGACACCGCACGTGCGCGCGCAGTCGCCCACGGCCACCACCAGCTTGGGATCGGGCGTCGCGTCGTACGTCTTGCGCAGCGGCACTTCCATGTTGCGTGTCACCGGGCCGGTGACGAGGAGGAGGTCGGCGTGACGCGGCGAGGCAACGAAATGGAAGCCGAAGCGCTCGCTGTCGTAGACGGGGCTCATGAGGCCGGTGATCTCGATCTCGCAGCCGTTGCAGGAGCCGGCGTCCACCTCGCGGATGCCGAGCGCCCTGCCGAAGAGCCGCCGCGCCTCGGCGTCCACTTCGCGGACCAGGTGAACGACCTCGCTGTCCCCGGTCCCCAGCGGCTCGGTGACGATGCCCGTCCGGAGAATCTTGGAAAGAAGTCCCATCTAGCGCCGGCGCGCCTCCCGGCGCAGCTCGTGGAGCATGCTCTGGGTGCCGATGAGGTGGTTGTCGAAGATCCGTCGCGCGATGCCGAGCAGGTCCCGGAGCGAAGCGTCGCGCACCGTGTACCGTACCGTGGTGCCGTCCTTGCGGGCGTCAACGATATTTTTCGCCCTGAGCACGGCGAGCTGCTGGGACACGGTGGGCTGGTCGAGTCCGAGGGCCTCCTGAAGCTCGTGCACGCTGCGCTCGCCGTGAACGAGGACTTCGAGAATGCGGATGCGGATCGGGTGCGCGAGGGCCTTGAAGAACTCCGCTTTGAAGGCCTGGAGCTGCTGCGCGCCGCCCGTGGCCCGCTTCATGGATTATTCCTTATATAGATATATATTGGAAATGTCAACCTGCGGCGCACAGGATCGCCGATCCGTCAGGTTGACCGCAACCGGGCTCCATGTTAGAACCGGAGCACTTCACCCGCGGTACGAGCCGCACGACGTCGTGGGGCTGCGACCCCACCGTCGGAGGCGAGTTCTGAACGGAGGACCCACCTCATGGATCTGAACTACACGCCCGAGGACATCGCCTTCCGCAAGCAGGTGCGGACCTGGCTCGAGCAGAACCTGCCCAAGAAGGAGATTCGCACTCTCGAGGACCGCCTCGCCTGGCACCGCAAGCTCTACGAGGCGGGCTACCTCGGCATGGGCTGGCCGAAGGAGTACGGCGGCGGCGGGGCGCGGCCCATGGAGCAGGCCATCGTGTCAGACGAGCTGGCGCGGGCCAACGCGCCGGCACCGAGCAACAGCCTCGGGATCGGCATCGTCGGCCCGACCATCGTCGTCCACGGCACGGAGGCCCAGAAGAAGCGGTACCTCAGAAAGATCCTCACGGCCGAGGAGCTGTGGTGCCAGCTCTACTCCGAGCCCAATGCCGGCAGCGACCTCGCGGCGCTCAAGACGTCGGCCGTGGACCAGGGCGATCACTTCATCGTCAACGGCCAGAAGATCTGGACGAGCGGCGGCAAGATCGCCGACTGGGGACTCCTCCTCGCCCGTACGGACACAAAGGTCGCGAAGCACAAGGGAATCACGTGCTTCCTCATGAACATGCGCCAGCCTGGGGTGGACGTGCGCCCACTCAAGCAGATCACGGGCTCGTCCGAATTCTGCGAGGTCTTCATGACCAACGCCCGGGTCGAGAAGAGCGACCAGATCGGCAAGCTCGGGGAAGGGTGGGCGATCGCGCAAACGACGCTGGGCTACGAGCGTGGCGGACGCGCGCTGGCTCGCATCACCAACTACGCCTCGCACTTCTCCCGGCTCGTCGGCGCGGCCAAGCGCATGCGTCGCCACGGCAAGCCGCTCATCGAGGACCCGGTGGTGCGCCAGAAGCTCGGGCGAATCTGGTCGGAGATCGAGGTCGAACGCTACCAGGCGCTGCGCACGCTGACGCTCCTCGAGCGCGGCGAGCATCCGGGTGCGGGCGGCTCGCTGACCAAGCTCTCGTACTCTGAGCTCGAGAAGCGATTCATGGAGCTGGCCCTCGAGATCCTCGGCCCCTACGGACAGCTCACCGAGGGCGCGCCCGAAGAGTTCCAGCTCGAGGTCGAGACGGCGGTGGCCGAGCAGGGCTCGTGGGCCTATGCCTATCTCTGGTCGCGGGCCGGCACGATCTACGCCGGCTCCTCCGAGATCCAGAAGAACGTCATCGGCGAGCGCATCCTCGGGCTGCCGAAAGAGACCCGCGCGGACAGGGTGGGAGGCAAAGCGTGAACTTCTCCTTCAGCGACGACCAGATTCTCCTGAAGAACTCCGTCCGTGCCGCGCTCGACGAGCAGTGCAAGCCCGCCCACGTGCGCGCGATGTTCGACGACCCCAAGGGCTACGGCGATGCGCTCTGGAGCGAGATGGCCAAGCTCGGCTGGCTCGGCCTGCCCTTCGCCGAGGAGCAGGGCGGCGCGGGCCTGGGCCTGGTCGAACTCGCGCTCGTGCTGGAGGAGATGGGCCGCGCCGCCTACCCCGGCCCCTTCTTCGGCACGGTGGTGCTGGGCGGCCTCGGTCTCATGCTGAGCGGCAGCGATGCGCAGAAGGACAAGTGGCTCTCGGCCATCGCCTCCGGCAAGGCGCGCGCGACGGCGGCGCTGGTGGAAGAGCAGCTCGACTGGAATCCGGCGTCCACGGCCGCGACGGCCGAGAAGTCCGGCAGCGGCTGGACGCTCTCCGGGCTCAAGCGCTTCGTGCCGTGGGCGCACGTTGCCGAGGTCGTCCTCGTGCCGGCGCGCTCGCCCGAGGGAGTCTCGCTCTTCCTCGTGGATCCGAAATCGGCGGGCGTCACCCTCAAGCCCATGGTCGGCATCGACCTCACGACCCGCTGGTCGGAGATGCGGCTCGACAAGGCCGCGGTGGGCGCCGACGCCATCCTGGGCGCGCCGGGAACGGCGGGGCCTGTCGTCGAGGCGCTCCTGCGCCGCGCCGCGGTCATGGCCTCCGCCGAGATGCTGGGTGCCGCGCGCCGCTGCCTCGACATGAGCGTGGAGTACGCGAAGGTGCGCGAGCAGTTCGGCCAGCCCATCGGCTCCTACCAGGCCATCCGCCACCGCTGCGCCGAGATGCTGGTCGAGGCGGAGAACGCCCACGCCGCCGTCTACTATGCTGCGTGGGCGCTGACCGCGGGCGCCGAGGACGCCGCGATCGCCTCGTCCATCTGCAAGTCCTATGTCAACGAGGCGGCGCGAAAGGTCTGCGGCGACTCCATCCAGGTGCACGGCGGCATCGGCTTCACCTGGGAGTACGACCTGCACCTCTACATGAAGCGGGCCAAGGGGCTCGAGCCGCTGTACGGCGACACCGAGTACCACCGGGAGCTGATCACGCGCCACGTGACGTCGTCTTCTCGCTGATGGCGGAGGCCCGCGGACCGCTCGACGGCGTCACCATCGTCGACCTCACGTCGTACATCGCCGGCTCCTACAGCGCCATGATGCTCGGCGACATGGGCGCCCGCGTGATCAAGGTGGAGGGGCTCGAAGGCGACACCTTCCGCGAGCTCCACGGCTTCTACGGCTGGAATCGCGGCAAGCGCTCCATCGCCGTCAACCTCAAGGACCCGGCCGGAAGCGCCGTCATCCACCGCCTGGCCCGGACGGCGGACGTGGTCATGGAGAACATGCGTCCCGGCGTCGTCGAGCGCCTGGGCGTGGACTACGAGACGCTCCGCCCGCTGAACGGCCGGCTGATCTATTGCTCGGTGAGCGCCTTCGGGCCCGATGGGCCCGATCGCGACCGGCCGGGCTACGACCCGGTCTTCCAGTCACTGGGCGGCGTGATGACGCTCCAGGGCTTCGGCGGCGCGCCGCAGTACGTGCGCATTCCCGTCACCGACTACTACACGGCGGCGCTCGCCTCGCAGGCCGTGCTCGCGGCGCTCTTCGTCCGCGAGCGGACGGGCCGGGGGCAGCGCGTGTGGACCTCGCTGCTGCACGGCGTGCTGGCGCTCCAGTCGGGCAGCTTCGTGGACTGGCCGGGGCGCGAGATCGTCTATCGCGACACGCCGACCTACCGGCTCTACCAGGCGGGCGACGGCGGCTGGTTCTTCCTCGCCTGCGGTAACCAATCGTTCTGGGTCAAGCTCTGCACGGTGCTGGGCAAGCCGGAATGGGCGAGCGATGCGCGCTTCGCCTCCTGGTTCGGCCGGCGCGACCACGCCGACGAGCTCACCCCGTTGATGGAGGAAGCCTTCGCCTCGCGACCGCGGGACGAGTGGGTGCGCATCCTCAACGAGGCCGACATCCCCTGCGCGCCGACCCAGGACCTCCGGAGCTTCATGTCCCATCCCTCCGTCCTCCACCACAAGATGCTGGTCGAGTATGACCACGCGGAGCTGGGAAAGCTCAAGATGATGGGCCAGCCCCTCCGCTTCTCCGAGACGCCGGGCGCCGACGCGGGTCCGCCGCCCCTGCTCGGGCAGCACACAGCCGAGGTCCTGCGCGGCGCGGGCTACGCCGACGCCGACATCGCCGACCTCCACCGTCGGGGAGTCATCACCGGGAAGGATCTCTGAGCGTGGCCGAGCCGCCGGTTCGCTATGAAGCCAAGGATGGTGTGGCGACGATCATCCTCGACCGCCCCGACGTGCTCAACGCCATGAACAACCCCATGCGCGCGGAGCTCCTCGAGATCTTCACGCGCCTCCGGACGGACGACGCGGTCAAGGCGGTCGTGGTCACTGGCGCCGGCGAGCGCGCCTTCTGCGCGGGGGCCGACATCCGCGAGTTCCTCGAGCCGCCGACGCCGACCCACTTCCGGGAAGCGCGGAAGCGCCTCGACTTCAGGGCCGAGATGGAGCGCTGCCCGCAGGCGATCATCGCCGCCATCCGCGGCTTCGCGCTGGGGGGCGGGCTCGAGTTGGCGCTGGCCTGCGACATCAGGATCGCGGCGGAGGACGCGCAGCTGGGACTGACCGAGATCAACCTCGCCATCATCCCCGGAGGCGGCGGCACGCAGAGGCTCCCTCGCCTGGTGGGGCGCGGCAAGGCGCTCGAGATGATCCTCACCGGCATGCGCGTGCCGGCCGCGGAAGCGCTCCGGATCGGTCTCGTCGAGCGCGTGGTGCCGGTCGCCGAGCTCATGCCCGCCGCGCAGGCACTCGCCCGCCAGATCGCGGACAAGGCGCCGATCGCGCTCCGCTACGCGAAGGAGTCGGTGGTGGGCGGCCTCGGGCTCCCACTGGCCGACGGCATCAGGCTCGAGAACGATCTGTCCACGCTGCTCCGCACCACCGAGGACCGCGTGGAAGGCGCCAAGGCCTTCGTCGAGAAGCGCAAGCCCACGTGGACAGGTCGCTGACCCGGAAGACCGAACGCGCATTTCCTCACATTCCGGCGCCCGGCTCCCGTAAAGTTGACCCTCCACCCCGCCCGGTTGTAGCATCCACCCCCGGATGCCCTTCGCGTACTTCGATCGGCTGACGCGGCGCCAGCAGGGAATCTACCTGCGGAGCGACAGGATCACGGGCGTGCCGCTGCCCGGGGCGGCGGCGATACGGCCCCTGGTGGCCGAGCTGGGCGCGGCGCTCGAGAGCGGTGACCGCGGCCTGACGGAGTCCGCGTCCCAGCTGCTGGCGGGGGAGATGGCGCGGGCACTCGGCCTCCCCTCCGTGCGCGTGACGGTGCTGGCGGCGCGGCCGCACGCGCGCTGGGGCGAGCTGCACGGCCTCTACGAGACGCCGAGGCGGCAGGGCGCGCCGCCCACCATTACGCTCTGGATGCGGACGGCCCGGCAGAAGAAGGTCGTCGCCTTCCGGACATTCCTGCGGACGCTGCTCCACGAGTTGGGGCATCATCTGGACTACACGCTGCTGAGGCTGGGAGATTCGCTCCACACGCAAGGCTTCTACCAGCGGGAATCGCACCTCTTCCACCAACTCGTCACCGACGGGGGACCCGGCATGGCCACTCTCGAGGAGCAGATGGCGCGCATGGAGCGCACGGCGGGCGACCTCGCCGCCGCCGTCAAGGGCGTGCCCGACGCCATGCTGTCGAAGCGCCCGGACGAGAAGAACTGGTCCGCGAAGGAAATTGTCTGCCACCTGCGCGACACCGAAGAGGCCTTCATGGCTCGCTTCCAGAGCATGATGGTCATGGACGAGCCCAAGTTCGTGGCCGTCGAGCCCGACCGCGTGGCCATCGATCGCCAGTACCAGCGCAACGACGCGCCGGAGGCGCTCTCGACCTTCAAGCAGCGCCGGGCCGAGACCCTCGCGTTCCTCCGCGGCCTCAAGCCCGAGCAGTGGGAACGGGGCGGCATCCATCCCGTGCGCGGAAGAATGACCGTGACGGACTTCGTCGGGCTCATGGCCTGGCACGACGACAACCACCTCGACCAGCTCAAGCGCGCCCTCGACGGCAAGGCGTGATCTAAGAACTCCAGCCGCTCACACCAAAGGAGATCTCCCATGATCATGAAGCTCCGCACGCGCAAGGCGCTCATCACGGGCCTTGCCGCCCTGGCCCTGCTCCTGACTGCGGGCCTGTACGCCGTCGCCCAGCAGACCATGGACGAGTCCAAGCGTGACCGGACGGTCGCCGCGCCGGGCGGCAAGTATTACGTCCTGCCCGCCACGCTCGAGACGACGCAGTGGGGCTGGCTCGATCCCAACGAGCCGCCCAAGCTGGTCGTGAGCTCGGGCGACACCGTCGCCGTCGAGACCATGATGCACGCTCACAACAAGATTCAGCCCGGCACGACCATGGAAGAGATTGTCGCCCTGCGGAAAGCCAACCCGGGCGGGGGGCCCCATTCGGTCACGGGTCCGATCTACGTCAACGGCGCCGAGCCGGGCGACGTGATGGAGATCCGTTTCCTGAAGATCACGCCCAAGGCCTTCGGCACCAACTTCAACCTGCCGGGCAAGGAGTTCCCGACGATCGGAGCCCTCGCGCCGGAAATGCCGGACGGCTTCGTCAAGTACTTCTACCTCGACCTGGACAAGCGATCGGCCGAGTTCAAGCCGGGCGTCACGATAGACCTCCAGCCTTTCCCCGGCACCTTTGCCGTGGGCATCGACCCCAAGGACCCCTCGCCGAGGAAGGGCGGCTCGACCGACCCGATGGCGCCCGTGTCCACGCTCCGCCCCTGGAAAAACGGCTCGAACATGGACATCAACGAGATCCAGGAAGGCTCGACCCTGTTCATTCCGATCTTGGTCAAGGGAGGGCTCGTGTGGACGGGCGACTCCCACTGCCGCCAGGGCAACGGCGAGGTCAACCTGACGGCGCTCGAATGCTCCTACAGGGAGATCGTCATGCAGCTCATCGTCCGCAAGGACATGAAGCTCGACTGGCCCCGCATCGAGACGAAGACGCACTGGATCGCGACCGGCTTTGACGAGGACCTCAACAAGGCGATGGTCAACGCGGTCCGCGAGGCCGTGGACATGCTGGCTGCGCAGAAGACGGTGCCGCTCACGCGCTACGAGGCGTATTCCCTCGTGTCCATGGTCGGCGATTGCCGGGTCAGCCAGGTCGTGGACGTCCGCAAGGGCGTGCACTGCATGATCCCGAAGTCGATCTTCACCGCCATGAAGTAGCCCTGGTGCTGCGGGCGCTTCTCGGCGCCGCGCTCGTCTTTTACGTCGTCGCGACGGCGGGTGAGGTCGCCGCCCCCGTGTGGGGCGGGGGCTCCCTCGCAGTCGTGGCCACGTCCACCGACCTGAAAGCGCTTGTCGAGGAAGTCGGCGGCGACCACGTGCGCGTAGACGCCCTCGCCCCTTCGCTCCAGGATCCGCACGCGGTCGAGATCAAGCCGGGGCAGATCGCGGCGCTCCGCGGCGCGGCGCTCCTCGTGAAGGTCGGCCTCGACCACGAGCCGTGGCTGGCGGGGCTGCTGCGGACCGCCGGTGATTCCCGCTTCGCCCCAGGGGGCCGGGACGTCCTCGACTGCTCGAAGGGCATCGAGCTTCTCCAGGCCGACACCGCGCGGGTCAGGCCCGAGAGCGGCGAGCACGTCCACGGCTTCGGCAACACGCACTACTGGCTCAACCCCGAGAACGCGCGGCCGATCACCGCGGGTATCCTGGAGGCGCTCGTGCGCCTTGCCCCCGCCGAGCGCGCCTACTTCGAGTCGCGCCGCGGAAATTTCCTCAAGCGCCTCGACGCCGGGATCGCGCGATGGACCAAGACGCTCGGGCCGTATCGCGGAACCAAAGTCGTCGTCGTCCACGAAGGCTGGCCGTATTTCGCCAGGCGGTTCGGTCTCCAGATCGTGGCGGCCGTCGAGCCCACGCCCGGCGTGCCGCCCTCGCCCGCCTACCTGGCCGAGATCACGAGGCGAATGAGAGACGCGAAGGTCCGCGTGTTGATCGCCGAGCCCTACTCGAGCGCCGGCCTCGTGGCCCGGGTCGCTTCCCTGAGCGGCGTGCGCGCCGTGACGCTCGTGCCATCGGTCGGTGGAACTCCCGAGGCCCGAGACTACCTCGCCCTCTTCGACCTCGACGTGGCGCGCCTCGCCGAGGCGCTCCGCGCGCGCTGATGCTCGACCTTCTCTGGCTGCCCTTCCTCGCCTGCCTCATGCTGACGGGCATTCACGTCTACCTCGGCCTCCATGTCCTCGCCCGCGGCGTGATCTTCGTGGATCTGGCGCTGGCCCAGGTCGCGGCGCTCGGCATCACCATCGCCTTCCTGGCGGGCCATCCGATGCAGAGCGAGGCCGCCTACTGGTACGCGCTGGCCTTCACCGTGGGCGGCGCGGGATTCTTCTCGCTGACCCGCTTCCGCCGGGCGGCCGCCATCCCGCAGGAGGCCGTGATCGGCATCGTCTACGCGGTCTCGGCCGCCCTCACCGTCCTGGTCGTGGACCGCGCGCCGCAGGGCGCAGAGCACATCAAGCAGCTCCTCGTGGGAAGTATTCTCACCGTCACGCCCGGCGAAACGGCGCGGCTCGCGCTCCTGTACACCGTCATCGGCGCGGTTCACGTGGCGATCCGTCGGCCTCTACTCGAGATCTCCTTCGATCCCGACGGCGCCTCCACGCGGGGCCGTGCGGTGCGCTGGTGGGACTTTGCCTTCTACGTCACCTTCGGCGTGGTGGTGACGAGCTCGGTGCGGGTGGCGGGCGTCCTGCTCGTTTTCTCCTACCTGATCGTTCCCGCGGCGGTGGGCGCGCTGCTGTCAGGCTCGGTCGCGGGCCGGCTGGTCATCGGGTGGACCGTCGGCGCGATGGTGAGCGCGCTCGGGCTGTGGGCGTCCTTCGCCTGGGATTTGCCGACGGGGGCCGCCGTGGTCGCGACCTTCGGCGCCCTCATGGCCGTGGTCGCCTGCGCGCTCGGCCTGCGGGCGCTCGCACGGAGCGTGAGAGAGCGGGGCTGGGAAGCCCTGCGCGGCGTCGCGATCGTCGCGTGCGCGGCCATCGGACTCGCGGGAATGCTGCTCGCGGCGTTTCCCCGCATGGATCACTACTGGATCGACTGGACGGAGGACACGGCGCCCCTCGTGGAGCTGGCCTTTCTCACGCCCGCGGAGCGCCAGGCCTGGCGCGACAGTCGCGAGGCGCTCGAGCGCGGGACCGCCGAGCTCCGGCGGCTCAAGACGCTGGAGGTCGACGCCCGGTGGGGACGGGCGACGCTCACCCAGGAGCAGCAGGAGCGGCTGCGCCAGTTCCTCGCCTCTCGGGGCGAGATCACGGCCGGCGACCGCTTCGTGCTCAAGACGCTTCGGGGTCGCGCGCGCACGCGCCAGCGCTTCTGGCTCGGCCTGCCGCTGCTCGCGCTGGGGACCGCCGGGGCCTTGACGCTGGCCCGGAGACGGACAGGGGACGACTAGGAGACGGGCGCGGGGACGGGACCGGTGTCCACCACCGTCCGGTAGTTGGGGTCGCGCTTGAGCCGCCAGATGAAGGCGTCCACCACGAAGTGGTGGATGTTGATGATGGCGGTGACGAGGAGCCCGCTCTGCACGATGCCGAAGCCGAAGAGCCAGTACGTCTGCGGCCACCGGAAGAAGAGCACCCATCCGAGGATGAGGCACGTGACGTAGAAGGTCGCCGTGTGGAAGAACCACCCGTGAACGTTCGACGCGCGCCGCTCCTGGTCCCTGATGTGGAACACGCTCACGATGGCCAGGTATTGCAGCCCGTGAAACACCGTCGCCCAGACGAAGGCGTTCAAGTAGTTGAAGAGCGTCCACCAGATGGCATTGGACACGATGACGGCCACGCTGATCATCGGCAGGACGAGCCCTCTCCGCGTGCGGAGCCAGAGGAACAGCGCGACGGGCGCCACGAGCGAGAGCACGGTCAGCGTCTGCATCAGCGCCGTCCGCATCGGGAAGCCCGTGTAGAACCCGCGCGGCAGCAGGAGCGCCATCCCGCCGTCGGGGTGAATGAGCGTCCAGAAGAAGGGAATGAGACAGGCCCAGAGGATCCACCGCTTGTCCGCGGTCTCCAGCGCGCTGCCCGAGCGGTACGCGTACATCACGCTGAGCCCATAGGCCTGCCGAGAGTAGTGATAGGGCGACCACACGAGGTAGAGGGCGAAAAGATAGCGCCCCACGGGCTCGCCCACGACGAGCGCCGCCGTCACCACGGCGACGGCGATCACCGGGAAGCCCACGGTGAGGAACGGCCAGGTCTTCACGGCGCCCGGCTTCGTGTAGAGCCGCACCGTGGACGCGGCGAAGTGGGCCCAGTTCGACACGAGGATGGCCCACCAGAGGAAGGGGTCGTTGTCCGGGAAGTTGAACCCACCCCAGTACAGGATGCCGCCCGCGACCCAGCTCAGGAGCCCGCCGATCAGAAGGTAGTCGAAAGCGGGACTGACGAACATCTTGCCGAGCCGGAACGTGCTCGAAGGGGCCACGGACACGGCAACACCATCCATGATCCCACCCTAGCACAAGAGGTCAGAGAGCCGCGCAGGCCTCGAGCGTGGGACGGTAGTGCGGCGCGCCCGGAAAGCCGATGGGCCGAATGGCCGGCAGCGTGACGCCGGCCTCGCGGTAGGCGGTCACGAGTCTCGCGACGGCCCCGGCGTCGCCGATGGCGCCCAGGCCCTGCACGAGGCGATCGCCCACGGTCGCCGGACCCGGCGCGCGCTCCCAGGCGGAAAGCTCCGCCGCGAAGCCGCTCTTCTCGAGCATGGCGCGGTAGAAGGGCAAAGCCAGGTAGCGCGCGAGCTCCGTCTTGAAGGCCTCCGTGCCGGCCGACCGGTCGGCCGTCACCGCCGCCGGCACGGAGACCACGATCTCGAAGCCGTCGAGCGCCTTGCCCGCCCGCTGACGCCCGCGCCGAATGGCGGGCACCGCGTGATCGCGCACGTAGGCGGGCGCGCAGAGCCAGAGGACCGCGCCGTCAGCAATCTCTCCCGCGAGCTCGAGCATCGCCGTCCCCAGCCCCGCCAGGTACATCGGTGGCGGCGGCGGGAGCTGCGGCACCCCACTCTGCCATGCCACGCGATAGCGCGGTCCCGCGTGCTCGACGCGGCCCATGAGCGCCTGGCGCAGAACCGCGACGTATTCGCGGAGAACCTCGAGCGGCCGGCCCATGTCGAGGCCGAGGCTGGCTTCCATCATCGGGCGGTGGCTCACGCCGATGCCGAGACGAAGCCGGCCTCCCGAGAGCTCCTGAAGCGTCAGCGCCTCCTGGGCCATCAGCACCGGATGGCGTGGGTAGATGGGAATGATGCCCGTGCCCAGGCCGACGCGGGGCGCGGCATGGGCGTACGCGGCGAGCACGTGAAGGCCATCGCGCCCCAGTCCGTGGGTGACCCAGACGCTCTCGTAGCCGGCCGCGTCCGCTCGCCGGGCGAGGTCCACCGCCGCGGCGAGATCGGCGCCGGGCGACAGGAAGATCGCGGAGCGCGACACGGCGCTCAGCCCCGCGGCGTCACGCCGAGGGCGGCGAGCTGGGCGCGGAGGTCGTCGCCCTTGTCCACCCGGAAGAGCACGGCGTGCATCCCTACCTGCCGCGCGGCCTCGACGTTGGTGTCGAGGTCATCGACGAAGACGCACTCGGGCGGCTCGAGACCGAGCCGCTCGGCCGCGAGGAGATAGATCGCGGGCTCCGGCTTGGCCATGCCCACCTCGGCCGAGCAGACGATGTCGTCGAAGAGGTGGTGGATGCCGATGTCCGACTCGAGGCGCTCGCGCAGCGAGCGGTCTGCGTTGCTCAGGATGGCGAGTTTGTGGGAAGCGCGGAGCTCGCGGGCGAGGCGGAGGTTGGGCTCGATCGGGCGCTGGGAAGCCCGCCACTCCTCGTGAAGGGGCGGCAGCGCCCTGCCCGCGCGCTCCTCGAGCAGGCGGTGGGCGGCCTCGAGCCATGCCCGCCGGTCGCCGCGGCCGCGCTCGATCGCGTCCCACCTCCCCGTGCGGTAGAGCGTCTCGAACACGGACGAGCGCGGGAGGCCGTGAGCCTGATCGAGCTCGCGCGCCACCTCCCAGCGCATGTCCCAGAGAACACCGCCGAAGTCGAAGACGACGCCGCGCAGCTTAGTACTTGCCTCTCTTGCCGGACTTTGCGGGATCCGGAGCCTTGACCGCCGGCCCGAGGTCGCCGCCGAGGGCGACCCAGCCGCGCTGCTGCATGCAATCCTCAGCGAGAACTTGCGTCTTCTTGTCGGTGCACGCATCGCGGTCGCGATCGAAGTCAGCGGCCGTGTAGTCGGTGTTGGGCTTGTACCATTGTTTCTCGGGCAAACCCGACCAGCAGGCCGCCAGCGCCAGGGCCGCGATGGCGAGGAGAAGCGCCAAGCGATTCATTGGCGGCATGATACCATGCCGCCGCGATGCTCGACACCACCATAGCGGGGAGCCTTCCCAAACCCGCGTGGCTCGCCACGCCGAAAACGCTCTGGGCACCGTGGCGCCTCGAGGGCGCGGCGCTCGAGGAGGGCAAGCGCGACGCCGTTCGCCTCGTCCTGCGCGATCAGGAAGAGGCCGGCATCGACATCGTCACCGACGGCGAGCAGACGCGACGCCACTTCGTGTGGGGCTTCGTCGAGCGGCTGGACGGGGTGGACTTCTCGAAGATGGTCACCATCGGGATCCGCGCCGACCGCTACAAGGCCGACGTGCCGACGGTGACGGCGCCGCTCCGCCGTCGCGGTCCGATCCACGCCGACGAGGTTCGCTTCCTCCGCGGAGAAACCAGGCGCCGCGTGAAGTTCACCATCCCGGGACCCATGACCATCGCCGACACCATCCACGATGCCCACTACGGCAGCCGCGCGAAGCTCGGCATGGCGCTGGCCGCCTTGATCAACGAGGAAGCGCGGGAGCTCGCCGCCCTCGGCGTGGATGTGATCCAGCTCGACGAGCCGGCCTTCAACGTCTACATGGACGAGGTGCGCGACTGGGGCGTTGCCGCCCTCGACCGCGCCGTCGAGGGCGTCATCGGCAAGACGGCGGTGCACATCTGTTACGGCTACGGCATCAAGGCCAACACCGACTGGAAGAAGACGCTCGGCGGCGAGTGGCGGCAGTACGAGCTCACCTTCCCCCTGCTCGCCCGCAGCCGCATCGGCGGGATCTCGCTCGAGTGCGCCAACTCGCGCGTGCCGATGGCGCTGATCGGCCTGCTCGGCGCGAAGGACGTGCTGGTGGGCGCCATCGACGTGGCGAGCGACCGGGTGGAGACGCCGGCGGAGGTCGCGGCCGTGATCCGCGAGGCGATGAAGCACGCGCCGCCCTCGCAGATCTTCCCCTGCACCAACTGCGGCATGGTGCCGCTCGACCGCGAGCTTGCCCGCGCCAAGCTTCGCGCCCTCGGCGCCGGCGCCGCCCTCGTCCGCCGCGAGCTGCGCTAGCCCCATGGACGTGCTGGATCTCCTGCACGGCATCGTCACCGGCGCGTACACCCTGGAAACGCTCATCCAGTGGGGCGGGTACCTCGTGCTGTTCGTGATCGTCTTCACGGAGACGGGGCTCCTCGTTGGATTCTTCCTCCCCGGGGATTCGCTCCTGATCACGGCGGGGCTGCTCGCCGGCATGGGGACCCTGAACATCTGGTGGCTCAACGGGCTGGTGATCGCCGCGGCCATCCTCGGTGACAGCACGGGCTACGCCATCGGCGCGCGCCTGGGTCCGCGCATCTTCACCCGGGAGAAGTCGCTGCTGTTCAATCCGAAGCACGTGCTGCGCACGCAGCGGTTCTACGAGAAGTACGGGCCCAAGACGATCGTCATCGCCCGCTTCGTGCCGATCATCCGCACCTTCGCCCCCGTGCTGGCGGGAGTGGGGAGCATGCGCTACCGGCGCTTCCTGACCTACAACATCGTCGGTGGCGTCGCCTGGGTCACGTCGATGACCTGGGCGGGCTATCTCCTCGGCCAGACGGTGCCGAACATCTCCAAGCACATACACGTGCTCGTGATCGTCGTCATCGTGCTCTCGTGCGTCCCCATCGCGGTGGAGGTCTACCGGGAGCGCCGCAAGGCCCCTACGCGATCTTGAACTCGCAGGCTGCCTGCTAGTAGCCGATGGCGGCGCCGTCGCTGCGCGGGTCGGAGCCGCCGAGCCGCGCCCCGGTCGTTGGATCGATCGTGATCCCGTGCGCGTGTCCCGCCAGCTCCTCCCACGCCGGCCACCGGTGCACTCGATGACCCCGACGCTCGAGCTCGGCGAGCGTCGCCGCCGGGAAGCGGGCCTCCATGTTCAAGAGGTCGCGCGGGTCTCCGAGGACGAAGCGCCCGGCCAGCCAGCGCGGAGACTCCACGGCCTGCTGGATGTCGAGGCCGAAGTCGATCATGGCGGTGTAGGCCTGGAGGTGGATCTGGGGCTGGCCGTCGGCGCCCATGCAGCCGAGCACCTGCCAGAGCGCGTCGCCCTTGAAGGCGAGCGAGGCGATCAGGGTATGGAGGGGAATCTTGCCCGGCTCGAGCCGGTTCGGGTGCGCAGGGTCGAGCGAGAAGTACGCGCTCCGGTTCTGCAGCAGCACGCCCGTGCGCCCCGCCACCACGCCCGAGCCGAACATGCCATAGACGCTCTGGATGAGAGCGGCGGCGTGGCCGTGGGCGTCCACCGCGCAGACGAAGACCGTGTCGCCGGCGAGGCTGCCCGAGGAGGGCACGCGGTCCCACGGCAGCGCACGGACCGGATCCAGGAGCTGGCGCCGCTCATCGGCGTATGCCTTCGACACGAGGCGCGCGAGGGGCACCTTGACGAAATCCGGATCGGCGATCAGCCGGTCGCGGTCGTGGAAGGCGATCTGCTTGGCCTGGACGAGGTGATGCACCACATCGGGGCCCAGATAGTCGAAGCGCGAGAGGTCATAGGGCTCGAGCAGGTTGAGCATCTGGAGCACCGAGACTCCCTGGGTCGGCGGCGGCGTCTCGTAGATGGTGACGCCGCGATAGGTCGTCGAGACGGGCTCGCCCCAGCGCGCGCGCTGCTCGGCCAGGTCGCGCTCGGCGAAGAACCCGCCGTGCTCGCGGGAGAACCGCGCCAGCTCCCGCCCTGTCTCGCCCTCGTAGAAGCCCTCGCGGCCGAGCCCGCCGATCCGATCGAGCGTGAGCGCGAGATCGGGGTTGCGCAGCCGCTGCCCCGCCCGCGGGGGGTTGCCGCCGGGCAGGAAAATTGCCGCGGCTTCCGGACTCTCCGCGAGGACGACGGCGGTCTTTCCGGTCCACGAGGCGAGCCGCGCGGTCGCGGGAAAACCGTCGCGCGCATAGCCGATGGCGGGGGCGAGATCGCGTGCGAGCGGGAGCCGGCCGAGGGCGGCGTGCGCCTCGCACCAGCCGGCCACCGCTCCGGGCGTCGTGAGCGTGGCGGGGAGGATGCCTCGAAACGGGATCTCGGCGAGCCCGCGCCGGCTGAACCAGTCGATCGAGCCGGAAGCGGCCGCCCGGCCGCCCGCGTTGAGAAAGCGCACGGCGCCGCGGCCGGCCTCCCGGATGAGCCAGAACTGATCGCCGCCCACGCTCGTCCAGTGGGGATAGACGACGGAGAGCACCGCGCTCGCGGCGATGGCGGCGTCCACCGCGGAGCCGCCGGCCTTGAGGATCTCGACGCCGGCCTCGGAGGCCAGCGCATGCGGACACGACACCATGCCGTTGAGCGCGATCGTGACTGGCCGGCCTGTCTCCACGTCCACCTCCTCCTACCGGGTTGGCGAGAGAGCATCGAGCTGAAGCCGCTGGAAAAAGCGCCACATCTCGAGGTTGGCGTCCACGAGAGCCGTCGATGGCCCGAGCAGACGCGGGAGATAGTCCTGGAGCCCGCCGGGCCAGACGTGGCCCGTGCCCGTGAATTTCCACAAGACGACCTCGCTGCCGTCGCGGCACGGCGCCCACTCGTAGCGCGTCGCGGTGTGGCCGGCCTCCTTCGAGCCCGCCTGCCCCTTCAGCAAGGCGGTGACGCGCCGGCGAGCATGTCCATGCGCGAGTACTTCTGCTGGTTCTCGGCATTGCCGCCACCGCCGTGGAAGTTGAGCACGACGGACAGCGGGCGCCCCTCGCCCGCGGCCGGCGGCGCGTGAACGATGTAGGAGCGCTGGCGCCCGCCGTGCTGGAGCGCGATGCGATGATCGCCCGGAGCGAGGGCGGCCGCCACCGGATTCACACCCTGGGAGGCGACGTACAGGGCGGCAAGCGCAAGGCCAGTTGCCACGAGCTTCACAGCGAGCGCTCCATCCAGATGTCTGCGCGACGGTTGTCGTTGTAGCGTGGAATCTCGACGAAGCCGTACGCGCGGTAGAGATGAACGGCTGCTTCGAGCTTGGACTCCGTGTCGAGCCGCAGCGAGCGGCAGCCGAGCCTCCGCGCCTCCTCGAGGCTGGCATCCATGAGCCGGCGCCCCAGTCCCCGCCCCTGGCACGTGGGGCGCAGCCACATGCGCTTGAGCTCACCCACGCCGGGAGCGAGGAATCTCACGGCGGCGGTGCCCACGACCTCGCCCGCGGGATCCTGGACGAGCAGGAGGGCGCCCTGGCCGCCGCCATACTCCTCCTGCCAGTGGGCGATGTCGTGGTCGAGACCCTCCGGCTCGAACGCGTCGCCGATGAACGAGAGATACTGGGCGAGCTCTCTTGCGACGGCGGCGTCATCCTCCGGCCGCGCGCGGCGGATCGTGAAGCCGGCCGTCATGTCCTCTTGCGCGTGTGGGAAGCGAGGCCCCGCTCCCAGAGATACTCGGTCTCGCCGCCCTTCTTGCCCACCCAGCGCGAGAGGACGAACAGGAGATCGCTCAGCCGGTTGACGTAGGCGAGCGGCCAGGGGCTCAACGTCTCCACGCGCGAGAGCGCGAGGACGCGGCGCTCGGCCCTCCGGCACACGGTGCGCGCCTGGTGGAGAAAGCCTCCCACGCGCCCGCCCCCCGGCAGCACGAACGATTTGAGCGGGGCCAGGTCCTTCTGGCACTGGTCCATGAGCGCCTCGAGCGCCTTGACCTCCGCCTCGCCCACGCGGTGCATGCCTTCGTAGGCCGCATCGTCCGGCGTCGCCAGCTCCGAGCCCAGATCGAACAGCTCGTTCTGGATCTGGCGGAAGATGCCGTCGAGCCAGCGGGACGCCTTGCCCTTCTTGAGGCGCTCGGCGTTGAAGACCCGCGCGAGGCCGATGACGGAGTTGAGCTCGTCGACCGTGCCGTAGGCCTCGATGCGCGCGGCATCCTTCGGGACGCGGCGCCCGCCGACGAGCGCCGTATCGCCCGCGTCGCCCGTGCGCGTGTAGATGCGGGTGAGACGAATGGCCATGCGTGCGGCCCTCCTGCGATGAGGCTAGCACATTGGTACACTCGGAGCATGAGCGACTGGCGGAACAACCTGGTCGAGTCGGACGCGGAGCTGGCCGCGATCCTCGCCGACACGAAGCGCATCGCGGTGCTCGGCATCAAGACGGAAGCTCAGCGGGGACAGCCGGCCTTCTACGTTCCCGAGTATATGGCCAAGGCCGGCTACGAGATCGTGCCCGTCCCCGTCTACTACCCGGACGCCGTCGAGATCCTGGGAGAGCCCGTGTACCGGACGCTCGCGGAGATCCCGGAGCCCGTGGACATGGTCAACGTCTTCCGGCGCCCGCGTGACATCCCGCCGCACCTGCCCGATCTTCTTGCCAGCAAGCCGCGCGTCGTCTGGATGCAGCTCGGCATCAGCCACGACGCCGTCGCCGAAGCGCTCGCCCGCGCCGGCATCAAGGTCGTCCAGGACCGCTGACTGATGGTCGACCACCGGCGGCTCCGCCGGTGACGGCGAGACGATAGCCGCGGGTTACCTTGCGCATTGCAGAGTAGCCGGAAGGCGTGTGGCCGCGTCGGTGTGGGCGGCCCGAATCTGATCGCACGTGAGTCCCTTGGCATTGGCGAGGTTCGCCGCTGAAAGATTCACATTGGCGAGGTTCGCCCTGCCGAGGTCCGCGTCGGTGAGATTCGTCCCGCTGAAGTTCGCCTCGCGCAGGTCGGCCTCACCGAGGTTCGCTCCGGGGAGGTTCGCGCCGCGCACATCCGCTCCGCGGAGGTTCGCTCCGCCGAGGTCGGCCTTCGGGAGATTCGCTCCGCGGAGGTTCGCCTCGCGGAGATCGGCCCCGCCGAGGTTCGCCGCGGGAAGGTTCGCGCCGCGAAGGTCAGCCTTGCACAGTGAGGGACGACTCCCCTGCGTCAGGAAGTCATCGGGAGGACGCTTCCCGGCGAGCGGGCAATTTGCGACCTCTGCCGCACCCCGGGCCGGCACGGCCAGAGCGAATAGTAGAAGGACGGCCGCTGCCGTGGGTCTCACTCGTGCCCGCGAGCTCCTCATGAGAGCTTGGATAACATAGGACCAGTTCTCAGTCACGGCCTGGCTAGCGGCCGCGTCCCTGGTCGAACGCGCTCAAGGTCCTTCTGCGCATCGCCTCGCCCAGAGGCCGTTCGACGAAGCGCCAGGCGAGCCCACCGGCCACGATCAGCAGGACGGGGATTCCGCGCGCTCCCGTCAGCGCACGGATCTCGGGCGCTCGTTTTTTCGTTGGCGGCGAAGGCTTCATGACGCCCGATAGTGGGTCAGGCGTCTGCGCCAGTCAAGAAACCGGCGGGGTCGCATAGCTGACATCAGGACCGAAGTGCCGACTGACGGCAGTCGGGAGGACAGGAATGGTCAGGCCCGGGCCCGGAACAGCGAGAAAGACCGCATTCGCGCCCGCGTCTCCGCCTTGGAGGTCCGCCGCGAGGCCCGCCGCGAGTGGCACGCCCCTCGCACTCTCACGACAGCATGGCACGTCGACTGGGGTGGCTCGGGCTGCTGGTGTTCCTGATGCTGGGTGCCGTCGTGTGGACCCTGTGGCCGGTGCCGTGTGGCAAGCCCGTCGCGTATCGCCTCGGCCCGGTCGACGACCGGTTCGGATTGAGCGGCGACGAAGTGCTCGCGGCGCTGGGCGAGGCGGGGGCGCTCTGGGAGCAGGGCTTGGGCCGGAAGCTCTTCACGTACGACGCGCGGGCACAGCTTACCGTCACGCTGGTCTTCGATGACCGCCAGCAAACGACCCAGGGCGGCTACCGCCTCCGGAGCGCCATGCAAGACCTCCAGGCGTCCCACGAATCCGTGGGCAAGAGCTACGCGGAATGGCTGGCGACGTACGAGCGCCGCGCCCGGAACTACGAGCTCACGTACGCCGACTATCAGCAGCGCGCGGCGGCGTTCAACGCGCGCGTGCAAGACTTGACCGCGCGCGGCGGCGCCTCTCCCGAGACCCAGGCAGCCGTGCAAGCCGAGCGGAATCAGCTCGACTCGATGCGGCGCGACCTCGAGAGCGACCGCGTCTCGGTCGAGTCGCTCGGAGCGTCCGTGCGGTCTCTGGCCGAGAAGGGCAACAGCCTGGCCGAAGCGCATAACCGGAACGTCGCGACCTTCAACACGCTCTACGGGGCGCCGCGGACATTTCACAAGGGCGAGTTCGACGGCCGGGAAATCACCGTCTTCGAGTTCCACGACAGGCGGGACTTCACGATGGTGATCGCGCACGAGCTCGGCCACGCCCTTGGAATCGGCCACGTCGACGACCCCACCGCCATCATGCATGCCGTGGGAGGCGAGCAAGCCATCGAGCCACTCCGCCTGACCGCTGCCGACCTGGCGGCGCTCAAGGCCGTTTGTCGGCGCCCCTGATCCAGGCCCCTCCGGCTAGAGAGCGGGCAGGACGGTCGCGGCGAAGAGCTGCGTGCCGTCGGGGCGGGGCGCGTCCGCGAAGTTGACGGTGAGCCGGCGGGCCCCGCGCCCGATGATGCCGCTCAGCGTCTCGATGACCTGCGCCGGCGTTCCGGCCACGCGGATGTCCTGCATGGGGCGGGTGCCCGGCTGAACCTTCAGCCGCTCGACCTCGCCCTCGGTCTCGGCGATCAGGATGCCGACGCGGATCACCTGAACGATCTCGTCATAGTCGCGGCCGACGTCCCGGCAGTGAGATTTGAGCACCTCCTGCTTGTGGGCATACGTCGCGTCATCGCGGAAGCTGTAGTTCCACCAGTCGGCGTGCTTCGCCACCGCGCGCAGGAGGTATTTCTCGCCGTGGCCGCCCACCACGACGGGCGGGACGGGACGTGGTCTGGGCTCGCAGTAGGCGCCGCTGATCTGGTAGTGCTCGCCCTGGTACGTCGCGGGCGACGTGGTCCACATGAGCCGGATCAGCTCGATGGCCTCGCTCAGCTGCGCGATGCGCACGGGCGTGGGCGGAAAGGGCCAGCCGTAGGCGCGGTACTCCTCCTCGTTCCAGCCGGCACCGATGCCCAGGATGACCCGGCCGCCGGAGAGCGCTTGCGCCGTCGCGACCATCTTGGCGAGATGCGCCGGATTGCGGAAGCTGTTGCAGAGCACTTCGTGGCTGCAGAGCTTGTCGGGATAGCGCGCGAGGGCAAAGGCGAGCAGCGTCCAGCCCTCGGCGACCTTGTTCGCGCCGTACTGGACATGATCGGGGAACCAGAGCGAGTCGAAGGGCGCGACGGTCTGGTCCAGGTATGGAAAAAGCTCCTCGACCAGCCTGGACCACACGTTGAGGCCCACGGGCACGGCCATGGCCGCTCCTCAGAACCAGCTGGACTTGTCGACCACGTTGCGGAGCGGCTGCCCGGCCAGGAAGCGGCGGCTGTTGTCGAGCAGGATATCGTAGCGGCGCTCATCCAGGTAGGGCCCGAAGCCGGCGGTGTGCGGCGTGATGAGGACGCCGGGCATGGTCCACAGCGCATGGTCGGCCGGCAACGGCTCCTGCTCGAAGACGTCGAGCCCGGCGCCGGCGAGCTCCCCGGCCCTGAGCGCGGCGGCGAGATCGTCGAGCCGTGTGGTCATGCCGCGCCCGATGTTGATGAAGAAGGCCGTGCGCTTCATCCTCTGGAAGCGCGCCCGGTGCATGAAGCCCTCGGTCGCCGGCGTATGCGGCACGGTGAGGATGACGAAATCGGCGCGCGGCAAAAGGGAATCGAGTGCCTCGGCACCGTGAAGCTCCACCATGCCGGGCGGCGCATCCCGCCGGCGCGCGTCCACCCCGATCACCCGCATCCCGAAGGCGGCGGCGAGCCGCGCGGCCTCCGCGCCGGCGCGCCGATATGGTCATTGTAGATCTCGCGGAAATTGGTCACGACCGCCGGGTGCGCGATCAGCTCCGGGTAGGACCACCCGGCGGGCGGCGCCGCCTGGGGCGCCTGGATCCAGCGGAGCCGCGCGGCCTTCTCCAAGAACTCGCGCGGCATGGTGCCGTACGCGGCCTCCGCCTGGCCGACGGCTCGCGCCACGGCACCCTCGTCCTCGGCGACGACCACGGAGAGCCCGGGAAGTGCCACGGCGAGCCGCTTGGCCCAATCGCGCGTGGTCGGTGTCTGCGGCGGCAGCATGAGGAGAGTCGCGGCCATGGAGCCTCGAGACTACGCGAGTCCGTGCGGCAATGCTAGCGTCGGCGGAGCGCGGCGAGCGCGGCGCCGAGCGCGGCGGTCTCCTCGGGCGACAGCGTGCCCTCGCCGAACCGGCAGCGCTCGTAGGCGGCGGTGAGCCGCGCCACTGCCGATGCGAAGGCGGGCGCCTCGCCCTCGACGCGTTGTGAGAACTCGCGCGCCGTCTCGGTGGAGCCCCGGCGGAGACCTCGGCGCGCCAGCGCCCGCAGCGCCTCGATGTAAAAGCGGGGCACGGCGGCGGCGGTGGCCCGCCGCGCTGCGCCGGGCGCGTTGCGCCAGAACACCCAGGCCGCGACGAGCATCGTTGCCACGAGCGCGGCCATCCACCCCCGCGGCACTGCCTGCAGCGAGTCACGCAGGCCGCGCAGGGAGACCTGCCACTCCGCCGTCCCGCGGTGCATGGAGGCGGCCATCGCCACCTGGTCGCGCAGGCTCCAGTTGACCACGTAGCGGTACCACCGCATGCGCAGGGAGTCGAGGTAGAGCGCCATCACGCTCCGTGTCTCCTCGGACGCCGCGCGCGGCGAGGGATCGAAGGTGACCCAGCCCGGCCCATCGAGGAACGCCTCGACCCAGGAGTGCGCGTCCTTCATGCGCACCATGAAGTAGGCGCCGTAGGGATTCCAGTCGCCGCGTTGAAAGCCTCCGACGACCCGAGCCGGAATGCCCACGCTGCGCAGCATGACGGCCATCGCGGCCGCGAAGTACTCGCAGTTGCCAGAGCGGCGCACGAAGAGAAATTCCTCGAGCGGGTCGAGCGTGGTCTCCTGCTTGATGACGAGCGTGTACGTGAACTGCGTGCTCAGGTAGTGGTTCAGCTTGAGGGCGGCCTCGTAGGGGCTCCGGCTTCCCGCCGTCACTGCGCGGGCCAGGGCCGGGATGCGCTCAGGCAGCGCCGGGAGCTGGAGATAGCGCGCGGCGCCCGGCGGCTGCTTGACGGGAGGCCACGCCGCGTCGCGAAGGCCCCGGGGCGGGGTGAGCTCGAGCTCCGACTCCACCGAGTACTGAAGCCGCCCCGACGAGGCCGGCGCGCTGATGCTGCCCATGTCGTCGAGTCCGACGGCGCCCAATCGCATCTCGAGGCGGAGGGCGTGCGGGGCGGCGAAGACGGCATCGGCCCCGATCGGATCGAGGAAGATCTCTTGGCGCACGACGGGCCCCGTGCCCCGGGCCTCCTCTACCCGGAACACGCCCGACGGGTCGCGCCGGAGGAGCCCCCGCCGGCGCGGGCCGGCTTCCCAGACGCGTCCGTCGAAGCGGTCGAAGGCGAGCCCGCGCCAGCGCAGGTTGGGCAGCTTCTCGGGATCCTTGACGCTCTCCGGAAAGTGCACGCGCATCACCACCGTGTGGTCGGTCTCGATCTCGCCGTAGGCGCCCAGCTCCACCCGATCCGTGAAGCCGGAGATCCGCTTGCCGAGCTCGGCCCGGAAGGGCAGCGTCGCCTGCCCCACGCGCGGAATGATGAAGAACATCACCCCCGCGAGCGCGAAGGTGCCGGCGGCCGCCACGAGCGAAACCCTGAAGAGCGGGCTCCGTGGCCCGATCCCGCCCCCCGTGAGATCCGTGAGGCCTGTCTTGGCCCGCTCCGACTCGGAGACGACGTGGTGCAGGATCAGCATCCACGTCCCCAGCAACAGGAAGACGATGAACACGAAGAGAAAGCTCACGTTGAAGGTGACGGCCGACGCCGCCACCAGCATGAAGAAGGACAGGAAGCCCGCATCCCGCAAGTCCTTCAGCGAGCGACGGCGAAAGAGGCGGAGCAGGACGAGGAGGAGCAGGAGGTGGACCATGCAGCCCTGCGAGAGCGAGCGCGGCCACGCCGGCGCAGACGAGGAGATACGTGATGAGGCGGAGTGCCAAGAGAGCGGACACTCAGCCGAGCTCCACGCGCATGTCGCGCAGCGAGCGCCAGCCGCGGGCACCGGGGGCGAACCCGCCCGCGCCGGCCCCGGGCGCATGCGGATCGTAGAGAGCCAGCTCGGTCAGGATGCGCCGTCCGTGGCCAGGCCCGCGCCCGAGGGGCACGAAGAGGCCTGCGCCCACGAGCTCGACACCGGCGCCCGCGCGTACCAGGTGCACCGCGATGGAGGCCGCCTCGGAGAGGGCCGCCTCGAGCCTCGTTGCGTCCCGCTCGCCCCTGCCCGCGAGGACGATGCGGGTATCCTCGGTCGTCTCGGCTTCCATCTCCCGCACGAGGAGCGAGTCCACCTTGGCGCTCGACCGCCAGTGGATGAGGCGGGGGTCGTCCCCCGGCCGGTACGTGCGGAGGTTGTACAGGTCATGGCCGCGCCCGCGCTGTCGCACGGCCGAAGTGCCGGCGCCCACGAGCTGGAGGAGCGCCTCGGGCGAGATCGGGTGCACGGCCGGGAAGACGACGACTTCGCGGGCGAGCATCACGCGGCTCGCCTTGAGGAAGAGCGCGAAGGGAAAGCGCGTGGTCAGCCGCACGCCGGCCAGCCGCTGCCGCCCGCGGGCGGGCAGGGTCTCTTCCCACGTCAGCAGCCGGTCGCGTTCCGCCTCGAGCCGCGGGATGTAGATGAAGCGCGTGGGCGCGCCGCGCGTGAGCAGCTCGAGCGTGACCGAGTACGAGGTCAGCCAGCGCTTGCGGTTGGCGAGCACGGCGCCGAAGAGCGCGGGCGCCCGCGCGAAGATCTCCGCGGGCACGTCGGCCTCGAGGCGCAGCCCCCGCATCGACTGCTCCGACAGCACGCCGGAGACCACGATGAGGCTCAGGAGGAGCGAGACGAGCAGGTAGAGGAGATTGTTGCCGGTATTGATCGCGGCGACACCGAGGCCGATGACCACGAACAGGCACCACCAACCGTCGCGTGTCGGCCAGATGGTGCGGCGCGGCCGGAACGGCCGCCACCACCACTCGCTGTCTTTGAGTTGCCGCAGAAACGTCGGGAACTTCATGACCGCGGTGCGGCGCTCAGCGCGGGACGACGACGTCCTGGACGATCGACCGAAGCACCGCCTCGGCGTCCAGGCCTCCGCCCTGCTCGCCGCGACCCTTGACCATCACGCGGTGGGCGAGCGCGGGGACGGCGAGGCTCTTGATGTCGTCGGGCACGAGAAATTCCCGGCCGTCGGCGAGCGCCTGCGCCCGCGCCGCGCGCAGGAGCGCGAGCGACCCGCGCGGGCTCACGCCCAGTGACAGCAGCGGAGAGGACCGGGTGGCGGCGACCAGCGCCATGATGTAGTCGAGCACCGATTCGTCGGCCTGCACGCGGTCGGCCTGCTCCTGGAGGGCCATCACGTCTTCCGACTGGAGGACCGGCACCAGCGTCTCCAGCGTGGACGAGCCCGCGCCGCGCAGCACGGATTTCTCGTCCGATGCGCCGGGATAGCCGATGCGGATGCGCAGGAGGAAGCGGTCGAGCTGGGACTCGGGCAGGGGGTACGTGCCCTCGTGCTCGCGCGGGTTCTGCGTCGCGAGCACCATGAAGGGCCGCGGGAGCGGGTACGTCGAGTGGTCGAGCGAGACCTGCGCCTCGTTCATGGCCTCGAGCAGGCTCGACTGCGTCTTGGGGGTGGTTCGGTTGATCTCGTCGGCCAGCACGATGTTGGTGAAGAGCGGGCCCGGCTTGAAGACGAACTCGCTCTTGGCCGGCTCCCAGATGCTGACGCCGATGACGTCGGACGGCAGCATATCGGAGGTGAACTGGATGCGCTGGAAGCTGGCCCCGATGGAGCGGGCGAGCGCGGCGGCCAGCGTGGTCTTGCCCACGCCCGGGACGTCCTCGATCAAGAGGTGCCCGCGCGCGAGGAGGCCCACCACGGCCAACCGCACGACCTCAGGCTTCCCCACGAGAGCGCGGCTGACGTTGGCTTCGAGGCGGTGAATCAGGTCCAGCGTGCGGGACATGGACTCCCAATATACACCGGAGCCAGCGCCGGCCTCGGGTATCAGCGGGGGAATCTGCTCGCTCACGACGTGAAAAGCGCGCGCGTGAGATCGCGCCGCGGCTCGTCGGGAAGCTGGGGCAGGTAGTGGTACATCGTGCGCGCGGCCCAGCAGGCGTGCTCGTCGTCGGCGCGCTTCATCCCCATCAGCGTGACGCGAAGGAGATCGGCGTCCTGGCGCGGCATGCGGGACAGGAGCAGCTGGAGAGCCCCCGCAGCCTCGCGGCTGCTCGGCGTCACCACCTGCCGGCCCTTGAGCTCGGCGATGGCCGCGGCGTAGAGCACCTCCATCCAGGCGTCCAGCATCTGCGGGTCCGCCTTGTCCAGCCGTTTCATGAAGGCCGCCGACACGCGCGCCTTGGCGAGCGTGCCCTTGACGATCCCGCCGCAGGTCGGAACGTCCAGGTCTTCCAGGAACCACGCGAGCATGCCCGCGGCCGACGCGAGCGATGCGTCGTCGAGACGCGAGACACCCCGGAACCCCAGGTCGTGCGCGATGTCCATCATCTCCTTGCGCGAGCGGCCGCGCGTGCGCTCCTGCCACTCGGGAAGCGCGGTGAGCCGGGCCTCGAAGCTCTCGACTGCGCGCTCCACTCGGCTCTTCGGCAGGATGGGGGCGGCGAAGCCGCGGAGAGCCGGGGCGACATAGGGCGTGGTCGCCCCCGTCAGCATGATGATGGCGATCGTCTTGAGCGCGGTGCGACCGACCCCGCCCCTCCCGAGTACCAGCCGGAGCAGGACGCCGTAGAGCCCGCCGAGGACGGCGGCGACCACGACATTCCAGATGACGAGATTGCGCATGGCTCGACCTCTCACTCGTGTAGGCTGCAAGCCCTCTGCCAGCTCCCGCTCCCGCTTCACGCGACAGGCGCCCGAGCGGTCTGCCTTCAGGACCGATGAGTTACGTCGAGCGGCGCGGGAGCGCGGAGCAGGTCGAGCGACACTCCTGGACACCAGGCCTGCCGTTCCCGAGCAGTGGCGGCCGTCGAGGCCGAGCACGACTTGACGCCCGCGCGCGGGCCGCTTAGACTCCCGGCGGTTCATCGCATCGACTTGCGAAGCGACGGAGGATGGTCCATGAGAGCAGCGGTCGTGCTGGCCACCGCGCTGCTGGTGACCGGCTGTATGGGCGCCATGGCCAGGCCGCCCGAGAATCCCGCGGGCGCCGGCGGCCTGACACCCGTGACCGAAGATCCCGACGCGGGGCTGGTCGGCGTCGCGGGAGGCTTCGAGCTCAAGCGGTACCCGCTGTTCCTGGTGGATCGCTTCACCGTTCCCGCTTCGCTGGTCAAAGATGAGGAGGACAAGAAGTACGCCGCGCTCTTCCCTGTCGCGCTCCAGAGCGAGATGGTCGCGCGGCTGCGCGCGACGGGCCTCTTCGACCGGGTGGTGAACCTGGGCGAGACCCAGTTCTCACCGGGGGATCAGCCGGCATTGCGGCTCGAGGGCACCATCACGAGCCTCGATCCCGGCTCGCGGGCACTGCGCTACATCGTCGGCTTCGGCGCGGGGGCCGCCAAGGTCCAGGCGGAGACGCGGCTCGTGGACGTGCAGACCGGCAAGATCATGGTCGTGACGGCCGACCGGCGCGAGGCCCACTTCGGCGTCTTCGGCGGCGACACCGAGGACCACTTGCGTGAGGCGGTCTCGGACATGGCCCGTGACTACGCGAAGCTCATGGTGCGCTTGAAGACCGGAACAATGGTCTCGACCACGCTGACCTCCTCGGCCATCTCGTCCGAGTCGAGCGCCCTCGTGGGCACGTGGCGCGGAATTCTGTTGATGTCGGAACGGCGCTTAGCGGGTCCGCCCAGGAACAACTCGGCTACACTTCGGATCTTCGAGGATGGCGGCGGTCTCCGCTGGACGCTCGAGAGCGCGGTGTACGGCGAAGGGATGAGTGGCTCTGGCACCGTCAGCGGCGCCGGCGACGAGGTCAAGCTCGTCGGCACCTACACGAGTCCCCTCGCGACCACCCGCGGGCAACGCGTGGCCATCGAGTACACGGCCCGTCTCGACGGTGAGACGCTCCAGGGCGCAGGGGTCGGCGCCGACAGCATCCCGCAAAAGTTCACGCTCAAGCGCTCCGGCCGCTGAAGGCGCCGGGAGCGTCGTCCCGATGACGCTGTATGCGAGGCGCACCGCACCATCTCGCGCTGCCGATTCCCCTTGACTCTCCGAGCCCGGGGGGTCCCTTCCTTCACAGGCGAAGAGAGAAGGAGAGGCACAATGAAAAAGGACAGCTCTGGCCCGATGGGCGCTCGCCGGCGAGTCGGCCGACGCGACTTCCTGAAGCGAGCAGGATTGGCCGGCGTGGGCGCGACGGCCCTCGTCGCCGGGGCGGGAAGAGGAAGAGCCTCCGCAGCCGCCCCGGCCTCGTACGCCGAGTGGATCCCGGCCAGCACCAAGCCGGCGAAGTCGGGCGGTAAGCTCACCCGGGCGTCGCAATGGGATCCGCCGATGATCGATCCCCGGATGACGCAGTCGGTCGGGACCTTCCAGTTCGTAGGGCTCACGAGCAACCGGCTCCTCCGCTACGCGCTTTCCGACGAGGCGACCGGTCCCTCCGACCTGAGCCTCAAGGGCGATCTTGCCGAGTCGTGGCAGAGCGACTCGGCCTACCGCGTGTGGACCTTCAAGATCCGGCAGGGCGTCAAGTGGCAGAACGTGGCGCCGCTCAACGGACGCGAGCTCGTCGCGGCGGACGTCAAGTATTGCTACGAGCAGTACGCGAAGGAGGGTGTCCAGACGGTCAACTTCCAGCAAATCGAGGGGATGGAGACGCCGGACAAGTACACGCTCCGCATCCATCTCAAGGGGCCCAACACGCTATTCCTTCAAAGCCTCGCCGAGCCCATCACGGTGATCTTCTCGCGGGAGGTGCTGGAGGAGGACGGCGATCTCAAGAAGCGCCTGATCGGCACGGGTCCGTACATCATGAAGGAGCACACGCGCAAGGTGCGCGTGGTGCTGCAGCGGAACCCCGACTACTGGGACAAGGGCCGCCCGTACGTCGACGAGTACACCATCCTGTCGGCGCCCGACGACGCGACCAGGAAAGCGGCGTTCCGTACGGGACAGAGCGACTTCATCTGGGTGGCGAGCCCATCCGAGGTGGAGACCCTACGTCAGACGAACCCGAATTCGATCGTGCAGTCGTTCCATAACACGTTGGCGCCGTTCGGCCTGGCGGTCGCGCAGGACAAGCCGCCGTTCAACGACCTGCGGGTGCGGCGCGCGATCTCGATGGCGATCGACCGCCAGAAGCAGGTGGATACGGTCTACGAGGGTCACGGCATCCTCGGCTGGGGCGTTCCGTACATCTACTACCAGGATAAGGCGCCGACGGCGAAGGACCTCGGTCCGTGGTGGCAGTACAAGCCGGAGGAGGCCAGGAAGCTCATGGCGGAGGCCGGTCACGCCAAGGGATTCGAGACGACACTCTTCTATTACGAGTATTTCCCGCAGATGACGTCACAGGTGCAGCTCGTGCAGAGCGATCTCAAGAAGAACCTCAACATCGACGTCAAGATCACGAAGCTCGACTACACGACCTACTACGGCCGCTACGTCGACGGCAAGTGGGACGGCATGTCGTGGGGGTTCCAGTCGGGTCACGCGATCGGCCTCGAGGAGCGGACGTACGACTACATGCATTCCAAATCCTCGAAGAACTTCTTCCGCGTCAACGACCCGGTCATCGACGAGCTGACGACCAAGCTGCGCCGGACACCGGACCGCACCGAGCAACGCGCGATCGCCAAGAAGATCGTGGACCGCGAGTACGACCAGGTGCTGAGGATGTGGATGCCGTACGACAACGGCTTCCTGCTCTTCCAGCCGCAGATGCGGAACATGGCCGCGCGCGCTCTTCAGCGCACCGACGGGTACGGCTCACCGACCCTCGCCCGGGCGTGGCTGGACAAGTAAGTGGGGGACGGCGCCGGGTAGGCAGCCGCGCGAGAGGCCATGTACAAGTACGTGATCCGGCGGCTGCTGCTGTCGATTCCGGTGCTCCTGCTCTCTTCGCTGATCGTCTTCGGGCTCATGCGCGTCATGCCCGGCGACGCCCTGACCGTGTTGATGGGCGAGTCGGGCAACGTCAGCGCCAAGGATCTCCAGAAGCTCCAGAAGGAGCTCGGGCTCGACCGGCCCTACGTCGAGCAGTACGGGATCTGGCTCTGGCAAATGGTCAGCCTGAACCCGGGCTACTCCATCTTCACGAACGAGCCGATCACGGTGGCGCTGAAGAAAGCGATCCCCGTCACCCTCGAGCTGGCGGCGCTGGCGATCATCCTGGGCCTCATCATCGCGATTCCCGTCGGGGTGCTCTCAGCGACGCGGCAGGATACCCCCTCCGACTACGTCGGGCGCGTGGTCGCCGTCTCCGGCCTCTCGATGCCCGACTTCTGGCTCGGCACCCTCGTCATCACCTTCGCGGCGATCTGGTTCCGCTGGATCCCGCCGATCGGCTACGTCAGCCTGTGGGAGTCGCCGTGGAGGAACCTGCAGCAGTTTCTCCTCCCGGCGGCCATCCTCGGCTTTCGCCTGTCGGCGGCGACGATGCGCATGACACGCTCGACCGTGCTCGAGGTGCTGCGCGAGGACTACGTGCGCACGGCGTGGGCGAAAGGCCTGGCGGGCCGGATCGTCGTCTACAAGCACGCGCTGAAGAACGCGCTCATCCCCGTGATCACGATCGTCGGCGGCCAGCTCGGCGTGCTCCTGGCCGGCACGGTCGTGGTGGAGACGATCTTCGCCTTGCCGGGAATGGGACGGCTCACCGTCGAGGCGATCCTGTATCGCGACTACCCGATCGTGCAGACCAACGTGATGCTGGTCGCCGCGACGCTCGTCACGCTGAACCTCGTCGTCGATCTGGCGTATGCGTGGCTCGACCCGCGCATCCGGTACTCGTGAGCCGCTGATGGCGATCGCCCCCGCCCGCGTCGCGGATTTCCAGGCCCAGGAAGTCACCACCATCAGCCGGGCGGAGCTCCTCTGGCTCACGATGAAGAGGAAGCCCCTTGGCGCGGTTTCGGCCGCGCTCCTGCTCGTGATCGTGGTGACGGCGCTGTTCGCTCCTGTCCTCGCGCCCTACGATCCGCTGACGACTGAGCCGGAGATCCGTCTCCAGGCACCCAGCCGCGCGCACCCTTTCGGCACGGACGACATCGGCCGCGACGTGCTCAGCCGCATCATCTACGGCGCCCGGATCTCGCTCTGGGTCGGGATGCTCGCCGTCGGCATCGGCACGGCGGCGGGCATGGTCATCGGGCTCCTCTGCGGCTACTGCGAGGGCAAGCTCGACCTGATCGTCCAGCGGGTGATGGACGCGGTACAGGCGATCCCGGGGCTCGTCCTGGCGCTGGCGATCGTCTCGGTGCTGAAGCCGAACACGACCAACGCGATGATCGCGATCGCCATCGTCATCATCCCCGGCAACTCCCGCATCGTGCGCGGCGCCGTGCTCTCGGCCAAGCAGAACCGCTACGTCGAGGCGGCCCAGGCCATCGGCTGCCGCCACCCGCGGATCATCCTCACCCACATCCTGCCCAACGTGACGGCGCCGATCCTCGTCATCGCCTCGATCTGGCTCGGCAACGCCATCCTCATCGAGGCCACGCTGTCCTTTCTCGGCGTGGGCACGCAGCCGCCGACGCCGTCCTGGGGCTTGATGCTCTCCAGCACGGGCCGCGCGTTCATGGAGCAGGCGCCGTGGCTCGCCATCTTCCCGGGCTTGGCGATCAGCCTCGCCGTCCTCGCTTTCAACCTCTTCGGCGACACCCTGCGCGACGCCTGGGATCCCAAGCTCCGCCGCCAGGCGTGAGCGAGATCCACCAGACCTCGCGCCGTCAGAAGATCTCCGGGCACCACGGAGCGCGATCGGCGTGGAAAAGGTCGTCGGCCCGCGTGGCCGCGCCCGCGCGCAGCTCCTCCACGCGACCCGCGCGCGCGAGCTGGGCGAACGTGAACCCGCCGAGGTAGACCGAGCCGAGGGCGGAGACATCGAGCCGCATGTCCGCCCTCTCACGCGTCCGGGCCGCCTTGCCGCCCTCGAGCTTCCACGACCCCGCGTTCCACGGGCAGAAGGCGTCGGCCACCTCGAAGACCACGGCACCATCGGCGGCATAGGAGCGGCTCGAGAGCGCGGCGCCCAGGTCGACCAGGCGCACCCACAATCCGTCCCTGATCCGGAAGCGCATCCGGCGCGGCTCGGCGAGGAGTAAAAGGAGCGAGTGGTCGATCGGCAGCAGGTCGGCCCTGATGCTCGCCACCCAGTCGATGCCGAGCAGGAAGCGCCAGATCTCGCGCACCGCCAGGGGCGTGACACCCGCCGACTCGAGCACGTTGACGAAGCCGGCCGAGACGCCGCCCTCGAACCTCATGTGAATCCGGTAGATCGCGTAGCCGGCGGGCTCCCCGTCCATCTCGAGCAGGGCGCGGACGTGCTCGCCGCCGCCGTCGCGGCGCTCCGGCGGGTCACTCAGGCGCCGCACCTCCCACCAGTCGCGCGTGCGCGAGAACATGCCCGGGGTCTCCGGTGCCACCCTGTCGTAGATCGCCGGAAAAGCCCCGAGCGCGTCCTCGAGCGACACGAGGCGCATGCGGCCGAGGGGCTCCGACGGCAGCGCGAAATGGGCACGCTCACGGGCCAGGTCGAGCGCGCCTGCGAGCGACGCCATGCCGTAGCCGAAGCGCCCGTAGATCGTGTCCTCGGAGGCCCAGAGCGCCGCGATCGACTCCCCGCGTTCCCGGATGTCGTCGAGCTGGGCGCGCATCATCGCGGTGAGCACCCCGCGACGTCGGTGGCTGGGCAGGACGCCGACGGTCGTCACACCCGCTGCCGGCACCCGCCCTCCGGGCACCGTCATCCGGAACGGGAAGACGCCGGCCCCGCCGACGGCCCTGCCGTCCTCGAACGCCGCGTGCAGGCGCTCCGGCGGCTGGATCCGCGAGAAGAGCTGGACGTGCTCCTCCTTCGGCATCGCGCCGAAATAGTGGAAGATCGGCGTCAGCCCGGCGAGCTGCTCCTCCGGGCGGCAGGGCCGCACCTCGAGAGTCACTGGCGGCTTACTTGGCCTTCAGCGCCACGTCCTCGTAAGGCGCCGAGTAGGCGTGGCCGGAGATGAGGCCGAGTCCCGACTCCTTGACGCGTGGCCCCACACCGTTCAGGAACGCCAGCTCCCAGATGGGCGCGTACATGGCTTTTTCGAGGACGAGCTGCTGCATCTTGTGCAGGATGGCCTCGCGCCGCTTCCGGTCCAGCTCGCCCGCCTGCTCCTGGAACAGCCCGTCGATGTCCGGGTAGCCGCCGTAGGAGTAGGTCCCTCCGGAGACCACAAAGCCCTCGAGGCGTGTCGCGGCGTTGCCAAACGCACCGCTCGATCCCTGGATGATGTTCTTGAGCTTCTTCTCGCCGTAGGCGGCGAAGAAGGCCGCCCGCTCGAGCGGGCGGAGCTTCGCGCGAATCCCGACCGCCTGCAGATTGTTGCCGACGGCTTCGGCCAGGTTGGCGTAGGAGCCATCACAGAAAAACTCTCCGGCATCGAAGCCGCTCGGGTAGCCGGCCTCGGCCAGGAGCTGCTTGGCCCTTGCCGCGCTGTACACGGGCGCGGGCGGCTGCCAGAAGAAGTCGAACGTGCTCGGAATGATGTTGCCGGTGAGCCTGGAATAGCCCAGGGTCAGCGCCTGGTTGATGGTCGGGCGGTCCAGGGCCAGGCTCGCGGCGAGCCGCACACGGCGGTCGTGCCAGGGCGACTTGGAGTCCCACTGGTCGGGGAAGTAGAGCCAGAACGTGCCCTGGATGACCGCGGGCTTGAGGGTGAGGCCCGGCGTCCGCTGCAGCTCCTCGGCCAGCTCGCCCCGCACGGAATAGACGATGTCCACCTCGCCCCGCTTGAGCGCGGCGAGCCGGGTGGACTCTTCGGAGATCACGCGGAAGACCAGGCGCTTGACGTTCGGGGGCTTCCGCCAGTACTGGTCGAATGCCTCGAGAACCAGCTCGACACCGGGCGTGAACGACACGAACTTGTAGGGGCCCGCGCCCACCGGCGCTTTCTTGAACGCCTCGTCGCCCACCTTCTCGACGTATTTCTTCGGCACGATCCAGCCCGCGCCGCTGGCGCTCGTGTAGAACGTCAAGAAGTCGGGCCACGGTTGCTTCATGCGAAAGCGGATGCGCGCGGGATCGGGCGTCTCGACGACCGCCACCCGCTCTTTGAGGGTCCGGGCGGCCGCGCCGCGATAGCGCTCGAAAGAGAACTTCACGTCTTCCGCGGTGACGGGCTCGCCGTTGTGAAACCGCGAGCCTTTGCGAAGGATGAACTCGTAGGTGAGGCCGTCCTTGGAGACGGACCACGACTCGGCCAGGCTCGGCGCCGCGGGCTGGCCGGGCATGGGCTTCACCATGGCGTCGTGCAGCGCGTAGAGCACCATGAAGGGCGTGATCATCCCGGGGGTCTCGGCCGGGTCGAACCAGGTCGGGGCCAGCGAGACATGCACGCCCCAGGTGATCTGGCCCTCGGGGGCGGCGAGCCCGATGCCGGGCGCTCCGGCGAGGGCGAGCAGCAGAGCGGCGAGAATCAGGACGAGCACGCGTCGAGAGGTCATGAACACGCCTCCTTGGGATGCGGCGATCAGGAGGGACCGAATATCACTGCGGCTCCGCCGCTGTCAAGCGGGCTGGGCGATGCCGCCGCGGGGCGCGCCCGGCGCCGTGGTGCCCCAGAGCGCCTCGAAGCCCGGCGGCAGCTCGCGGCTGTTCGGCGGCGCGAGCCAGAGGCGAAGAAGGAGTCGGTCGCGATCGGGGCCGTCGGCGTCTTCATACGCGGTGCGCCCGTGATAGACGACGTGGTTGTTGAGGAGCTGGAGATCGCCGGGCTGCAATTCCATCGTGAAGGCCAGCTCCTCGCACACCTCCGCGTGGAGATCGAGCGCCTCATCCTGAGCCGCGGTGAGGAGTGGGACGCCGGGCAGCTTCTGCGCGGCCTCCACGAAGGTCCGCGAGTACTGCGTGGTGAACTTGCCCTGGTGCAGCGCGAAGAGCGGCAGCGCGTACGTCTGGCACTCGCCGCCCGCCTCCTCGCCCTGGCGGCTCCGCCAGTAGTCCTGCCAGAGCAGGGCGTGGAGATCGGGGCGCCGCGCGAGGATCCCGTTGGCCACGCTCACTGCACTCACGATCCGGCTCAGGCCGCCCGCTCGCGCCCTGCGCACGCACAGG
>WNFT01000509.1_pt1 | contig 42982 bp, 42 predicted proteins | sample 5400191 | NCBI WGS metagenome assembly WNFT01 (sample SAMN13153359, study PRJNA577476) | soil metagenome | isolation source: 80 cm saprolite under Madrone tree | place: USA:California | collected 2016-06-14 | reverse complement strand
AATCAGCATCGAGGAAATGGCGAAAAAGACATCGAGTGGACGACCCATTCCCACCGTGAACATGTGGTGTCCCCAGACACCCAGGCTTAGGACTGCGATGGCAACACTCGAGGCAGCGACAAATTCGTAGCCGAAAATCGGTTTCCGCGAAAAAACTGGAATGATTTCGGAGACGATTGCGAATGCGGGAAGGGCCATGATGTAGACTTCTGGATGGCCAAAGGCCCAAAAAATGTGCTGCCACAGAACGGGCGAACCTCCGCCAATAGGCAGAAAGAAATGACCCTGTAGCTGGCGATCGATCAGGATCATCGCCAGGTTGGCGTTTAAAACTGGTAGAGCGAAAATAATAATGAACGCGTTAACGAAATTGATCCAGGTAAAGAGCGGAAGGCGACGCATTGTCATTCCTGGACCCCGCAGCGAAATAACTGTCGCGATGGTGTTGATGGCAAAACTAATTGAGCCGATTCCCAGGACGAAGAGAGCGACTGCCCAATAATCGACCCCGGGCGATGAGGAATAGGGCGTCTCGCTCAAAGGTGTATAGGAGAACCAGCCGACCGCCGGAGCGCCACCGGCGAGCACGCTAAAGTGCAAAAGAATTCCGCCAAACGGCACACACCAGAAACCAAAGGCGTTGAGACGCGGGAAAGCCATATCGCGAGCGCCGATCTGTAATGGCAGGACGTAATTTGCGAGGCCGAACACTACCGGCATGACGACGAGAAAAATCATCGTCGTGCCGTGCATGGTAAAAAGCTGATTGAAGGTATCGGGGTGCAAAAAATGATTGTTTGGCACGGCCAGCTGGATGCGCATGAACAGCGCTTCGACTCCGGCGATCACGAAAAACACCAGGGCAGTTAGCATATAAAGAACCGCGATGCGCTTGTGATCAACGGTAGAGAGCCACGCGAGGCGATAGTGTGCGCGCTTGGCCGGATCGAGGACTGCGTCCCGGAATTCCGCGATAGTGGTGGTGCCGTTCATCGTAGCGTGGAGAGATATTCGCTGAGTTGGTTTAGCTGCTCGTCGGTGAAGTTAAAGTCTGGCATGAGCGCGCCTGGTTTGATCGCCTGCGGATTCTTGATCCATCGGTGCATGTTCGCCGGCGTATTCTCCAGAATACCGGCGCCAAGTTGTTTGCGGCTGCCAACGTGTGTCAGATCCGGCGCGACCCGCAAATCCGCTCCAGCCACGCCGCGGATAGCATGGCAGTTAATGCAGGTTGATGTCTGAAACAGCGCCAATCCTTTTGCGGTGGTATCACTTGCCGCCGCCTGGCCTGGTTGTAATTGAGCGCGTTGCCATTCTTCGAACTTCGAAGGTTCGTCGGCCACAACCATGATGCGCATCCAGGCATGCTGTGTCCCGCAAAATTCCGAGCACTGGCCGATGTAAACGCCGGGTTTATCGGCTTGTAACCAAATGTGGTTAGGTTGACCCGGCACATTGCTCATTTTGCGGGTCAACTTCGGCACCCAGAACTCGTGCAACACATCCTTTGACTCAAGGCGCACGGACAACGGTTTGCCGGTCGGAATGTGGATTTCATTGGCTGTGATAACTCCAGAGCCCGGATAATCCACCTGCCACCAGAATTGATGTCCCGTGACTACCAAATCGGGCGAAGGCGCCGGCGGCGGATCGGCACGATTCATCGCGCTAAGTGTCATGACTAAAAGCAAAATGACGATCAGGAACGGAATCACGGTCCAGGTGATCTCGACTATTTTGTTCTCGGCGATTTGCTTCGGGTCGGGCTCACCCGCGCGCCCGCGAAAGCGCAGAATCGCGTAGATGATTGCGCCGGTTACGATGACGAAAATCAGAGCGAAAATGATCGTCGAAGGGATCGCTAAATCGTAAATCGCGCGCGCCTGCGGCGACTGCGGATCGAGCGCGCTGGAGGTGTTCATCGTAGGAACCTACATTTTGCTTATCCTATCTCCCTTCGAGCCTGCGCCGTCGATACGCTCACGAATTTGACGAATGAGCAGCCATCTCCAGAGCAACGCACCAAGCGATGTCATGTCGTTTAATCCCCGCTTAAGCAGCTATTGTCTTTGCTACTCGTTTTGTTTACAGCGGTAAAGCTCAAAAGATTTGGAGCCGATTCACCGAGACTTACTTACGTTTGTTTTGGTCGGAGCCCGGGCCTGCTTCCGCCGCGACGGAGACTTAGATGTTATAATCGAGATTCGGCGCCAGTCGTTTTTCCACCGCAGCGACCGATTCTCCCCGCCGGGTTGCGTAATCTACCACCTGGTCACGCCCGATCTGGCCGACCCCAAAATATTTTGCGTCGGGGTGGGAAAAATAAAGGCCGCTCACGCTGGCGCCGGGGTGCATCGCAAACGTTTCGGTCAGTTTCATTCCTGCGTTCTTCTCAGCCTCGAGCAAATCGAACAACGTTCGTTTCTCCGCATGATCGGGACATGCAGGATAACCAGCAGCCGGCCGAATGCCGCGGTATTTTTCGCGGATGAGATCGGCATGGGACAATTGTTCGTCGCGCCCGAATCCCCAGGCTATTCGCGTCTGTTTATGCAAATATTCGGCAAACGCTTCGGCTAGTCGATCTGCCAGCGCCTTAGTCATAATCGCGCTGTAATCGTCGTGCTCCCGCTTGAATTCTTCCGCGAGCTCATCCGCCCCGTGAATCGAAACGGCAAATCCACCAAGATAATCTTCCAATTGCGGATTGCGGATTGCGGATTGCGGAGAGACAAAATCCGCCAAGCAATGGTTAAATTGTCCTGCCGGCTTCTGCATTTGCTGACGCAAGAAATAAAACGTGGCGAGCTTTTCAGAGCGCGTTTCATCAGCGTAAACATCAACATCATCTCCGACGGAGTTTGCCGGCCAAAAAGCATGAACCCCGCGCGCGACCAAGAGGTTCTTCGTGACGATGTGATCAAGAAGTACCTGCGTATCATCGAACAATTCGCGCGCTTGCTTGCCAATCTTGGGGTCATCGAAAATCGCTGGATAACGGCCGCGCAATTCCCACGCATGAAAAAATGGCGACCAATCGATGAAAGAAACCAGATCGGCGAGCGCGATTGTGCTTTTCTCCGGAGTGTAAACCCGCACGCCGATAAACTCCGGTTTCGGCGGAACATAATCGCTCCAATCGATCCGGGTCCGGTTCGCGCTCGCTTCCTCGAGCGTCAGTAACTTTTTTTCCCGTGTCTTTGCCGCATGCTCTTGGCGCAAGCGTTCATACTCTTCGCGCGTTTTTTTATTGAACGCGGATTTGAGTTCCGCATTGAGAAGCGAATTCACCACGCCCACGGCGCGCGACGCATCCAGCACATGCACGGTGCTGGCGCCATAATGCGGCGCGATTTTCACTGCGGTGTGCGCCCGGCTGGTAGTCGCCCCGCCAATCAATAGCGGTAAACGAAATCCTTCGCGCTCCATTTCCTGCGCCACATGCACCATCTCATCCAGTGATGGCGTGATCAGACCGCTCAGGCCGATGGCGTCGGCTTGTTTCTGTCGCGCTGTTTCCAAGATTTTCGCGGCCGGTACCATCACGCCAAGATCGACCACGTCGTAGTTGTTACATTGCAGAACTACCCCTACGATATTTTTTCCGATGTCGTGCACGTCGCCTTTGACGGTCGCCATCACGATGCGCCCCTGCGGCTTTGCACCCGCAGATTTCTCCGCTTCCATAAACGGCATCAGGTAAGCGACGGCCTTTTTCATCACTCGCGCGCTCTTCACCACCTGTGGCAAAAACATTTTGCCTGAGCCAAATAAGTCGCCAACCACGCTCATCCCGGCCATGAGCGGACCCTCAATGACATCAAGCGGCCGCTTGCATTTTTGGCGGGCCTCCTCCGTATCGGTGTCGATATAATCGGTGATGCCTTTGACCAACGCGTGTTTCAGACGCTCTTCGACAGGCTCTTTGCGCCATGCTTCATCAGTGACAGGCGTTTTGCCTTTTGCTTTTACATTTTCCGCGAAATCGACCAGGCGTTCGGTTGCGTCGTCGCGCCGGTTCAACAGAACGTCCTCCACGCGCTCTCGCAGCTCGGGCTCGATTTCTTCGTAAACCGCCAGCTGCCCCGCGTTCACGATTCCCATGTCCAGACCAGCGCGGATGGCGTGAAAAAGGAACGCAGCGTGCATCGCTTCGCGGACAGTGTTGTTTCCGCGAAACGAAAATGAAATGTTGCTCACTCCGCCACTAACACGCGCCCCCGGGAGATTCTTTTTGATCCAGCGCGTCGCTTCAAGGAAATCCACCGCGTAATTGCGATGTTCTTCCAGGCCCGTGGCGATCGTCAGAATGTTTGGATCAAAGATAATATCGTTCGCTGGGAAATCCGCGTGTTTGGTCAAAACTTCGTAGGCACGCGAACAGACGTCGACTTTTCGCTGGAAATTGTCGGCCTGGCCTCGCTCATCGAATGCCATCACGATGGTGGCCGCGCCATATCGCCTGATCAATCGCGCCTGCCGGATGAATTCCTCTTCGCCGTTTTTTAAGCTGATGGAGTTCACTACTGCTTTTCCCTGCACGCATTTAAGTCCCGCTTCGATGACACTCCACTTTGAGCTGTCGATTACGATGGGAATCCGCGCGATCTCCGGTTCGCTGCCGATCAAGTTCAGGAAGCGGGTCATGGCCGCTTCCGAATCGATCATCCCTTCGTCCATGTTCACATCGAGAAGGTTCGCGCCGCCCTGTACCTGTTGACGGGCCACAGCCAGCGCCGCGTCGAAATCGCCTGCCAGAATCAGCTTCGAAAACTTCGGCGATCCTGTGATGTTGGTGCGTTCGCCGATAACGGCGAAGCCGAATTCCGGCGTAATGTTCAACGGTTCGAGCCCGGAAAGTCGCAGAATCATGTGACGTTGATTGTGGTTCCTACGACGCGGGGCGAAAATTGATGCACCAGTTTTGCCAGCGCGCGGATATGATCCGGTGTTGTGCCGCAACAGCCGCCAACAACGTTGAGCCAGCCGTTCTCTGCCCACTTCGCGACCTTGGGTGCAAATGTTTCGGCGGTTTCTGGAAAACCGGTCGGAGACAGCGCGTCCGGCAGACCCGCGTTCGGATACGCGCTCATGTAGTACGGCGAAATGCGCGCCAGCTCTTCGATAAACGGTTCCATTTCATCCGGACCCAGCGAGCAATTCAAACCGAGGATGAGCGGTTGCGCATGCGCGATCGATATGAGCAACGCTTCAACCGTTTGCCCGCTCAAGTTCCGCCCGGACTTGTCGATCACAGTGCCCGAGATCATCAACGGCACGTTGCGTCCTGTTTTTTCCAATGCATCAGTGATCGCGAACAACGCAGCCTTTCCGTTGAGCGTGTCGAAAATGGTTTCGACAATGAGAAGATCGACACCGCCTTCGAGCAGCGCTTTCGCTTCGTCGAAATAAGTTTGGCGAAGTTGATCGAACGAGACCGCGCGAAACGCCGGATCGTTTACGTCGGGTGAAATGGAAGCAGCAACAGGAAGAGGTCCCATTGATCCGCCAACAAATCGCTGCTGCCCGGTTTCACTCGAGATGCGATCCGCCGCTTGGCGCGCGATCCTGGCCGCTTCAACATTAATTTCATGGACGAGCGCGCGGAGATCGGCATCGTCCACCACGCGCTGAAAGAATTCCTGATCTTTGCGACCACCTCTGGGTTCGCCTTGAAAGAGGAAATCGTGCAAGCCGATGGTTGTTCCGCTAAAGGTGTTCGTTTCGATGACATCGGCACCCGCGTCCAGATAAGCCGCGTGAATTTCTTCGACGACTTGCGGCCGTGTTAAATTGAGCAGTTCCAGACTACCTTTGAGGTCTTTGCCCTTCCAATCGAGGAACCGTTTTCCGCGATAATCCTCCTCGGACAATTTGTAGCGCTGGATCATGGTGCCCATGGCGCCATCGAGCACGACAATTCGTTCTCGTAACAGCGCTTCCAGAGGATGGAGTCCGTTTGTTGCCATGATTGTCGGGAACTAAAAGGCGTTTTCCTAGTGAATCAAGAAACAAATTGACGCATCATGATGCGTAGATGTGTTAGAACTCCTACTCGTGCTACTGCTCGTGTTCGTAATCGGCGTAAGCATCGGAATGTTGCGGCGGGCCCCGCAACTCGTCCTGTCGAGGCGTTTGATACCGGTTCCCAAACACAGCGACAGTGCGCCGTGGCTATTACGGCGCGATCCGGTCGGTCAGCGTGTCGGTATGAAAATCGGTGTGATCACACAAACGAAACCAGGGACTATCCTTCTTGGTTGTCTGGGCAACGCTGTTCTTTTCACCCGTGGCAAAGTCGTCCCACGAATTGTAGCGGGCGATAGTCAAAAACGTCCAAGGCCCGCCTTCGAGGTGCTGCATCAAGACGTTGCCAGCAGTCGTGTCGTTTGGCGCGCTTGGGATTTCGCCGAGCATCTTTTCCAATTGCTCACGATGACCGGGAGCAGGCCGATAATAGGAGACCGAATAAACCGAGCCCGAGGTCTTGGACGCTGAGTCCTTGTCAATGCCCATGGCGCGCGTGAACTCGTCCCATGAAGGACCATTGACAAACGTATCGGTGTGCCATGCGCTTAGGTCACGTTTGTCCGGAGGCACTGCTGTCCCCGCTGCTTCCACAGTTGCTTTTGGTCCGAGATGCGTAATGACCACGTAATCCCATGCGTCGCCATCTTGATGACGAAGGACAATGAAATGATCAGGCATCGGATTATTTTGATCCGGCGTCTTCAGCCAGTCGCCCAACTGAACAGCTTTACCGAGAGCGGCCTTAGTCAAGTGCACATGATAAACGTCTGTTCGTTTACCAGCCCCGGCTGCGGCGGCACTCTTTTCATTTCCTGCGGGCTTTGGCGAGGTTTGGCCCTGAACTAATGTGAGAGGCAACAGGCCAAATAATGTGATAGCGATAATAACAGTGAATGATTTCATGATGATTTTTCCTTCTGATTGGGTTGAACGAGAGCTCGTTCGATCCTTGCAGCGAGCTTGGGCGAGCCGCAGTAGAGCGCGTATGCTTCGTTATTTGTTGGTGGGGTTATGCTGGCCGCCGTCTCGGCTGTCAACGTTTAAACGAAGCGTACGATTAAAGTCCTATACAGCATACTTGCTATCAGTTAACAATAGATCCGGCGAATCACTGTAACGATGAACATTTCAAACGGTCCTCGGACGGATACTGATATCAAGAACCAAAACAGCGCACACGCAACACGCATGGCTGGTTCAGCAAAAACCCCCGCAAAGACGCGAATCCTGGTCTTGGAAGAGCAACCGCTGTTTCGCTACGGGATCAGCGCTTATCTCAATTCACAGCCAGACATGATTGTCTGCGGTGAAGCGGACAGCATACCGGACGCGCTGAGCAAAATCGCCGAATGCAAGCCTCATCTGCTGTTGACTGCAGTACGGCTGGGCATCGGCGACAGTTTGGAATTTGTCAAAGCGCTCAAGGCGGAAAAGCCCGGGCTGCTGATCCTGGTTTACTCCGCGTTTAAGGAAAGCATTTTTGCCGAGTGGGCGCTGCGCGCAGGCGCAAATGGCTATCTGCTGAAGACGGCAGGCAAGGAAGAGCTGCTGACCGCCATCCGCGATGTTTTGCGCGGCCAGATTTATGTCAGCCGGGATTTAGCCATGCGCGCGTTCCAAAAATCGCTGGGAACCTCGGAGCAAAACCGCGTTTCAGGAAATCTGCCGGTCGTCGACAACCTGTCTCACCGCGAGATGCATGTTTTTCTGTTGATCGGTTCGGGGCTGGACACAAAGAAGATTGCCCACTCGTTGAGGCTGAGGATGAAAACGATCGAGACCCACCGCGAAAATATTAAACGCAAATGCGGCCTGAATTCCGGCGAGCAGGTAGTTGAGCGCGCCATTAAGTTTGTGGAGGAAAACTCCCAACCGCAAGCGTGACATTGTAGCCACGGAACTGTGCGACGTTTGCTGGAAGGCGCCACTGCCGCGTGGCCACAGCTACAATGTGCCGCATCTTGGCGGGCTCATCCGTGATTAATTCGTCGGCGGAGTAGGGGAGTAGAGCAAAATCCCTACGGGAGTCCCACCTTAGAAATCACGGAGTTTCCCCTACCCGGAATCGGTAACTTTTTCTTTATCTACGATGCAAACGCTGGCGCTGGAGGCAACTCCCCGTCGATCTACCACTACCTGCATTCGAGTGGCCCTGGCATGCCCGTCGGCCCCGCCTACTTGGCCCCCGATTATACGGACAACATCTTGAGTGGTTTAAATGGCTCGCCGGATAACTTCGCGGGCAACGACCATAGTCTGTGCAACTACAGCGACACGGCGCCGTTCTACGTAGAGTTTCCTTGGCATCACACAGGCCGGCGAATACCGCGTGCATGTGACCGGGGACGGTCAAAGGCAACTCGGCTGTGGCTAACCAGACGTTCGACGTGACTAGTGGTGGCGGCGGCACGGTTATGGTCAACGGGTGCAACGATCCTGAGTGCCCTATTCCGGAGACTTGCCCGGAATAATCCGCTTTGTCCCGAAAGAAATAAGCTTTTAGAGAATGAGCGCCGGGAGGTGAAAATCCTCTCGGCGCTTTGTCTTTGTGTAAATGTTGTAGAGGCGTTTGTGGCAAACGCCTGATCGTTTGGCTTCGGTGCTTGACACAAGCACCGCTACAACGCGCCGCAGTCGCGTGGCTACAGGTTCGCCTTAGATTCCTGAATTCGTGTCTATTCGTGTTGATTCGTGGTTGCTGAAATTATTTTAATCAAGCCGTGGAGGCGATCCGGCTCTTCAAACTGCTCGACCGCAATCAACGCAATACGTTCCTCGCCTGTTTCCTCGGCTGGGCGCTGGACGCGTTCGATTTTTTCCTGCTCACATTCGTGATCGTGCCGATGGCGCACGATTTCGGCACGAGCATCGCCGATCTCAGTTACGCCATCACACTCACGCTGGCGATGCGCCCAGTGGGCGCGTTCATCTTCGGTTTGCTCGGCGACCGATTCGGGCGGCGCATCCCGCTTATGATCGACATTGTTTTTTATTCGCTGATGGAATTGCTCACCGCGTTTTCACCGAATTACACCTGGTTACTGATTTTTCGTGCGCTTTACGGGATCGGCATGGGCGGCGAATGGGGACTCGGTGCGTCCTTGGCGATGGAAACTCTGCCAACGGCCGCGCGCGGATTGTTTTCGGGAATTTTGCAGCAGGGATACGCGTTCGGTTACCTGCTGGCGGCAGTTGTTTATTGGATCGTATTTCCGATCTTCGGGTGGCGCGGTCTCTTCGTCGCAGGCGCGCTCCCCGCGCTTCTTGTGCTCTACATCCGGGCGCGCGTTCCTGAATCACCGGTCTGGCTGCGCCAGCAGCGCGGTTCAAGCGATTTCTGGAGCGACGCGCTGATTGTGCTCAAACGCCACTGGGCGCTTTTTCTTTACGTGATCCTCTTAATGACCGCGTTCAACGCGATGTCGCACGGGACCCAGGACATGTATCAAACTTTTCTCGGCGAACAACGCCACTATGGGGTCACACAAAAGGCGGCTACCGGGATCATCTATGCTTTCGGCGCCATTTGCGGTGGAACGGTAGTCGGCCATCTCTCGCAAAAGTCGGGCCGTCGTCGCTCGATTATTTTGTGCGCTGCGTTCGGCACTGTGTTGATTCCTCTGTGGGTTTTTTCGCCCGGTTTCACTCTTCTAGTGATCGGCGGATTCGCCATGCAATTCATGGTGCAAGGCGCGTGGGGCATTGTGCCGGTGCACCTCAATGAGCTTTCACCAGGCGCAGTGCGCGGAACTTTCCCTGGGTTTGCCTACCAACTTGGAAATCTATTCGCCGCCAATACAGCCGTTGTGGAAGCCCAGTTGGCCAATCATTTTCGCGACGCGAGTGGGCATCCGGATTACGCAAAAGCGCTCGCCCTTTTTACGTTCGTGATTTTTTTAGCGTTGATCGTGCTCGCTGCAATCGGGCACGAAGAACGCGGCAAAGAATTTTAGCGACGCGTAGCGGGCGGTGGCACTGCCGTGCCTCCGCTGGAAGATTCCGCCTGGGGTTGCGGTTGCGCAGCCACCTGAGTCGACGCGCGATAAACACCGGAGCCGAAGCGTTGCTCGACAATCGCTTCCGCAATTCTGTCCGCGAGTAGTTCTCGATATTCCCAATCGCGCGTCTTGTTACCCTCGGAGCGATTGCTCAAATATCCGCATTCCACCAGCACCGCGGGACAGCTTGCCAGGCGTAGCACGCGAAAATTTGCTGTGTGCACGCCGCCATTTGCGGAATTTGGGATGGTCATCAGTTTTGCCTGGATCTGGTTCGCAAGATCGAATGAGACGCCCGAATGATAGTACGTTTCGAATCCGCGAATCTTGCGCCTGCGCGAATCGTTGAAGTGTATGCTGACGAAGATTGCATCTTTCTGCGCATTCTCGATAGCCACACGATCGTTCAATTCAATAAAGACATCCGAGTTGCGTGTCATCACGGTTTTCAACTGTGATTCGCGCAGTTTGCGGTTGAGACGCTGGGCTACATCGAGAGCAATCATTTTCTCTGGGGGCCCGTAGCGGCGATAGGCACCGCTATCTTTGCCTCCGTGTCCCGCGTCCACGACCACGGTAGAAAAAGTCTTGCTCGTGTTTTTCACACCCGGACCACGCGTAGTTGTGCAGGCAGCTAGTGCAGCGACAAATCCAAGCGTAACAATCCGATTTACGAGGCGCGCCATTGTGACTTAATACCAAAAAACACGCGGTCTACAAAAAGTTTCTCCCAAAGCTCAAGTGAGACCGCGGCACTGCGTTCACCGTTCATCTGTTTCTCCCAATTGCATATAAAATCACTTGTGTTTTGTGCCGCTGCGCTTAAAGCCTTACCACTTTTATGATGCTCCGATTTGCGATTCTCCCATTGCTGCTGGCACTGAACTTTTCGATGTGCAAAAGGAACGAAACTGTTTCCCAGAACCCTCAGCCAGCGGGCGCTTCATCGCCAGCGCCTGGCGCCACAACCGCCGGTGGCAGTCCGGGTGTTCCGCCGGTCGCCGCGTCTCCGAAGATTACGAAGCCGGTTGTCGATCAAACAGCTCAGACGATTATTTTTTGTTATCATCTTTTGGTCGACAAGATCCGCTATCCGGGAACTGAGATCACACCCGCTGCCTTTGAAGCGCAGATGAAGGAACTGAAGGACCGCGGAATAACGGTCATTTCGATGCAGGATTTGCTGGCATGGAAGCGTGGCGAAAAGAACATCCCGCCCCGATGCGCGGTCGTTACCTTCGATGATGGCTATAAATCGCAATACGAAGTCGCGTGGCCGATCATGAAGAAGTACGGCTATCCGTTCACAATGTTCATTTACACCGAAGGCGTGCGCGGTGGATCGTTAGGCGGAGGAGGAGCGATCACATGGGAACAGCTCGCGGACATGCGCGACAACGGCGTCGATATCGAGGCGCACTCCGCGACGCATCAGGACTTGCGCGAAGGGCATACGATCACGCTCGCCAGCCCCGGCGGGAAGAAAACCCGAACGAAACTCACCGGGGCGCAGTATGAGCAATGGGTGCAAAACGAAGTTGTAGGCTGCAAGCAACTGCTCGAGCAGCGACTCGGCATCAAAATAAATTGTTTTGCCGTGCCGTTTGGCAATTACAACGAGCATGTGAAAGAGCTCGCGCGAAATGCCGGTTACGAGGCGATGTTTACTGTTTACGGTCAGCCGATCACGTTTACTTCGCCCCTCGATTCGATCGGTCGTTACGCGATTGAAGCGAACAAACCCAAGGTGTTCGAAGATGCTGTGAAGATGATCGGCGCGTCGGCCGCCGGTGGCCCAGCAGTGGCCGAAGTTGGCGCGAAAGATCTCGCTGCTCAACCCGCAGATGGCGAAACAGTGCGCACCGCACTTCCGCTGATCAAAGCCAATCTCAGCGGGATCGGGCAGATCGAACCCGGCAGTGTACAAATGCGGGTAAGCGGCCTCGGCGTTGTTCCGGCGACCTACGATGCCAAAACGGGTACTGTCTCGTACCAAGTCACCCAAAAATTACGCGAGAAATCGTGCAGCGTATTTATCAGCGCGAAATCCCAAGGAAAGAAGGTCGAAGCGCATTGGACGTTCGGCATTGAGGAGAGCGCGGCACGGCCGGCACCGCCAGCAGCGCCAACGCCAAAGAAATAAATGTGCGGTGCCAAGGAGCGGCGGTTCCTAAACTGCCGTGGGCGACCTGGAGATCGCCCCTCCTTGAATGGCGCAGCGCTTACAACTCCATGTTTCCACAACTCAGCGATAAGCTTCAGGAGATTTTCAAAGAGCTGCGTGGGCATGGCACACTCAGCGAATCAAACATTGATGCCGCATTGCGGCAGGTCCGCCTGGCACTGCTCGAAGCTGATGTAGATTTTCAGGTCGCCAGAAAATTCATCGCGCGGGTAAAAGAAAAAGCGCTCGGCGAAGCTGTTCTGCGGAGCATCACGCCGGGTCAACAAATTGTAAAAATTTTCCACGACGAACTGACTGCGTTACTCGGAGGCGATTCCGCGCCGCTTCAATTGGAAGACGGCGGCCGTATTTTGATGGTGGGCCTTAACGGCTCCGGCAAGACGACGTCCTCGGCAAAGCTGGCGCGGTTTTTACAGAAACAGAATTATTCCCCAATGCTGATTCCGTGCGATCTGCAGCGTCCGGCAGCGATCGAGCAACTCGTAGTACTGGGCAAACAAGTTGACGTTCCGGTTCACACACCTGATCCGAACGAGAGAAATGTTCAGCACGCTGTAGCTGCCGTGCTCGCGCAATCTGGACGGCGGAGCTCCGGCGATCCAACGCGTGTCTCCGGGCTCGCAGGAGCTCGCCCCTCCATCTACATTTTCGACACGGCAGGCCGGCAAGAAATCAATGAACCATTGATTCAGGAACTGAAAGGGCTGAAAGAATTTTTGGAGCCTCAGGAAACTTTGCTCGTCGTGGATGCGGCAACAGGCCAGCAAGCGGTCAGCGTTGCAACGCACTTCAATGATGCGTTAGCGATCACGGGCATCATTTTGACCAAGCTCGACGGCGACGCCCGCGGTGGCGCGGCATTATCCATGCGCGAAGTCACGCGGCAGCCCATCAAATTTGCTGGAACAGGGGAAAAGCTTGATCAGTTCGAAGTCTTTGTTCCGGAGCGACTCGCGGGCCGGATTCTTGGGATGGGCGACGTGATTGGCCTCGTAGAGAAGGCCGCCGAAGCGGTGGAAGCCGAAGACGCTGCTCGGCTTGAGCGCAAGTTGCGGACGGCTTCATTCGATTTCAATGATTTCCTGACGCAATTCAAGATGATGCAACGGATGGGGCCGCTGGAGAATATTCTTGGCATGTTGCCGGGTATGGGTAGTGTGCAAGGCCTCTCGATTGACGAGAAGCAGCTTAAGCGCACGGAAGCGATCGTGCTTTCGATGACGAAAGAAGAGCGGACACGCCCCGACATCCTTAATGCACGGCGTCGTCAGCGCATCGCACGCGGCAGCGGCTGCACCGTCACAGAGGTAAACGATTTGCTACGACGCTTTGATCAGATGCGAAAAATGATGAAAAGCGCGGGCAAAATGAAAAAAATGTTAAAAGGGTTACAACAGTTACATCGTTAAATCGGTAGCTGGTTTCTCGTTGTGACTTGTTTAACGCTTAACTCGTAACATCCTTAATTATGGCAGTTTCAATCAGATTACGCAGAGAAGGCGCAAAAAATCGCCCGTATTACAAAGTGGTAGTAGCCGACAGCCGCAGCCCACGTGACGGGAAATTTATTGAGATCATCGGCACGTACGATCCTAAAATTCCGGGTCAGAATAGCTCGCTGAATATTGAACGGGCCGAATACTGGATCAGCAAAGGCGCACAACCGTCCGACACGGTGCGCAGCTTGATCAAGCGGAACAGGAAAATGCCAACGGCTGCCAAGCCGTCATCGCAATCGGAGCGAGAGACCCTGCAATCGACGCAAGAGGAAGTTGTACCTCCGTCGGCTCCGGCTGAGAGTTCCAGCTAACAGCTGGCGGCATCTTCTCTCAACGAGCTGTAGAGCGAGTTGCCCTAACCGCGCTGCCGTTCGGCACAGAGACGTGATCTCCGGTGAGCGCGCCGTCTTGCAAATTTTATATGTATTTGTCTCCAGTTGTCACGCCGTAGCGTTGTGCCAAAGCGGATTCGTGGTTACTTTCCTGACGCATGAGAGAGTTTCTCGAGTTCGTCATCCGCCAGCTGGTTGAATTTCCTGACGATATGGTGCTGACCGAGATTCCAAGCGGCAGAACAACTATCTTCAAATTGCAACTTCGAAGGGGCGATGTCGGACGTGTGATTGGCCGAGGTGGCCAGACCATTCAAGCGATCCGCGCGTTGCTCGCGAGCTCGGCGGCGCGCCACGGCCAGCGGGCCGTCCTCGAAATTGTCGAGTAGATACGGCGATTGACCTCGATCGTCCGCGGTTGATTATTTCCTGCACGGCAAAAGCGGTTCGCGTGAATCGCCCTGCGTATGAAGATCGACATCATCACGTTGTTTCCTGAAATCTGCCATACGCCATTGAACGAGAGCATGATGAAACGCGCGCAGGAAAAGGGAATTGTTGATGTTCACATTCACAACCTGCGCGATTGGACGACCGACAAACACCACGTGGTCGATGATGCGCCATTTGGCGGAGGGCAGGGGATGGTGATGAAGCCAGAACCGATTTTTGCGGCGGTCGAAAACCTAAAACAGCAAACGTCCAACGCTCAACGTCCAACGTCCAACGTCCAACTAAAAACCCCAAAAGTGATCTTGATGTCGCCTGCAGGTCGACGCTTCGATCAACAGCTGGCGGGGGAGCTTTCGCAGGAATCACATCTCATCATCATTTGTGGCCACTACGAGGGAGTCGACCACCGGGTGATTGAACATCTTGTCGATGTAGAGATCTCGATTGGCGATTATGTGCTCACGAACGGCGCAATCGCTGCGGTTGTTTTAGTTGATGCAATCGTGCGGTTGATGCCGGGCGTCCTTGGTCACGAGCGATCCGCTGTGGACGATAGCTTCAGCAGCGGCTTCCTCGAAGCCCCGCAATACACGCGGCCTGCCGAGTTTCGTAGCTGGAAAGTTCCGGACGTTTTGCTTTCCGGAAATCACGCAGAGATCGTGAAGTGGCGCAAAGAACAAGCGATTAAGCGCACCCGCGAGAATCGCCCGGATTTGTTGAGGTAACACAATATGAAGAGGATTATTTTAACGGGACTGGGTCTGATTGCTCTAATTGTTGTCGTCGCGCTAGTGACAGCGCGTGCTGGATGGTGGCCAGTCGCGGCGACTGCTCCGCCGCCTCATTGGGAGTCTGTGTTCGGTCAATCTACGCTTCAAGCGTCTCTTTCGCGGCAGGCAGTTGGGCTGACGAATCCGGTCGCGCCGTCGAGCGAAGTTCTCATCGCTGGAGTCAGGATTTTCAAGATGAACTGTGCTGGGTGTCATGGCACACCTGGTCAACCGAGTCAGTGGGGGACGCAGAACTTTTATCCACGCGTCCCGCAATTCGCCGATCAAGCGCCGAGATTATCGGCGCCGCAAATGTTCGTAGCGATTAAATACGGAATCCGCTACAGCGGAATGGGCGCGTGGAATGGAATGATGTCCGATGAGGACATTTGGAAAGTGGCAACCTTCCTCGAGCATATCGCATCGTTGCCGTCCGAGGTGCAGGCGACGTGGAAGGCAGTTCAGTAAACTTTTCCAAGCACCACGCAGGCATTGATTCCACCGAAGCCGAATGAATTGCTCATGACGTAATTCAACTCCGCGGTGTGCCCATGATTCGGTACGACGTCTAGATCACACGCTGAATCCGGATTGCGATAGTTTATAGTCGGCGGTACCCACTGCCGATCCAAAGCGAGCGCAGAAAGCGCCGTCTCGATAGCGCCGGTGGCCCCCAGCGGATGCGCGTAATAGCCTTTTGTTCCGCTCACCGGAATTTGTTTGGCGCGCTCACCCAAAATTTCCTTGATCGACTTCGTCTCGGCGCTGTCGTTGAGCTGGGTCGAGCTCGCGTGCGCGTTCACGTAATCGATCTGCTCGGGTGGGACGTGCGCGTCCGCGAGCGCGTCGCGCATGGCGCGGATGCACGAATCGCCGCTTGGCAACGGTGTCGTCATGTGAAACGCGTCATTGTTCAAACTGTAACCGAGCACTTCGGCATAAATTTTCGCGCCGCGTGCCCGGGCGTGCTCAAGTTCTTCCAGAATTAAGGACGCCGCTCCTTCGCCCATGACAAACCCGTCGCGCCACTTGTCGAAGGGGCGGCAAGCAATTTGTGGATCTTCGCACCGGCTCATCGTTTTGATAATGTCGAACGCGCCGATTGTGATCGTCGTGAGCGGCGCTTCCGCTCCGCCGGTAACAACGACATCGGCAAAATCGTCGCGGATGTAGCGCAGTGCTTCGCCGACCGACACCGTTCCGCTTGCGCAACTGTTTGAGTTCGTCGTCCCGACTCCGCGAAACCCGAAGTCGATGGCGATGTTCGAATGGGCTGAGCCGCCGAATACTTGAACCGCCAATGTCGGCTGAACTCCGCGTGCGCCTTTTTTCAAATAACGAATGTATTGCTCTTCGGCTTTGCATACCCCGCCGAGTGCCGTCCCGAAGCTCACGCCGATACGGTCTTGCGGTTTGTCCTTGGAATATTCAATGCCTGCGTCATCGAGAGCGAGCTTTGCCGAAGCGACCGCAAATTGCGCGTAACGATCGAGTCGCTTTAAGCGATGCGGTGCGAAAAATTCTTCCGCGTCCCATTCATTGATTTGCCCAGCAACGCGAACACCGAACGCGCTCACATCAAAACTGGTTATCTGAGTAATCCCAGTCTTTTCGGCGAGAATGCCCTTCCAAAAGGCGTCCACCCCCTTGCCAATGCAAGTGATCGGGCCAAGTCCGGTAATGACAACGCGTCTTCGGCTCATGCGGTCACCGGATTGGCTCGTGCTTCGACATATTGCTTCATACAGCGCAAAGTTTTGTTGGCAACGTTCCCAATAAAAAAGTCGCCAATGATTTTCTCGGCGATTGGCGCCAGAATCTTCAAACGAAAATTCAAGTCGTGCGCGATTGTCACGAGCACGCCATCCGCTCTTTCATCGAAGGTCCAGACGACGTGCATCCCCTTGGTAAACGCTTTGAGATGGTGGAAATGAATCTCGACACGCTCGGGATCGATGATTTCTTCGGAAGTCCATTTAATCGGAATGCCGGAACGGTGCGCTGCCATCACCACGATGTTCCGATTAGGACCGCGCTCGAGAAAACGAATGTAGCGATAATGCGGAAGGATTTTCGGCCACAGCTCCAGGTTCGCTGCTATTTCGAAGATCAGCATCTTCGGCGCATGCAGGAGGAGGGAATTGGTCTTGTGCATTCTGGTTACGGTTAATAATAAAATTCAAACCGCGCGATTCATCATTGTTGCGCGGCTTTTACGAAACACAGAAAACAGATTAGGTAAAAGAAGAAAAATCGTCGTGCCGAAGACGAAGAAATCTCTTCGCGCTAGCGGATACGTAAGTCTGGCAATTGGAGCTCTCGGGCCAGGGGATTAATGAACCCTAGGCACGCGAACGGTCGCTGCCTGACTGCGACCGTTCGCAACCTTCTACCATCTGGTGCCTACAGTTACATGGCTCAGCCACGACCGTGGTGAGCGTGATCTGCTGCTTGCGCCAGTCCCGTCATATACGCAAAAAACGCCGGCGATTGGCCGATGAAGAGTCCCATGTTCGTTAGAAACGTTAGTGCACCCATGGCAACGCCCTGCGTTTTGGTCGGTCGAATGATCGAACAAATCGGGAGGCTTGGATCCAAGAACGGACACGGCTCCGGCATGATCAGGTTCTTTTTCAGGAGTGGATCGCTGACGTCCAGATCCGGAAACGTCACATGCACACCAGTTACGGGATCGATTACGTCCATCAATGGTGGTGCATTACCCGCCTTGTCCGACCATGTTTGAAAATGCATGGTCTCGGTGGGGCCTATGCTGATCAGGATTCGGATGGTTTCCTCATGGGTCGCCCTCTGGGCCAGCGAGGGGTACAGGCTGTTGCCACCTTGCTCGATGGTCGGGAAGTGGAAACCCGCCGTGTTCGCGATCGCCTGTAGGAAGGTGGGATCGCTTGTGTCAGCATCCGTCCTGGGAATTGCCGTGTGCTGGTTGACCCCTAAGGTCGGAACGGCCTGCGGAAACACATGGTTTGGATCAAGGTCCGGATTATGGCTGTCGTCGCGGTAGCGTGTCCACCAACTGGTATCAACCGTGAGTTGGGTCAGGTTGGTAAGCCTGTGCCCGATCAGGTCGGTGTTAACTCCGGTGGCTGTGCTGCCCATCAAGGTTCGAAACGGATCAAGATTTGCAGGAGCCTCTCCCTTGGACATCAGGTACGCATTGAGGAACTGGTGATGAGTGATCTCATCGTCAGTGTTGTCGTGGATGTACTGATCCATGTCTTCGTCCAACACCGCGAGAGCGGCAGTGTAGAGTGGATTGCCGGTGCCGCCTGGCACTTCAGGGTCTTGGATGCCGCCAAGTTCGTTGTATTGGATCCAAAAGTCCGCCTCGAGTAGTTCCAGCGCCGCTGGGAACCGTAGTAGTGCTGCATCTCCTGATGGGAGACCACCGCGACTTGCTCTCGCGGTTCGACTACCGCCAAGTAGTCCCACGCCGACTGTTCCTGCTCCAACGGCAAGTGAGTTGCGTAGGAACGAACGACGGCTGAGAGAACTTTTCCGAGGTTTGACTTTCTTCTCCAAGTTGTCCTCTAAAGGACGATTCTCGCTCTTGCTAGAATCATTTGCTGTAGGATTAGTTATTGCTTTCATGCCTGCAGAATCGCAGCAATTCAAGCCGCGCGCTGCATGGGAAAAGTTACACGTTTGTTACCGAGAGTAGGATTTCGTCCGACAGATGAGCTATTAGCACCTCGGCGTTCGCGAGCTTAAAGCTGCCGATGGCCAATTCTTTCACGCCGGTGCGATTTATTCCTTCAACCAAGCCACCGGCACCACCCGGGACTCGGGATCGGGCGCTTCTGCAATTCTTAATGGTGCGCTATGGTCCCACACCAGTTGCCGGTATGCAGGATGAAAAGTGGAGCCTACGGGATTCGAACCCGTGACCTCCTCAATGCCATTGAGGCGCTCTACCAACTGAGCTAAGACCCCAGGAAGATTTCAGATTGTAGATTTCAGATTGCGAATTGCAACCTGCTACGCGCATTTGCAACGAAATCGCTTGCAGCAAGTTAAAGCGAAAGCTTGCAACGAAGAAAGCTTTGTGATGTTCAATAGGCGGAGCAATTAATGAACAACAAGTCTAAATTTTCGGCCTTTTGCTTAATCGCGGCGTTCTCAAGCAGCATTCACACCGCCGCTGGACAAGTGATCAACCCAAGCGTGCAAAATATTTCTTCGCCAGCGGTGACCAACCGCGGCGCGCCAGCGGCCAAGCCGATTATGAATGCGTCAATCGCGCCCAACATCCCTCCCAGGCCAACGAGTTTCAGCCCGCGAACGTCCAACTCGTCCGCACCTCGCATAATCGCCCAGCCGGTAACGAATTTCCGGCCGAATAATTCGGCGGTCGTGCGGACTTTGAATCCTAGTTTCGCAGCGATTAGCTCTCAGCGGATCGCGCGGACTGGGGAACCACAAACGATCACCCTTGATCCAGCGACACGTGGGAAGGAACTGCGCACGTTAGCTGCAATGCGTGCTCGACGCGGCTTCAAAACTGACAATTCAACGCTGGCGACAATAGATGCTCAGCGTCATGCGACAGCTCAGGATCCGGTGGTCCGACAGCAGCTGGAGACACAGGACCCGGTTGAAGACGCGACGAGAACAAAGTGGCGCCACAGAAATGATCGCTCGAGCTTTTTCGATACGTTCCATCGTCATCGCCATGAGTGGCATGATCGCAACTGGTGGCACGATCATTGTGACACGATCGTTTTCGTTAGCACCGGATACTATTTCCTGAACGGAAGCTATTGGTACCCGGCATGGGGTTACGACCCGCTCAACAGCTATTACGATTACGACGGACCGATCTACACTTACGGTAATTTGCTCCCTGACGAGGTGATCGCGAACGTCCAAGTCGCCTTACAAGATGCGGGATACTATTTCGGCGCAATAACGGGTTCGCTAAACGTTGAGACGCGAGCGGCTCTTGCGAATTTCCAGCGCGATTACGGCTTGCCAACTACCGGAGCAATTGACGAACCGACAGTCCAGACGCTGGGATTGTATTAAACCGCCTCGCAATTTTTTGTAGCGGCCCCGGCTCCCCGCGAAAGTTTCGGAGCTGCGACGAGGCGTTGGTAAAAGGTGCGGCGAAATACCGCTGTGGCCTGAACAGAGCGTCCTCGCTGATTTTGCGAAGAGCATCATTGGCTTGATTGCCGTGTATGTGACGCGCTAAAAGAGCCCAATCATGAGCGATTTGACGAGACGAACCTTTATCGGAACGATGACAGTTGCGGCAGGGGCGTTTGCGGTCCCGAAATGGTGAAAGGCGGCGATCTGACTTTTCAAAATAATCTGCCGGATCCTTTACTGGCCGGAAAAGAATTGCCCACTTTCAAATTCGAATTGGAGAAATCTAAGGGCAAAGTTCTGGGGAACAGTTTCGGGAAAGAAGCGACGGTCGAGCAGTTGCCGATCTCGAAAGGAATCGCCGGTGTCTCGATGCAACTGGAGCCCGGCGTGATGCGCGAGCTTCACTGGCACGCTACCGCAGCCGAATGGGCGTTCGTGCTAAAAGGGCGCGTGCGCACAGCCGTCATCAACCCCGCGGCGCAAACTGAAACGAACGACTTTGATCCGGGCGACATTTGGTACTTTCCACGCGGACACGCTCACATGATCGAGTGCCTCGGCAATGAGCCCACGCATTTCATTCTAATTTTCGATAACGGGTATTTCTCCGAGTTCGGTACGTTCAGTATTACCGACTGGATCGGGCATGCGCCAAAGCCGCTGCTGGCGAAAAATTTTGGTCTGCCTGAGTCAGCGTTTGACGCTTTTCCGAAGGAGGAGGTCTACTTCGCGCGCGGTGCCATTCCACCGGACCAGATACCGGAGAATCTGCAGGGGCCGCGCGTTTCTCCGCCAGAGACGCACAAGTTTCGGATGCTTGCTGGCGCGCCGCATGCCGTCTTTAAAGGCGGTCGCGAATGGCGTATCGATTCCACGCGATTTCCTATTTCAACTACGATCACCGGTGTGATTCTCGATCTGGAACCAGGCGCGCTGCGTGAGTTGCACTGGCATCCCAACGCCGACGAATGGCAATACGTCATCGACGGCGATCTCAGTGCAACAATGTTTGGTTCGCACGGCCGCTTCCGCATCGAGCAACTACACGCGGGCGATGTCGGTTACATCCCACGAGGCTACGGGCATTCGATCGAAAACGTTGGGAGCAAGCCGAGTCGGATGCTGATCGGATTTAACACCGGCGCTTACGAAGCGATTGATCTCTCGGCGTGGATTGCAGGTAATCCGGTGGACGTTCTGGCGACCAATTTCAACAAACTGGCATCCTTGTTCGAGAAATTCCCGCGCAAGGACGTCTTCATCTCGCCGAATCAATAGCGTTTTAGAACCGGGGGATCAGGTGATGGACGAAACTTCGGAGAAGTTCATCGGAGGCAAAATTGTGCGTGGTGAAAACCCGCTCAATCTCGAGATGCCATTTGAAAAGCTGGTGGACTTTCTTACGTCGACCGAATCGTTTTACGTTCGCACACACTTTCCGATTCCCGTCATTGATAGAGATGCATGGTGGCTGCGTGTAGAGGGTGATGTTGAGAATCCATTTGCAATCAATTACGAACAGCTCCTCGAATTAGAATCAATGACGATCCCGGCGACGCTGGAGTGCGCGGGCAACAACCGGAATTTCCTTGAACCAAAAGTGAAAGGTGTGCAATGGGGACTTGGCGCCGTCGGCACAGCGCGATGGACCGGCGTGCCATTGTCAATTCTGCTCGATCGCGCTGGGGTAAAGGCGAATGCGTGTCATGTAATTTTGGAAGGGGCGGATCACGGCATCCTTGACGATCCTAAGAGTCCGCCTGGCGAGTTGAACTTTGCCCGCAGCATTCCCTTAGAGAAAGCGCGGCAAGACGCGTTGCTAGCTTACAAAATGAACGGCACCGATCTGCCATCGCAGCACGGATTTCCGGTGCGCGCGATTGTGCCCGGCTGGTACGCGATGGCGTCAATTAAATGGCTGCAGCGCATCATCGTCACTGACCGGCCGTTCACCGGATATTATCAGACCATCGATTACGCCTACTGGAAAAGGAGAGACCAAATCGCGGAGCTCACGCCGCTGACCGAAATGCAAGTCAAAGCCCAAATTGCGAAACCGACTCAAGGCGACATTGTTCCGGCAAATTGCAGCGTGCGTGTTCACGGTGCCGCATGGACGAGCGATGGCGAAATCACACAGGTGGAGCTGAGCACGGACGGAGGCCTGACATGGATGGAGGCGAAACTGCTCGGCGAATCGGAACCAAACGCATGGCGGCTTTGGGAATTTAATTGGCAAACGCCCGCCGCGCCAGGAAAACAAACTCTAATCGCTCGCGCGACCGATTCGCTGGGTCGAACCCAACCGACACAGCGCGACCGTGGTCGCGGCACTTACATGATCAATCATTTGCTCCCGGTCGAAATCGACGTCCGCTGACGCCGCTACAGCCACCGAATTGCATCGCCCAAGCTGCTGACATGGTCACCCAAGCGAAGCTAAGGATTCTCGCCTACGCAGCGACTCTTACGTTAGCTTACCAGCGTGATCTATTAGCCAGCGACAGATTCCTCGCTTTGCTCGGAATGACAAACGGTTGAAGTCCAACGAGGCTTCGCGTTAAATCTGGGTCGTGTCGCTCGTTTTTAAAACCATCCAGACCGAAGGCATCGCAGAGCTTTCTTATCTCGTGGGCGACGATGATGAAGGAATTGCGGCGGTATTTGATCCGCGCGCAGACTGCGATGTCTACATCGATGTAGCGCGCGAGGCCGGCGTGGCCATCACGCATATTTTTGAGACACATATTCATGCGGATCTGGTGAGTGGTTCGCGCGAGCTTTCCGCGCGACTTGGGTCGGCTAAGATTTACGCCAGCGATGAAGGTGGGGCAGAATACGGTTTTGCTCCTGAGAAAGTAAAAGATGGCGATCAATTTGCTTTTGGCGAGGTCCTGGTGACGGCGCGGCATACCCCGGGACATACGCCCGAGCATATTTCCTATTTGCTGGCTGAAGTCGATCATCCCGATGAGCCGTGGGCGGTGCTCACGGGCGATTCCCTTTTTGTTTCTTCTGCGGGGCGTCCGGATTTATTGGGCGACAAACACACCAAGCAACTGGCCGAACAACAATTCCATACGCTGCAAGATTTTTATCTCAACCTGCCGGATCACGTGATCATTTACCCCAATCACGGCGCGGGTTCGCCCTGCGGCGCTGACATCGGCGCACGGTTGAGCAGCACGATCGGCTACGAGCGAAAATTCAATAAGTTCTTGCAATTCGCTGACGCGAAAAGCTTCACCGACTACGCAATCAAAACCGCGCCGCCGGTCCCACATTATTATCCCGTCATGAAAAAACTAAACGCGAAGGGCCCTGCAGTGCTCGGAAATCTTCCACGCGTTCCCGGGCTCCCTCCCAAGGCCTTCAAAGACGCGATCGAGAAAAGGGCTGGCGTACTCGTCGATGTGCGCAACATGCTAGCGTTTGGCGGCGGCCACATCGCCGGCGCACTCAACATCGCTGGCACACCCATTCTCTCCATTTGGGCAGGATGGATGCTTGATCCAGAAGAGCCGATTCTTCTGGTGCTCGAAGATGACAACGATCTTGAAAGAATCCTGCGTTTGTTTGTTCGGACGGGATACACGAAATTCGCAGGATATTTGATCGGCGGAATGAAAGCCTGGGACTCAGCGGGGTTTCCGCTCGAAAGAATTGGGCAGATGAGCGTGCACGAGCTGAATCAGCGCAAGTCCTCACTACAGATCATCGATGTGCGTTCACCCGGCGAATGGAAAAAGGGACATGTTCCCGGAGCGCGCCACATTTTTGTGCCGGAGCTTGGCAAACGAATGGGTGACCTTGATCGAAACAAGCCGACGGCGGTTTACTGCGGGAGCGGTTATCGCGCGAGCATCGCTACGAGCATTTTGAAGCCGCAAGGATTTAACGAGATTTGGAATGTTCCCGGTAGTTGGGAAGCGTGGAAAAAAGCGAAACTGCCAGTGGAAGGAGCCGATAGCGAATGAACGGCGCGACAGCGTTACCACGCCGTTCATTTGGCGAAACGATGCGCGCCGACATTTGGTGGTTGCAACCGCTGCTCGTCTTTCTTGGATTATCGACGTTTATCGTTTATTCCACTTGGGCGGCGTTTCAGGGTAAGAATTACTTTGTTGGCAATTACATCTCGCCATTTTATTCGCCAGAACTTTTCGGCGATTCGCCACACAGCTGGTTTGGACCGAAACCTGGCTGGTGGCCGTATTGGCTCATCTTCTCTCCCGCGCTGTTAGTTCTTTGGGCACCCGCAGGATTTCGCCTGACGTGTTATTATTATCGCGGCGCATACTACAAGGCGTTCTGGGCCGATCCGCTAGCGTGCACAGTGGGCGAACCTCGCAAAAGCTATTGGGGCGAGCGGTCGTTCCCGCTGATCATGCAGAACGTGCACCGCTATTTTCTCTATCTGGCGCTTTTTTTTCTGATCGTGCTGTCGATCGACGTTTGGAAAGGGCTGTGGTTTCCCGATGGATTTGGAATTGGAGTGGGCACGATCGTGCTCGCAATAAACGTTGTTTTGCTCGGCGGCTACACGTTTGGCTGTCACTCGCTAAGACATCTTGCCGGCGGTTTATTGGATCAATTTTCGAAATCGCCAACATGCTATCGCGCTTACACGTGCGTGACCTGTTTTAATCGCCGCCACATGCTTTGGGCGTGGCTGAGTTTGTTCTGGGTCGGTTTCGCCGATCTCTACGTGCGCCTCTGTGCAATGGGGATCTGGCACGATGTTCGACTCGTTTAAGCGATGAAGCGTTAAACCAATGAAGCGAATTAAATTTCTCGCCAGCATACGCTTCAACGATTGAACCCTTTAACGCTGTACCGAGCGATGCCTGATTACGAAACTTCCGAGCACGACGTACTGGTCATTGGCGCGGGTGGCGCGGGGTTGCGGGCTGCAATTGAAGCTTCTGCTGCGGGTGTTCGCGTCGGACTGGTTTGCAAATCCTTATTAGGCAAAGCGCACACAGTGATGGCCGAGGGCGGAATCGCGGCTGCGCTGGCCAATGTTGATGAGCGTGACAATTGGAAAGTGCATTTCGCCGATACGATGCGCGGCGGCCAATACGTGAACCAATGGCGGATGGCCGAGCTCCATGCGAAGGAAGCGCCCGATCGAGTGCGCGAGCTTGAAGCGTGGGGCGCCGTTTTCGATCGCACCAAAAACGGCCGAATTCTGCAAAGACATTTCGGGGGCCACAAATATCCACGGCTTGCTCACGTAGGCGATCGCACTGGTTTGGAGATGATCCGCACGCTGCAAGATCACGGCATCCATCAGGGAATTGATGTGCACATGGAGCACACGATTCTTTCGCTGCTCAAAGATGGCGACCGCGTGGTTGGCGCATTCGGGTATGAGCGCGAGAGGGGACGTTTCAAAATTTTCCGGGCGAAGGCAGTCGTCCTTGCGACGGGCGGAATTGGTCGGGCCTACAAAATCACCAGTAATAGCTGGGAGTATACTGGCGACGGACACACACTCGCATATGACGCGGGCGCGGAACTCATCGACATGGAGTTCATCCAGTTTCATCCCACCGGCATGGTTTGGCCCCCGAGCGTGATGGGAATTTTGGTGACCGAAGGCGTGCGCGGCGAAGGCGGAATTCTGCTCAACAAAGAGGGCAAACGTTTCATGTTCGAGTCGATCCCAGAAAATTATCAAGCCCACACTGCTGATAACGAAGAAGAAGGATGGCGTTATTGCCAAGGGCACAAAGACGCGCGCCGCCCACCCGAGTTGCTAACGCGTGATCACGTCTCGCGTTGCATCGTGAGCGAGATAAAAGAGGGCAGGGGAAGCCCGCATGGCGGCGTTTATCTCGATATTTCGTGGATCAAGCAAAAAATGCCCAATGCGGCGGAACACATTAAGCGGAAACTCCCGAGCATGTATCATCAGTTTAAACAACTGGCCGACATCGATATCACAGAGCAACCAATGGAGGTGGGACCAACCACGCACTACATCATGGGCGGGGTACGCGTTGATCCCGACACCCAAATGACCCGTCTGCCCGGATTGTTTGCTGCGGGCGAATGCGCAGCTGGGATCAACGGCGCAAATCGTCTCGGGGGCAATTCGTTGTCCGATCTTCTGGTGTTTGGGAAGCGGGCAGGGGAGTTCGCAGCAAAATTCGCAACGGAAAATCAGCACGGAAAAATCGAGAGAGACAAGATCGACACTGTGGCGCGCGAGGCGCTCGCTCCCTTTGAGCGGCGCGATGGCGAAAACCCTTATGCGATTCAGAAAGATCTGCAGGAAACGATGCAAAATTTGGTGGGCATTGTGCGTACCGAAACCGAAATGCGAGAAGCCCTGGAGAAAATCGGCAATTTCAAAACGCGTGCTGAAAAAACTGCGGTCACCGGCAATCGAGAATACAATCCTGGTTGGCACACCGCGCTCGATTTAAAAAATCTGCTGATCGTTTCGGAGGCAATTACACGTGCCGCGCTGGAGAGAAAGGAAAGTCGAGGCGCGCAATTCCGCGAAGATTATCCTGACAAAGACGAGCGTTTTTCGAAAGTGAACACGATCGAGTCGAAATCCGCGGACGGCTCGGTGCAAGTGCGATTGGAACCACTTCCAGAAATGCCGGACCATTTGAAGCGGGTTATTGAGGAGAATGGATGAAAACAGCCACGTTCAAAATCTGGCGTGGGGACGCGCGCGACGGCGAATTTCGTGATTATGCGACTGAAATTGCCGAAGGCATGGTTGTGTTGGACGCGGTAATTCAGATACAGGCCACGAACGCGCGCGATCTCGCATGTCGATGGAATTGTAAGGCAGGAAAATGCGGGTCGTGCTCAGCGGAAGTCAACGGCATCCCGAAGCTCATGTGCATGACACGTCTAAGCGAGTTGCCGTTGGACAGACCGGTGACAGTCGAGCCGATGAAAGCCTTTCCCATTGTCAAAGATTTGGTCACGGATGTTTCGTGGAACTTTCGTGTAAAGAAAAAGATCAAACCTTTCAAGCCGCGACCTCCCGACGCGCCAGATGGCACCTGGAGGATGCAGCAAGAGGATATCGACCGCGTCCAAGAATTCCGAAAGTGCATAGAATGCTTTCTTTGCCAGGATGTCTGCCACGTGCTGCGCGATCACCAAATGCACGACAAATTCATCGGGCCGCGCTTTTTGATTCATGTCGCTGCGCTCGAGATGCACCCGCTCGATACGCAAGATCGGATCGAAGAATTAGGCAACACGCAGGGAATCGGCTACTGCAACATCACAAAGTGCTGCACGAAGGTTTGCCCAGAGAGCATTCAGATCACGGATAACGGAATTATCCCCCTGAAGGAGCGCGTGGTAGATGGCTTTTATGATCCGCTGGGCTGGTTGTGGCGTTGGTTGAAGCGGAAAAGTGATTCGTGATTCGAGGTTCGTAATTCGGTTTGCTTTCCTGCCGATTCACGATTTAACGATTTACCATCTCCGCCGATGAGCGAACTAAAACGACTGCACAAAGATGCAATCCCCGCCGCGCTGGAAAAAGCGGAGCGTTACCGTTTGCTCAACGAACCGGGCGAAGCCGAGAGCATTTGTCTCGACATTCTTCACGTCGATGCCGAGAATCAACAGGCGATCGTCACACTCTTGCTTGCGTTGACCGATCGTTTTACAAAGGGCTACGGAGTCAGCGACACACAGATCAAAGAGTTGCTTCGACAGATTCGCGATGATTACGAGTGCGCGTATTACTCGGGAATTTTTGCAGAGCGTCGCGCCAAGGCAAAGCTGGCTCAAGACACGCCAGACTGCCGGTTTCAAGCGTACGATCTTTTCCGTGAGGCAATGGATTGGTTTGAAAAAGCTGAGGCAATCCGCCCTGCAGGAAACGACGACGCGTTGCTGCGGTGGAATACGTGCGCGCGAATTATCGAGCGAAACAAACTCGTTCCGCGTGCGGAAGAAGAACCAATCGAATTTCCTCTGGAATAGGTGTGGTCGAGTCACCACAATCTGCCTGCAGTTACTACTCCGCCTCTCCCTTGGTAAGGGAGAGGATTGAGGTGAGGGGCACAGAGTGAAAAGCGGCGGAAATGACTTCACCACCTTCGAGCACGCGGGCTGGGAGCGCGTGGCGCAGAAATATGACTCGGTATGGTCGTCGCTAACACGGCAGTTTATTCCACATCTGATCAGCGCTGCCGAAGTCTCACCAGGCATGTCGGTCTTGGATGTGGCATGCGGGCCCGGTTATGTCTCAGCCGCAGCAAAACAGTTGGGCGCTGTTCCAACCGGAATCGATTTCTCTGAGAATATGGTCGCGATCGCAAAGCAAATGTTCCCCGACATTCCTTTCGTGCAGGGTGATGCTCAGGATCTGCCAGGTGGAGGCGGCAGTTTTGATCGGGTTTTGATTAACTTCGGTTTGTTACACGTTTCACATCCCGAAAAAGCATGCGCGGAAGCATGTCGCGTTTTGAAACCAAAAGGGACATTGGGTTTCAGCGTCTGGGCCGGTCCGGAGAAGAATCCCGGCGCCAAGATCGTTAATGATGCGATTGAAGCGCACGCGGACGTGGATGTGGGCTTGCCGGAAGGCCCGCCGCGCTACTTGTACGGGGAGAGAGAAGAGTGCCGAAAAGTGTTGGAAGAAGCAGGCTTCGATGGCAACTCAATGAGCTATGAGACGCGCACGGTGGAATGGCATCTTCCAAGGGCATCTTACTTTTTCGAAGCTGAACTTGACGCCGGGGTTCGCACGGCTGGCCTTTTGGCACGCCAGTCCCCACAAAAATTGGAAGCGATTCGCATCGCAATCGAAAACGAAATGCAGCGATACGCGAGAGGCAACGAGTTCGTTTTGCCGATGACGGCGCACGTTGTTGTCGTGGCGAAAAGCTAGGCTTTCAGCTGTTCGCCTTCATGACGGTGTGAGCGACACAGCAGATCCAGGGAAGCATTCGTCTCGCGCCGATCTCACCAGGTGCTCGCCCTGGCTGTGGCCGGCACGTGGTGTATGGCTGGGTACGATAGCATTTGCGGTCTGTCTGGTCGGCACGGAACTGCTACGTGTCGAATCTTGGCGAGTCTTGGCTGTGTTGGCGCTGGTAGGTGCAGGTATTCTGGCTGTGCTGGCTTGGGGCGACAGTCAATGGTCACCTGCGTTTCCAGTAGATCCAGCCACTGGCCCCGCTTACGCGCGCCTGCGCGTGGGGAAAAGGCTGTCATCCTTAATAATCCTGGCCGGAGCAGTGCTTTTATCGGCATTGTCACACGTAGCGTTCTTGGCTGCGCCGCGTGAGACATTTGGTGTCGCGGGCTGCCTGTGGGTGGCGGCAATTGCTTTAATCATAGCTGCCGCCGCACTTCAGAGTAATGCAGAATCGCCGTTTAACCACGATGGTGCCGGAGCAGCACCGGCGTGGCGTTGGTGGGAAGTCGCCATTGTGGCGTCAATTGCAGTTCTCGCGCTCGCATTGCGCGTATGGAACTTGAGAGATGTGCCTTTCAATATCTACCCGGACGAGGTGATGACTGGGTTGGTCGCGGAGCGAGCTTATCTCAGCGGACCAGGCCCTGCGCCTTGTCTGTTCAGCACACTTTGGAGTGACATCGAGCTTCCAGCATTGTGGTTTTCGATCGTAGCGGCGGTGCTCAAACTAGGCGGCATAGGGTTGGCGACGGTCAGGTTGCCTGCCGCATTGTTTGGTGCGGCGACGGTGCTGCCGTTTTACGGACTGGTGCGCGGAGTATGGGGAAGAGTCGCGGCCATGGCAGGAGCAACGATCATGGCCGTCAGCGCTGCGAACGTGCACTACAGTCGCATGGCGCTAAGCAATATCACGACGCCGTTCTTCTGGGTTGTATGCTTTTTCTTCTTGATACGCGGGCTGCGTAGCCGCAGGCCTGTGGATTGGACGCTGGCTGGCTTGGCCGCAGGTGTAAGCGAACATTTTTATTACGGGACGCGCTTGCTACCGTTCATTTTGGTCGGGTTTATTGTGTACCTTTTACTGGTCCATTGGTCAGAGGCTAAACGATACATAACACAAATCGCGTGGCTGGTATTGGGATACTTGGTTGGGCTCGGGCCGCTGCTGAGTTACTTCCTGACGCATCCCGGCCTGTACTACGGACGGGGCGCCGGTCTGATGACTTGGAACCGCATACCAGCAAGGTGGCATGACTTGCAACAGATGTGGACCACGCTCTGGCCGATCATGTCCGAGAACCTGCTGGGCATCAGCACTCACAGTGCGCAGGACATCATGTATTACGCTCCGTTACTGTTGGGGACAGAGGCCGCGCTGCTGGTGCTGGGAGTGGCGCTGTTGGTTTGGCGGTGGCGGCAACCCGCGGCATTTCTAATACTGCTGTCTGGGCTTGCAGTAATCTTCGTCGGGGGCACGCTGATCCTCTACCCAAATAGCTCGCCGCCGATGCCGGCACATTGGACGCCAGCCCTCCCAGCCTTTTACGCGGCGATCGCTATGCCGATTGGAGCATGGGTCGGATCTGCGAGAGTTTGGCTGCCTGGAAGGCGGAGATGGATAACGACTGCTGTCGTTGTCATCGGACTCGTGACATTGGCGTACGCCAATATTCACTTCTACTTCTACGAGTATCACGCGGATCCGGAGAACTTGACGAACGACCGCTATAAGGTTGCGCAGAGACTGTACGAGGTGCAGACCATCCAAAGCCGGTACATGGCTTCGCTCGGAGTCGCTTATCGCGTCATCGTGGTCGGTAAGTCGCCATATCCTTACGACCCACAGATCACACGATATCTCGTACCAGACCAGGAATACATCCCGATATACCATCCAGAAGCGCAGTTATCACTTACTTCCGCGGCCGGAAAGGGACTGGCGTTTCTGTTTTTCCCAGGCAACGAGCAATACCAGGAGCTAATCCGCCAGCGCTACCCTGGTGGGACGCAAGGAGAGGTGCGTAATCAAGTCGGGCGGCATGTGTTCTACACGTACGTAGTAGCGCCGGAACTCAGTCGAAGTGATTCTCAACGGCGGTAACTAAAGGCGAACAGGCTTCCAGCTCGCGAATTACCTTTACAGGATCGCGCCGGCACAACTCGACCCCGCACCTGCGGTGCAGCCAAAACAATGATTGCCAGTCATGATCTCGCGATTGTCAATTTTTTCCGGATCGACGTCCCACAGAAACATCGGTGTGCCATTGTTCCATTGCATTCCAAGCTGCTGATTAAAATCGCAATCGTAAACTTCTCCGCGCCAACCCACGCTCATAGTGTTGCGGCACATCAAACCATCGACGGTTGCGGGGTTAAACGCCAGGATCAGCAGCTCCATGTATTCATCCAATTTATTGCTATGCCGTAGATAACTCGCGAACCGACCGATCGGAAGATTTGTGAGCGTGTAAAGCTTGTTAAACACAATTCCGAAATGCTTTTTGAGCTTTCTCTTGTAATCAGCCTCAAGCTCAGGCTGCGACGACGGCAAAAATGCGCCTACCGGATTGTAAATAAGGTGCAGCGGCAGGTCCGGATCGATTCCATAGCCTAACGAGTTAAGCAGTTGTAGAGCAGCGATGCTGCCTTCAAAGACGCCTTCGCCACGCTGCGCGTTTACATTTTCCGGTGAGTAGCATGGCATCGACGCAATAATCTCTATCTTATTCTTTGCAAGAAACGGAGGGAGGTCTTCGTAACCGCGCTCGAGTAAAATTGTGAGATTGCAGCGGTCGATGATGTGCCGGAGCGGTTGCAACAATTTCACTCGCTCGATGAAATAGCGAAAATCGGGAATCATTTCTGGTGCCCCGCCTGTAAGGTCGACAGTGGGAATATCGGTCTTGCTCATCCAATCGATGATCCGATCAATCGTCTCGCGCGACATGATTTCCTTGCGCTTTGGCCCGGCGTTCACGTGACAATGGACGCACGTGAGATTGCAAAGCTTGCCCACGTTTACTTGGAGAATTTCGGCGCGCCCACGCCGAAGCGGCATCGAGTGCTCGGTCAATTTATCGGCGAATCGATTCCTCCGTTGCCCCCGAAACATTACTTTCTTTCGATGCGCTTCGATCATGTACTAACCTTTAGCAACCTGTCTTATCGCTGCAAAGTCCGCAATGTACGGCTGGCAGCTTTCTTGACGTCTGATGGTTTGGATTTCAACCTCGACGCATGTCGTGCGTTCGAATCTTCCTCATCGAATTGCACGCGTGGGAATGGCTCGGAATTCTCCTGGCGCGGTTGGCCGTTGGTTCGCTGTTTTTTCTTTCCGGACGCGGCAAACTTTTTGCACCTGAGCGAAGGGAGCAGATGCGCCAGACATTAATCGAAGCGCATGTTCCCTTTCCAGAGCTCAACGCTCTGTTTGTTTCTGCTGTAGAGTTTGCTTGCGGCTTGTTGCTTGTCCTCGGAGCGCTTACGCCTCTCGCATGCGCGCTCCTCGGATACGTAATGATTATGGCCATTGCAACGACCGCCATTCGCAATATCAAAGCACCATCGCCGCTTAACTGGCTTTCGGAGTTTCTATATCTTCCCGAGGTTCTTTATCTCGTGATCCTTGTTTGGCTTTTCTTCTCAGGGCCCGGATGGCTCAGTGTTGATCACATGATTCTATTGTTTCCATGTCCAAATTACTCGGCGAGCGTCTCCGCTGGTTGAGGCTCGCGCTCAGGAATCTCGCCGTTCGGCAATCGCCACGGGCGTTGTTGATGGAAGGGTAAGGCGAACAGTTTCCCCAATGTAAGTTCGTGTTCCTCGCGATACGCGGCAACACCAACGGTAATGGCGCCCTGCGGCACATCGCGGCGCAATGTGCGATGCAGTTTGTCCCACCAGCAAAAAATAGTGCCCCAGTTTGAATTGGTCTCGCGCTGCACGATCGAATGATGAATGCCGTGCATGCGCGGCGTCACGATCATCAGGTTCAAGATCCGTTCAAGTTTGATCGGTAGTCGCCAGTTGGAATGATGAAAGAGCGTTGCAGCCTCCAAGGTGATAAAGAATGCGACCAGCATTATGGGTCCAACGCCAAAGACCAGAACTGCGAGCGAAAGAAAGCCGATCGAAAAAACCATCTCGCCGAAGTGAAATCGCGCGGCCGTGCTCACATCGAGGTCGAGATCGGTGTGATGCACGTTATGAAAACGCCAGAAGACCGGCACCATGTGATTGGCCCAATGCCACCACCAGTACGCATAATCCATCATGAGAAACGTCGCGATACCTGCGGCCCATCCGGGCAGGCCAACCCAGTTCAATAAACCGATGTGTTGATCCCGCGCCCGCATCGCTATTGCAATCGGGATCGGTAACATCGCCAGACGGACGATGGCGAAGCCCGGAATCGACAGCACAAAGTTGCGTACGAGGCGATGGAGCACGCTCAAATGCTGGCGTCGCAGAGGAAAACGCCATTGCAGCAAAAGCAGTGCGAGGAATACACAGGCCAGCAACGGCCTCCCGACATAATCCATCAACGGAATTTTTGGCATAGTTGGATGCATGGGCTGGCAGAACACGCAGGTGTCTTGCTCTTATTCCTATTCTTACTCGTGCTATTACTATTCGGAGCAGTATTGGAATAGGAGCAGGAGTATGAGTAAGAACAAGAGTAAGAAAACAGAAAACAGACGCTGCTCGGGGTACCTCGTCAGGCCCTCACGCGCCGATGCGCCGAAACATGAAAGTCGTCTCGGGTTTTACGATCTCGCCGTTCATTTCGAGCAACGGATAGACGAGAAAATTGATCGGGCCGCTGGCTGGTTCAGGATCGACCACCAAATCGCGGCCCTTGGTGAGTTCAAACCGATTGGCCGGGTTATGGCCAAAGTAATAATCGGCGAGCTTCGGATTTTTCCACGCTTCACTGATATCCACCGGCACCCACCGTCCATCCGCCAGAAATTCAGCCCAGCAATGGTAGCCGTCGATCGTGCCTTCCTTTTTGTCAGCGGGAATGGTCGCGCCAATGGCGAAACGAGCGGGTATGCCGACGCTGCGTGCCAGAGCAATGAAATAAGCGTGAAAATCGGTGCAATTGCCGGTGCGCGCGTCACATGCGTACATGGCGTCGCCACGGCCCCAGCCAGTTCCCGATTTGTCGTAGCGCATCCGCCCCATCACGTGGTCATAGATCGCCTTGGCGCGGTCGACATCGTCAGTTTTTCCCGCTGCCGCTTTCTCAGCAAGTGTCTTGAAGGTCGCGTTAATCGGTACCAGTTTTTCCGGGCGCAAGTAACGGCCAGCTTCGGTACTGCTTGCAGCATAAGCAGCTTTTTCCTTGCGCACGACGTGGTATCGAACCTCGATTGTTTTGCCGCTGTCAGCTGGCTGGGGATGGAGGACACAAATGTCATTGCCGTAATCCCGATCCTCAACCTTTTCCCATTTCATTGGGATATTCAGCTCTTCAACAGTCACGCTTTGAAAAGCGTCAGTCTTCGCCAGCGGAATCCAGACGCGAGCATCCCCTGTGATTTCCGGAAGTTTAACTCGATAGACAAACTCGAATTGATCTGCCCCTTTGATAATTCCGGCTTCGCCGGCGGCATGAACAGTGAGCGCGCTCGCCAGAAAAATGACGAGAACGGTGACAAACTGCATCGGTAGCTTGATCATCGCTGTTTTATCAGAGGCAGCGGCTGCTATTTAGGGTTCAAACTATTCTTCAGCTTACGGGCAGCTTGTGCCATTTGCCGTTCTCTTCTTTCCAATTGTAAAGCGGTTTGCCATCGATCTTGTGAACTGACGTGTCGGTAACTCTCATTTCTCCGGGCTGCCCAGTAAGGAAGAAATCAATGTCGTAAGTTTTTCCGTCCGTCCCCTTCATATCGACACACGCGAAGTACTTTCCGCCGCCGAGATCGGAGAGCCGATCATCATGCACTTTTATCAGGTCGAGAGCAAGATCCTGACCCTCGTGTTTAACATGAAACTTGCCGTCGCTGCTCTTTTTTACTTCGGCCTTGATATTGTTCTTTATACCAGTGGAAATATCAGCTGTGCTCACTCGCTTCTCGGCTGCGCCTTGCTTCGGGTGTTCCGCAGTCTTTTTCGGGTGCTCCGGGTGCTCTTGCGAAAACACGAGCGTGGCCGGCGTAAAGAACAGTGCAATCGCTGTTGCGATAATAAGTCTTGGGATCATTTGAATTCCTCCATTTCTACCTTCGTTTGCTCATAATCCGTTGGACGCCTTGACAGTTTGTGGACGTTAGCTCCGAATAATCGCAATTTGGCAGGCGATTCAACGAAAAATGCTCTAATGCAGGTTTCAATTATTGTTCCGGTTTTTAATGAGGCCACGCTGATATGCCCATTTCTTGAGCACTTGCGCGAGCGAGCACCCGGAGCCGAAGTTATTGTAGCAGATGGCGGAAGCTCTGACGGCACAGCCGAACTGGCGGCGGGGTTATCTCATCGCGTTGTGCATGGCGAGCCTGGACGAGCTGCGCAAATGAATGCCGGTGCACTCGTCGCTCGCGGTGAAGTTCTCTGGTTTCTCCACGCCGATGTTAACGTCCCGCTGCAATGTCTGACTGAGATCGAGCGAGTCATGAACAATCCGCGCGTTGTGGGCGGTTTTTTTAGGATCCGCTTGCCGAGAGGCTTCATTTATCGCTTAACAGACAGTTTCGCGCATTACGCAGGCATCTTGCTCCGAATGCGATGCGGCGATCATGGGATCTTCTGTCAGCGAACTGCATTTGTTGGTGTTGGCGGATTTCCGGAGGTGCCATTGATGGAAGATGTGGAATTTTTTCGGCGGCTCCTTCGCTCCGGTCGCGTGGTGTGCAGCGAGAAGCAAATTGTGGTAAGCCCTCGCAGATATGAAGCAATCGGACGCGCACGACTAACCTTCGCCTACGGATTTATCGCAGCCCTTTATGTTTGCGGCGTGCCATTATCAATACTCGACCGAATTTACCAACGCACCTGTTGCGCTGCGCACGATAAAGCCTCACGCTGACGTCGACGACCTCGGCTATAGCGTTTCTGACTTGCTCAGCCACGCTGAGTGAGTCCTATTTGCGCCACCAAATGGACGGTTTGCGCTTGGGAGTTAACATTGATCACGTGGCAACGGTACGGCAGGCGCGTTATGCCACCATGCCGGAATCAAAGAACGCAGAGCCCGATCCGATTCTTGCGGCTTCAATTTGCGAGCGAGCCGGCGCTGGCGGGATTGTTGCCCATCTGCGCACTGATCGCCGCCACATTCAAGACCGAGACATCGAACGCCTGCGCCAGAATATCATGACCAAACTAAATCTGGAGATGGGCAACACAGAGAAGATTGTTGATATCGCGCTGCGCATTAAGCCAGAGGAGGTCTGCCTCGTGCCCGAAAAGCGTGAAGAAGTTACGACCGAAGGTGGCCTTGATGTGATTGCTCAACGCAAGGAACTGGAACCGACCATCAAACGACTGCAACTCGCCGGCATTCGCGTCAGCCTTTTTATCGATCCAACTTTGGAACAAGTGGATGCCGCGACCGAGCTCGGCGTGGAAATGGTTGAACTGCATACCGGCAAACTGGCCAACGCATTTACCGAAAAGATCCAAAAAGAAGAACTGGAGCAGTTGCGAGCGGCTGCGAACGCAGCATCAGAATCACATCTGCAGGTCAACGCCGGTCACGGGATTAATTACAAAAACATCGCACTGATCAACCAGGTTCCGTGTTTAACCGAACTCAACATTGGCCACTCTATCGTCTCGCGCGCAATGTGGGTCGGACTGGAAACCGCCGTGAAAGAAATGCTCGCCGCGATGGCGAAGTATCCCGGATGAGTGTGCTCAACAAGCAGGAACTTGACTGCTTAAAGCAGTCAAGTTTGTCCCTGGAGTGCCAGCTTGGCGCAACGCTATAGGTCCTTCATTGCGTGCACACGATTCTGGATCGGATCCATGTTTAGTATCGATGAGATCGCCTCTCCCCTTCCGGAAGGGGAGAGGATTAAGGTGAGGGGATCGGCAACGATTGCTGCAAAGAGCACAAAACCCTCACCCTGCCCTCTCTCTTGGCAAGGGAGAGGCGGAAAAAGCGGTGCTTCGCAAACGCGGAGGCCTCATTAGATTTCCAAATGAGCGTGATCGGAATCGGTATCGATCTTGTCGAATGCGCGCGCATTCGGCGTTCGATTGATCGATTCGGAGATCGTTTTCTGCATCGCGTTTTCACGGACGGCGAGATCGAATATTCGATGTCGATGAAATTTCCAGAGCGGCATCTGGCTGCGCGCTTTGCCGCCAAGGAAGCCGTGGCAAAGGCGTTCGGCACCGGAATCGGCAAGGCAATGGGCTGGCGCAATATCGATATTCGGAAAAAGGAGAGCGGCGAACCATTCCTTGTTTTTTTAGGGCCAGCACAGGAGCTCGCCGCAAAGCGTGGCGTCACTTCCGCGCTGATTACACTTAGTCACACCGAGCAGCACGCGATGGCATCGGTTGTCCTCGAAAGCACGAGCTCTCAGCCGGAATAGACGGCGATTCGAATTGATCAGTCGCCGACATCGCCTGTTGATGAAACGATCATTCATCCGCATCACGCTCGTCATTGTTGCACTGGCAGCTGCCGCCACCCTTGTACGTTGAAGCGCTTCGGCAGCGCCAATGACGGCGGATATCTAATGTGCGAGAATCTGATTGAGCCGCTCGATGCAGCGTACTCGTATGGTGTTGGCAGCAACGACGACTGGGGGTGCGATGTGTCGCGAAGGTATCACGTCCCGGTGCATGAGTACGACTGTTTTGATCCGGCGCGTCCAACCTGCAACGGCGGCACGTTCGTTTTTCACAACGAATGCGTCGGCGATCGGACTGGCCACAGGGAGTCGCGTTTCTTCGACACGCTGGAAAACCAGATCAGAAAAAATGGCAACATCGGCCGGCGCCTGATCATCAAGATGGATATCGAGGGAGCGGAATGGGATTCGCTCCTCGCAGCACCGGACGAGCTGCTGGCTTCGATTCCGCAGATCGCAATGGAGATGCACGGCTTCGATGATCCGAAGATTGTCGAGGTGCTCCGGAAGCTAAAGCGGAACTTCTATCTCGTGAACCTCCACTTCAATAACTGGTCGTGCACGCCGAAGGCAGCGCCGCTTCCTGCTTGGGCGTACCAGGTGCTTTGGGTGAACAAGCGCATCGGCGTGCTCGATCCGGCGGCGCCCATCCCCGCGCCGATGAGCCCACTAAATGCGCCCGACTCGCCGACGTGGCCCGATTGTCAGTTGAGCACACCGCGATCGCCGCCCTGAAACGAAGGTGGCGTCGTCAGGAACAGCATTGAAAATCCCCGCGATTTCCGGCAATAAGAGCGGCCATGGAATCTTTTCGGCGGATCATGGACCTCGTCGGCACAACCATTGATGGCGTGGGTGTGTTTATTGTTGCGGGTGGTGCGTTGGTTGCCACAGCGCGGCTAGCAGTTCGCCGCGTGCGCAACACTGGGAATTATTATTCGCTTTATCGCCAGGACGTGGGACGCGCGATCTTGCTCGGTTTGGAATTTCTGATCGCCGGTGACCTGATACGGACCGTGGTTGTCGCGCCGACCATGCAAAACGTGGCCGTCCTCGGGTTGATCGTGTTAATCCGCACGTTCCTGAGTTTGTCACTCCAACTCGAAATCGAGGGGCGATTACCCTGGCGTCGCGATGTGCCGCCTCAAGCCGTGGATCAATAAAATTAATTCATTACATGTGATGGCGCGGCGGCGGAGTGGCTCCCAGTGCGCCGACAATCAACACGACAAGCATGCCGAGACAGAGTTCGGCGATCACGTTCCGCGTTAATTTGCGCAGCGCGTCACGTTGCGTCGCGTTCTGTTCATTCGCGAGAGCGAGCTGTGGCTTGAAGCGCAGAAGATTGCACGCGCCAAAACCGATCATGATGACAAACAGCAACACCTTCAGCATAAGCAGACGTCCGTACCCGGTAATGACGAGTGCGCCCAAGCTGCCAACGAGAAAATAACTGTTTGTCAGCCCTGTTGCCGCGAGCGCGCCCACAACGAACAGGCTCAAAGCGGAAAAGCGGCGGCTGATTGCACCGGCAGCTAGCAGAAGTGACGACTCACTTGATCTGCATGCTTGGACCAGAAGCAATGTCAAAGGCAACAGGCCTCCGGGCCAGAGGCCGGCGGCAATAAGATGCGCAGCATCGGCGGTGAGATGGATGGAGCGCTCAGGTCCCAGCGTCGCTCCCGCGTGTCCAGCCCACGCAAGAGAAGCAAGAAGCGTTGTTGCAACGATCGCTCCAACACACTGCCAGGCCCGCGATCTCCACAAAGTATTCCAGGGCGAGCATAAGTTCGAGAGTGTAAACAGGAGCATTAAGCCAAGGCGCCATGACCATAGCCGCCCGAACTGCGTTTGAGTAATCGCGATGTCAAGAAAATCGATGCCTGGCATCTCCCACACACTCCCGCCGGTCATTCGTGCGAGAACGATCCAAAACCACGCGATGCCGGAAGCGATCGCGGCAAGACTACTCCACACCGCCAGCAATCGAAACTGCGCGCGCAGAGCTTCCATGTGCTGCAAAACACTTCGCCCAGCCTGCCTCAATGCCGGTGTTGCGAAGAGTATTTCAAATACGGACAACGACAGGAGAACCAAGCACGCGCCGATGTGCACAGCGCGCGTGATAATTATGAACATGTTTCGGGCCGTTCCTTCGCTAACGCCGCGCTTTACTGGAGAATCTGAAATGTGAAATCGCCGTTGGTCCGATGCGTATCCACTGACACCACACGCCAGAGCACTTTGTAGGTTCCTGGTCCGAGCCGCGGCAGTGAGACCTCCAGGAGCGAACGATTAGAGGGATCTCGGTGCGTGTCTTTTTTATCGACCTGTTTTCCGGTCGCATCGAAGACTTGGATACTGCTAAACACAGGCTCGACCTCTTCCGTGAACCAAATCCGCACCGCCGCTGGCGCAGAATGTACTTTGCCTCCGACAGGCGGATCGGAGTGCTCCAAAAAGGCATGTGCGCTCACTCGCACGGCCGGCAGAAGTACCAGAAGACAGAAGGAAAGGATGCGACAAACCGATTTCATTTGTTTCCACCAAATAATGGCCGGCCGATGGTGTGTGGAAAAAGGTCGTCCAGAAAAAAATGCAGTTGTGCGATCACGCCGACGTTATTTCCTGTGTGTTCGTTGATCGGAATCACCGCCTCCATGCCCACCTGAAAATATTTTCCCGCCCAGATCACACCCGGATTGATTGTGCCGGTGGTTGGACCGCCTGCGCCGCGGTTTAGCGGAGTTTCCATTGCGAATTCCACTAGCGGAATCAATCGATCGACCGGCGCTGGTAAATGCATGTCCTGCACCTGCGACTGCAGATAAATCACGCTGTACTCCAGCGCAAAACCCCACTCTAGTACGTCAGGATGTCGCTCGATCTCAATGTCGCGTTCACCGGTTTGGTCATTCACTGTGATACTGCGTGTGCTCGCGCTGGTTGGAATCGCGATGGCGGCTACGCCCGTGAGCGCGATCGGCTTCAAAAACCGCAACGCCTCGGGCAAATCGCCGAAGCCTTTACCGAAAAAAATCGACGACGACCATGTACTAAATGAGTCTGCGCCAATCGAGCTCGAGCCCGTGCCGCCAATTTCGACACCGAGCCCGACGGAGACAATCGCTTCATGTTCGCCATTCTTCAGGAGTTGATATTTGCCGCCCAAATCGAGATTGCCGAAGCCATTCGTTGCGCGTCCCTCTTGTGGGTTCAGGAGAGTCAGCGTCTCGCCGATTTCAATCCCGAACTGCGGCGTAATGCGTTTGGCGATATCCACCGAAATATCGGTCTCGCGTGTCCCGCCATTATCCGGCGTTCTAATAGTGCTGACAGTTGGAAGCGAAAGTTCGTCGGAGACAAACGGATCGTCCGTGGAAACCGTTGCCGGAAAGAAACGCGCGCCGGCGAATCCATGGCCAAACGCGTGGCTCGTCGCGCCGAACTCGCACAACACGCAAACGAGCCAAAAGAGTAAATGCAAACGTTTCATGAATATTCCTCCAGTGTGATGAGAAAACGCCCGCCTTAAGGCGTGACGGTTCCCCGGGTTGCGAAAGGGAAAACTGCGGGCCCGTGCACGCGCACGGCGCAGCCGACTCAAGCGCGAACTAACTCAGGAGCAAGCGCGGTGGAGGAACGGGTGGTGAATGTCCCAGTTCAAACGAGAAGCAATCACGTATTGCGTATTCGAAAGCAACGAACGGACGCTCAATCCGATTCGCAAAAGGTGCACAGATCATGTCGATCTTCGGTGCTGATGACCGCAGATCCTGTTTCTTCTCCGAATTTTTTCCCTTGCTGACCACATGACAAAGCGAGCAAGGATGTGCGCCATCAAACGTCTGAGCAATCGCCTGGCACAACGGCGCGCGCTTGGAGTAATCGATGACCATTGTAGTCCATGCGAGCGATTGCAACGCGATCCAATGCAAACCAATTGAGAAACAAAGTGCGCTGATCGTGGCGATCCGGCCAGCGCAGCGCAACATGATTGCGAGGCTAGGGAACGCCCCGATCAAAGTCAAGCAGTCGCGTTGCGCTCGTGCCTGCGCTTTCGCGTTTCGAATTTGGATTTGCGCCTCAGGAATCGAGGGAGAACGTCTAGGGCCAAAATTCGTGTAGTACAGCAATTCATCTGAGCTTGCACGAGTTCCGATTCGTTTTTGTCGTTAGGCTAATTCTCGGCCGAAATACCTAAAAAGCGCGCTGTTCACGCAGAGCAGCAGTCCTCTCCCCGAACCGCTTCTCTTGCTTCCTTGATGATAAATGGAATTAGCGCGAGCGCGGCAACGCTGTCCAGCCACCACCAGCCAAGAATGCGGGTGGCTGCGAGTCCAACAATCAACACGATCGAAAGGTAGCCGCACGTGATTGATTCGATTGCGTCAGCTCTTAACGCGCGGGAATTCAGGCGGGCGGCGACTTTCAGTTTGTACGCCGCTAGGATCGGCATTCCAATTTTTGCGACGAGGCCGATGAGAATGCCCCAGACGCTTTCATGCGTGTCGGTGATGCGCTTGGCAACGAACAATCCGTAGCCGGAATTGAGAACGACGTAAAAAACCAAGGCGTAGAGTGAGTAGCCGACCAAACGCGCTGCGCGACGCTCAACAAGATTGACCTGTTCAGTTGTCGCGGTGCCGCTCGATTCAACTCGCAGTCGCCGCAACAGCACAGCAGCGCTGAAAAGTTCGATGACGCTGTCGATACCGAACGCTTCCAGCAACAAACTCTTCGAGGCCCAGCCGAGCAGGAGCGATGCCGCTCCCTCGATCGTCATCCAGCCGATCGTGATGTACGTCAGCAGTAGTGCCAGCTGTACTGCACCGGCGCGCGAAGCCGTAACAGACGTTGTTTCATCCCGGACCAAAGTTCCTTTCGTCATCACGCTCCTTGACCTTAGTCACGTCCAAATCCCAGGGACGTAAATTTCATTTTACGGTGAAGGGAAAAGTTCGCTGTCCCTGACCTTGTGGACCATCGAAAGAAATTTTGGCGTTCCAATCGCCGGACATGTCGGCTTTGACTTTGGCGCGGTATTGGCCAGTTGTTTCGGTTTTTTGCGCCGGGCCGCCGCCATGCATCATCATGCCCG
>WNFT01000410.1_pt1 | contig 43014 bp, 46 predicted proteins | sample 5400191 | NCBI WGS metagenome assembly WNFT01 (sample SAMN13153359, study PRJNA577476) | soil metagenome | isolation source: 80 cm saprolite under Madrone tree | place: USA:California | collected 2016-06-14 | reverse complement strand
CGTGGCCGAGCACGAGGCGGGGGTCGAGCCCGAGCTGGTCGGCGTCGCCCGCTGGGAACCGACCGACGACCCCGAGACCGCCGAGGTGGCCGCGGTGGTCGAGGACCGCTGGCAGAACCAGGGACTCGGTACGGTGCTCCTGGCCGACCTGCTTCGGGCGGCCGAGGTCCGCGGCATCTCCCGCTTCCGCGCCTGGGTGCTGGCCGACAACGCGCGCATGCTCCGCCTGCTCGCCCGCGTCGCCGAGGTCCGCGAGCGCCGCACCCGGCGCGGCGTGACCGAGCTCCTGCTCGCCCGCCGGGATGTCGCGGGCCCGGGAGCCCCGGTCGCGGGCGCCTGAGGCCGTGCGGGCATCGAGCCTCCCGACCGTGAGGGGGAACGATCCGGACCCTCTCCCGAATGGTCAGTCGTCGTTCCCGTGGAGCGGGCGCCGCGAGTCTCTCGCGCCTTGCCGCTTATCGAGATCCTCCCGCGATCGGTTCCGCGCCTTCTCCGTCACGATCCGACCCGTCTCCGGTAGGCCCCGGGACGGGCTGGGCTGACCAGGGCCGCGGGCAGGGCCCCGAGGAGCTACTGATCGATCACCTCGGCGTTGATCAGGCCGGGGAGGTCGGCCCTCGGGTCGAAGAAGACTCGGGCGTTCTCGTCTCGAGCAGACGTTGTCGTGCCCGGCTTGGGTGGGCCACGGGCGCGACGGACGGAGCGAAGCGCCGGACCTCGAGGCCGGGCGATTGACCATGGCGCCCCGCTAGTGTACGTTGTACGTATGAAGAAGATCGGCGCCTCTGAGGCGCGGAAGCAGTGGTTTCGCCTGCTCGACGAGGCCGCCCGCGGGGAGACCATCGTGCTCGAGCGGCACGGGCGGCGGCTGGTGCTGCACCGCGAAGAGACCGATAGCGCCCGTACGGCCAAGCCCGCCGTGGACTACCGTCGCCTGATCCGCGTGCCGCACGTCCGCGAGGCCGATCGGTGGTCGTGGCAGTGGCGGGGACCTGATCGTCCGCTGGCTTCGCGGGTTGTCCGGGCGCGGTGACACTGCTTCTCGATACCCACTTCCTGATCTGGCTCGTCCTTGGGTCGGACCGCCTCGCCGAGTTCCCTTGGCTCGATCGGTATCGACCATGGGGCGTGTCCCCGGTCTCGTTCCTGGAGATCCAGTTCCTCGCGGAGATCGGGCGGCTCTCGGTCAGCAATCCCGAGTTCACCAGCGCGGTCATGGACGATCCTCGTTTCAGCGTGGATGACATCGCGCTGGTTGCCCTCGTCCGGCACGGCCTGAAGCTCGGGTGGACGCGCGACCCCTTCGACCGCCTCCTGGCCGCCCACAGCCTGGCACGGCGTGTCCCTTTGTGCTCCCTCGACCGGCGTGTTCGGGGTCATCACCGCCTGGTCGTGGAGGAGCTCGCACGCTGACAAGGGAGGAGATTCGTCTCAGTGGTCTCAGGCCGACCTACGCGGAGTGATCCCGCAGCGGACCTTGTCCGGAAGTTGCGACGCCGGCGGGCCTCGACCAGACTCGCGTACGTGAGCGCCTGCGCCACATACTCCGAGCGCCAGTTCTCGACGCCCTCGACCGCAGGCGCGTCTGTGTCAGCGGAGAGCGCGGTGCGGAGGGCGTCACCGAATGGTGACGCGACATCGTCAACGAGCACGCTTCCGGCCGTAGCCCGTGCTCGTCAAATGCGCCGTCTTCCGCCCGCTCAGATCGGCCGGCAAACCGTCCACCGAGCCGACGAGATCGGCGACGACTGGAGAAGGCACGCGCCGCGAGCGTCGCCCGGCGGCGCGGGTCAAGCGCTCCCGAACGACATCGGATTTCGAGCGCCGCCGTTCGCGACATTCGGCTTCGATGTCTGCCATGAGCCCCTCAGGGAGTCGCACGGTTAGGATCCTCATCTTATTCCGATTGGAATACAACGCTGTCAGACGTGCAAGACACGGCGCGCCGCCGCCCGTGGGAGCTGGCGCCACTGAGTGTCGGCGAAAATGGTCGGGCGCGCTTGTGGCGGTCCGGCGGTCAGTCAGAGGACGTGGAAGGCCGGACAGCGGCGCGAGTGATTACATGGTGACCGACGTCTCGTGGGAAGGGCATCATTCGGCCTCACATCGGTGAGCCCGCCGGATGGTGGGGCCACGACTCTACTCACTCGAGATCACGCGGGCACCAGAGTCCGCCGGCTAGAATCGGGGAGTTTGCGGGACGCCCAGAGGTCGGCACGTGCCCCTCGCTGCATACTTTCAATTCGTGTTAGGCGCCGACCCGTTGAAGCTGGCCCGGCTTGGTCGTTGCAATGGCGTCGAGGATGGTGGGTACGAGTGGCCGCAGGTGCTGCATCCGGTTGGATGCGGCGCGCACGAGGACGACCCCGTAGGGAAGCGCCGGAATATTGTGCTGGAACTCGACACCGCGGTCCATCGTAACGAGGACGTCGTAATCGCCGCGCATGCGGCGTAGGAGGTCACTGTTCTTGCCGCCAGTCCAGCCGCGACCGACGACGGTGTCGACTTGGTGGCCGTGGAGCTCGGGACCGAGGTCTACCGGTAGCTGGTCGTCAAGAAGAACGCGCACCGGCCAAGAGCGAATCGCGAGCGAGATCGAGCGCGGCCAGCGCCTTCTCTCGTCTCACGGACGGGAACTGCCGGAGAAACTGGTCCAGCGTTTCGCCGCCCTCAAGGTAGTCGAAAAGCGACTGGACCGGCACCCTCGTGCCGACGAAAACCGGCGTACCACCAAGGATGTCGGGGTCCCTGTGTATGACCTGACCGAATTGCGTCATGTTCGTCGCTCCGTCGCTTCCGTCGCAGAATACACGTAGAACGCGCGGGTGGCTAACTCCGGCATGCAGCTCCGGCACGCAGCCGATGCAGCCGACGGCCTTCGGCCGCAGGTGATCCGGGCGATAGGCGCACAGGGCAAAACCGGCCAGGCGAGCGCTCAAGAAGGCTGTGGGCCGTCTGTCACGCGTTCTTGCCGGGCCAGTGACAGAAGCGCTCCGAGATCTGTGGGCGCCGGACCCAAAGCGGAAGGCGAGAACTCACGCGCGACCGGAAGGTTCCTCTGCTGTCGCGATCCGAAACTCGCCGCCGACAGACCGCAACGGCGGCTCTACACAGCCGGTGCTCGCCCGATGCGACCGGCTCCGACCGGCCGAGGATCTTTACGCGAGCGAGCTGCTCGCGCGCGCGTCCTGCCGCGCGTAGGCCCAGACGAGGAGGAGGATCGGCAGCAGGTACATGTGACCGCTCGCCCACATGATCCCGCCGGCGAGCGTCTGGTCGTCGAGCGGGTCGGCGCCGCGCGCGGCCGCCGTCTGCGCGTAGTGCCAGTAGAGGGCGCGCTGGGGGAGACTCAGGAACATCCCGAGGAGGGTGTTCTGCGCGGTGGCGGCGATGAGGTAGAGGATCTTGAAGCCCGCATTCAGGCGCCGCCGGAGCCGGGGCGCGGGCTCGATGATCGGCCACCAGAAGAGCAGCGCCGTCCCGAAAAACGCCGCGTGCTCGAGGACGTGGGCCTCGAAGTTCCGGATCGCGGCCTCGTAGAGGAGCGGCAGGTGCCAGGCCCACAGGGTCCCGACGTAGAAGGCCCACGCGACCGGCAGGCGCGTCAGCGTCCAGAGGGCCCGGCGGAGCCCCCGCCCTCGCGTGAGGGGCCGCGCCGCCATCCGGCGCGCCCGCCGGGGAAGCCCCCAGAGGACGACGGGAAGGGGATTACCGAGGAGGAGCAGCGCCGGCGCGTACATCGTGAGCAGCTCGTGCTGGATCATGTGCGCCGAGAAGAGCTCCTCGGCGAGCGCCTCGAGCGGCGACAGCAGGGCCGCCGCGAGGCTCGCGAGGCCCGCGAGATAAAGGGCAAGCCGCCAGCAGGCGGCGATCTGGGCGTGACCCGCGGCGCGAAGGCGCCACCAGCCGAGCGTGTACGCGGCGCCGAGCCCCACCAGCAGCAGGGCGAGGAGGGTCTTGAGGATCAGCTCATCCAACCAGCTCAGCTTACTCCGGCCCGCCGGTCGCGCGGTACCCCTCCTCGTCTCTGCGTCTCGGCACCGGTCGGCGGGCGGGCGGTAGCGGCCGGCGCCGGGACGGCCGGCACGCGAGACCGGTCCCGCCCGCGCCATTTGACCGCGTCGACCGGGCGCCCCTATACTCCGGCCCGACGTTCCCGGTCGCGTTCGATATACGGTCGCCTCGCCGCCTGGGAGATGACGAGAGCGCGAGAACTCACGGTCCGCGACGTGCCCGTCCGCCTGCTCTCTGGCGGCGCCGGCCCGGCGCTCCTCTTCCTGCACGGCGCGGGCGGCGGCGGGCGCTGGCTTCCGTTCCAGGACCACCTGGCCCGCCGGTTCGCGGTCGAGTTCCCGAGCCACCCGGGCCACGGCGGCTCGCCGGCGGCCGAGTGGATCGAGCACATCTCGGACCTCGCCTTCCACTATCTCGATCTGCTCGACCTGCTCGGGCTCGAGCGCGTGCACCTGGTGGGCGCCTCCTTTGGCGGCTGGATCGCGGCCGAGATCGCGGTGATGGCCGCCCACCGCCTCAAGTCGCTGGTGCTGATCGATCCGGTCGGCATCAAAGTCGACGGCTGGATCTACCCCTTCCTGTTCGCGATGGACCTGCCCGAGCTCGTGTCGACCGTGTTCCACGACGTGACGGCGGCGCTGGCACTCGTCCCTGGTGGGGAGGGGCCGGACACGCTCCTCGAGCTGGCCCGGGAGCGCGCGGCCCTCGCCCGTGTCGCCTGGAACCCCTACCTCTACGATCCACTCCTCCGCCGGCGGCTTCCCCGCGTCACCACGCCCACACTGCTCTGCTGGGGCGAGCACGACCGGGTTGCATCGCTCGCCTGCGCGCGGGTGTGGGCGGCGGAGATCCCGGGCGCCCGCCTGGAGATCTTCGGGGGCTCGGGCCACGTGCCGCACCTCGAGGAGCCGGCGCGGGTCGCCGCCGTCGTCGGCGACTTCTGCGCCACATGCGAGGGCGCCCGATGAAGTTCTACTACTTCCACCTGATGCCCTACCCGCTCGAGCATGGCGAGCCCTCCTCGTGGGTGACGCTCTCGAACCGCCACTACGACCCCGCGGTCGGCCACATCCTCTACAACCAGTACCTCGACCAGCTCGAGTACGCGGAGACGCTCGGCTGGGACGGCCTCTGCGTCAACGAGCACCATCAGAACTGCTACGGCACGATGCCGAGTCCCAACGTCATGGCGGCGATGCTCGTCCGGCGGACGCGCCGGGCCCGGATCGCGATCCTCGGCAACGGGCTGCCGCTCCGCGAGAACCCGCTGCGCGTCGCCGAGGAGATCGCGATGCTGGACGTGGCGTCGGGCGGGCGGGTGATCTCGGGCTTCGTCCGGGGGATCGGCCCCGAGTACTACTCCACGGCCGTCAACCCGACCCACTCGCGCGAGCGGTTCTACGAGGCGGCGGAGCTGATCCTCCGCGCCTGGACCGAGGCGGGGCCGTTTCCGTTCGACGGCCGGTTCTACCGCTACCCGTTCGTCAACCCCTGGCCGCGCCCGCTGCAGCGGCCCCACCCGCCCGTCTGGTGCCCCTCCCAGGGCAGCGCCGAGACGGTCGAGTGGGCCGCCCGGCGCCGCTTCCCGTACCTCATGGTCTTCACGCCGATCAAGCGGATCGCCCAGATCTACGGCGAGTACCGGGAGGCGTGCGAGCGGAGCGGCTACACGGCGAGCCGCTATCAGCTCACGGTCAATTTGCCGATCGTCGTGGCCGAGAGCGACGCCAAGGCCGACGCGATCGCCCGGCGGAACGCCCTCTGGGTCTACCACGTGGGGCTCAGGATGCCGCTCCAGTTCTGGCAGCCGCCGGGCTACACGACGGAGGCCTCGCTCCGGCGCCTCCTAGCGGCCGGTCTCAAGCTCCCCACGGAGTTGAGCTTCGAGGATCTGGAGGCGGGCGGCTACATCATCTGCGGCGGGCCCGGGACGGTCCGCGACAAGCTCCGGGTCTTCGCCGACGAGCTACGCGCGGGCGTCGTCTGCTCGGGTTTCCCCGCCGGCACCCACGAAGCGACACTGGAGATGATGCAGCTCTTCGCCGAGGAGGTCATGCCCCACTTCCGCGAGGACGCCGGCGTGGACGAGACCGCGGGGGTGGGGCGGTAGCGCGTGTGCCCTGAGACCCGCCGCCGGCCCACCCGTCGGCGCGCGGTGCGGGCGCTCGTGACGGCAGGGTTCGCGCTCCTTGCCGTGTGGAGCCCCGGCCGGGCGGCGGCCCGGATCTGGCGGGTCGACCATTCCCAGAGCCGGCTCGTCGTCCACGTCTTCCGCAAGGGTCTCCTCTCCCCGGCGCTGCACGACCATCACTTCGTCCCCGAGCGGTGGAGCGCAACGGTGACGTTCGATCCCGCGCGCCCGCAGGTGGTCGACATCCGCCTGACGGTGGCGGCGGACTCCCTCCGGGACCGCCAGCCGAAGCTGTCGCCGGACGACATCCGAACGGTGGAGGCTCAGGCGCGCGGGCCGAAGGGGCTCGACGCCGAGCGCTACCCTGTCATCGCGTTCACCGCCGATCGGCTGGAGCTCTCCGGGCCCGCGTCGGACGCGGCGGGCTCCGCGCGCGGCGTGCTGGCCGGCGTCCTCGAGCTCCACGGACGCGCCCGGCAGGTCCGCGCGCCGCTTCGCGCGCGCTGGACGGAGGCGTCGCTCGACGCCGAGGGGGAGGTGTCCGTCAAGCAGAGCGACTTCGGGATCGAGCCCTACCGGGCGCTCCTCGGCGCGATCGCCGTCCAGGATCGAGTCTCGGTGGAATTCGCGGTACGGGCGACGGCGGAACCGGGGGCGACGGAACGCCCCTGAGCCGAGGAGGGGCGGCTCAGGGGCGGGCGTGCGGGAGCTACCGAGCGAGGCCGCCCGGGCCGGTCACTGGCAGGAGACGCCCGGCGCGAGCTGGTAGTCCTTGACCTTGTAGGTCGTCACGAAGTTGTCTTCCCACGCCGAGAGCCGCAGCTCCCCGAGCGCGGTCTCACCGTCGAAGCCGAGCACCCGCGCCCGTGAGACCAGGTCGCGGGCGTGGCCCGCGCCCGTGAGGTACGCCACGGCCGCCGGCCTGTCGACGAAGACCGCGATCACCTCGTGCACCGGTCGGTCGCCGTCACCGCGGGGCCCCTGCTTCAGCCACCCCAGGATGATCGTGTAGCCGTCGATCCCGGAGTCGGCGCGCACGGCCGCATCGTGGTTCATCCGGCGGAGCAGGGGGCCCACATAGCGGGAGAACATCGAGGAGGCGCGCCTGTCGACGGGCAAGGCCGCGAACTGGGGTGAGGGATCCTGCTCGACGAAGAGCCGGACCGAGAGGTAGCGCGCGTCCCCCGTCGCCTGCTTCGGCTTGAAGAAGCCGATGCTCTGCTTCTGCACTTCCACCCAGGGCAGGCAGTGGTAGAGGTACGCCTCGAGGTCGCGGAGCGCGGCGGCATGCGTCACGGCGAGCTGCCGCCCCTTCTCCGACGTGTACTGGTCGACCGGAAGGATACGGTCGTTGGCCGGGGCCGCCTGGGCCGGGCCTGTCAGGAGCAGCGAGAACGCCAGAATGCCGAGGAGTGTCGATCGCATGGGGCCAGCACCTCCGAGGCGGGGAGATGCAACGCTGGGACCAAGGAAGGGGACGGCGATTCCCCCGACGCGACGCCCGGATACGCCCGGAGGAGCAGCGGACCAGCCGACTGGGTGTGTCAGGCCGTCATCGCGAGGACGGGCTGTGTCAGCGAAGGCAGCCTAGGTCTCCGCGATCGTCGTCACGGAGTTCCCCTGAGCGGCGCGTCAGCGGATCAGCGCCCAGCCGAGCGTCTGCAGCTCGCGATCGAGATGCTGCCGCGACCGTCGATCGGACCGCCGGCGCTCGACGTTCCTTTCGGAACTCGGCTCGGACTGCCGCCGCTGCCCGACTCGCCGGTCGAGGATCACCCGCACCGTCTCCTCGCCCGAGAAGGCCTGCTTGATGTACTCGAACTGCTCGGGCGATTCACGCGACACGATGAATGTGAGCATCTGCTCCCCGTAGGTCCCCGGGCCCCCTGAGATCGTCAGGTCGAGCACCTCCAGCGAGGGTATCTGCCGCCGCCGGCGCTAGTCAAGTGGAGGTAGGCGAGGGGGGTGGGCGAGCCGGGAGCTTCCACTTGACGCTCTTGGTCGGGCCGGGCCGCGCATGGACGCAGGAACTGGACCCTGAGCCCAATCTTCCTAGGGACTTGCCCCGCCCTGTTCATGGGGCGCGCGGAGCACCTCCAAGAATCTCTTTGGACTGATGATGCGGATGCCGCCGTGCTCGTGGAGATCGAGCAGATCCTGATCACGGGTCACGAGGTCGTCCGCGGCGCCTTCAACTGCGCACTCGAGGTAGCGATCATCTGCCGGGTCGTTGGGGACGACGTTCAGCGTCATCTCGCCTGGCGCCATGATCCCGAGGGAGCTGAGTTCACGCGCATCTCGGCAGACCTCGTGCTACGGGGGACAATCTTGATCACGAACCGATGCGTTTGCGCTCTTGACCAATTGTGACTATCTTATGGTCATGAAGAAGATTGTTCGGATCGCTGACCTCAAGGCCCGGCTTAGCGAGTACCTTCGCGGAGTACGCCGGGGGCACGAGCTCACCGTCCTTGATCGCGAGACGCCAATCGCGCGCATCGTGCCGTACGGGCGTGGACGCACCGCGCTCACGGTGCGCCGGCCGTCACCGGACGCGCCGCCTCTGTACCGCGTGCCCCTGCCGCCGCCGCTGCGGGTCAATGTCGATGCGGTCTCCCTCTTGCTCGAGGAGCGGCAGGGCGAGCGGTGATCGCCTACATCGATTCGTCGGTCCTCCTCCGGATGGTGATGCGGCAGCCGGGCGCTCTGCGTGAGTGGCGAACCATCGATCGTAGCGTGGCGAGCGCCCTCGTCGAAGTGGAGTGCCTCAGGACCCTCGACCGCCTCCGTCTGCGGGCCGGCTTGCGCGATCCGGAGGTCGCGTCCCGGCGGGCCGCGGTGTTTCGACTGCTCGAGAGCATGGAGGTCGTCGAACTGGATCGACCGGTCCTCGCACGGGCTGCGCAGCCATTGCCTACTGAGCTCGGTACCCTCGACGCCATTCACCTCGCCACGGCCCTCCTTTGGCGGGAGACTGTGGATGCCGACCTGGTGATGGCGACGCACGACGTCGCATTGGCGATGGCCGCGCGGTCGTCCGGGTTGCGGGTCGTGGGAATCAACTAGCCCAACGTCCGCGCGCGGCGCGAAAAGAGGTGCTGTGTTCTTGCCAGGGAAAGTCTGGCCGGGGGAGTTGTTGGTGCGCCCCGTAACTACCGAGGCGGCAGGGAGGTAACCGACCTGCTGACGCTCTCGGGACATGAGCCTACCTGGGGTGGGTCGGCAAGCCGATAGGCCACCACACGTGTGAAGCCCGAGCAAGCCTGAAAGTGATATCGCGGGGGTCGACCGGCTGTGGAAACCGGGAAGACCGCTGAGCTCCGCGGAGCAACCGAGCGATGACCGCGGAGTTGCTCGCCGCTGCTCGCCGCTTGCGATACCCCGCGGCGGCGGAGCAACGTGGAGCCGCCGACGGGTTCATCGGGAGGGAGACCACTCGTCAGACGTCCGCGAAGTCGAAGCGCACTTCAGCTGGACCGAGCTCGATGCATCGCGGTAGCATGCGCTCGCGAGCAGGGGAGCGGCGCGATCCGCTGCCGAACGTGATAGGAGGGAGCCATGATCACGCTCTCGGTCAACGATACGTCCCATACCCTCGACGTCGAGCCCGAGACTCCGCTCCTGTACGTGCTCAGGGACAACCTCGCCCTCCACGGCCCGAAGTTCGGCTGCGGCCTCGCGCAGTGCGGCGCCTGCACGGTGGTCATGGACGGCGGGGCGATCCGCTCATGCACGACGCCGGTCGCGCTGGCCGCCGGGCGGAAGATCCTGACGCTTGAAGGGCTCGGCTCGGCGGAGAAGCCCGATCCGATCCAGAGGGCGTTCATCGAAGAACAGGCCGCGCAGTGCGGCTACTGCATCAACGGCATGGTCATGACGACCAAGGCACTCCTCGACCGGACTCCGAACCCGAGCGAGCGCGAAGTCCGGCTCGCCCTCGCCGGCAACCTCTGTCGCTGCGGCACCCACGTCAGAATCATCCGGGCGGTGAAGCGCGCGGCCAGCGCCATGCGAAAGGGAGCCTGACATGCTGACTCATCACACGACCCGCCGGGAGTTCCTGAAGGGGACGGGCGCACTGATCGTCGGCTTCTCACTCGCCGGACCGACGTCGGCGCTCGCCGAGGCAGCCGGCCGTGGGGCAAAGACCGTCGCGCTGGACGAGGTCGACTCGTTCCTCGCCGTCGCCCAGGATGGGACGGTGACGGTCTTCGCCGGAAAGGTGGATCTCGGGACCGGCCTCCGCACCGCCCTCCGGCAGATCGCCGCTGAGGAGCTCAACGTCCTGTTTGATCAGGTCACCCTCATCGAGGGCGACACCGCGCTCACGCCGGATCAGGGGCCGACGTGGGGCAGCCTCTCGATCCAGATCGGTGGTGTGCAGATCCGCCAGGCGGCGGCGACGGCGCGGAACGCGCTGGCGGAGATGGCGGCGAAGAAGCTCGGCGTGCCGGTCGGCGATCTCGAGGTGAAGGACGGGGTGATCCGGTCGAAGGCCGATCCCACCCGGAGCGCCTCGTACCGCGAGCTGATCGGTGACCGGGCGTTTCGGCTGAAGGTGGACAAGAACGCGTCGCTCAAGGATCCTTCGACCTATACGATCGTCGGGAAGTCGATCCAGCGGGTCGACATCCCCGCCAAGGTCACGGGCGAGTGGACGTACATGCAGGACTTCCGCGTGCCCGGCATGCTCCACGCGCGTGTCGTGCGGCCCCCGGCGATCGGCGCGACGCTGCTCGAGGTCGATGCGAACTCCGTCAACGACGTCACGGGGTTCGTCAAGGTCGTCCGGATCAAAGACTTCCTGGCGGTGGTGACGGAAACCGAGTGGGGGGCGATCCAGGCCGCCCGGAAGCTCAGGACCCGGTGGTCGCCGTGGGAAGGACTCCCGGAGATGGACCGGCTCTACGACTACGTTCGCAAGACACCGGCTGCGAAGGACGACGTCGCGGTGAACGCGGGCGACGCGAAGAGTGCGCTCGCCGGCGCGGCGAAGGCGCACACGGCCACCTATGAGTTCGCCATCCACACCCACGGGTCGATCGGCCCCTCGTGCGCCGTCGCCGAGACCCGCGATGGGCACGTCACGGTGTGGTCGGCCTCACAGGCGACGCACTGGCTCAGGAGGCAGCTCGCGGCGCTCCTCAGCATGCCCGAGGGCGCGATCCGCGTGGTCTATCTCGACGGAGCCGGCTGCTACGGACGCAATGGCCACGAGGACGCCGCCTGCGACGCGGCGCTGATCTCGCGTGAGATTGGTGGCCGCCCGGTCCGAGTCCAATGGATGCGCGAGGACGAGCACGGCTGGGACCCCAAGGGGCCACCGACCCTCGTCGAGATCCGCGGTGGCCTGGACTCGAACGGCCAGGTGGTGGCCTGGCAGTCCGAGTTCTGGATCCCGAGGACGGAGATCACCGAGTGGCCGCCCACGATCGCCGCCACCCTCGCGGGGCTCCCGCACAAGGAGGCGATCAACCCGGGAAACATCCACCAGGACTCGGTGCCATCGTACTCGTTCCCGAACATGCACGCCCTCCTGCACCGGCTCGACTCGACGCCGTTTCGGGCGTCGTGGATCCGCTCGCCCGGGCGCATGCAGAACACGTACGCCAACGAGTCGTTCATGGACGAGCTGGCGGCGGCGGCCGGGGTCGATTCGGTCGAGTTCCGCCTCCGTCACCTGACTGATCCGCGCGGCGTCGCCGTGCTGAAGGCGGCGGAAGCGCGCGCCGGCTGGACGCCGCGCCCGTCGCCGGCGCGCTCGGAGTCGGGAGTCGGGCGTGGCGTCAGCTATGTGAAGTACGAAAACGTGCGGACGTACGTGGCGGCGGTGGCCGAGGTCGAGGCGAGCCGCCAGACGGGCGAGGTCCGCGTCCGACGGGTCGTCGTCGCCCACGACTGCGGGCTGATCATCAACCCCGACGGGGTAAAGAACCAGATCGAGGGCTCAGTGGTCCAGACGGTGAGCCGCACGCTCAAGGAGGAGCTCACGTGGGATCGGTCGCGCGTGACGAGCGTCGACTGGGCCACCTACCCCATCCTCACCTTCCCGGAGGTGCCGGAGGTGGTGATCGAGCTCATCGACCGGCCGACGGAACCCCCGTGGGGCGCCGGCGAGCCGTCGGCGGCCGTCATCCCGTCCGCGATCGCCAACGCGATCTTCGACGCGATCGGCGTGCGGGTGCGCACAATCCCGTTTACGCCGGAACGGGTGAGGGCCGCGGTCCGCGCGCAGAGCTGAGGATCGGCGCGAGCGCTGGGGGGCGCGCCCGGACGATCCCGAAGACGGGGCGCGGTCTCGTCATTCGACACCCTCCGTCTGGCTTCAGACCTCTCGAGCATGACCCGTGGTATCCGTGGCGGGGAACCTCTTACCTCGGAGCTCGCCCGGCGCGCTTGCGCAGAGAAACGTGTCCAGGCGGCCGAAGCGCTTCCTGCGAAGCTCAGTGGCGGCGCTCGAAACCCGAAGCCGGTGAGGTGGCGCCCCTCAGGGTGCCGCGAACAGCGACGCAGGGTGGCGCCGGCCTCTCACTTCTTACTCCTCCGCCTCCACCAGGCAGCGCCCGCCGCAACGCTAACACCCGCGCTGACGAGGGCAAGCGTACCAGGTTCAGGAACGGGAACGGCGGGGCATGTCAGACCGACCACATCAGCGCACACGGCCTGAGCCACTGCGGGGCTCACGACCACAATGCCGAGTTGCACCAGCGCCGATATGAGCGCTGCCGCCCGAACATGCTTCGGCGGTCCGTGGAGCAACTGCCGGGTCGTCTTCTGCGATTCCGTATGACGAGCTGCTGGGGACATCACCGTCCTCCTCGCACGGAGCCAGGGGTCGCGTCACGCCCGTACTTCGAACACGCCCACACAGCTTTGCCCAATGGGCTCCGATTGTTCGTGGAAAGTGTGCACGCCACGTGCCAGTTCTGGCTCATCGATCTCTCGACGACTTAGCAAGTACGTATACGTACCTCCGAAAAAATATTCCTAATACCTGCAACTTCAGGGTCTAGTCTGGCCGGCACCAGAGGCGCCGGTGGTTGATTTCTGCCACCCTGCACCAGGGCGCCGAGGGTGACTCGACGTTCCCAGGCTTGACGCAGCGTGTCGGTTATCCACTTCGTGCGCGACAGTGTTCGGACACGCGGCGGCAGCCGGTCAGGGCCACTCGGCCTTCCAGGGCGCTCTTTCGACCGCACGGTGGGAGCTTCCGCCCGAGAACAATGCGGTTGCGCTCCCCAGACGACTTAGCAGACGCACGCCACTTTCGTGTCGGAAGGATCACCTTGGACCGATCGAGGTAACGATCCGGTCGTTGACCGAGGGCACCATGCAGGGTCCCGGGCGTCGGTGCCGGGATCCGGCTCAGGAGTCCTCATCACCGGGTCGGGGGTTCAAGTCCCACCCCCGGCCCTACGAGTCTTCGCGCATCGGGGTGTCCGCCCTGCCGTCCGCCGCGACGACGTCGCGACCACTCAGCCTTCCGCACTCCCGACTCCACCGCTGGAGAGGGCGCGACCTTATCGGCGCACGGCGGCGATGGCGGCCACGCAGAAGGTCGCGAAACGCTCCCGGATGCGGGTCACGTCGGGCAGGGTGCGGACCTCGAGGAAGCCCGCGGCCTCCATCGCCAGCCGCCACTGCTCGGCGGTGAGGAACCCGCCGGTGGGGCGATAGGCCGGGTGGAGCACCGGGGACCGGAACGCCTCCAGCAGGTTGAAGATGAACTCCGCGTAGATGAGCTGTCCCGGCGCGGGACGAACGCACTCGGAGATGACCAGCGCGCCGCCGGGAGCGAGGGCGGTGAAGACCTCTCGGAGCGTGAAGCCGAGGTCGCGCGCCACGTGGAGGGTGTTCACGGCGTAGACGAGCGCCACGCTCGCGGCCGGGGTTCCCTGCTCGCCGAACGGTCGGTTGATGTCCAGGGAGGCGAAGCGGGCGAACATCGCGTCCGGAAACCGCGTCTGGACGGCCTGCTGGCCGCGTCGCAGGAAGGCGGCGACGATGTCGGTGAACCGATACTCGCGGATGTCTCCCCAGCGCCCCGCCAGCCGTAAGCGCTCGAGGAGGGCGACGGCGGCGCTCCCCAGCCCACCGCCGAGCTCCAGGATCGCCAGCGACCCCGGTGACACCAGATCCTCGACCGCCACCGCTCCGACCAGGTTGTTCACCGCATAGAGCCCGTTGTCGTTCGAGAAGAACTCGGCCCAGAGTCGCAGGCGAGTGGGCGAGAAGAGTATCTCCTCGCCGGTCCGCTCCCCGCGGAGGAACGCGGGGTAGTCGCGGGCCACGGTCTCCGCCAGGACGTAGGAGGGCAGCCAGGACGCGTCGAGGCGCTGGTGCGCTTCGCGGATCGGCTCGGGGTCGAGCTGGGGCAGGGAGTCGCGGACGCGAAAGCGGCGGGGCTGACCGGCGCCCCTGGTCTCCTCGAGGAGCCCCCGTCCGGCGAGCCGTCGCAGGATCCAGTCGACCGGCGTGAGCGCGCGCCGCACCTCGAGTCCCGCGCGGGTCGCGATTTCCTCCACGGTGCTCGGCTCGCGCGCCGCCGCCTCGAGCCCGGCCGCCCGGAAGACCTGGAGCGAGAGCCGATGGACGAACTCGTCATAGAGGTAATCCGAGCGGATGAACGATGCTCCGAAGGCGGGCGCGAGCGCCGGGGGAAGGAGGCGGGCGACGGCCCTGGCGGCCTCGGCGGCTTCCACCTCGCCGATCACGCGACTCGCCGTGGCGCCGCGCCATCGCGGCCCCAGGTCGGGCTGCCGAGCGACTGGAGGCGCGGTGCTGGCTCCTCGCGGTCGTCGATCATCGGGCCGGCGCGGTTCATGATCCCGAGCGAGAGCGCGATGACGTCGAGCGAGTCGAGGCCGAGCGACCCACCGACCCCGGTCGGCAGCGCGGCTTCAGGAGCGAGCCCGACGGCTCGGCCCGGATCGAACCTGAGCCGCCCGACCAGAATGGCGGTGGGCCTCTCGAGGACCTCCTGGTCTCTCATGGCCGCCTCGGCTCCACGCTCGTCGGCCTATGCTCCGAGCGGGCTCCAGATATCGAAGAAGTTGAACCACTGGGTCGGCCGCTCGCGCACGACGCGCTCGAGGGCGGCCACCCAGGCGCGAAGGGCGTCCTCCTCGCCGCCCCGGGTGACGGCGAGTGGTTCGAGGATGGTGACCGCATACCGGCGGTCGGGGGCGAGCGTGCAGAACGCCGGGAGCACGGGCACGCCCGCCGCGCCCGCCAGCCGGAAGGGGCCCACCGGAAACGGCGCGGGCCGTCCGAAGAAGGGCACCGAGACGTCGCCCCGGTTGCCGAGCGCGCGGTCGCCTTGGAGCGCCACCGCTTCGCCCCGGCGGAGGGCCGCCAGGAGCGTCAGGGAGACGGTCGGGTGCACGCGCGGCACGAAGCGAAGGCCGTCGCCGTCGCGGCGGAGCCAGCGCTCGAGCATCGGCGCGTCCTCCACCGCGACCACGACGTGCGTCGGGCGGGCCGAGTGGCGGGCCAGGAGGCGTCCCGCCAAGTCCCAGTTGCCGACGTGGGCGGTGAGCGAGATCACCGGTCCCTCCAGCCGGCGAAGATGCTCGACTCCTGTCGGGGTCCCGACGTGAGCCAGGAGCCGTCCGGGCGGCTGGAGCAGGTCGCTGAAGCACATGGCGAACTCGCCGAAGACCTGGGCGGTGATCTCCTCGAGCCGCCGGCCCGTCGCTCCCGTCACCAGGCCGAGCGTCTTGCCGACCACCGCCCGCTCGGCCGGCATGACCCGCGACGCCAGCAGGCCCACCCGTCGGGCCAGCCCCAGCCGCGCGTCGCGCGGGAGCCACGCCATCGCCGCGGCGAGGCGATAGATTTCCGCGCGGTTGTAGGGGTGGGCGTACCACCGCGGTCGTGCGGCACGAGTGGGTATCTCGCGCGGTGCCGCGCTCGGCGCATCATGGTGGCGCAGGTCGTTCACCAAGAGCTGTCCCTTGGCGAGTTCACCACTTTCTCGCGACGGCAGTCAAGGACGGTGGCCGGCGGGTAGTGTCTCAGTTTGACGGCGGTGGACAAGTCTGAACTCGGCGGATAGACTCACCGGGCTATGGCAGTGGGAGGCGGCCGAGAACTACCCCATCCTGTTCTTCAAGCGATGCTGCTTTGTGATCAGGCCATTCGAGAAGGCGGTACGAACAAGGTGACGCTCGTAGGAATTTTTGATCGCATCTGGAACACTCAATTCCCGTTTCAGTGGACTAGGCCAACCGCCATCTACGCCCGCGTTACCGACGCAGAGGGCGAGTACGATATCCGGCTTGAGCTGGTTCGCCTGGATGACGAACAGACCATAGGTCGGTTCGAGGGTCGCGCTACATTGGCGGGCCGGATGGAGTCTAGTGAACTGATCTTTCCGATCGATACGCTAGCCTTCGAGCGCCCTGGACGCTATGAATTCCGGCTATTTGCGAACCGCCGCCAGGTTGGCGGGATGGCCCTGAGTGTGGTACAAGAGGTTGAGGTTTTGGGAGGCCAGCATGGGCGTTCAAAAAGTTTCATCAGCACCTAGCGGAGTCACCCGCGGTGAGCCGGTAAGGAAGCCGTTCATGCTGCCGAAGCCGGAGCCGGCGACACCGAAAAGGTAGTAGTTCCGCCCCCCTAGAGGGGGGGCGGGTTATGCGGCGAGCCGGGCGATCTCTTCCAGCGACCAGACGTGATCCGCTACACCGGCCTCCATCGCAGGCGTGACCCGGAGCGTCTTGTGAATCCGGGCGAAGTTGTAGTGCATGAAGTAGAGCGCGATCGCCGCTTTGTGATTGTCCACCTTCTTCGAAAAGGCGTTGGTCAGGCGGGTGAACCGCCGCATCCCCATTCGCATGCTGAGGTTCTGGCGCTCAGCGGAGCTCGTGGAGATGTGGCTAGGGTCGGGTTGGCCCGTGACGCATACCGTCCGCGTTCCAAGGCAGGCGGGCGGGCTGTACCGCGCCTGAGCTTCCCGCGCCTTGCCGCCGTCGCCCTCGTAGAGCTTGACTAGCATCGCGTAGTCGATCTCGGAGCCGAAGGCGCCCTCCACGGCCTCAAGGTAAACCTTGTGGCCATCGGTCGTCAGCTGGACTCGCGTGGCGAGCCGGTCGGCCAGGTCGCGGATGAACGCCTGCGCGGTGAAGCCGTCGCGCCGTCCGACCGCCCACGACGGCACGAGCTTAGAGTCTGCGTCGATATGGGCCCGGGGGGTCAAACTGAGACACTACCGGCCGGCGGGCGGTGGTTATTCTCGGGAGTGGTTCAAGGGCCTTCTTTTTCGGCCCGGCGTTCACCCTGGTGACGGCGGAGGATCGAATGTCTTCCCTATCGCCGCCAGGACAACTCTGTTCAGGTGACCCAGATCGAAGGGCTTGCCGATATAGTCAACCGCCCCCATCTGGAGCGTCCGGCGAGCCTGCGCCTCGTCGTTGAGGGCGGTGAGCATGACGACCGGCACCCGTGGGTGGTCTCGACGAAGGCGTTGGAGCACGTCGAGACCGCTGAGACCGGGCAGCCCGACGTCGAGGAGGACCAAGTCCGGGCGCTCGCTCTCAACTCTGCGGAGCGCCTCCTCGCCATCGACGGCCCGAGTCACGGCATACCCCTCGCGTTCGAGGTGTTCGGTTATGGTGTCGAGGACTTCGATCTCGTCCTCGACAAGCAGGATTTTCGCTAGCGGCGTCATCGGCACAGTGTCCCCGCCTCGCTTTTGGCGCGCCCACTGAGGGCACGCGCCCCAGATTAGTTGCTCAGCCGATTCGGTGGATTACTGACGAATCAGACGGCTGGAGGCGGACGGGCAGCTGGCGTCCGGGCCGAGACCGGACCGTCGGGCAGTGTGGCATCGACAGCACGGCAGACGAACTCTCGAGGGCGCTCGCGGACGATGACCGGCGCCTTCTGCGCGGACGACGCCCATGTCGATACTTGCACCCAGTGGCCGGTCGGCTCGAGATGGAAGGCGCCATCGAACGGCATCGAGATGTCGAACAATAGGCACACCAGCATCGCCGTCATGGCTGGAAGACTGCGGACGGCACTCTTCATCCGTAGTCAGTGTACCCCCGGCGGGCCGTCACGACTACCGATCGAGATCCTGCGGCTCGATGATTTTCTCGCCGGGCAGAGGCCCGGCGCGGTATCGTTCGTCCGGCCGGCGTTCGACCCGGCGATCGTTCTTCGTGGCCTCGAGCTCGGCCAGCAGCTCAGCTCCCCGAGGGCGATGCAGGCGAAGCAGCCGCTCAGCATAGTCCAGCGAGCGCCGTGAGAGTCCGTGTGGGGTTTCGGATCACTACGGCGGCTCGCCGGCGTGAGCGAGCCCACCCCGAGGCCCTGAAGACAGCCACGCGAATAGAGCTCGACCAGACGAGAACCTGGAGCTGTCTCCGGTGCGTGATCCTGATCGTCACGAGCCGGCCGCCGCCCGCCTGTCCGAGGTGCGGTGCCGTGGATTCAGACGACTGATGCGCCCATGGCGTGCTCGGTCTTCTCCCCCTCCTTCGAGGTTAGACCAGTGCCGCGATCTCGACTGACGTTCTGACACTCCACCCCTCGGAACTTTGGCGGTTGACCGATCTGTTGTTACCGTAATTATCAGGGAGGAGGTGAGATGGGATGCTCTCGGAGGTGACGATCGCTGTCTATTTTGTCGCTGCAGTGTTTGCGCTCGCCGCACTGTACCTCTCGATCGGAACCGTCAAGATCCTATGGCTTCACAGGAAGCGCCTGTTGTTCGGCTGGATCATCTTTTACGGGGCGCTGGGGATCCTCAAAATCCTGACGACGAAATAGGACCGCCACGGGGCCGGGCGTCAGAGCGGCCGAGAGATCGAGGGAGGGTAAGCCGGCGAAATGGCTAATCGTGGCGGCAACGACAGCGGCACTCGCGCCGAGCGCCGGATCGGCGTAGGCGCAGATGTCCACAGTACGGGGACGGACAGGGCGTCACGCACTCTGTCGGCTCGCCAGATCAGATTCCGGAGGAGTACGGGGCGACAGCGGCGCCACCGAAGCTCGGGGGGAGTGTGGTCGGCGAGCAACCGGGAGCCAGGTCGCCCGGGGCCGGTGGACGTTCCGACGCCCTCCCTGGACGCCGCGCGAGAGCGTGAGGCGGCGGCAGCGCGGAAGCGCGACGAGCGAATACGGGAAGCCAACGAGTGGCTGCGTGAAAAAGAGCGCCGGGACGGCGAGAAGGCGCAAGGCGACGCTGATCTAGGGGAGCGCGAGGTACTGCAGGTACAAGGACGGAATGGAATGGTGTGGTCCTCGTCCGGCTAACCGAGGCGACGACCGGCGATCCGTAGAGTATCCCGTGCAAAGTGAGAGCCGCGTGCAGGCTCCTTGCCTGGCGGGCTGGCAACCCGCTCGGGACGGCCCAATGATCCGCGCCGAGCCGCGGCGCCGGCATCATTGAGGCCGACCGCACGGTAACGAACCTTCTCGCAGGCGTTCCAGTAAAGCTTCCAAGAGCATCCAGCCATTTCAGGCTCCGAGAACGGGACTTCACCTCAGAATCGGCACGGCCGCCAGGGTATGGCTTCCGAGACAGGCAACCCCGGGGGCCGCCGTCGGGCTCGTGCCGACGACGGGACATGCCGAGCCCGGCGGCGCGCCGGCGGCACGGCGCGCGGCCATCCTCCTCGCCTCCTCCTCGCCCGCTTGCCTGGGCCGACAGGGGTTGTTATCGTTGCGAGCGCGCGGGATTCGCGGAGCAAAAGCTCGGGGAGAGGCAGAGCGCGCCAGCTCGCGGGCGATCCGCGTTCGGCATTCGCGCCAGCCGGAGAGCACACTTCGATGACGGGCAAGGCTCGAGACGAGGGCGGTCCTGTGGCCACACCCACGGCGCCTCACCCCGTCCTCAAGAAGTACTACACGGGTGAGCACGACCGGCAGCCGTTCGTCACCGCCTTGTTCGACGGTGCCGCGAGGTATTACGACTGGGTCTGCCAGGTGGGGTCGCTCGGCTCTGGCCGGTTCTATCGCCGCTGGGTGCTCGGGCGCTCCGGCCTCGTGCGCGGTATGAAGCTCCTTGACGTCGCCACCGGCACCGGTCAGGTCGCCCGGGCAGCCCTGCCTATCCTCGCCGAATCTGGCGCCGTGATCGGCCTCGACCCGAGCGGCGGCATGCTGCGGGAAGCGCGGAAGTCCCTCTCCGTTCCCCTGGTCCTGGGGAAGGTGGAGGAGCTGCCGTTCGGCGATGACCGCTTCGACTTCCTGACCATGGGGTATGCCCTTCGCCACGTGGCCGATCTCGGCGTGGCCTTCGGCGAATGCCGGCGGGTCTTGAAACCGGGAGGACGCCTCCTCCTCCTCGAGATCTCGCGGCCGAGCTCGGCCGTGGGCAGCTGGCTGATCCGGGTCTACTTCCAGAAGGTCCTGCCGCTGGTGATGCGGCTCAGCACGGGAAGCGTCCAGCCAGAGCTACTCATGAAGTACTACTGGGACACGATCGCGGAGTGCGTCCCCCCCGACACGATCCTCGAGGTCTTGCGGCGGAGCGGCTTCGCCGGGGTCGAACGCCGGGTCCGCGGGGGGCTTCTGAGCGAGTACCTCGGGCTGAAGCCGGCGCGGTGAGGCTCTGGGCGTTCAGCGGATGGCGAGGGCGACCGGCTCGACCCCTCTGAGTCCGTGGCGCCCCAGCACGCGGAGCAGGGTCCGGCTGTAGCGGGAAGTCGTACGGACCCCGGACGCTTGAAGCGCGATGTGGCGCTCGATGTGGAGCTGCGCCGCGCTCTTGACGAAGCTCGCGCCCTCCCCGACCCAGCCGCGCCCGGCGCACATAAGGGCCGGCATCCGCCCGTCGTAGAAATACAGGACGAGGTCCGACCAGGCCGCGAGCATGGCCGCCTGCTCGGCGGCATACGGGCCGAGCGCCGAGGCGAGTTCGGCCGGCGACGGGATCGCGCCCCGGCGCAGGAAGGGGGCAAGGGCGTCGGCGACACCCTCGGCCGAGCGGAGCGCGAGGAAGACCCCGGGGGAGAGCATCGGATCCACGAAGCCGAAGGCGTCTCCCACCATCACCCAGCCGCGGCCGGCGCCGCGTTGCGAGATCAGCTGGTAGTTCGAGTACGTGGCGACCGACGTCACGCGCCTGCCGCCGGCGGCGATCGCCTGGAGCCGGGAGTCGACTGCGATCGCGCGCTCGAGCCGCGCCGCCGGGGTGCGCCCCAGACGGTCGGCGTCCGGCCGTCCCAGCACGATTCCGATGGACAGCCGATCCCGGAGCGGGATGCACCAGCTCCAGCCTGCCTCGAGGCGCGTGATGACCACCTGGCCCGGCTCGTCTTCCCAGCGGCACCCCTCGAAGTGGGCGAAGTGTGCGACGTCGTTGCGCGGTCCCGCCTGGGCGCGGATGCCGAGCGCCCGGGCCGCGAGCCGGGCGCGGCCCGTGGCGTCGACGATGAAATCGGGCTGTCGACCGCCGAGCGCCGGCGCCGCCGCAAGGGTCTCCGGGGCGAGGGCGAGCTCGGCTCCGTCTCCGTTCTGCAGGGCCGGCTCCAGCCGAGCGCGGGCCACCACGCGGTGGACTCCGGAGGCGAGCGCGTTGGCGAGCAAGGCCTCGTCGAAGCCGGGACGCGGCACGTTGTACGCGTAGGGGGGCACGGCCGGAGCGAAGCGCGCGAAGCTGAAGCTGAACCGGTCTCCTGGCGACCAGACGAAGGAGACGCCCGGTTTGAGGAGGCCGAGGGCCGCCGTCGCCTCCTCAACGCCGAGGCGCTGGAGGATCGGGACCACCGCCGGCACGAGAGATTCCCCGACCAGCAGTTCCGGGCGATGGCCGTCGTCGAAGAGCGTCACGTCGGCGCCGCGGCGAGCGAGGAGGGTGGCGAGGGCTGATCCGCAGGGGCCGGCGCCGACGACGGCCACCCGCAGGACGGCCGGCTCGCCGGCTCGGGACGCGCGATTCGCGCGGGCGTGCATCGGCAGCCCTACGGACGCTCGACGGGCACCGGGGCCCCCGTGCGCCTCAGGATCTTCCCCCCCGGCGTCCTCGGCACCGCCTCTACGACCGTGAACTCGAAGGGCACCTTGTAGGGAGAGAGCGCGCGGGCGCAGTGGGCCCTGAGCGCGTCGAGATCGCGGCCGCCGGAGTCGAGGACGACCTCGGCACACGGGACTTCGCCCAGGCGAGCGTGGGGGCGGCCGAACACCCGGGATTCCTTGACCCCCGGGAACTGGTTGATGCAGTCCTCGACCTCCTCCGGGAAGAACTTGAGCCCCGCCATGAAGATGACGGCCTTCTTCCGGCCCTTGAGGGAGAGGGCGCCCGCCCGGTCGAGCCAGCCAATGTCGCCCGTCATGAACCAGCCATCCCGCGTGACCCGCTCTCTCAGCTGCCACGGCCGGTAGTACGCGGAGAACAGACCGTCGCCCCGCACGGCGACCTCGCCGAGCGCGCCCGGCGCCAGACGCGCGCCCTCGTCGGAGAAGACGGCGATCTCGTAGCCGGGAACGGGCGGCCCCACGGAGGTCGCGGGCTCGCCCTGGGTGCGAAGGTTGATGCAGGGCAGACCCGCCTCGATGATGCCGTAGGCCTGGCCGACCGGCACGCCGTAGACCGCTTCGAAGCGGTCGATCACGGCCGGCGTGATCGGGGCGCTGGTCGAGAGACAGAGCCGCACCGTCGTGAGGGGCTCGCTCGGTCCGAGGTTCCCCAGGCGCTCGAAGTGGAGGGGGGAGGCGTAGAGGACGCTTGGCCGGAACCGCCGGATCGAGTCGACCAGGGCCCCGGGAAGCGTGTCGGGGCACAAGAGGACGTGGGCTCCGGCCCTCACATAGGCGACGATCGTCACCGCGAAGTGGTAGGCGAGCGGCAGCACCCAGAGGATGCGGTCCCGGTCGCCGAAGCGCAGTACGCGGTCGGCGGCCTCCACCCTGGCGGCCGTGGCCTCGTGGGACAGGACGACCCCTTTGCTGCTCGCCGTGGTCCCGGAGGTGAACCTGATGAAGGCCGGGTTGAGCTGCTGGAATTCCGCCGGGCCTTCGGCGCCACGATCGTTCCACTGGAACCCAAACCCGGCGCACGCGCCGCTCGACAGGATCGCACGGCCCTCCGTGCCCTGGAGCCGATCAGCCGCGGGCCAGGAGAGGCAGCCGTTCAGCTGGACCTCGGTCATGATCTGAGCCGTCTCCGCCGGCGTGAGGTGGCTCGCGAGCGGGGTCAGGCAGGCGCCGGTCGCCAGGAGGCCGAAGGCGGCGGGCAGGTAGGCGAGGCCGTTCGGCGCCATGAGCCCGATCCGCTGGCGGGGCTCCACGCCCTGGGCGCGGAGGAACGCGGCGACCCGTTCCGCCTCGCGGGCGAGCTGGCCGTAGGTGAGGGAGCCCCCCGACCCCACATCGGTCACGGCCTGACGGTCCGAGAGCCTCTCGGCCGATGACTGGAGGAACTCCGCCAGGTTCATAAAACGCTCCCGGCGCGGAAACCTCGCCCTTCAGGGCGGGGAGGAGCGCCGATCTCTGTGGTAGACTCTCGCCAGTTGGAGCTGAGCACGCGCTCCGCGAGCGGCACTGGCGATAACCAAGCCGAGGGCTGGCTCAGACAGCCGTCGAAACGACGGTGGTGCTGGACGGGGAGGCTACCGCGCAGTAAGGCGGTCCGATGAACCGTCAACCTGGGACCGCAAGGCCAGGCTCTCGGGCTCAAGTACGGGCTCCTTTCTTCGGAAAGCCCCGGACTTCAGTCCGGGCGATGTTTACCGCGGGCCCGACCGCCGCGCCGCCGCGCGGGCGGCCGCCCGTCCGGCCGCCTCGCCGGTGGCGAGACAGGTTCCGATCACGCGCGCTGACCCGAGCGCCTCGTGCGAGGCGCTCAGGCAGCGGCCGGCGACGAAGAGATTGCCGAGATCCCGGGCCTGAAGGCAGCGGAGCGGGATGTCGTAGGACTGCCCGTCGTCCAGGTACTCGTACGTCGCCCCGGGGCCGCCCTCCTCCCACAGCTCGATCGGCCAGCTCCCTCGGGCCACCGCGTCCTCGAACTTCCGTCCGGACAGGACATCCTCGCGGGTGAGCTCGTAGCGTCCGATCACCCGGCGGCTCTCCCGGACGCCGACCTGGGGGGCGGCGTGCGAGACGAACGCGCGCGCGAACGGAGGCAGCGTCTTCAGGAACTCCGCGACGGCCTGGGCGCGCTTGCGGCCCTCCTGCTCGGCCAGCGTGAGGAAGTCGCGGCCGGCCGGGAGCTCCTCCGCGATGCCGCTGAGCGTGAGCTTGCAGACGACTTCGCCGGGCTGCGGCGACGGCGCGAGCGTGAGGTTCGAGGCGCCCTTCGGCAAGCGTCCCTCTCGCTCGGCGCCGACCAGGGCCCGCAGGAGCGCCACGCGCGGGCCCGGCCCGAGGAGGTCCGTGTCGACGTGCTGGAGCACAAAAACGAGAGACGGGAGCTGCCGCGCGGCGACCGGCGCCGTCTCCGTGGCGGCTCCGGCGTATACGGCGACCACGGCATCGCCGCTCGTGTCGACGACGGCTCGCGCGCTCAGCTCGAGGGGCCGCTCCCAGCCGGCGATCCGCAGCGCCTCGACCCGGCCCTCGCGGCTCTGCGCTCCCACGAGGTAGGCGTGGAGGTACACGTCGAGCGCCGGGGCCGAGGCGGCGAGCTCGTCGGCCAAGCACGCGAAGGCGAACGGGGTATAGGGCAGGACCCAGGTCCGTCCGCGCCGCACCGGATTCCCGCAGCCAGGCCTGGCCGACAGCCGGCGGGCGAAATCCTCGCCGACGCCCGCGTTGAGGGGTTCCGGGGGCCCGGACGGCGAGGTTTGGTAGAGCCCGCAGATCGTGCTCACCATGCCGGCGGTCGCCATGCCGCCGAGAAAGCCGTAGCGCTCGACGAGGGCCGTGCGCGCGCCCGAGCGCGCGGCCGTCACCGCGGCGGCCAACCCCGCGGCCCCGCCACCCACGACGACGACGTCGTAGTTCAGGGGAGTCTCGTCCATTCCATCCCGTCCCGGACCACCTCGACGATCCGCGCGACCTCCTCCTCGCTCACCGCCCCGTCGATCCACGAGACGACGAGGTTATTCGTCGACGCGCACCGGTTGAAGAATACCCCGATCCCGGGCCGCGGAAGGACGGCGGGGACGTGGTAGGCGTTCACGACCGAGCGGCCGAACAGGCGCTCGAGCGCCGCGGGGAAGTCCACGAGGTCCGCGCAGTTGAAGGAGAAGGTCTCGCCGCTCGAGCCTGCCGGCAGATATCGCCGCATCAGTGAGAGCGGGCGATAGTGCAGGAACTCCATGGCCACCGCGTTGGCTTCGATCTGCCCGTCGCGGACGGCGTCCGCCATCTGGGCGCGGAGCGCCCGCGCGAGACCGGCCACGTCGGCGGTCTCGGCGGGGCTGAACCGGGCGAAGTGGAAGGCGAGCCAGTTTCCGAAGGTTGGCCCCGCGTCGCCCTTGGGCCGGAGGTCGACCGAGATCGGGACGAGGAAGGGGACCGCCGGGAGTCCCCGCCGGTCCCAGAGCCCGGCCATCGCCTTGCCGACCAGGGCCAAGCGCCACGTGATCTCTCGCGTGGCGCGCTCGCTATGAGCACTCGAATGGTCCTCGACGAAGCCCTCCTGCCGGAACCGGACCCGTCCGGGAGCGGTGAGGCCCGTTCCCGGAGACACCGGGGGGACCGGCGCGAGGGTCCGCATGTAGCGGAGGCTCCGGCGGCCGAGCCGGCCCCGCTCCCTCAAGGGCCGCGGATCCGGATCGGGCACGAACGACGGCGGCGCGCCGGCCCGGGGCGCGTGGTCGTCGTCCGGGTCGAGGTGGGCCAGGTGCATGAGCAGGTTTTGTCCCCCGCGGGGGTCCATGAGCGGATGAAACCACGTCAGCACGAGGAAGCCTTGGGCCGTCGCCGGCTCTGGCCCGCAGTCGACGAGGAGGAACCGGAGGGGTGATTCGCGTCTCGGGTCGATCGCCGAGTTGAGCTCCGCCTCGAGCTCCCGGTGGAGCTCCGCCCGCGAGGCGACCGACCGCCGGCGCACGGGCGGAGGGACGCGCGCGGCCGGCGGGCCGGCGGCCCAGTGCAGCTTGCCCCAGGGGAACGGCCGCTTGAGCCGCGCGGCCGGCCACGGACAGGAACCCAAGAACCGGTCGAGGGCGCGGCGGATCCGCTCGGGGGCGATGGGCGCGTCGCACTGGACGACCAAGAGCGTGTTGTTGCTCACCCCGGCGCGCGCCCAGAGCGATTGCATCGCGATGAGGACGAGATCGGCTCCCCGCAAGGGCAAGCGCCCGGCGGGCGTCGTCCCAGATGGCCGAAAGGGCCAGCCGGCTCTCATGCCGCTTCGGCTCGACCCGGCCGGATCCCTAGGAGGGGCTCTGGCGCTGACAGATGTAGTTCGCCAGGGCAAGGGGGGATCGCAGGTTATCTCGGACCAGGTCCTCGTCGGGGATCCAGAAGCCGAATTCCGCCTCGACGAAGAGGAGGACCTTCAGCAACGCCATGGAGTCAAGGCCGGCCGCCTCGAGATCGTCGGTCGGCTGAACCGGATGGCCGCGGGCCATGATGCTGGCGTTGATGAAGGCGGTGAGGGCGTCGGCGATTTGGTCGGGCTCCATCCACGGGGGCGCGCGGCGAGATTGACTCACAGCCTGGGGGCGGCTCGGGTCCCGCGGCCTTCAACCGACGCGGGCGACTTCACTGCTGGCGACAGACAGCGTGCCAGTCCGCGCGTGCCGCTCGCGACATTTCGGCCTCAACACTATAGGCATCAACGGCACCAGGTCAAGCGAGAGCCGCGGCGTGGACTACGTTACCTACATGTCCAGGCAGTTGAGCCCGCCTGCTCTCGGGGATCCCGCCTCCTCCCGTGCACATGACTGACGTGTATGACTGCGGTTCTCCGAGATTGGTGAAGGGGCAACTCAGGTGTTTGCGATGGGCGTGTCGGAGGGGAGCTTCACGACCGCAGCGTTTTCCACTCGTTGTCGGGAACGGGCGAGGAAACGATGTCGCCTGTGATCCTTCCGGTCGCGCTGAAGGAGCCCAGCCAGGACGCAGGCTTTTCCGGGGGCGGTGGAGGAGCGATCTGGACAATCGGCTCTCCCTTGGGCGTCACCAGGATTGCCCTCGTTGTGCGCCTCACCTTGGCCAAGAGGGCGAGACAGGTGGCCTTGAACCTGGAAATCGATACCTCGTCGTCCACCGCACACTCCTTACCATGATTATGGACCATAGAGAGCGACCGGCGTGCTCCTTGGCGACGGGTTTTGGAGATCAGCGCACCGCGAGACGGCGGTGGCCGGTGCCTCGGTCTCGGCGGGGAGCTGTGCCGTCCGGCGGCCGTCGACGCGTGCGGCAGCAGCGGGAGAAGAGGCGATGGGCACCCGGGAGCTCCCGCGCAGCGGTGCGGTGCCGAATATCCGATCATGACCGACGAGCTCCACTGAGAGCCCTCGTTGGCGGAGCGCTGCGAGGAAGCCGCGACGTGCACCGCCGACGCGCCCGGTGTTCGCTCAGTCATCGAGGACCGGGACGCTGGCGGCGGCCGCGAGGAAGGGCTCGGCGAACTGCGGAGCCTCAATCGGCCCCGCGGAGGCGCGACGTCATCTCAGGTGAGACGCCTAGGTTACCGGACGGGCTCCCGCCGGCCGACCGGCGATGCCACCGCCGCGGAGCTCTGACGTGGCGGCACCGGGCGCACGACGGTGATCGACGATGCGACCAACCCTCTGGTCGACTCCGTCGTCACCGTCACGAAGTCACCCGGGTGGAGTTCTCGTGAGGCGAGAGGGACTGCTGTGAAGTCACCCTGCCACCCACTGGCTGCTGCTGGGTCCTGGGAGCGTACGACCAGTTCGATCCTGGTCTCAGGTCTGAGCCTGATCGTCCGCCTGACTGCCGTCGCGTCCGGTCCGGCCGAGGGCCCGAACTCTTCCACCGTGATGGTCCCGGCGTCAGACGCAATGGCCACGATCACTCCCGAATGCCTCTGCTGTTGACTGGGCTCCCTCTCCGCGAGGGCGGGACCAGTCAGTGCGAGCGCGGCGAGGACACACACAAGCGCGCTGCGTGACATACCGGCACCTCCTCGTGGCCGAGTATATGAGCGCGGCGGCTGGGCACATAAGAAATCATTGCGATTCCGGTCAGCAGGGGGCGTCGGACGGCGGCCGCGTCGGTCCCAAGGGACGGTGATCGCGTTGAAACTCGGCCCCTCTTGGCGGGTCTCGGCCAGGTCGGTCGACATGTCGCCCACCGCCGAGCTCACCGGCGTCGAGGGCGTCGCGTCCTACGTGGCGAGCAAGCCCGCCGCGATCGGTCTCACCGAGACCGCGGCGCTGGACGACGAGTCACCATCCTCGGGCGCGGAGCGCGGCCGTGAGGCTCGCGTCGTCAGCGCCGTGAAAGCCGCTCAACCGGGAGTGCGTCTCGCGTCTCCATCCCGATGGCGTCGCCGCTCAGGTGACGGATCACCGCGACGCGGTCCAACTCGGTGCGCGGCTCGGGCGTCACCTCCATCCAGAACGTCTCGCCCAGGCGGACCCTGTCGACAGGGCCAAACTGCGATCGCACGACGCACAGCCCTTGGAGGCTCACATTCAGGGCGAGCCCAAACAGGAAGAGATCCTCAGTCACCCACAAGCGGACCGGCCACGAGGACGGATATCGTGGATAGCGACGGTGCTCGACCTCCGGACGTGGCACTTCTGACGCTGCCCGAGGCCTGACCAGTGCCCAGCCGAACGTCTGGAGATCCATGGTCGTGTCCAGTTGGCGCCGCCCCCCCCCGCGTCTCTCGGCCCACGGTCGGCCCTCGCGCCGCCGCCGCTCCTCGACCCGACGGTCAGGGACGACGTCGACGGTCTCGCTGGCGAATGCGTCCTTGAGGTACTGGTATCGTGCGGGTTCCGTGCGCGAGACGATGAGGAGCAACCAGGCCACACCCTGCCCCTGGGGCCTACGCTCTCGGGCCCATACCGTCCGTCAGGGATGGGAATCCCACGACGGCGTCGCGTGACCCCACCGAGGGCCAACAACCGCCTTCGACCCTGCGCATGATGCCTGAGCCTAGCCGCCAAATCGGGAGGCGGGAACCGGGGAAACGCCGGAGTTGGGGCGAGGAAGTCCCCTAAAAGTAGTCGCTTAAAGGTGAGAGGCTCCGCATTCGCATGGTCCCGGCAGCCGGGGCGCATCGCTCTCCTTGATTTTCCCCCCCCGCGACGCCAGGATTCACCGGATTGCGCGCCTCGCCCCCGCCTGGTGCACTGAATCGAGGTCAGAAGCGTGCCTTTGGCGTCGCGTGCTCAACGCTGTCTTTGGTGCGGTCAGGTGACCGCCGAGTTCGACCAGCGGCTTCGCCGCTGGATCTGCCGGTGCGGGTGGACGGATCGACATCGGGCGAGCCCGCCAGTGCCCCGGAAGACGACCTCCGAGAACGACAAACTCGAGGCGTGGCTACGCCGGGGGCGTGAGTGATCCTCACACGCTGCGCCTGGCACTGGCTCCCTCGGCTCGCCCTCATGGGCGTGTCGGAATGGCGGCCCCTCTCGCCCCTTCTGATTTCCGACGGCATGTGCCCGTGGTGTGCCCGGCGGTCCCTGAGGGCGATCGACCGTCGAGAGCGCCGGGCGGCGTGAGGAGGGCCTCGCCCGAGCCGATCGGTTAGCGCGCGGTGAGCGTCGCCACAGCCTTCCGAGCGGCGTGGACCCGAACGGACGTCGAGCAACCGGCCGGTGTCACGACGCCGCCGGACACGCGGTCCGGAAGAGGCGTGTGGTGAAGGGGCGAATCCGTCGGGGACTCGAGCACGGCCTGGCCGTCGGGTACGGCTTCACCTACGAGGACATCGTGGCCTCCGTCCCCGCCTACCGGGCGCTGCTCGATGAGATTGTCGGCTACGCCGCGCGGTCGCTTCCGGCCGGGAAAGATCGTCGGTCGGCTCACGTCCTCGACGTCGCCGCCGGGATCGGGACTCTGGCGTTTCGCCTGGCCGAGGAAGGCTACAACGTCGTCGGGCTCGAGGGCGTCAAGTACCTGGTCGAACTGGCCCGCGAGAGGCGGCAGGCGCGGAGCATCCGCAATGCCGCCTTCCATCACGTCACCGTCGGCGTCGATCCCCTGCCCGGGTCGGGGACGTTTGACTTCGCCGTGGGTCTGCACGTTCTCTACTGGCATCCCCGACCTGACCAGGCCCTCGACGCAACGCGCGCCGCGCTGAAGCCGGGCGGGCACGCGCTCTTCGTCAACTTCACCCGACCCGCGCGCGTGATCGCGGTCTTCCGGGCCATCCGGGCCCGAGACGGCCTTCGGCGGGCCTACCAGGCGCTCCGCTGGCTCGTGCCGACGGCGATCTTCGAGCGGCTCCGGGAGTACCAGCCCCATTACACCGACGCGGACGAGCTCGAAGTCCTGCTCACCCACGCGGGCTTTGAACTCCTCGAGACGAGGCGCACCTTCCTGGCCGACATCAGCGTGCTTGGATGGGTGCGGCGTCCGAGATAGCGGGGACCGTCCGGTAGAGGGAAGTTCTGTCGGATCTCCCCCGGCCGCCGGCCTGCGGCGTCACTCGCGGACCCGGGCGACGGTCCTCTCCCGTTCGTCCGCATATCGCCCGCAGCAGGGGAACGACTCCGGGACCCCGGCTTCCTGAAGACGAGAGTAGTCGCCTCACTCGAGCCGACCCTCGCGCGCTCGCTCGAAGGGCCCGCACCGAAGGCGTAGCCGCGGCGGCAGGAGCCACTCCGAGCATTTCCGTGGTCGAGCCGCTCTGACTGTCGGCAACGACGAGCGCCCGTCGGGGCTCACGAGTCCAGACTCCTCACCGGTCGGCCGTCTGGTGTCAGGAACCGGCGCCGTCCCGCTTCTCTCACGTCTGCGACCCGGCGATGCTCGCGACGGCCGGGGTCGTCCTCTTCTGCTGCACAATTCACGTGGCAGGGTGCCCTGTTTCCTGTGCAGTCAACGAGACCCGGTTCGCCCTAAGTTCGCGGCGTGTCGTCCCTCAGTCACCCGGCAAGGTTTTTGCCTATAGCACGACGCGTTACTCGCGGTTCTCGTCGGGACGACGAACCGAGCGTGAACGGCGACGCGGCACTTGGGAGAAGGAGCACGTGGGGGTCTGACCATGGTGGATGCCGAGCGCCGCGACCGTCGGATGCCGAGCCTGACCGGAGAGGGTCCGTTTTGCGGAGAGCTGCGAAGCGGCGCGGGTCTCCGGACCCGCTGTGGACGAGAGTCGGACGCGCGATCGATTCCCGCACCGAACGGGGGGAACGCATGAACGAGGCGAACCCGTACGTCGAAGCACGGCGCGAGTGGAACGACCGCTACCTGGAGCTCGTCCGGGAACGACGCGTGTGGCAGGCCGTCGGCTGCGCGGGAGTCGGGCTCAGCCTGATCCTCGCCGTGGGGATGATCTGGGTGAGCCTGCAGCACAAGACCGTCCCCTACGTTGTCGAGGTGGACTCCCTCGGCGCCGCCCTCGCGATCAGGCCCGCCGAGACGGGCGGGCATCCGGTCGATGACCGAATCGTCCGCTACCAGCTGGCCGCCTTCATCCGCGGAACCCGCCAGGTGATAGCCGATCGGATCGCGATGAAGAAGGGGCTCGAGCAGGTCTATGCATACGCCCGGGGCCCGGCCCGGGCCTACCTCGACGAGTACTACCGCGCGAACAATCCCTTCGAGGTCGCGAAGACCTACGTCGTGGTTCCGACGGTGACGAGCCTGCTCAGGCTCTCCTCGACGTCCTGGCAGCTCCGCTGGACGGAGGAGCAGCGCGGGCTCGACGGCCTGCCGCTCGGGAAGAGCCAGTGGGAGGGAGTCCTGACGACCGAGGTCATTCCCCCCACCTCGGAGGAGACGGTCCACGTCAACCCGCTCGGGCTCTACGTCACCGATCTGCGCTGGACGAAGCAACTCTGACGGAGGAGCGCTCCATGCCATCCCGTGACCGACGCCATCTCGTCCTGACCCTCGTCGCCCTCGGCGGCTCGTCTCTGGTCCTGACCGGCTGCGTCCCGCTCGGCCAGCCCGGCGCGGCTCCGGCGGACCTCGCGGGCGCCGTCCCCCTGGTCGAGCCGGCCGGCGACCCGGCGCCCGCTTCGGCCCCGGCGACGGGGGAGCTCGTCGGCCCGGACGACCCGGAGATTCAGGCCGCGATGCGGGCCTGGAAGGCCGAGGGCCGGGCCCCGATCATCCGGCGGGACGAGTTCATCCAGTACCCGTACGGGCTCACCGAGGCCCTCGTGAGCTGCCAGCCGCTCCGCGTCTGCGACATCGAGCTCGAGGCGGGGGAGGAGGTTCTGCAGGTGTCCCTCGGGGACGGCAGCCGGTGGCTCGCGAGCCCGGCCTTCAGCGGCGAGCGAGAATCCGTGACGCCGCACGTGCTGGTCAAGCCGACCGAGCTCGGGATCGCGACCAACGCGGTCATCACGACCACGCGCCGAACGTACTACCTCGGGCTCGTCTCGAGGAGCGACGCGACCCCGGTCCGGCGGGTGAAGTTCTACTACCCCCAGGACCTCGTTGAGCAGGCGAACGGCATCTTTCGAGCGAGGGCCGCTCAGCGGAAGCAGGACCGGGAGACGACGATCGCGCGCCTGAGATCCCCCGCGGTCGACTCCCTCAACTTCGACTACGAGATCTCGGGCGACGCCGTGCCGTGGAAGCCCGTACGGGTCTTCGACGACGGCGCCCACGTCTACATCCAGATGCCCCCGGCGATGCGGGTCACGGAGGCGCCGGCGCTCCTGGTCCGGACCCGCACGGGGGAGGGGGCGCTCGTGAACTACCGGCTCCGACGGCCGTACTACGTCGTGGACACGCTCTTCGAGACGGCGCTCCTGATCATGGGCGTCGGGACCCATCAGGAGCGCGTCACGATCCGTCGCCTCAGCCCGCCCACCTTCGGAGAGAGCCGGTGAGGGCGGGCGGTCCGCGGGGACTCGGCCAGACCGGGCCTCGGGTCGTCAGACTGAATCGGCGGGTCATCTATCTGGTCGGCGCCCTCCTGATCGGCGCGCTCGTGACTGGCTTGCTCGCCATCCGTGCCCAGGGGCCCCGCGCGAGCGACGACCCGGCCCGGCGTCGCGCCGCCCACGAGCCCGGCTCGCACCCCTGGTTCGAGGGGGTGCCGGATCAGGAGCCCGTCCGAGCTCCCGCGGCCCTCGATCCTCTCCCGGTACGATCGCCCGGCGTGACATCGCCGAGGCTCCTCGCGGCGGCGCCAAGCGTCGAGGAATCGGAAGCCCAGCGCCGGGAACGGGTCCTCCGCAGGGCGATGAGCGCGCCGATCGGGGTGGCGGCCTTCGAGCGCGGCGTGGCCGACACCGCCGCCCGGCGCACGGGCGCCGAGGCCGCCGCACCGACGAGTCAGGCGGATCGCGGGCGCGTCCCGAGCACACCGGGTGCCGTTCAGGCGGCGCGCGGAGGTCTCCCGCCCGAGTACCTTCGGGCCTCGGTCCGTGGGCCGGTGTCCCCGTATGAAGTGAAGGCGGGGACGATCATCCCCGCAGTCATGCTGGGCGCCATCAACTCGGACCTGGCCGGGCAGATCCTCGGCCAGGTCCGCGAAAACGTCTACAACTCTGACAGCGGTGAATACCTCTTGATCCCGCAGGGCACCCGGCTGATTGGTCTCTACGACCATCACATCGTCTACGGCCAGGAGCGCGTGCTCGTCACCTGGAAGCGGCTCCTCCTGCCGAATGGCTCGAGTCTGAGCCTCGGCGACGGGATGCCCGGAACGGACGCCCTCGGCGCCCAAGGTCTCCAGGACGAGGTCAACAACCACTATCTCCGGATCTTCGGCGGGGCCCTGCTCCTCTCCGTGATCAGCGCCGGCGTGCAGCTCTCCCAGATCCCGGAGTTCGGTCAGGACTTCCGGGGGCCCACGGCCGGCAACGTCCTCGGGGCGGCGGTCGGCCAGCAGCTTGGGTCGACGTCGACCGAGTTCCTTCGCCGCGGCATCAGCGTGGCGCCGACGCTTGAGGTGCGGCCGGGCTACCCCTTCACCGTGATGGTCACGCAGGACGTCGTCTTCCCGGGTCCTTACAGAGATGCGGGCCTCGACTGACGGTTACGCGAGGCTGGACGCTTCGGGCGGTGCTGGCAGCGAGCGCGGAGCACTGCCGCGGGGTGACGGCCCGGTGATCGAGGTCCGGCCGCTCATGGCCCGGAATCTCGGGACGGCCCTCGGCGGCGACCGCGCGGTGCCCCGTCGGGTCGCCCGGCAGTGCTGGCCCCTCGTCGTCGGCCTGATGGGCATCGCCTGCGCCGCGGCCGGGCTCCGCCTGGGCGTCGGCCTCAACGTCTCCAGAAGCGCGAGCTTTCGGACGGGCGCGGGGCTACCTTCGCCCGGGTGGCTGCCCGGGCGGCGCGCAGCCCGTCCTCAAGCGTATCGGCGCCGTCGCCGGCGATCGTGTCGAGCTCGGCGGCGACGGCGTGAGGGTGAGCGGGGTTCGCCTCCTGGCGCGCCCGATCGAGGTGCTGGACTCGGCCGGGCTGCCGCTGCCGCACGCCGCTCTCGGCGCTCATGTCGCCGCGCCGGGCGAGGTGTGGCTATTCGGCCCCTCGCCCGGCCGAAGCTGGGACAGCCGCTACTTCGGGCCGGTCCCCGCGACGTCCGTGCGGGGGGTCGTCCGCCCCGTGTTGACGGTGGACTGAGGATCCATGAGTCCGTCGTCGACGCCCCGTCCACGGATTCGTCGCGCTCGGCCCGGCGCCCGCGGCCACGGCATCACCCTCGTTCACCGCTGGCGGCTTCAGCGGAGCATCGTCACGTGTTCCTACTCCCGCAATACCCGGGGAGCGTCGTGGGCCGCGCACGCGAGCTATCTCGCCCGCGGCGCCCGGCGCGCCGGCGCGAAGGGGCTCGGATTCGACGCCGTCCGCGACGACGTGGACCTGACCGCCACCTGCCGAGGGTGGCAGAAGGCCGGCGACGTGCGTCTCTGGAAGTTCGTCGTCTCCCCCGAGCACGGGGCTCGGCTGGATCTCCGCGCCCACACCCGTGCCTTGGTCGAGCAGCTCGAGCGGGACCTCGGCACGCGCGTCGAGTGGGCGGCGGTCGAGCACCACAACACCGACCACCCGCACGTGCACCTGGTCGTACGCGGGCGCGCCGAGGAGCGGCCGCTCGAGATCGCGTTCAGCTACCTCTCGGGTGGGCTCGCCGCGCGGAGCCGCGAGCTGGCGACGCTGGTCCTCGGTTTCCGCAGCGGGCGCGAGCACCTGGCCGCCCGCGACCACGAGGTCGAGCGCGAGCGGTTCACGGGGATCGATCGCGAGCTGCTCCGGCGGGCCGACGACCGCGGCCGGGTGACCGACGAGGAGCCGCGCGCCGGGACCCGCTCTCGCGACGTGGCCCGCCTCCAGGAACTGCGGCGGCTCCACTTCCTCGAAGGCCTCGGGCTCGCCACGAAGGTCGGCGCCCGGGTGTGGCAGCTCCTGCCGACGCTCGAGTCAGCGCTCAGGCGGGCCGACCGCGCCGATCAGACCGAGAAGAGGCTGGCGCGCCAGCGCGCGCATCTCGCCGACCCCCGCCTCCCTCTCGTCGTGACTGCGAGCGGCGCCCGCGGCCAGTCCAATGGGCGGGCGATCGCCGGTGACGGGAGTTCTCACGGCCTCGAGGACGCCGCGAGTCGGCTCCACCGTGTTCAGGAGCTCCCCGCCGTCGGGCGAGCGGACGGCGCCGAGAGCGCGGGCGTCGGGGACGTGGCGTCCGTGAGCGGAAGGGTTCCTGAGCGAGGCGGTCGTCAAATCAGCGCGGAGACACGCGACACCGCCACGACCGGGCCGAGCGGACTCCCGACGGACATTCAGGCGCCCGACTCTCTTCTGCCCCTGAGCGGGATGGAGCGAACCTTCGGCCGGGCCATCCCAATCCTCCCGCCCGTCGAGGGGCTGATCTACCGCGGGCGGCTCGTCGGGTACGGGCGCGGGCAGGACGGCCAGCGCTACGCGGTCGTCGACACGGGGCGCGAGCTCCGGGCCTTGCGGGTGGACGACGCTGAGCTGGCAGTCGGGCGCGGCGTGCGCGCCTCGGCGCACCAGGCGGAGGCTGACCGGCGCCGGCAGCTCCTCTGGCGGCTGGGCACTGACGAACGCGAGCGGGAGCGCGGGTGATGGGTGCCCCGGACCTCTATCGGCTGCCGCGGGCGAAGGGCGGGTCGGCCGCCGAGCTCTCGCTCGGCGCCGTCGGAGCGGTCGTCGGCGTAATCGGGCTCGCGATCTGGGCGGCGACCCAGTACGCGGCCTATCGCCTGCGGTTTCACCCGGCGCTCGGGATCCCGCTGCTCGTCGTGCCGGTGCCGTACCAGCGACTGCTCGCCTTGAGCGCGGTCCTCGCCGGGGGGCTCGGCGCCGGGTGTGCGGCGGCCCGGTGGTGGCGCGCCGCGGTGGCCGTCTTCGGCGTGGTCGCCTTCCTCCTGGCCCTCTGCGTCGGGCCGCTCTACGCGCCGCTCAACTTCTTCGTCTGGTGGTGGCGCTTCGGCTCCGTCGGGGGGACGGCGCCGATCTGGCGGACGGGGAAATGGATCGTGCTTGTCCCGAGCCACCTCGCGGTCGTCCTGGCGGTCATCACGGCGGTGCGGCGCGCCAGGACTCTCGGCGGCCCCGCGGATACGCACGGCTCGGCCCGCTGGGCACGGCGGGAGGACCTCAAGGCGGCCGGTCTCATCGGGCAGGACGCCGGCGTCTATGTCGGCGCGTGGGCGGAGGGCCGGACGCTCCACTACCTCCGACACACGGGGCCGCAGCACGTCCTCGCCTTCGCCCCGTCCCGCTCGGGGAAGGGCGTGGGGCTCGTTCTGCCAACCCTGCTGAGCTGGCCGGGGAGCTGCGTCGTCAACGACATCAAGGGCGAGAACTGGGCGCTGACGGCTGGATGGCGTCAGCGCGAACTCGGCGGTCGCTGCCTCAGATTCGACCCCACCGCCGCCCCCGGCTCGGCGGCGCGCTATAACCCCCTCCTCGAGGTTCGGCCCTGGCCGGGGGACGTCAGGGACGCCCAGCTCATCGCGGACATGCTCATCGACCCGGACGGGCAGGGGACGCGGGACCACTGGGACCTTACCGCCCACGACCTGCTCGTCGGCGTGATCCTGCACGCGCTCTACGCCGAGCGGGACAAAACCCTGCGCGGATGCCTGACGATGCTCGCGGATCCTGCGCGGGCGATCGAGACGACGCTCGGCCGGATCCTGACGGCGGTCCACGACCCCGAGGGGACCTGCGGCTGGACCGACGCCGCCGGCCAGCCGACACGGACCCACCCCGCGGTCGCCGGCGCGGCGCGGGCCCTCCTGAACAAGTCCGACAACGAGCGGTCGAGCGTCATCTCCTCCGCCGTGAAGTTCCTGAACCTCTACCGGGACCCCGTCGTCGTCCGGAACACCGAGACCTCAGACTTCGCCGTGCGGGATCTCATGCACGCCGAGGGTCCGGTGAGCCTCTATCTGACGATCCCGCCCGCCGACATTCACCGGACCAGGCCGCTGCTCCGGCTGCTGCTCCAGCAGATCGTGAGTCGCCTCACGGAGTCGACGGACGGTCCGGCCGACCGGGCGGCGACCGGGGAGCGGCGGCGGCTGCTGCTCATGCTGGACGAGTTTCCGTCGCTCGGGCGAATGGACGTGCTCCAGACGGCGCTCGCGTACCTGCCGGGCTACGGGATCACAGCCTACCTGATCGTGCAGGATCTGGCGCAGCTGTCCCACGCCTACGGGCGCGACGAGTCCATCATCTCGAACTGCCACGTGCGCGTGGCGTACGCCCCGAACCGGGTCGGCACCGCGCGGCTCGTCTCGGACATGGCCGGCACCATGACGGTCCACCGGCAGGCGCGGACCTACACCGGCAACCGGCTCAATCCCATGCTGATGCACGTGATGGCGGGCGAGCAGGAGACCGGTCGACCGCTCCTCACACCGGATGAAGCGATGCGCCTGCCGGACCACGCGGCGCTCGTCTTCGTCGCCGGCCACCCGCCGATCTACGGCCAAAAGATCCGCTACTACCAGGATCCGATCTTCAGCGAGCGGGCGGCGATTCCCCCACCCCAGCACGCCGATCGACTGGCCCACGACGAGTCGCCCTGGGCCCTACGGGCGCCTCGTCCCGAGGAGGGCGACGCGGTGGCCGAGACATCGAGCACGACCGACGGGGCATCCAGTCCGGATCCCGACCCCCTCGCGGGCGAGCGAGCCGACGATGGGGCCGGCCTCGGGCGGTTTCTGTGACGACGGGCGGAACCGGCGGCCAGCGCCGCGTCCACCTACTTCCTCTCCGGCTGGGCTCGGCGGGGTACCGGCAGCTCCAGCTCGAGGCCGCCGCGCGAGGCGCGTCGCTCGGGGCGTGCGCCGGCGACTGTCTGCGGGAATACTTCGCGCTCCGGGCCGAGATGGCCAGCGCCGTCACCGCGCCCGGTCGGCCCGGGGAGCGGCACACGGGACTGATCCACTCGATCCTCGCCCGAACCGAGGAACGGCTCGTGGCGACCCTCGACGCCCGCGCGGCTGAGCTCGGTGACGGGCAGCAACGCCTCGAGAGCATGCTCGACCGGCTCGTCCAGCTCTACCTCGTCCACACCCCGGAAGTGGCGCCGGAGCACCGCGCGGGAGCGGTAGCGAGCGCCACCCGGCGCTATGGCAACTATCGGCGGGCCGTCGGCGAACTCCCCGCCGGTGGTGCCTTCACGGGGGCCGGTGACGGCGGATGAACCTTCACCACCGCGAGCAGCAGGAGCGCCTGCACGAGAAGCTCCGGCGAGAGCTCGGTCCCGACGTGCTCGCGGCGCTCCACGACGCCGACGTCACCGAAGTGATGCTGAACCCCGACGGGAGCCTCTGGGTCGACCTGGGGGGAATGGGGATGCGCGACACCGGCGCCCGGATGGGCGGGGTTCAGGCCGAGAACCTGCTCGGCACCGTCGCGTCGATGCTCGGCACGGTCGTGAACGCCACCTCGCCCGTGGTGGAGGGCGAGCTCCCGCTCGACGGCAACCGCTTCGAGGGGATCCTCCCGCCGGTCTCCACGGCTCCCGTGTTCGTGATCCGGAAACGGCCACGTGTCGTCTACACGCTCGCCGACTACGTGACCGCCGAGATCATCGGGCCGTGGCAGGCTGAGGTGCTGCGCGAGGCAATCCGGAGCCGCCAGAACATCGTGATCGCCGGCGGAACCGCGTCGGGCAAGACGACCCTGGCGAACGCGCTCCTCCACGAGATGGTCGCGCTGGGCGGCCCCGCCGAGCGCTTCGTGATCCTCGAAGACACGCGCGAGCTTCAGTGTGCGGCCCGCAACGCGGTCCTGCTCCGCACGGGCGACGTGGCGGATCTCACGCGCCTGACGCGGGTGACCATGCGGCTCCGGCCGGACCGGATCATCGTCGGCGAAGTCCGCGGCGCCGAGGCGCTGGCACTCCTGAAGGCGTGGAACACCGGGCATCCCGGCGGCCTCACGACCCTCCACGCCAACAGCGCCGGTGCGGCGCTGATGCGGCTCGACCTGCTGATCCAGGAGGCCGGCGTCCCGGCCCAGCCAGGGCTCGTGGCGGAGGCGGTCGACCTCGTTGTGTTCATCGCCCGCACCGCCGAGGGCCGCCGCGTCCGGGAGTTCGCCAAGGTCGCCGGGTGGGACCCGTCGGCCGGGTATCGGCTCGACCTTCTCAGAAGCCCAATGGAGGACTCATCCCATGCTCACACCCCTCCGCCCCCTCGCGACTAGGCTCGGCCTCGCTCTCGCGGTCGCCCTCGGCAGGGCCGCCCCGGCCCGCGCGGCGAGCTTCGGGCCGCCCATGCCCTGGGACGGGCCGCTCGAGATCATTCTGGCGAGTCTCGCCGGCACGGTGGCCCACGTCCTCATCACGGTCGCTGTCATCGTCACCGGGCTCGTCTTCGCCTTCTCCGAGCACGGCTCGGGCGCCCGCCGGCTCTTCGGCGTCGCCTTCGGGGGTGCCCTCGCCCTCGGCGCGCTCAGCTTCATGACGGCGGTCGGCTGGGCAGGAGCCATATTCTGATGGACGCGCCGCGACGCCTGCCGATCCATCTGTCGCTGACGCGCCCGCTGCTCCTGGCAGGCGCCGAGCGGGAGCTCGTTCTCGTAAACGGCACCCTCATCGCGGCCCTGACCTTCGGGGTCGGCGTCCACTGGGCGAGCCTCGGGATGGCCGTCCTGCTCGCGACGGTGGGCCACTGGGGGCTCGCGCGGGCCGCCCGGCACGACCCCCAGCTGAGCCGGATCTATGTGCGCCACGTCCGCTACCAGGAGTACTACCCCGCGCGCGCGGCGGCAGCGGCGCCTCCCGGCTACGTCTTTCCGTCGGTGGCCGACTGAATGCTCGGGCTCAGGCGCGCGGAGCCGAAGGGACTCGGGGACCTCCTCAACTACGCCGCCCTGGTCGGCGAGGGCATCTGCCTTCTGAAGGACGGTGCCTTCCTCGCGGCCTGGTCCTACGCGGGGCCCGACATGGAGTCGGCGAGCCACGAGGAGCTGGCCGTGCTCTCGAGCCAGGCGAACTCCGCCCTCGCGCGCCGCGGCAACGGCTGGATGCTCCACGCCGACCTGATCCGCCAGCCGAGCGTCGGGTATCCGGAGGGCGGGGCCTTTCCCGACCCGACCACGCGCCTGATCGACGAGGAACGGCGAGGCCAGTACACGGCCGAGGGCGCGCACTACGAGAGCCGCTACTATCTGGCGCTCACGTACCGCCCGCCGGCTGACGTCGAGGCCCGCCTCTCGGCGCTCTTCTTCGAGGGCGATCGGGAGATCCGCCGGGGGTGGGGGCACGTCCTCGAGATCTTCCGGAAGACGATCGCCGACATGGAGGACGCGCTCTCCGCAAGGCTCTCGCTCAGTCGGCTCGACTCCGCCGCCCTCCTCACGTACCTCCATACGTGCGTGACGGGGCTCGGTCACCCGATCCGCGTCCCGAAGATCCCGATGTATCTGGACGGGGTCCTCGCGAGCCAGGACCTCTCCGGGGGCTTTCAGCCCCGGATCGGCGAGCTCCACATGAGGGTCATCGGGGTCACGGGCTTCCCCCCGGAGTCGGCGCCCGAGATGCTTGGCTTCCTCGGCCGGCTCCCGGTGGAGTTTCGCTGGAGCAACCGCTTCATCTTCCTGGATCCCGCGGCCGCCGAGCGGGCGCTCAAGGTCTACCGGCGGAACTGGTTCCAGAAGCGACACGGGCTCATCGGGCTCCTGAAGGAATCGCTGAACTTCGGCAGCGCCACGTTCGCCAACCGCGATGCGGTGGCGATGGCCGAGGACGCCGACCTGGCCGTGGGCGAGGCGAGCGCCGGCGCCGTGCGGTTCGGCTACTACACGTGCACGGTGCTCCTCCACGACCGGGAGAGCGCCCGCCTGGACGCGACGGCCCGCGAGGTTCTGAAGCACCTCCAGCACCACGGCTTCGGCGCCAGGATCGAGGAGGCGAACTGCCTCGAGGCCTGGCTCGGCTCGCTCCCGGGCCACGGCTACCAAAACGTCCGGCGGCCCCTGCTCCACACCCTCAACCTGGCCGATCTTCTCCCGCTGACGAGTATCTGGCCGGGGCTCGAGACGAACCCCTGTCCCGCCTATCCCGCGGCCAGCCCCTCGCTCCTCTACGCGGCCACGGCGGGGGCGACCCCTTTTCGCCTCAACCTGCACGTCAGCGACGTCGGCCACACCCTGATCCTCGGGCCCACGGGCTCGGGCAAGTCGACCCTCGTCGGGCTCCTCATGGCCCAGTTCTTCCGCTATCCCGGGGCCCAGGTGTTCCTGTTCGACAAGGACTACTCGGCCTGGGTCCTCGCCCACGCGTGCGGCGCCGAGTACTACGACATCCTGGGCGACACCGGCCGGCCGCTCTCGTTCTATCCGCTCGCCAGGCTCGAGAGCCTCTCGGAGCGCGTGTGGGCCCAGGAGTGGCTCGAGGTGCTCCTGGCGCTCCAGGGCGTCAGGATCGGCCCGGGGCAGCGGAAGGCCCTGTCCCGGGCGCTCGAGCTCCTCGGCGAGAGCCAGTCGCGGACCCTCACGGACCTCGTCAACACGGTGCAGGACCACGAGCTCCGCGACGGCCTCGCCCACTACACACTCGCCGGCGGCCTCGGCGGGCTCCTCGACGCGACCCGGGACAGTCTCGGCGAGAGCCCCTTCCAGGTCTTCGAGATCGGCCATCTGATGAACCTCGGCGAGAAGACCCTGGTCCCCGTCCTGCTCTATCTCTTCCACCGGGTCGAGCAGCGGCTCCAGGATGGGCGCCCGAGCCTCCTGATCGTCGAGGAGGCGTGGGTCACCGCGCTCAACTCCGTCTTCGGCCAGAAGGTCGAGGAGTGGCTCCGGACGCTTCGGAAGAAGAATGCGGCCGTCGTCTTCGTCAGCCAGAGCTTGGCCGACGTCGTGGGGTCTGCCCGCCGCGACATCATCCTGGAATCGTGCCCGACAAAGATCTTCCTGCCGAATCCCGAGGCGGAGGGCGAGCAGGTGCGCCGGCTCTACCAGGGGATCGGCCTCAACCGCCGGCAGATCGAGCTCCTCGCCCTGGCGATTCCCAAGCGCCAGTACTACTACGCCTCGCCGCTCGGCCGGCGGCTCCTGAGCCTGGGTCTCGGCCCGGTGGCGCTCTCCTTCGCCGGAATGGCGGGTCGCGAGGCGATCGTCCGGGTCACCGAGCTCATGGCCGCCCACGGGGCGGCCTGGCCCGCCGAGTGGCTCCGGGCGCGCGGACTGGCCGGGGCGGCGGAGGCCTGGCGGGGGCTCAGTGCGAAGGAGGAGGCCCGATGGCAGAGCCCATGATCCCGAGCGGCGGTCGAGCTCGCGACGGCGAGAACCAGGTGCCCCGACGGATACCGCGCCCGGCGGTCGCGGCGCCGACCAGGCGCGCACCTCGCGTCGTGCCCGTAGCGTTCCTCACGGTGGTGGCGTTCGTCGCTCTGCCCGTCGACACGGGCGGCCAGCTGCCGGTGATCGAC
>WNFT01000945.1_pt1 | contig 43030 bp, 45 predicted proteins | sample 5400191 | NCBI WGS metagenome assembly WNFT01 (sample SAMN13153359, study PRJNA577476) | soil metagenome | isolation source: 80 cm saprolite under Madrone tree | place: USA:California | collected 2016-06-14 | reverse complement strand
GGAGTAGGACTTCATCCCCTTCTTCAAGTTCACGCAGGGGGATTGTTGCAATCTCGCCGTTGCACAGAACGCCCATTTTATGGTCCAGGGTTACGCGCACGCGGTAACCACGGCTGGTCGTCACCTCATACAGGTCTTTGATCCCATTGCGGAAAGCGTGTGTGAAGGGACGTAACCCCTTATGCGTCTGAGCCTGGATTGCCTCGCCCGCATCCAAGCGGTCAGCTAGTTCCCTGGCAGGAATGAGACCTCGGTCTGTAGCAATGCGTTCATCAGGACCAAAACACCCACCTTGTTGGATCACATCCCCAGTCGCCACCGAATAGAGTTGTGCCCAGGAACAGGGGCCCGATGCCGTCCCGTTGACGGTTTTAATGTAGGAGCCGCGTGGTCGCAGCGTGGAAAGGTTGATGCCGACGCCGCCGCCGCGTGCCATGATTTCTGTCATGACCTTCAAGTTGTCGAGGATACCCTGGCGGCTATCTTCGGGGCTGGGTATGACGAAACAGTTTGAGACCACGACACCGGCTGAAATGAACGAGTGATCTTCCTCAACCTCAATATCCAGCACGATACCGGAATAATCTTCAACAGCAATTTCATCGACCCGCACCCACTTAAGGCTATCATATTCGAAGTAGTCTTTCAAAGAGTATTCTTCGCCGTTATATGCGACGGCAACGTAATCACCAGGTTTAATTTCTTTGGCGGGAATCCAATCCGGCTCATGCTGCAAACGCAGACCGTCACGCGACTTATGTTTGTTAACCCACTCTGAACGGACAATGTAGACTTTGTGGTCGCCAGTCACACGCAAATCATCATAGCCCATTTTCTTAGCTCCGATGATGTAGAGCGTTTCCTCAGTTTCACGCTCAAACTCCATCTGCTGTAAGCACTTCCTGGTCAGGCGGCATACAGTTGTAATATGTCACGGCGTGTCCCGACCCCGCGCCAGCCAGGATGCGACCGCCAGGTACAAACTGGAAATCGGCAAGTGCCTCGTAAAAACGCTTTTCCCAGTAGGCTCGCAGCTCTTCTGTCGGTTCTACAGAGGCGATACCTCGTGCCACCCTGGCCCAAAGTTGTTCTGGATAAAACTCTAATGGCTTTCCAGAGGCATCCTTCAGTGAATATCTATCCATGAAAACTTTCTGCCGAATCCCCTCCAACTGCGTCATTTTCTGAGAACTCTGCTCCTGTTGTTCCAACATATCGATTGCTCCTCCTGGTCAAATAATTTGCTTTTTCTTGACCTACGCAAGACAGTATAGTTCCGAAAACTCTAGCGATCTCTTGACCGCTTGCTGTTTTCGAGTTCAGCTACGCCTGTTTACAAAGCAACTGACTAGGCGGCAGGACACACTACGGGTGCCCTATCACAGAACAGGAGAAAACATACATCAGATGGATGAGGCAGCAGCCGAGGACTTCCCTCGTTTCCTGCGTTTCACCTGCTGACTGTTTCCTCTGCCCTGCTGCTGTTTCCACTGCTCATGTCGCTGCATGAGCACGGCTTTGATGGCGGCTCGGTCACGACAGGCGCGTAGTTGGCTGTCCCCCACGCGCCGGGAAAGGTTCACGGCGGCGTTGTAATCAGCATGGGCCTCGAACCTGCACACCTGGCAGCGGAACGTCCGCTGATCCGGTCGGTTTTTGCGGTCGGTGTAATGGCACACACTGCACTCCTGAGACGAGTACGCACTGATGACCGGGGTTGCCATAACCCCTCGTTTCTGACTGTTCCACAGGATCTGCTGCGGGATCCGTCCCAGGTGGGACGCCCGCAAATAGGCGTTTTGCGCTTTTGCCTTGAACCGCATCGAGGCCACTGAGAGTTGCTCATAGGCAAACTGCGCCTCCTGGTGTTCTTCCTCGGAAAAACATTGGTTCACCGCACAGTTGATCTCGTGCTTGACGTGCCGGATGAGCCGCTGGCCCGTGCGACTGCTGGTGGATGGCAGTTTCTTTGCCCCCTTCTTCTTGAGGCATGCCCGCAGTTTGGCCTTCCTGCGACGTTTGGCGCGGTCCCGTTTGTGACGGGCACGCAGGTGCTTGTGGAAGGAGCCGTACTGCTTGCCGGTCGAGGTCGTCACGAAATTGGCTATGCCGACATCAATGCCTACGATGGGCGCATCGGGCAGGGTCTGCACGGGCACGTCCTCGTCGTAGGAGAGGGTGAGCCACCATATCCCATCGCGTTGATTGAGTTGCACGCTGCTGTTGAGCGTTCTCTTCTGGTGGGTCTTGGGGTCGGTAAGAGCTTCTTGGTGGTACTCGGCGAGTTTGACCGGGATGAGCAACTGCTTGCGAAACTCCAGGGTGCTGATGGTGAGCCAGTAGTCGAACGAGGAGTCGGTCGAAAGCTCCAGCTTGACCACGTTGACGTTGGCCTGAATGCAGGGCTGTCGCAGGGTGGGCACGTTCCATTCACGCCACTGTGGCTCTTTGGCTTTCGCGTCTAGCGTCCCATCGGCTGCCCGCTGTTGGTAGCGCGCAAGATCCTGCTGGTACTGCTGATAGGCTTGCGCACGGTTGGTACGCCAGGATTGCGCGATGCCTGCTGCTTGCATGATGGCGACCCGCTGCCAGCGTTCGGAAAGGGGCGTGGGATAGCAGGGGGCACGCAGCTTGTCGGGTGCTTCTTCCAGGCAAAACAGCGTCACGTATTGCTGACAGAGCGCGAGGTACACGGGGGCCAGTTCGTCGAGGGCGGCCAGCTTGCCAGGGTTGACCTCGATGAGCCGGATCTGGGTGACGGCCTTGGTGATGCGTTGGGGTTCGCCTGGCCTGGCGCGTTTCTTCCGTCGCTTTTGCTGCTTCATGCTGCTGTTCCTTGCACTATTCCTCTTCATCACGGGGAACAGGCACTCCCTTGGCCTGTTCCCCTCTCTGGGTCCCTCTGCTGTTACGCCTCTTGCAACACGGTCATCCGTTCCTCTGGAAGCCAACTCCTGAAGGTCTGTGGAGCGTTCTCCAGGAGCGCTTCTATCCAGCCGGTGATGCGTCCGGCATTCCAGAGGGAGGGCATGGACGGCTCCTGCAACATCGCCTGAAGCTCGGCAGAGACCGTGTGACTGGTCAGGGGAAAAGCTGGCCGGTGCCGTTCGTCGTAAAATTCCAGATAGCCGGTGGTGTGTCCCTCGCTAAAGGGGTCGATGGGGCTTACTAAACTGATTACTGCATTCCCTAGCTCTACAGTGTTCTGTGGTTCTGCCATGGCGAAAGTGCTCCTTTCACTTGACTCCTGGCTCCCCTCCCGCTATGCTTGCGAGTGTGGAGAGGCTAGGACTCCTTTAGTGGCTAGTCTCTTTACTGGTCTACCGCACCAACGGTAGACCTATTTGACTGCGCAGCCTCTTCCAGGTAAGAAGGCTGTCTCTCCCGGGAAACTCAAGAAACGCACTACACTTTTCAATGACTCCTGTGGCTATCGAATATTGAGTCCTTCGATTTCCCAAGATTTGATTTCACGTCCGTAAGCCCTGCTGAGTGCATCAGCAATAGCCTTTGCCGTATCGGCCTGTATTAATGCCCCCCTCTCTGCTGCTGATACAGACTGTCGTGTTATCTGCGCTTCTTCTGCCAGCTTACTAACAGTCCAGCCTAAATCCAGTCTATACTGACGTAAAGTTGCCATAGTATTCCTCCTACGAAAATAAAGGTCATCGTAAGAGTACAAAAACTGGCAACTTCTGTCAATATGTACAAGCTATAATGTTATTATACAATAACTAACGAGTGCAGTCAAGTACTTACGAAGGGTGTTGTAAGCTATCAAAGCCATCTAATGGTTAACTTAAAAACAGCGAATCTCTGTACCACCTAGAGCTATGTGATCCGCCAACATTAGTGACAGTATACTTCAGAAAGAACGTCTTTTCAAGTCTTTTGACACAACATATTGATTTTTCATGTTTCTGAACACAACATATTGATTTCGCTGTTCTTGTGGTATGATATGGTAGGTAGGGTTCAAACTTTTCTATGCCGTTTTTTTAGGAATCTGGCGCTCCCAAGAAAGAGATGCCATTTTTGCTGGAGGAATCATGCGTGCCGAAATACTTTCGTGCGGTACCGAATTGTTACTGGGACATATCACCGATACCAACGCCACCTATCTTGCACAGAGCCTGGCTGCCCTGGGCATTGATCTCTATTTTGTCTCGCAGGTGGGAGATAACCAGGGGCGCATTGTTGAGACATTACGGCGTGCCTGGGAACGGTCCGATCTGATTATCATGACCGGGGGATTGGGGCCGACCGAAGATGATCTGGCCCGTGAGTCGATCAGTGCCCTGCTGGGTGAAACCATGCAGGTAGATGCTCGATTGGAGGCCGAGTTGCGTCGTATGTTCACGGCACGCCATGTTGAGATGCCTAAGCGCAACCTCAAACAAGCGACGTTGATCCCTTCCGCGCAAGCGTTGCCCAATCCTCGTGGCACCGCACCTGGCTGGTGGGTTGAGAAAGATAAACGCATCATCGTTGCTATGCCTGGCGTGCCCAGAGAGATGTATCGCATGTGGGAGTATGAGGTTATTCCCAGGCTCGGCCTGTATACCGGCGGCCTGATCTTCACACGCATCCTGCGCGTCTCAGGATTGGGCGAATCCGCTGTTGAAGAGCGTCTAGACTCCGTCATCCATAGCAATAACCCGACGGTTGCGACGTATGCCAAAATTGATGCCGTGGATGTGCGTATCACGGCCAAGGCCGGAACCCGTGAGGAGGCCGAGCAGCAGGTGGCGGAGATGGAAGTTCGTGTCCGTCAGTTGCTGGGCCATCATATCTTCGGCGTTGACAAACAGACGTTGCAGGACATAGTGGGTGAGCAGCTCGCGGCTCGCAAGCAAACGCTGGCCGTTATGGAGTCGCTGACGGGCGGTCTGCTTGCGAGCCGGATCACAGATGTTCCTGGCAGTTCCGCCTATTTCGTAGGTGGCCTGGTAACGTATAGTGCCGCGCTCGAAGCGCAAATGGGAGTGCCACGTGATGTGCTGGAGCAATACGGGGTCATTAGCGAGGAGACGGCGCGTGCGATGGCGCACACGGTGCGCGAACGTTTTGGCACGGACTTCGGGCTAGGGATTACGGGCGTTGCCGGTCCTGATACGCTGGAAGGGAAGGCGCCTGGTACCGTGCATATCGCTATCGAAGGCCCAGAAGGTGTTGTGACAGGCATGGGGCCAGGCTGGCGTGCCAACCGCGAAGACAATAAGCGCTTTGCTGTGCTGGCGGCGCTCAACCTGCTGAGGTTGCATCTTGCAGGGATAAAAAGAGACTGACCCTGATGGCTCTTGCAACATTCATAACGGAGTGATATTATCGGCTACAAGAGTAGACTACACAGCGAAGAAAGGACAGAGAGAAGCAGGCACATACCTCTTCTTGCTAATATGTGTGCCCTATGGAAACGCCACGCCAGAAAGCACAACAGCTTCAACTGAAAAGCCGCGCTGAGCGCAAAAAGCAAGCGCGGTTTCGTTTTCGTTTGAGCCGTTCCTCGCCCATCTTCAAGCTCTTTGCTATACTGGGACCTGGCTTGATCGCCGCTAATGCAGGCAATGACGCTGGCGGCATCGTTACCTACTCTGCGGCAGGGGCGAGTTACGGCTACAACCTGCTATGGGCGCTTGTCATCACAACGGTTTTCGTTGCTATTATACAGGAGATGTGTGCCCGCATGGGGGCAGTAACCGGCAAGGGTTTATCGGACCTCATTCGTGAGCAATTCGGCGTTCGTTGGACAGCTTTTGCTATGCTTGCGCTGCTTATCGCTAACACCGGTATAACGATCTCAGAGTTTCTGGGTATTGCTGCTAGTGTGCAGGTTCTGTCGAATAACCCAAACACCCCGTTGATCTACCTTATTGTTCCTCTATCGGCTCTAGGCCTTTGGTGGCTCGTCATCAAAGGGTCTTATCGGCGTGTCGAAATAATTTTCCTGCTCATGTCGCTTGGCTTTCTCGCATACATTCCAGCTGCCTTTGTCTCTCACCCCAATTGGCACACTGTTGCTCTTCAGACGGTGTTTCCTCAACTAGGTCTGGACGCTCAGTACTGGCCTACTGCCGCTGCACTCGTAGGCACAACCCTCAGCCCGTACATGCTCTTTTACCTCCAGTCCGCCGTTGCAGACAAGGGTATCAGCGCAAGTGAGTATGTGTACGAGCAAGTGGATGTTTACAGTAGCACACTCTTTTCAAATATCATCTCTGCTTTTATCATCATTGTCACCGGTGCAACACTTTTCATTGGACATCATGCCGTTTCTACTGCCCTTGATGCCGCGTTCGCCCTGCGTAATTTAGCCGGTCAGTATGCATCGCTTCTCTTTGGCATGGGATTATTTGGAGCTTCGCTGCTGGCTGCTGCCGTTCTCCCGCTCACCACTGCATATGGCATCTGTGAAGCTTTTGGCTTTGAGCGGGGTGTCTCACGTAACTTCAGAGAGGCTCCTGTTTTTCAGAGCATCTTCACCGGGCTGATCATCCTGGGGGTGCTTGTGACTCTTATTCCCGGTTTGCCAATTGTCCAGGTACTTATTGTGTTACAGGATTTGAATGCGGCCATGCTTCCTATCCTGCTTGTGTTCGTCATCCTCTTAACAAACAACCGCCGTTTGATGGGGCGTAAGGCGAACAATTTACTCCTCAATATCCTATCGTGGACCTCAATTGTTCTCATCTCTGCTCTGGTTGTGCTATGGCTTCTCAACGTCTTTTTTGGCTTTACACTCTAGAGAGCACAACCACAGGGCTATGTAAACGTCGCGTTTCGTGGTTTTTCCTCGCGCCTGCGGCGCTCGCTGAGGGGAATGGTTGAGATGGCAGCAGGCTTTCAGCCTGCTGCCATCTCAACCATTCCCCTCAATACCAGCCCGCATGCGGGCTGGTATGAGCACAAGAACGACTTTTACACAGCCCTGGCACAACCGGCAGCCTCAGTTCGCCGTAATAGATATGTGGTATAATATGAGTGTGCTAACAGCACACGTCTAGCCAGAATAGAGGCGAATTATGCACTGGAATCCCGACGACTTTTCTGAATATGGAGAAACTCCCCAGTCTGGAGCAGCTCCGGGTAAAATAGAATATTCCGATCCTGCTTATTATCATCAAGATGCGCCATCAGCACCACCTTCTGCCCTGCCTGTGCAATCTCCTGCGGTGGAATCCTATGCTGACTACGCCAATGGCCCAACGGTTGTTAATGCTTCCGCGATGATGAGCGAGTATCGCGGCCCCGCGGCAATGGAGGGCTACACAGCGGACGTTGGTGCGGAGCAGCGTGATGCTGCGACACATGGCAAGCTAGAGACGGGCAAGAAACGTAAGGGACTGGCTCGCCTGGGTGGTATTGGTGCGACGATTGCAGCGCTGCTGCTCAAATTCAAAACCTTGCTATTGTTGTTGCTCAACTTCAAATGGATAGCGTTTGTGGCCAAGTTTGGCTGGGCAGGCTTCTCTGCACTCTTCTCTATCGCAGTCTACTCTCTCTTCTTTGGCTGGCCGTTTGCCGTTGGGATAGTGGCGTTGCTCTTCATCCATGAAATGGGGCACGCGCTGGTCATGAAATTGAAGGGTATCCCGGTTGGAGGCTTGATCTTTGTGCCGTTGCTGGGTGCAGCCGTCTTCATGCGCCAGATGCCGAAAAATGCGCAAGATGAGGCTGAGGTTGGTATCGCCGGACCTGTGGCTGGCGCGATTGCTGCGGGAGTATGCCTGGCGTTCGCGGAGATGTCGCCGCATACATCGACGATCTGGGCAGCGTTGGCCTACTTCGGCTTTTTCATAAACCTGTTTAACCTCCTGCCAGTGCTGCCGTTCGATGGTGGGCGCGTGTTAGGCGCGGTTGACCGGCGCATCTGGATTGTGGGCTTTCTCGCCTTGCTAGTTTTCCAAATCTGGCAGTGGATCAACGGTTTCTTCTCCATCTGGCTGCTGTTTTTTATCCTCATAGCAGCCTCACAGCTCTGGGGACGCCGGGCTATGCCTCAATCCGCTGCGGCGCAAGCCTATTACAATGTGCCGATTGGTTCGCGCATAGCGCTGTCTGTGCTCTACTTCGGTCTGGCTGCTGTTCTGGTGCTTGGGATGTCGATTTCGCATGGGCTGATCATGCCGATTGTGCACTAACATGAAAGCTACTCTCAGCAGCTTACCAGATTCATGGGATGAGATCGATCAACTCATCTGCATATTACGTACCTGGGGAATTCACTACCTGGTGGGCCTGGACCGTACTGTTAGCCTTGCCAATAGCGGCCTAGCGCTCCTTGCGGACGCCAGACCCGCTGCATTGATACAACGTCTCGCGCAATGTAACGACGACCCACGAGTGCGTGATGCCAGCATTTCACTACTCTTATTGCATCCTGAACTTGCTGATGCCGTACTCGAAGCGCTGCGTGAAAGTGAACCGGACCTGGCAGAGCAGATCGCGGTTCTCACACTGGCAACGCTCTATCTCCAACGGTTATGGTCTTTTCGCTTGACACTGGCTTTTGGGCATACGCCGTGCTTTCCTGAGCAACGATTTGCGTTCCTCTGGCAACATCGGCACTTGCCGCCCCCGGCCTACCACTATGGTAAGTGGGGTCTGATGGCGCTGGAGGAGGCGGAGCAAAGACGTACAGGACTGCCCTTCACCTTTTGCGGTGATTGGCAGAATCAGGTGGACCACCTTTTGCAACAGGAGGAGGCCAAACACCATCGGCTGGTGACTCCTGTCATCATACCAATGGATGAACAACATGAGCAGGGGCCTGAGATGAGCATGCGACCAAGCGTGGACAAAAAGGCTATCGAGTCGTTTCTAACGCAATTAGGGAGGAACTTTCGCAAGCCAGGGCGTCTGTACCTGGTGGGCGGTGCTGCCCTTGTCCATCGGGGAGTACGGCCTGGGTTTACCCAGGACATTGATATCCAGGTAAGTGGAGCGAGTGAAGGGGAACTCATTGTTGCTATTCAGCGGTTGGTACAGCAAATGCAGGTCAATGTCGAATTCGCATCTCCTGGAGATTTTATTCCTCTCCCTTCTCAGTGGGAGATGCATTCACCTTATGTCGGTCGCTATGGCGGGGTTGATGTCTTCTATTTTGATTTTTACAGTATCGCGCTGAGCAAGATAGAGCGTGGGAATAGCCGTGACATTGCTGATGTCAAGCTGCTTGTTGAGCAGGGGATCATCGCCTTGGATGAACTCGATACCACGTATCAGGAGGTCTTTACGCAGTTGGGGAAAGGACGCTATCCGCGCGTCACTCCCCAACGGTTTGCAGAGCGTTATGCCGCTGTGCGGAATCTGCTGTAGCTATGAGCTCCTCACCTCCACACCCGCCATCTGCTCCAGCACCTTCAGCAGCGATGTATAGTCCTCGTGACCATAGCCTGCGGCGCGAGCCATCTCGTACATCTGGCGTGCCAGGGCTGTCACCAGGGCGGGTGTCTGGTTCTCAGCAGCCAGGTCGAGGGCGAGCCCCAGGTCTTTGTGTAGCAAGTCAGTCATGAAACCGGGCTGAAAGCTGCCATTGAAGGCGCGGATGGGGAATTGGTTGGCAAGTTGCCAGCTTGCGCCGCTGCTGACGCCGATGATCTTTGCCATCGTATCTACATCTGCCCCGGCCTTGACCCCTAGTACGAACGACTCTGCGATGGCTGTCGCGATGGCCCCAGAGAGCATGTTGTTGACGATCTTGACCACTTCGCCTGAGCCGTTTGGCCCCACGTGGAAGATATTCTCCTTCTTGCCCATCGCCTCCAATACTGGTCGTGCCTGCTCAAATATCTCGCGCTCGCCACCGACCATGATGGTCAGCGTACCATTCACGGCCCCCATCGAGCCGCCGCTTACAGGCGCATCGAGAAAGTGTACGCCGTTCCTTGAGGCCGTCTCTGCCAGTTTCCGACTCATGCTGGGTGCAATCGTGCTCATATCAATGATGATGTTGCAAAATTCCCACCTTCAACATTATGCCACATGCTTACAACCTTCGCGCCTTCTTTCCAGTGAAAATCTTCTGGCTCAAGGTTATACAAGTCCATTTGTTCTAAGTCTCTCAGACAAAAAATCCTTACGTTTCCTTCCTTCTTTTTCACTTCGCGTCGTATTCCCATATAACCAGCCTGGCTCTTCATGGACTCAAGTGTCCGTAGTGGAAGGAGTCTCATTAATTCCTTCCCTGATGTCGTAGGGTAATACTCCCTCAAAATAGCCTTTTCTTCCTCTGACCAGTGCGGTGATGGACATGCGCCTTTAAAACAATCTGCTTGATCGGTCTCCCACTCATCATCTTTCCAGTAGATAGTAAGAACAAAAAACTGAGGTGATATCCACTCAAGGGTAACTTTCCTGACAAACAGGTCAACAAGTTCTATGATATCCTCCTGGGTGACAACCTCTTCCCATGCTTCCCCTGCGTCTCGCATCATTCTTTTGAAGGAGCGTCGTTTCTGCACGTCGCTTCCTGTTGTGACAAGCCTATCATACTCGTTCTCAAACCTGGCAAGTTCCAGCTTATGCTCTCTATACGCTTTGTTTATCTCACCAACTAATTCTGCCTCTGCCTCCTCTTCAGCCTTCTGCTCTTCAGGAGTGAGCGTCCTCTCTGGTTTTCTGTTTTCGATGTTGCTGATGCGCTTCTTCAATTTTGCCATAAGGCTCTTTGTCGCATCAATATGGACTTGTAGTTCTGCCAGCCTCCTCCTATGCGCTTCCTCCTCTGCCTGTTCCTGTCGCAAGAAATGAGTAAACTCAACTGCTGCAACTGGCGATTGCAAACGTTCAACAAATCTTCCTAAAAAGATACGGTCAATGTCTAACGCACAGATACGGTAAACTATTTCACTTGGACCTGAACTACGTTTGGAAAACATATAAAATGGTATCCTGCCCCCTGTTCTGGTTACTATATCCTCTGAATAGACAAAATACCCGCTTTTTGCTGCCTCTAAGTGGTTTCGCAAGTACGCGGGTTTCTCTGAACGGTGCCGTTTGACATATCGGTTTGCCTTTTCCTGGTAGTCATTGTTTGGTTCTCCATCAAGGTTAGTAGGTGAAAGGCGGTTAAAGGCATAGATAAAGTTCATGTAGTCTACAATGCCTGGGTGCGTGTTGTAGCGGATAACTCTTTTGTATACCAAGTGTCCAATGTTAGCGGGGTTTTTCAGAATGCCCTTTAGCCCCCATTTTGAGGCTATTTTATAGCCTATGATAATAGCCTCGTCCTCTGGCACTGTCTCATCTTCGTAGACTGGCGTGAGGTTTATTTTCTTGCGTACCTCTTTCGGAAACGTTTCATCTAAGGGGGGAAACATGAAGTTTTCCTGTACTAACTGACGGTAGAGCTCGTTGACATTACCCGCCACTTCTCGAAACCGTTCAGCAATTCGCGCTACATGCACTGCCCAGGGTTGATACGGTACCAACCGCTTATAGTTTGGATTATCCCGTCCGTTTATTTTCTCCTTGAGATCAACGGAGAAACCTGTGGGTACCGCTCCTCCTACCCAGTAACCAGCGTATCCTAACTCATCTTTTAAGGCATGCATCGTATATATCTGGTTTTCAATATATGACCATGCCTCTTCACATTTGCGCCGGAAAAGCTCAACGTCTGTTGACTTGGAAAAATCATAAATATGTTCAATGCCTGTGCGGGTCTTGTTGGCAATAACTACCTTTACCCCGTAGGTGAAACATATTTCCATGAACCGTGAGTATTCCTTGCCCCAACGGTCACGGAAAAGCCGTGAGACGTTCGCAGCGACAATCGTTCTCACCCGTCTCAATGGGTCGGGGTCTGCAATTCTTGCGATCATATCAGAAAAAGCCTCGCGCTCCTCCATGCGTAACCTTCCTGATATACCTAAGTCGCGTGTGTCCATAATGATAAGGTTTTCCGTCCAGCCGCAGAGCAGGCAGAACCGCTTATCCTGCTGCATCTCAGCAGACATGTTTTTTATCTGCTCAGGTGTTGACACTCTCGGATAGGGCTGAACGTATGCGTTCAGAAGGAGCCGGTCTTCCGGTGGTGCTATCAACGCTCCCCGCCGCCTCTGGTCGTGTTCTGTAGCATTCATGAGTATCTGTGATCTTGCCATTGCTTTTATCTCTTTCTTCAAGCCGTCTGAGAATACGACAAAATACCCGACATGCCCGTTCGTGATCTCCTGGTGATAACATTGCTCGTCCCTCCTGTTAGTGAAAGGATAGAGCAATAGGACGCAGTACAACGTTGTGTAAGAGAACACTAGGTTGGGGGTCTATGCTGGCGTTTCCAGACAGCACGGTAGACGGTTGGGGTACATCTGAGGTAGGCAATGTCTAACTCCATTTCCTAACAGGTCGTGAGTTAGACAAGAAGAGAAAAGAAGCCCATAGACAGGGTAACAATCCGGTGATCGGCGTCCGCGCCAATGAGATTTGCTGTCCGATACAATTTAGCCTCTGCAATGTTTCCTCCAGGCATCTCAATAATCATGACCGAGCCGTCCAGGTCAAACGCGATAAAGGTACTCGTCCCTCCATGACCAACATCAGCCGTAAACCGGGTGATGCGGGCGTTCCCGTACTGCCATTGGTCGTTGACATTCGCCCACCAGGGCACAACAATCCAGCTCCAGAAAATAAGCCCCACAAGGACAATGGCAACGCCAAGAAGAAAATACGGCACAAGGGAACGCGTACGTTTCTGCTCTACAAAAATATGCTCCTGCGTGGTAGTTTCAGGGATATTCCTGCCTGCGGTGTACGCGCTGGCACGCCGGGGAATAGCTTGAGAGCTTCTGGTTTGCTGCGCTATCTGTTCTCTCATGCTAGACCGTCCTTCCCTGGACAATGCGCGTCGCATCATCAGCCGTGATAATCCCTTCCTGGTATGCGGTGTTCACATCCGCGATAAGGGATTGATCTTCATGGCAAGGACAGTTGGGATCATAGCAGAAGGGATTTTCTGCTGTGTGAAGAGGTTGGTCGTCTGGAAGGACAAAAATAAAGTTGTCTCCGTAGTGCTGCATGGGTTCTGCCTTTCTTGACACTGATGGTTCTCACGTGCCTTACTGGCAGATGAGAACACGATAACGCTGACAACGGTTGGCGGTTCTCACTTTTTAGGCTCTGTCGTGTGCAAGACGGCAGAGTCAATTTTTATCACCCCTTTCGTAAAATGAGAAGAAATAAGTATATAATCAGAGTATACATTTGTTTTCGTCAAATTTCAACGTTTTTGTCATGAGTTTGATTATCCTATAGGTTTCGTTTATAATCCTCAGCAAGAAATGTTTGGAGGCTGTTTTATGGCTACTGAGTGGCTAACTGTTGAATATATTGCCAAAGAACTGAAGGTGAGTGAAGGAACTGTCAGAGGTTGGATACGTGACAGAAAACTCAAAGGGGCAAAGTTTGGCCGTGATTACCGTATCAGACGGGAAGACTACGATAAATTTATCCACGAACATTTAAACCCTGATGAGGATAGTGAAAAAAAGTAGCCTCTTTTACTCCTCCGCGTATTTCCACCCTCCCGTAGACAAAAGAAAATCACCCAACAAGGAAGTTGGGTGATTTCCAAATAACTTTTGTAGTTTTATCTTATGCTTTCCCAATAAGCATAAGATAAAACTACGGTTTGGAGGTTGTGAGGATTGACGGGGTAGGAGGATACGAGAGACTGACAGGAATTCAGGTTCGTGTACGAAAGCGTTTAAGGTGGAGTATTCATCTTTAGAGATAGAATAGCTCCGAAAGCGACGACTTTCATACACCTGTTTCCGTGTCTCTAACGTCCTTGTTGACCTACTCCCAGGCAACATGATACAGCAAACAAGGGGCTTGTTGTCAAGTAGGAAGAGGTAGTGTTGAACCTAACTTCGCACAAGGTTTTGTTGGCGGCGTATAGATAAGTTGCGTTTGAAGGTAGAGACCTTCTTAACGTTGCCATTTGTCCACCTGCTACGAAAAGGCCTACTCGATCTTCGTGTTGTTAATTATTGCCATAACTTCATCAATTGAATAGGCGGGATTATTTTTATGAATGATGACATGACAGTTAGGACAAACTGGACGCAAATCTTTTATGGGGTCAACGCGATAGCTTTCGCCGATTTCACAAAGAGGTTTCAGATGATGCACATGAATGACATCTCTCCCAACTGCACCATACGTTTTTTCAAAATCAAAACCGCAAATAACGCACGTAGTTCCATAATACTTTACGCATCGGTCTCTAACACCTCTATTGCGTTCATAGCTATTTACATATACCTGTTTTTTGGCGGTAGTGCCCCCCTCAAGGGGTGATAGGAACCCGAGTCGTCAACAATTCTTGAAACGACCAGAGATGCTCGGTCAGCCCCAGAGCCATGGCCGGAGACCGGTGATGATAGTGATGCACGCCCGCCCCAGCAAGCAGTCGCAAGGCCCGATGATCCCGCTGGAAGTTGTGATCGAAGAGCTGCAACCCGACCAGGGCGTCGAAGGTGGCATCGCGTTTGGCGAAGGCGTGTGTCTTGCGCGTGAGGGCGTTGAGGCGATCGCGCAAGGCCCCGTTGAGTCGTTCGACATGCACGGTCCCTGCTGACTCCATCACCGCTCCCAGCGCGGCGCGGATTTCCACCGACAAGAGGCGCCCATGCGCAGCACGATGCTTGACCGTTTGCGTCAAGGTGAGCGTCTCTGGATCGACCAACGGCGGACGCCCCCCGCTTGCCGGTGCGCACCGGTTTGCGATAGGCTCGCACCAGAATGCTCCGATAGCCGTGCTAGCCAGAACTCCACCAGCAGAGCGGGCGCTGGTGGGTGCGTGCGACCGTGCTGGTCACGGCTCGCTCGATCAGATCCTCGCTCAACGGACCAGTGGCGCAGGCGGGAACGTCGCGACTGTCCCGGTCTTGGACCAGGCATCCCCAGCGTTCTCCCTCGTCCGGCTGGTCAGCTTCCCCCTTTTTTTCTGCACGAACGACCAGAACTCATCGATTTCCACTTGGGTCAGGTGCAGATCGCTGGCCAGCACCTGCGTCAAGGCCTCGGCATGGGCCGCTGCCCTGCTCACGCCACGCGCTGATCGTCTCGTATTTGTGCCCGGTGATCTCTTCCGCCGCGCGCAAGCTACCCCGTCTCATCACGATCAACAGCACGTGCGCCACCTCCGCCGCCGGGGTCTTCAACCGATACATCGGTGTCCCTTGCGTGTCTCCAAAGTACGTCTTGCAGGTCCGACACTGATAGCGAGGCCTCCCTCGGTGGCTCCCATTGCGCACCACGTGCGGCTGCGCGCACTGGGGATCCGGACAAGGGGGGAGACTGCTCTGCTCCTTCTTCTCTTGCTTGGTCATGCTTTACCTCCTACCCTCCTAGTATATCACCCCTTCCTAGAGTCACTACCATCCTTTCTTATCGTAAACGTCACTCCATTTCGACGATGACAGCCCCGCCTTTGACAACATCCCCTTCATGATAGTAGACATGTCGCACTTTGCCTGCATAGGGTGCGGCGATGGTATGCTCCATTTTCATAGCACTGAGGATGGCGAGCACCTGGCGCTGCTGCACCGTCTCACCATCATGCACCTGTACCTTGACGATGGTTCCTGCCATAGGTGCGGTGAGCGCTCTCTGTGAACTGGCAGCAGCCCGTCCGCCTCCGTGTGCAGCCCTCTCTACACTGGGTGGTTGCCGTCGCTCCAAACGGTACGCGTGCCCTTGCAGGAAGACGCACGTTTCGCCTTCAACGTGCTGCACGTAGGTGCGCAGCTGCCTGGTTCCCTGCCGCAGCAGCACGAGGTCATCGTTGCCAACGATGCAAGACACGTTTTCTGCCGGTTGTGTGTCGACCTGGATGCTCCAGGTGTCCGCCGCGATGCTCTCTAGCGATGGCCTGATGGTAACGCTGTGCTCTGTGTCCTGGTAGTGATAACTGATGCGCCGAGCCTCACCTATCATGCGCCAGGGCCCCAATGTCTTCCAGGGATTGCTGGAGACTGTCGGCAGCGCTCCGGCACGATGGTTGTACGCTCCTGTGTCCTCCTGGCTATCGTACAACGCTGCGGCTATCAGCGCTGCATGCTGGATGGGTAGGCTTTGTTGCTGATTATCCTCGCTGGTCAAGCCCTGTTCGCTCAAGAAGCCTGTATGCGTATATCCGTCCTGAAATGCGGGGTGGATGGCGATGGCGTGCAGTAGTGGCGCGTTCGTTTTGACGCCAAACACCACGCACTGCTCCAATGCCATTTGCATACGTGCTATGGCTGCTGGCCGATCCTCACCGTAAACGATCAGTTTAGCGATCATGGGATCGTAAAATTGGGTGATTTCATCACCACTGGCAATGCCGCTATCGACACGTACACCTGGGCCGCCAGGTGGAACAAAACGGGTTACGGTGCCGGTGGAAGGGAGAAAGTTGTGTGCCGGATCTTCGGCATAGAGGCGCATCTCGATGGCGTGTCCGCGAGGGCTGATCTGTTCCTGGCTGAGACTGAGTGGCTGACCTGCTGCAATGAGCAATTGGTGGCGCACAAGGTCAATACCGGTGACCAGTTCGGTGACGGGGTGCTCCACCTGCAACCGTGTATTCATCTCCAGAAAATAGAAGCGCCTGTCGCTGTCAAGCATAAATTCAATGGTACCCGCATTCACATAGCCGGCGGCCCCGGCAAGACGTACAGCAGCGGCACCCATCTCAGCACGCAGAGCAGGGCTAAGTGCGACTGACGGACTCTCCTCGACGATCTTCTGGTGGCGGCGCTGGATGGAGCATTCGCGTTCACCGAGATGAATCAGGTTGCCAAACTCATCGCCCAGCACCTGTATCTCGATATGACGTGGTCGCAGGATCAGTCGTTCGAGGAAAACTGTCGCATCGCCAAAGGCCGCCTGGGCCTCGCGTCGCGCCCCGGCGAGTTGTTCTGAGAAGTCTGCTGCGCTGTGTACCTCGCGCATGCCTTTGCCACCACCCCCTGCGGAGGCTTTGATAAGCAAGGGAAAGCCGATGCGCTCTGCCTCGTGCATCAGGACAGCATCGTCCTGGCTCGCGCCGTTGTAGCCGGGGACAGTTGGCACGTTGACCGATTGTGCTAACTGCTTGGCGGCGATCTTCGAGCCCATGAGGCGCATGGCGGGCGCTGGTGGACCAATAAAAGCGATGTGGGCCTGTTCGCAGGCCTCGGCGAAGTCTGCATTTTCGGCCAGGAAGCCGTAGCCGGGATGGATGGCCTGTGCATCGCTGAGCTTGGCAGCGTCGATGATGGTATCAATACGCAGATAACTTTGGCTGGCGGGCGCAGGGCCGATGTTGTAGGCTTCGTCGGCCTCTCGTACGTGGCGAGCGTGACGGTCGGCATCGGAATAGACGGCGACCGTTTGTACTCCCATGTCGCGGCATGTTGCCATAATGCGCACGGCTATTTCGCCGCGGTTGGCGATCAAGATTTTTTTGAACATAGTAGATACCTGGTCATAATAACAGTTACAACACCCAACGAGGTTTACGTTTTTCCAGGAACGAACGCAGTCCCTCCTGTCCTTCATCGCTGACGCGCAGTGTGGCAATCGTTTTGGCGGTATATTGGCGCGCTGTATCGTGGTCCATGTGGCCGACGTTCAAGGCAAGGGCTTTGCTGGCGCGAATCGCCAATGGGCCACTGCTCAGTAGTTCGCGCAGTATCTTCTCCACTGCGGCGTCCAGTTCCTCAAGCGGAGCGATGATGTGGACGAGACCGATTTCTTTGGCACGGGCTGCGCTGAAGCGTTCGCCTGTGACGAACAAGACACGTGTATGTGTCTCGCCAACCTTGCGTACGACATAGGGTGAAATAACGGCGGGTGCGATGCCGAGCTTGGCCTCGCTGAAGGCAAAGCGAGCGCTTTCGGCGGCGATAACGATGTCGCAGACGGAGACGAGTCCCACGCCACCCCCCATCGCCGTCCCGTTGACACGCGCTACAACCGGGCAAGGAAAAGCGTTGACGAGGTCGAAGAGGTCGGCCATGCGCAGCGCGTCGTTGAGATTTTGTTCCTGGCTGAACGTGGCCGATGCTTTCATCATATTGATGTCTGCCCCGGCGCTGAATGAGGGGCCGTCACCTGTGAGCACGACGGCATGCAGTCGCTCGTCGGTGCTCAGAGCTGTGAAAGCTGCCTGCAAGTCTTGAATGAGTTGTGTGTTAAAGGCGTTGTGCATCTCTGCACGTCGCATAGTGATGGTGGCGATTTTATCCTGGAAAGTGCGTTCGACGCTGACATGTGTGTACGTGGTCATGATCGCTCCTGACGTGGTGTTTTTGGCGAGAAAGGTGCTTAGTAGGATTGTACCATATCAGCGATCATGGCGTAGTGCCGGGCAATTCCTCATGCTTTCTTCCTGGCCTGGGTTCTTTGCCTGTGTTTCCACACGCGGTACATCATCTCATCGCCCCAACTGAGGAAGCCGCTGGTGGTGAAGCCGTGCACGATAGTGACTGCCAGGAGCGAACGAGGCTCGGGCTGCGCTATATAGAGGGTGCTAAAGACGAGTGCGGCCAGGCCAACGCCCCCGATGCTGCGCCAGTTCCATTTGCCCAGCCGATGGTAGAGGGTGTAGGAGGCGGTGCTGACGAGCCAACCCCAGCCAATCCAGCCTGTCCACTGTGTCACTACCGTGAGCAGGAAACCGCGGAAAAACAATTCTTCGACAGGGCCATTCATGATCAGGTAGTAGAAGCCTTGCAGCAGGTGATCGCTGAGGGTGGGCCAACGAAACCAGGGACCAACAACGAACATGCGATAAAGGCCGGCGAAGGCTGCCATCGCAGTGCCCAGCACGAGGCCAATGATGAGCTGTTGGGGCGCATTTCCCCATGTCAGCCCTAAGAAGGCCAGTGGGAGATGAAAGATGGCGATATAGGCGAATGGGAGCAGCCCGAGCGGCAGGAGGCGCATGAGTACGTCGGGCCAGAGCCAGCGCCATGAATCACTAACGGTGGAGCGTACAACCTGTGGGGGTTTTTCTGTTGGCACGGGTCTACCTCATCGTCTGCAACTGCGCCAAACCTTCTTTCACTTCTTCCCGTGAGAGGTTGCCGACCGCGAGGTCTGTGTCTTTCTTCTTCAAGAGGCGCTGATAAAAGGCGATACCCTGTTCAACCATGTAAAAATCTGCTTCAAGGACTTCAAACAGGATATCCTCGGCCCTAGAGTACCTGCCTGTGCGTTCGTAATAGCGGAAGAGTCTGCTTTTGATCTCTACAGGCAATTCGTATTCTTCCAGTGTAGCAAGCAGTCCTTCAATCTGCGCAAACAGATCGGGGTCATGAATGTTGCTATCGCTGAGTTGTACTTCGAGGAAAAGGCGCAATGATTTAAGGTATCTATAGTAGCTGGTGTCGAAGTTGCCCTGCTCCACGTAGATGTCACCCTCGGCCTTCAAGAGGCTGGCGACAAAAAGACATTTCTCGATATCCAGGGTGTCAAATGATGTGAGCATTGCCAGCAATGTTTCGTCCGGAACGGAGTTGATCAGATCCAGACTGAGGCCGAGTGTTTGCTTGAATACCTGGTCGATGAGGTCTAATGCGGCCTGGTACTGTTTCGCTTGTTGAAAGCCCAGGATGCCGGTTAGCACCGTGGCGAGCTCCGCCATGGTTCTCAAAATGTAGTCTTTCTGTATCATGTGTTCCTTTTTCCTGGCACCCCTTGCGTGGCAAGAGAGCCTGGGGGCTCTCGGCCAGGATCATTATTCAGCCAACTTTGCGATCGCCTGCTCGATGCGAGTCATACAGCGTGTGCGACCGAGCACCTCCATCATCTGGAAGAGTGGCGGTGTAGCAGTGCTGCCACTGACGGCCACACGGATGGTGCCGAAGAGTTGCCCACGGCTCAAGCCAAGTTCTATTGCTAACTCACTCATCGGTGACTCCATCGTCTCATGTGTCCACTCCTTCAGCGAAGCAAGCAAATCGCGTGTACGTACGAGCGCGTGAAGGGTGCTTATGGCATCCATCTTTTTCTGTATGAGCAGCGCTCTATCGTATGTCAGCGTATCGCTGTAGAAAAAGGCTACCCGCTGCGCCGCTTCACCGAGCGTCTTCAAGCGCTCTTGCTCTAATTGTAGGACACGAGTGCTATAGGCCACATCGAGTGGGCGCTGAATATGGTCGGGGAGTCCACCCTCGGCCTCTGGACGCTCCAGGTAAGGAATAGTGCGGCGCGTCAGTTCGTCTAGTGACAACTGGCGAATGTAGACGCCGTTCATCCACGTCAACTTTTCGGGATCGTAGATGCCGCCGGCAATACCTACGCGGTCCAGCGTGAACGCCTGGATCAGTTCCTCGCGGGTGAAAATCTCGGTTTTGTCGTCATAGGACCAGCCGAGCAGTGCCAGGAAGTTGAACACGGCCTCCGGCAAGTACCCCTGGTTCTTCATCTCTATCCATGATGGTGCACCATGACGCTTACTGAGTTTTTTCTTGTCTTTGCCCAGGACGCTAGGAACATGGTAGAAAAGTGGTGGCTCCCAGCCCAGAGCCTGGTAGATTTGGATGTGACGTGGCGCACTGGAAATCCACTCCTCGCCGCGTAAGACATGGGTAATGCCCATCAGGTGGTCATCAACGAGATGGGCCAGATGGTACGGGGCATAACCATTCGACTTGAGAATGATGGTATCATCGATGTCAGTGTTATTGAACGTGATGTCGCCGTGGAGTTCATCATGAACAACCGTCACGCCTTCGATGGGCATGGCAAAGCGCACCACCCATGGCTTCCCGGCGGCCTCGTTCGCGGCTCGCTCTTCGTCAGTGAGGTAGCGGCAGTGTCGGTCGTAGCGCGGCGGCAACTTTTGCGCTGCCTGCTCCGCTCGCATCTGCTCCAGTCGCTCTGGGGTGCAGTAGCAGCGATAGGCGTGTCCCGAAGCGATGAGTTGCTCAGCATAATATTGGTAGATGGCTTTACGCTGTGTCTGATAGTATGGACCATAAGGACCCCCAACTAATGGGCCTTCATCGAACTCTATACCCAGCCATTTCATGCCTTCAATCAGATATTCAACAGAACCTTCTTGGGTACGTGCTATATCAGTATCTTCGATGCGCAGGATAAAAGAGCCTCCACTATGGCGAGCATACAGCCAGCTAAAGAGAGCGGTACGGTAACCGCCAATATGCTGGAGGCCTGTTGGGCTAGGAGCGAAGCGCAGGCGTGGCTTCCCTCCCGCCGCCGGATTCTGCTGCTCCTGTGGTCGATGATCGATCTGTGTCATAGCCAGAAATTCTCCTCTTTTTCGATATAACTTATGCTATTGTAGCATAGGTTGCCAATGGGAACAGCGACCCTGGAATACAGTGTATAATGACCTTGTCGTGAGCCATGGGGAAGGACCAATTCCTACATGCGCGTACGGGAACGATGATGCGGGAAGTTCGACCATATCAGGAGACTCTCAAGCATTTGCTGTTGCTTGCCGATGGAATCTATCGTGAGACGCAGTGGTGGCGGAATGAGATCAGCCCTGGCCGCGGCGGCATAAGAAGAAAGAGACCAGAGAAGTTATGGTTTTTGATAGAGAAGGGCTTCAGCCCGCCGCAAACTACGGGGGTTCAACCCCAGTAGTTAGGCGTGTGTGGCTGTAGAGTGCCGATTCATCGAGCACGTCCTTGACAAACGTATGGTATCACGCTATACTCATTCTATGAAGAAAACGACGGTTTACCTGGATGAGAGCGATTATGAGGCATTGGCTCTCATCCAAGAACACTACGGAACCAAATCAGAAAGTGCTGCCTTGCGCCTGGCTTTGCGTCTGCTAGCCGATCAATTGAAGAAGGGAGCAACGTCTCGTGTACCACGTCCGCCGCGTCCACCTCGGCAAAACCCCGCAACTCGATGAGTTGGCTCATGAATGCGGAGAGCTCTACACTCAGATGCTCGTCTTCTTCTGGCGCACCGTCAGACATAAGGGGATCTGGCTCAAAGAGAAGTATCTGAAGCGGCTCTTCACGAGCCCGAAACTGCATGCCCATACCGCCGATGCCTGCGTGGAGGCGTTCATTGCCAGTCTCAAGAGTTGGCGGGAGCGCAAAAAGGCAGGCGATCCTGATGCGCACCCACCCAGGAAGCGCAAGTGGTACTTCCGCATCGAGTACAAACGCTCGGCCATGAAGCGAGAGTCAGGCAAGTTGCGCTTGTCCAATGGGAAAGGCAACGAGCCACTTGTCTTAGCGTGGCCATGGGACTTGCCCAAGACGGTGGTGATCCACTGGACGGGCACCCAGTACGAAGCCATTGCCACCTACGAGGTAGAGCCTCATGCTACGGCCCGTGGCTCGAAGATAGCAGGAATCGATTTGGGGGAGATCCACATGGCCGTCTCGCATGATGGCGAACAGACGCACATCCTCAATGGGCGGCACCTACGTTCCAAGAGACAATATCGCAACAAACTGCAAGAGCATCTTTCTAAGAAGATCGACAGGAAGAAGAAAGGTTCCCGTCGGCGGAAGAAACTCGTTCGTTCCAAGCAGAAACAACTCAGGAAACTCAAGCATCAAATTCGGGATATCGAGCACAAGCAAACCACGCATCTTGTTTCCACACTGCATACAGAGGGCGTGCAAACCGTGGTCATTGGCGATGTCAGGCATATCCGGCAAGACTTGGATGTTGGCTCCACCAATAACCAGAAACTCCATCAGTGGTCCCATGGCACTGTGCGGCATCTGCTCACCTATAAGGCAGAGCGGCACGGCATGGCCGTGGCTTTGCAAGAGGAAAGCTATACCAGCAAGACGTGCCCAATGTGTGGGCATCGCCGCAAGAGCAAGCCCGTAGGCCGTGTCTTTCAGTGCACCAACAAGAAGTGCCGCTTTGTGTGGCATCGGGATGGAGTGGGAGCCTGTAACATCCGACGAAAGTATCTGGACTTGGGTCCAGTAGTTGGCGACATGGCACCGCCCACGGGCATACGGTTCAGGCCGCATGCCCGTGTAGTTCGCAGGGAGAGAGAGTACCTGCGAGAAAATGTCTCCCTGGTAACAGGGAAGAAGCCGCCGCGGCTTTAGCCCGTGCGGAGTGTCACAAAGACAACGATGGCGCGTCATAATATAGAGAAAGGTCACCGCTTCTGACTCATAGAGAGTGCAGATTACAATGAGAAAGCAGCAACCCAAAGATAGCTCCCTGGACGAACTAGACGAACTAGACGAACACAACCAACCAACAGAGCCTCTGCTACCAGTGGTACCATCGCATTTCTCGCCCACAGCACCACCAAGCAACAGCATCTTCCTTCCTGCGCCGCAGCAGGGGCACCCACCACAGGATTATCCATATCTACCGCCCGCACCTGTTGCAAGTGGATGGGGACGACCTACGGGCGGTATGGCACCTATAGCTCCTACTAGACTTCAAACACCTCCCTTATCTGTTCCTCGGCGCAAGGCATTGCCTATCCTGGTAGGTCTATTCTTCGTTGCTGTGCAGTTGCTGCTTCTTGCGCGTTTTGTACTTAAAATCATGAGTTGGCCAGCGAGTACAGCCTGGGTGGGCACGATCTACGACGTGAGTAACGTATTTGTATTGCCTTTTCATCTCCTGGCGCAACAGATCGCGTTACCTACCGCCATCCCTATGGAAGTCTTCACCTTGTTGGCGGTCCCCGCGTACTGGTTGCTTTCACGTTTTCTAGTACACCTGCTAAAGGCAATCCTACGCTCACGTTAGATGATTCGTAAGAACGAACGCAACTTTTCCATGTGCTCATGAAAAAGTGAACATTCCTTCTCTCTAGTCTTTGCCGAACTCGTCTAGCACATCCAGGGTGTTAATGAAGTCGCGGTAAGCGTCGAGATTTTCCTCCGGCTCTGGCTCTGCCTTCTGCTCGTTTCTAGGCAAAAGCTGCTCTTCGCTTGTATCCAGGGTCATCCCAGCACGTTCCAGGACACTCTCCTCAACATAGATCGGCGCCTTGGCGCGTACCGAGAGTGCGATAGCGTCGCTAGGCCGTGAGTCAACCTCGACATGCCTGCCCGCGACATCAAGTATGATACGTGCGTAGAAGATATCTTCGATCAGGTCCGAAATCACAATACTCACAATCCTGCCTCCTAGCTCACTGATGACGTTCTTGAGCAGGTCGTGGGTCAGTGGTCGTGGCGGATTCGTCCCTTGAAGTTCGACGGCAATAGCGTATGCTTCAGCCTGTGCTATCCAAATGAACAAGTAGCGTTCTTGCTTGGTAGCCTTCAAGATGACCACTCGCTGCTGTGTAGCCAGGTTAATTCGCACGCTTTCAACTGTCATCTCAACCATGTGTTTGACTCCCTCTTTCATGGCCCGGGCTTATTGAGTCTCTGACGCTTTTATTGTACACCCATCTGTGGTCTAGGCGCAAATGGTCAAGTCAGCCTCATTCTATCTCATGGCCCAGAAGTTGGCTACAAGTGCCCTTTTCCCTGCAGTGTGCAGACGCTTTCGCCCCACTCGATTACGTATGAGCATGTGTTGCAAGGCAGTATAGCAAAATATGTCCCGTATTCCAAGTCCTGAAAACTGAGAACAAGCAGGAATTTTGCAGGTAAGAAAAGAAATTCGGAAAATTCGTTCGATAAACGCTTGACTTGTTGGAACTTGTTTGATATGATTATTTTGAATAGCCGTTCTACTTTTGGGGTAGCAACGGTGGAAGCAGTGAGTGCCTCCTCAGAAAGGAAGACGCCTTATGCCGTCAGCACGAACAAGTGACATGCAGCGCAAGATATACGACTTCATCGTCGATTACGTTCGCACCAAGGGAAGACCACCCACCAACCGCGAGATCGGGAAGGCGATGAATATTACAAGTACAGGCCATGTCGATTACCATCTCTCTATACTAGAAAAAAAGGGGTATATTACGCGCCAGGCGAAGACCAGTCGCGGGATAGAACTCACCAGGTCACCGCAAGGCATCCCTGTCATGGGCCGTATTGCTGCCGGTGAGCCGCTCGATGTCTTCACTGAGGCCGAGGAGACGGTTGACGTTGGCCGTGACCTGGAGCGTGAGAACACCTATGCTCTGATCGTGAAGGGCCGCTCAATGATCGAAGACCACATCTGTGATGGCGATTATGTGGTAATCAAGCGCGAGACCGATTGTCAAAACGGTGATATTGTCGTGGCTGTCCACCTGCCAGAGGGTAGCTCCGGCAGTGCTACGCTCAAGCGCTTCTTCCAGGAGAAGGAACTTGACCGGGTACGTCTCCAACCCGCTAACTCCGAAATGGATCCCCTCTATGTATCTAAGAGCGAATGGGATCAGGAGTGGCAGGTGCAAGGCAAGGTGGTGGCGATCTTCCGTCATCCTGTGGAGAGGCTGTAAGACCTGGGCGGGCCGAAGCTCACCCGGGCAAGTTTCGCTGAAGCAGGAAGCCCTTCCTGTGAGGGAAGCAATCCCCTGCGTTTGCGCAGAGGCAGGGTAACTATTCAGGTGCCTGATTCCTCGCCGCACGTGCTCGATAAATCGGCACACAAAGCCTCCGACGGCTCGCGTCTTTTTGTGCTGTGTGTGCTGTGGGCTTGGCGCAACAGCAACAAACGCATCGTCGGCACACAAAGCCTCCGACGGCTCGCGTCTTTTTGTGCTGTGGGCTTGGCGCAACAGCAACAAACGCATCGTCGGCACACAAAGCCTCCGGCGGCTCGCGTCTTTTTGTGCTGTGGGCTTGGCAGCCGCAGGCTGCCAAGCCCACAGCACAAAAATCTCTTGCGAACCACCGAAGGTGGTGAGGAATCCCGAGGAGTTACAGGGCAGGATATCAAATTATCCCTACAGATCGCTTTCCCCAAAGCGCAAATTCCCCCGTTTACAGCTTGTAGTAACGCCTGAACTCTGGTATAATGTGAGCAAATGTTAGATTTGTAGTGTTAAATACCTCACAGGGTGGGGTTTGTTTTGTCTCAAATCATTCGATCCCACAAGTGAAAGGAAGGATTGTCTATGAAAGCCGCCGCAATGGCTTTGGTGCTCATTGTAGGTGCTGCGGTAGTCCTCTGGTTTGGTAATACGCTTAACTCGTGGGTGCTGGGTGGTCTCATGGGAGGGTTAGCTGCATTGTTGCTGAGTATCCCAATTTCCTTAACCCTGTTTTCCTTCCTTTCGCGTCGCCACGGTGAACGACTCAGGACAGCAGAGCTAGAAGAAATTTCGCTCGCACAGTCCTATGACTATGAGGATGCAGAAGAATTCTCGGAGGCTGAGGTTTACGTGCTACCACCTCAACAAGAGGAGAGGTATGAGGATGTCAGCAGCCGCCGTATACCAACAGCGCGTCGTCTCCCTGCACCCATTTATCCACGTTTACCCGCCGCTGGACAAAGTCATGCTTCTGCATGGGTTGATTCGCCTATGCCCAGGCAGCAGCCCAAGATGTCCCCTGCTACACACGGAAAAGGCGCTCCTTCACAACGCCTGGCACCGGATCGCCGACCGCCGCAGTATCCAGGTTTCCCAGGATATCAGGGGAATGTAACCCGTCGTGGCCTTCACCAGTCAGCAGCATTGCGAGCTGCTCGTCAGGAGGCCGTCCAACAGCAACAGCATGACATCGAAGTGTTGCCAAGCACCACCTCGCATCTGAAGCGCATGCCATCTACCCGCCCGGCATCGAACTCTGCGGAGCAAGCTCATCGTCCTGCGGAACCACGCACTTCCCGGCAGTTACCGCCACAGACGGAATATCAACGTCGGCCTCGGCGTCCAGTCGTTGATTCTACCCCTGCCGAACCTGGGTACTTTGCTGGCCGCCGTCAAATAGGTGGGCCGCAAACGGAGCCGATGAACGGAAACAGTCGTTACCTCCAGACTGGCCGGGTTCGCCAGACCGGACGAACGGACCAGCTAGCACATAACCGGCCATCGGATGAAGATGACTTCGACCTTGAGATGAGTACTGGTAGTCTCAGGAATCCGTTAGTGCGCCGTGCCCCCTATATGTATGAAGATGATCCTCTCCGTCAAAAATTAGCACAGCAGATAGACCCACCTGCCGTGCGGCGCTCGTCACGCTACGAGGATCAAGAATCGTACTAAGACGCTAGCCTCTTTTCGCAAAGTGTGCTACTATGAACGCAAATGCGAAGGAGGCTAGTTCGATGTTAACGCATCTAACCGATATATTGACGACGTTGATCACCAATCTGTATGTCTCAACGGGTCTATTGGGTATTGTGCTGGCTATGGCGATCGAAAGTTGCTGTATCCCGCTACCAAGTGAGATTGTCATGCCCCTGGCCGGTGTGATGATTGCCAGCGGCAAGATTCTGCAAGGTGTCAATTCCTGGACCGCCTTATTGTTAGTGGCGCTGGCAGGTGCCGCCGGTTGCCTCGTTGGCTCTATCGTTGCCTATGGCATTGGCGCGGCTGGTGGGCGTCCGCTAATGCTGAAATATGGGCGTTACGTCCTAATTTCGCAGCATGATGCCGATGTGGCTGATCGCTTCTTCCAACGCTGGGGCAGTGCCACCGTCTTTTTCTCACGTCTCTTGCCGGTAGTACGCACCTACATATCGCTCCCTGCTGGTATCACGAAGACCCCCTTCGTGAAGTTCTGTGTGTATACGCTACTTGGCTCGCTTCCCTGGTGCTTCGTGCTGGCCTATGTTGGTTTCGTACTGGGCAACCATCTGTCAACCCTCGGCCCGCTCTTCCATAGCCTGGATGTAGTAATCCTGGTGATCGTGGTGCTCCTGGTGGTTCTCTATGTGTGGCGGCACATTCGCAATGATCGCAAAGCGCGTGCCGAACTTGCGGCCAGAGAGGTGAATCAGCAAATGCCCCGGCCAATATCTTCGGCTGGGCAAGAGGCGGTGCAGCAAGGACAATTCAAGCCGCCGTGGCCTCCGCAGTCGCCACGGATGCCATAGGCAGAGAGTCACGATAGCACAAAACACAGAGAAGTCACACCAGCTTCCATGCAGCGATGCCATTTCGTTGCAGGCGACCTATCTTATGCTGGCGTTCCAAGCAGGCAAGGTGGGCTTCTAGAGCAAACTGGAGATCGGGAGGGAAATCGAAAGGACCAAGCAGTGGATTTGCTCGTTCGGGGAGTAATGCCTCTCGCGCCAATTCTGGCGTTCCAGCATCAATGAGTAATGAGCGATCTCCTCTGATCAGGTGATGGGCAACCAGCTTTTTCCCAATAAATGGTTCCAAGCGATGGATACCAGGGACAAGTTCCATGCTGTCCTCCTCTTCCTCGTCTGTTCATGGTGACGAGCAGAAGATGCTTCGTGGCTCCTGGTTCCAAGAGTACACGTTCTCCAGTCTCTTGACTTCACTTCTTCACCAGGGTATACTTACACTAACAAAGTCATCTGATGACAATGTAGTGTGTCCGGTGTATCATCTTATCACCTGTATCATACATGATAATGTCCTTGCATTCAAGGAGTGTCTTTTCTCAAGCTAGCCGAGCTCTCTTCGCGTCGGACAAGGCCACTGCAAGGGTTGCCGGTGTCAGCAAGACCATGGGACACTAGCAGCCTGGCGGCTGCAATGTCCGATTTTATATGGTCCTGTTTTCCCAAGCGGCACCTCTGGAGGGCTGGCCAGGTTCTCTTAGGTAATGGAGTCGAGCTGCGGACGGATGTCTAGCAACTGCACTCGTTCTTGGATGAGGGCTACACATGCATATCACTGCCATTGAAAGTTTGTGTCTGGGGGCCTATCAACGCTTGCTTCTTGTGCGCGTCCATACAGATACAGGGCTGATTGGCGTTGGCGAGACAGTGGACAAAATTCCGGGGACGCTCGGAGCCCTTCATGGCACCATTGCACCACTGCTGCTGGGCCAGGATCCTCTCGATATTGAGGGAAATTGGCGCTTTGTATTCGATAACCTCATGTATCATGGATATAGTGGTGCTGAATTGCGTGCCCTTTCGGCTATCGAGATAGCGCTCTGGGATGTGCTAGGGCAGCATTATGGGGCACCACTCTTTCACCTGCTAGGAGGCCGCACCCGCGAATGGGTTCCTACCTATAACACCTGCATAGGCACTCCTGGTGTCGATGATTACCGGGCATGGCACGATCACGACCGTGATGCAGGAGCACTTGCAAAGAGTCTGCTTACTGATGGTATTAGCACAATGAAAATATGGCCCTTTGACCCCTACTCAGAGCGTTCACTTGGTCAATACATTGCGCCTGCCGACTTGGAGGCTGGTCTGCGCTCTGTCAAGCAAATTCGTGACGCTGTGGGTGAAAAGATGGAGATCGGTATAGAGTGTCACTTCCGCTGGAATCGTGCCAGTGCAGAGCGTATTGCGCATGCATTGGAGCCCTACAATATTCTCTTTCTGGAGGACCCGCTGGCGGCAGTCAATCTTGATGAGATCAAGGCCTTATCTCAGTGTATTCGCATACCTCTCGTTGGTTCTGAACTCTTGATGACCCGCTGGCAGGTGCGTGAATGGCTTGAAAAACATGTCTCACAGTTCTTGATGACTGATCCTGTATGGAACGGAGGCATTGGTGAGACACGCAAGATGGCAAATATGGCCGAGGCGTTCGGTACGCCGATTATTCTGCATAACGTAGCTGGTCCCTTCTGCCATGCAGCAGCTCTGCACCTTGGGGCACACCTGCCCAACCTCGCTTTTGTCGAGTCCGTGCGAGCATTCTACCAGACCTACTTTTCGGTGCTCTCCGATTATACGCCACAGCTAGAAGATGGTCACTTCGCGGTGCCAAGTGGCCCGGGGCTCGGTGTGTGCTTACGGGAAGAAGTGCTCTCTCGAGCTGACCTGAGCCGCCAGGTCTCTGAGGGGCCAGGGCTCGCCGTTGGGCGGCGGGCCATGGGTGACCACTGGGAGCGAGAGGAGATACGATAGCGGCTTTCATCCTTCTTCTCGCCTCGTACGAGGGCAGATACAATGGAAGAAGCTCTTTGTTCTTCCTTGTCACAACACTAGTAAGGAAGTTGCAGCGTGCCAAAGCAGATGTTGATCTACGAAGTGGTGCTTGATGAGATTAAACGCCGCATCGCTGATGGTGAGTTGCGCCCAGGGCAACGATTGCCTAGTAATCAGCAGTTCTCAAAAGAATTACATGTCGGAATATCTTCGGTTCGTGAAGCGCTCCGCGTGCTCGCCTCTGCCGGCGTGGTACGGATCGCGCAGGGCAGCGGTGTGTTCGTGAGTCCACAGCCTCCACCGCCAGATGAACTGCGGAAGCGCTTTACCACGACGGAAGTCGCTTCGCTCGGACACCTCATGGAGGCTCGCCGTATCATCGAACCTGAACTTGCTGCTCTTGCTGCGCAACGAGCTTCTCTGGACCAGGTCAAGCGCATTCAAGACTATGCCGAGCGCATGAATCGGAACTTCCGTGCAGGGCGCGATTGGATGGAGGCCGACCTTGGCTTTCACGCAGCTATCTACGAGGCGGCGAACAACCCGGTCCTTGAGGGCATGCTGCAGCGGGTCAACGATCTGTTAGTTGATAGTCGACGCCAGACGATGCGTGATCACCAGGTCAGTGAACGCGCCTGTCGCTTCCATCTCCTTATTGCTTCAGCTATAGATGAGCGCAAACCGATGTTAGCACGGGTGCTGATGCAAGAACATATGGACGATGCTGTAGCAGTATTCAGGCGCCTGTATACTCCTCCTACCTCAGAAGAGAAAGAGGCAGCGGAGCAAGGAGAGAGAAGCCTGCAAACAGAGATACACGTGATTTGACAGATGAACCCGGCCTCTGCAGCAAGGAGATATTAAATCATCAGATGACCTCTTGATTTATCAGATGACCCAATGTATACTTAAGGAAAGATATTTGTGAAGTACCATCTGCCACAAGGAAAGGATGAATTACATCCCCAAACGTATCGTTGTGTTCATGTGCCTGACATTCCTCTGGCCCTATACAGGGACGATTTCCATCAGCACCTGAGCAACCTGGCTAAACTGATGAGAGCTGGGACAGTCTGATAGGACCACGAGGACCCATAGAAGTGAATCCCCCTCATAGGCGTGCTTGTTCACTGGCTAGTGCCAGATAGTGTATCGGCAGTTCAGAGTCTCGGAGGAAATGCTCATGACACAAGAGGGTCAAAGGGAAGAATGGTCCCCCCAGCAGGCCGCTGACCAGGTCTTCCCCGTATTTCATCGTCGTCGTTTTCTTGAGGTCGCTGGCCTCACTGCTGTGACGGCAGCACTCGCTAGTTGCGGGACAATAGGCCAAACTTCCCCGTCTTCCAATCAAGGGAGTGGCTCTGGATGGGCGAAGGGCATTCATATTCGCTTCTTCGTTGGTGGAAACCCAGGGGATGCCTTTGCCTCGATTGTGCTCAACGGGGCCAAACAGGCACAGGCTGATCTGAGCCCGACGGTCGACTATATCTTCTCAGGCTGGGACGTCGAGACGATGACCAACCAGCTGCGCGAGGCTGTCGCAGCCCGTCCCGATGGCATTGCCATGATGGGCCACCCAGGCGACGTAGCGATTTTGCCCCTGGCCCAGCAAGCGCACAGCCTGGAGATCGTGATGGAGTATCAAAATGTCGATGTCCCGAAGGTACGCAGCGCATTCGGCGGAGGCTACATTGGCGCTGATCTTACCGCTCAGGGCACGGCTTTAGGTCAGCACGCCATCAGTTTGCTTGGACTCAAGGCCGGTGACAAGGCCATCGTGTTCGGAGCATGGGGACAGCCCGGTCGCTACATTCGTGAGGAGGGGACAGCCAAAGCGTTGGAGGCGGCAGGGCTGAGTGTCCAGCGGATCGTGTCGCCACCAGCTGCTGCCTCCGACCCCAACACGCTCACGCCCATCCTCTCCAGCGCCTTCAGGCGCAACCCTGACACCAAACTGATCGTACAAGCAGGCGGACAGACGCTGGCAGCTACTCAGCAATATATGCAGGCGATTGGCAAGGGGCCTGGCCAGGTCTACAACATCGGTTTTGACCTCAACCCCTCCGTGCTTGACGCTATCAAGGGCGGGTACGTTCAGCTAACGTCCGATCAGCAGCCATTCTTGCAAGGCTATCTGCCGATCCTGAGCCTCTGCCTCACGAAAAAGTGGCTGTTTGCTCCCCTGAGTTACGATACGTCCGCCTCCTTCGTGACCAGCAATAATTATCAATCCTTTACCGCACTCGTGAAGGAAGGCATACGATGAAACTCACCCTGTTACTGGAGGCTATCTGGTCATGACTGTACCCCTGGTAGAGCTCCGCCACGTCTCCAAGTCCTTTGGAAGCGTCTACGCTCTGCAGGATATCAACCTCGCTCTTCATGAAAAAGAGATTGTTTCCCTGCTGGGCGACAATGGTGCCGGTAAGTCGACCCTCACCAAGATTATCTCGGGTGTGCACTCCCCCGACGAAGGTGAGTTGTACATCAAAGGGAAGAAGGTCGTGCATTGGAATGCTGCCAGGGCTCGTCTCATGGGCATCGAGACGGTCTACCAGGACAAGGCCCTGGCAGAACATCAGAATGTGACCAGCAATATCTTTATGGGCAGGGAGATCACCACCTGGCTAGGATTCATCAACGGCAGGAGGCAACGGCAAGAGGCCGAAGCGCTCATGCGCCGCATCGGCTTCACCTCCAAGGTCATGTCGCCCCATTCGGTCGTAGCGCGTCTGTCCGGCGGTGAGCGCGAGGGAGTAGCTATTGCACGATCCATGTTCTTCAAAGCCGATCTCATCATTCTCGACGAGCCCACGACGGCGCTGTCTCTCACTCAATCACAGGAAGTGCTTCATTTCGTGGAGAGAGCCCGCCAGGAAGGCTCCGCAGTCCTGTTCATCTCCCATAACATCTTCCATTCGCACCAGGTCGCTGATCACATTGTCATTGTGGATCGTGGGCGGATTGCGGCGCAAATGGACAAGGGGGGTATTTCCGCCATCGAACTAACGGAGCTGATGCAGGACCTGGCCAAGGGAAGAGAGGTTCTCGCACGTAAGGGTGACGCCATCTCACTGGAGGAGACAAGCGAGATAACCTCATCGCAAACAGACGGGAGGTCATTTGCGTGATTACTGACCAGAAGGCTCCGCCGCAGGAACAGCTGACTCGTCGCCCAGGGGGGGGGATGTTGTTCCTCGGTCAGCACCGAGAGCTAGCCAGTGCCCTGGCTTTCTTCGTGCTCATGATGCTAGTGTTCACCATTGCTAGCCCCTCAGTGTGGCTTAACAGCCTGTCCTATACTGCAGTCTTTGTCTCCCTGCCGATCTATATCATCCTCACTGTTTCGTTGGTGTTCGTGGTCGTGGCAGGTGAGATCGATCTCTCATTCGCCTCGGTTGTGGGCGTGGCAGCCCTGGTGTTCAGCGAGTTCGTCCTGGCCGGCTGGAACCCCTACCTGTGCCTGGTGCTGGCGATTCTAGCTGGCGGCGTTGCCGGGCTCATCAACGGCATTCTGGTGGCCTATTTGGGGCTCTCGTCGCTGATCGTCACACTGGGTATGAACTTTTTCTGGCGCGGCTTCATCCAGATTATCACCAATGGAAGTGGGGCTCCCCTGGCGTTCCTGCAGTATGCGTCCTTCCATGATGTGTTTGTGGGACAGATGGGCATCATCCCGGTGCAAATGCTCTGGGCGCTCGGCTTCGCCATCCTCGGGATGGTGCTCTTCACCTACCACAAATTCGGCGCATACGTCCGCTTCGTCGGTGACAACTCGCAATCGGCTCAGGAAATGGGTATCAACGTCCGCCTGGTCAAAGTGGTCAGTTTTGTGTACGTCGGGCTCGCCTCGGGCTTTGTGGGTGTTCTGGCGATTCTGATCAATAACAACTTTTACCCCACAGTCGGAGATGGCTATCTGTTGACCGTGCTGGCGGCAATCTTTGTGGGGGGCACTCCTGGAATTGGGGGCATCGGCACCGTTGCAGGAGGTATCGTTGGGGCCTTCACGGTGGGTTTCATTGAGTCTGGCATCGTGGCTGCGGGTCTCACTGGCTACTGGACGCAGTTCGTCTACGGTATCGTGATTGTGCTCTCATTGGTCACCCACAGGTTGTACAGTCCTCAGCATAAAAAATGAATCGGCGGCTGGTAGAGGGAGTTCTGGTGGATCAATCTCACCAGAACTCCCTGTGTCTGACAACATTGTCTTTTTGTATGGTAGAAGGAGCTCATACCAATGGACAAGAGAATATGGTCATCACAACCGCCAATCGATTGTCCCTTTGAACCATCAAAGGAGATTGTCGGACTGATCTTTCCGGGTAGACATGCGGCCTATACAGAAGCAGATACATGGTACCCCTCATGGGCTGCTGACGATACGATGTACTCTCCCTGGACCGACGGGAATGTCAGTTACCTGCGTGGAGAGGGGGCACCGCTCAGTGAAATTGAGTGCTCATCGGATTCTAGAAATCCTGTCAATGCAGGACGAGGTGGCAAATCAGGAACCGGGCAGGCCAGGATCATCGGGGATGATCCTCTCAACTTGAAGATTGAGCCGCTTGGCATCCATTATGCTTCCACTGCTCCCTATGGAGGTCGCTATCCCTGCGGGAGCCTGGTTCATGCTGGCGTGTGGTACTACGGCACGTATTGTTTAGACGAATCCGACCGGGGGCTCAACTGGGATATCTTAGGTCCCTTCGTAGGATTCCGTATTTCAACGGATTATGGAAAAACCTGGATGGATACTCCGCATACTCCCGCCGAGCCGATCTTCGGAGAATCAGGCAAGGATGGCCGGAAAGTGCAGATTGGCGCGCCTCACTTCGTGGATTTTGGCAAAGAGCTACACTATTCGCCAGACGGCAAGGCATATCTTGTCGGACATGGAGCGAGCCGCCCGAATGCGAACCTGGCCTGGATCGCTGGAGACCAGGCCTATCTCATCCGGGTGATGCCTTCGCTCCAGAGTATGAACGATGCTTCAAAGTACGAGTTCTTCGGCGGCCACACCACTCAGGGGGAGCCCATCTGGACCAGCGATTTCAGCCGTATCAAGCCATTGATAGAATGGAACGGGCGCGTTGGCCATGCAACCATGACCTATCATCCCGCTTTGAAGAAGTACCTCCTCTGTGTGACCGATGGCTGGCCAACTATCAGCACGATGAACACGTATATCCTGGAATCCGCTACCATCACCGGTCCGTGGAAACTCGTCACGTTCATGGAAAAATTCGGGGCGCAGGGCTATTTCGTGAATATTCCATCGAAATTCATCAGCTCCAGCGGGACAAGCATGTGGCTATGCTACTCGGCAAACTTTACGAATCCCTATTTGGGTACGAATTTCCCCGCTGATCCTGCCGGGGGCAAATATGCCATGTGCCTACAAGAAATCGAGCTGGATGTAGTTTGAAAAGGAACGGCGCGAGCAATGAACGTCCTCGATCTCACTGGCAAAACCATCCTGATCACTGGTGGGTGTGGAGCAATTGGGCGCACTGTTGTGCGGGTCCTGGCTGAACATGGAGCCAGGATGGCGGTGAACGATATCGTACCCGAAGATGAAGCTACCCAGGTATTAGCTGCAGCCGGGGCGACTGGGCCCAATGTTGCCTACTTCAGGGCTGATGCCACACAGCAGCAATCCGTAGATGCGTTGTTTCAACAGGTGCGAGATGCCTGGGAGTTCCCCAATGTGGTCTGTTGCCATGCCGGTATGGTCGACTCTTACCCGGTTGAGCACTACCCTTTGGAGGCATTCGATAAACTGCTCAACCTGAACTTGCGATCAGCCTATCTCGTGGCCCAGACAGCGGCACGCTCCTGGATTGAGAGCAACAGAGCAGGACACCTTATCTTCACGACCTCCTGGGTTCAAGATGTGCCCTGGCCGGAGATAACACCATACGCGATCAGTAAATCTGGGATGAAAGCGATGATGCGTGGCTTCGCCCGTGAGTTAAGCACCAAAAACATCCGTGCCAATGCCATTGCTCCTGGTATCGTTGCCGTCGGCTTGGCGAAACGTCAATGGGACACTGACCCTACTTATCGTGCGCGTGCAAGTAAAGCTATTCCCCTGGGCTTTATGCAGTCCCCAGAGAGTGTGGCACACGGTTTCCTCTTTCTCTGCTCAGACATGGCAAACTACATGACTGGTTCAGTATTGTTGATCGATGGCGGTTGCAGTCTTTATCCAATGGATTAGCGATAAGGGAGTCGCTTGAGAGGTTATTTATGCAAGGATTTCGTCAACAAAAGAACATGTTACTGTGGGAACAGAACCACGAGATGATGCAAATCGAGCCTTGGGGGCATGATAGCCTGCGAGTGCGTGCAACGATCAGTGCAGGGATTCGCGATGACCTATTGAGCATCCTACTTCCTCCTGCTGAGAAGGACGCACAGATTACCATTGGGGCGGAAGGTGCGACCATACGCAACGGCGCTCTTACCGCCAGCGTTTCCCCGGAGGGACTCATCCGTTTTTCCAACACTGCCAACGGCACTGAACTGTTGGCAGAGGAGCAGCCAGTACGTGCCACTCGCCTCCCTCCGCGCTCTTTTAAGGCAGTGCAGAGCGACCTGTTTCACCTGGAGGTACGCTTGCGGGCCTATGACGACGAGCGGCTCTACGGGCTAGGACAACACCAGCATGGACGACTAGACCAGAAGGGCTGCACTATCGACCTGATACAACGGAATACTGAAGTATCTATTCCATTTCTGTTCTCCAGCCGGGGCTATGGTTTTCTGTGGCACAACCCTGGTATCGGCCGTGTCGAACTAGGCTACAACGGGACGCGCTGGGTGGCCGAGGCAACGCCGCAACTCGATTACTGGATCACCGCTGGTGCTACCCCTGCCGAGATTATGGAACATTACGCTGATGCGACCGGCCATCCTTCCGAGTTTCCTGAATGGGCAGCAGGCTTCTGGCAATGTAAACTCCGCTATCGGACCCAGGAGGAACTCCTGTCGGTCGCACGCGAATACAAACGGCGGGGCCTGCCACTTTCGGTGATTGTCATCGACTTTTTCCACTGGACGCTGCAAGGAGAGTGGCGCTTCGATCCAGAATGCTGGCCTGATCCAGCAGGGATGGTAGCCGAGTTGGAGAAGATGGGCGTCAAGGTGATGGTCTCGATCTGGCCTACCGTCAACCCCATGAGCGAAAACTTTCCGATGATGCAGCGGCGCGGCTTGCTCATACGCACAGAACGTGGCCTTCCTGCGCTCATGACCTTCATGGATAACCGCCCTAAAGGCCCTGTCTCTCTGCACTATTATGATTCGACCAATCCTGAGGCACGACAGTTCATCTGGGAGCAGGTCCGTGAGCATTACTACCGGCTTGGAATTAAGATCTGGTGGCTTGACGCGTGCGAACCGGAGATGTTTCCCATGGACCCAGATAACTTACGCTTCCACCTGGGGAACGGGCTGGCCGTCGCCAATGCGTATCCTCTGCTGCATGAACGCGGCTTCTACGAGGGCATGGGCGATGCCGGTGAGACAGCTATCCTCAATTTATGCCGTTCCGCCTGGGCAGGGAGCCAGCGTTATGGTGCGGCTGTCTGGTCGGGCGATATCAACAGTACGTTTGAGGCGTTCCAGGCACAGGTCCGTGCCGGGTTGAACATTGGCCTGAGCGGCATTCCCTGGTGGACCACCGATATCGGCGGCTTCTACGGCGGCGATCCTGAGTCGCCCGCTTTTCGCGAACTCCTCATCCGCTGGTTCCAGTACAGCACCTTCTGTCCACTGTTCCGACTGCACGGCTATCGCCTTCCGACATCAGAGGCGTCAACGATGATAAGCACTGGCGGACCAAATGAAGCCTGGTCCTTCGGTGATGAAGCATACACGATCATCAAAGATCTCCTCTTCCTTCGTGAGCGACTACGCCCATACATCCTGGAGCAAATGCATCTCGCCCATGAGAAAGGATTTCCGCCTATGCGGCCGCTTTTCTTCGATTTTCCGAGGGATGAGACGTGTGCAAGCATTGATGACCAGTTTCTCTTCGGCCCGGACCTGCTGGTGGCCCCAGTAGTAACGGAGGGAGCACGCACTCGTGAGGTGTACCTCCCTGCTGGAACAACCTGGACCGATGCCTGGAGCAAGCAGACCTTTGACGGTGGTCAGCGCATTATAGCTGAGGCACCATTGGACCGCATTCCACTCTACCTGCGTGCTGACGCGCAGTTGCCCATCCGGAATGCATAGACTCCCTGATAGGGAACCGGGTACAAGAAGCCTACCGCTGAGTCACCGATCACACAAGTGAAACGTGTCTCCTATGACTACATAAGTGTAGTCATTCGTCTTGAGCAAGAAAGGAGACTATCACATGCAAGGCAAGCGACTAGAGGGCAAGCGCGTTGCCATCATCGTTGCCGATGACTTTGAACAGGTTGAGATGACCGAACCTAGAAAGGCGCTCGACCAGATGGGGGCTAAAACGGTTCTCGTTTCCCCGAAGTCAGGCCAGGTGACAGGGATGAACCATGATGTCAAGGCCGACAGTTTCCCTGTGGATATTACGCTGGATCAGGCTAATCCCAATGATTTTGATGCTGTGATGCTGCCTGGCGGAGCGTTGAATGCTGATACGTTGCGCATGAATCCCAAAGCGCAGGACTTTGTCCGGCAGATGGATGCCAGTGGCAAGCCAATGGCGGTTATTTGTCATGCGCCCTGGTTGCTGGTGTCGGCAGGCTGTGTAAAGGGCAGGACGCTGACCAGCTATTACACCATCCAGGATGACATTCGCAACGCCGGTGGCAACTGGGTGGATCAGCAAATGGTGCGTGATCACAACTGGGTCACGAGCCGCAGTCCTAAGGACCTGGGAGCATTCAACCCCGCTATGGTTGCCCTGTTCGCCGAGAGCAAGGTGGCGGGTTCACCTCGCCGCTGAACGGGAAGCCGATTCCTCGCTCGTACAAGGTTGGTGCTCCATAGCACTCAGCCGAGTGCGAGCAGGGCTACTAATCGTCCGACCAGGCTCACGACGCTTGTGATATCTTGGCAAGCGTATAGCTGAACGCAGTAACGATACGTGTGTCATCGGGCGACCACGCCAGGGCAAAGAATGGTGCTTCCCAGAGGATGCGGGGTAATAGTAGGTGCAGGTGCCGAGGGTGGGCCAGGCGATGGAGCGCACCCAAAATCGCTCATCACCAGTGTCAATGCTGCCAATCCTTTGATGACCGTGCGGCGAGGTATACAATCGGTTTCAGCGCGAAATTGAGTGCTGATTAGCTGGCTCACCCTGCTCGTCCCTGCTGTGTATACGTAACGTCGCTTCCTCTACCAGCCTCGCTCGCGTTCCTCAAGACGACGAAGGTCACGCTCTTCTTGTCGAATTTCCCTACGTAATTCCCGCTCCTCACGGCGTTCCTCGCCCAATCCTGGCGCGTATGGATCTCCATAGCCCTGATTGTAACCGAACGGCGGCTGTTGCTGCTGGTAGCTCTCGTATTGCTCCTGCTCGTGATGACTGATCATGTGTTTCGCAATCAGACCTGCCAGCACCACGCCGCTACCGAGCAGCAGGGGATGACGGAAAATTCCAGCCAGTATGTCTGGTCGCTCTTGACCCAGGCGCGTGAAGCCCTGCGCCATCGAGAATGGATTGTTGGGGTCCATTCCATACTGCGGGGGTAACTGTTGCGCGATCGCCATGCGCTGCTCGTATGGCATCTGCTCAAAATGCTGTTGATAAACCCTCTGTTGCACATCCCAGGGTGCATTCTGCACAAACTGCTGAATATGCCCCATCGCCTGATTCGGATCGAAGTTGTTATAGTTACCTGTATCGTATGCTTGCGCATATTGTTGGTAGACTTGCTGGTTGTTCTGGTCAAACGGCCACATAAGGTTACTCCTTCATGCTAGCAGTACGAATCTCGTACAAAACTCAAACTACGTTTCTAACACGTATCGCCATCCTAGTATAGGATACACTGAGGTGTCAAGGTAAGTACCGATGGTCCTAACAGATGTTTTGATATAAGGATTGTAGAAGAGCATATCCAGCAAGTAGCCCTCCTGCCTCTGATGTGATACACTCCTGATAAAAGGACCGATGCTTGCAGAACCGAGGAGAACCGATGATTGAACGATTACAGCAGGTGCTTACGCGGATTGAACAGCTTCCCCCGGAAGTCCAAGAGGATGGTGTAGTGAAAGTATGGGAAGTGAGCAGCGGTCGTCAACATACTCGACTTTTTCATAATAGTATGGTCAATGCTATCTCCTTCAGCCCCGATGGGCGCTTCTTGGCCACAGCCAGTTGGGACCGTACTGCAAGAGTGTGGGAGGTGGCTAGAGGGCGGCAAGTGACGAGCTTCACCCATGAAAATGGTGTGGAGTCTGTTACGTTCAGCCCCGATGGGCGTTTCTTGGCCACAGCCAGTTGGGATCACACTGCGGGAGTTTGGGAGATAAGTAGCAATCGTCAAATAGCCCGCCTAACACACGAAAGTGGAGTAACTGGCATTATCTTTAGCCCAAACGGTAAATATGTAGCCACAGCAAGTGGAGATGGTACTGCCGGAGTATGGCTCTGGAAACCCGAAGATCTCATTGCCGAGGCACAAACACGGCTGACTCGTAATCTGACAAAGGAGGAGTGGAAACAGTACATAGGCGATGAACTGTACCGCAAGACTTGCCCACATCTGCCATAGAATAAAAAGATTAGGCAAGGTTCAGCGGTTGCACGCTGGAAAGTTCCCACCCTCGGGTTTGACACCCAGGAGAAACTCCGTGATCAGCGCTCTCTGGCCTGACTCGACGATACGCCGCGTCAGGTCGTAGTTACTGGATGGATAGATGATATCCAGGCCGCTTCTCAGCACCGCCAACGTACGCCCACCGGCATCCAGTGCTGCCGTATGGGCAACGGCATCAATCCCCAGAGCCAGTCCACTGATCACTGTTACTCCTGCAAGTACAACAAGCCGGTAGGGGCTTCAATGTTTGTTCCCATCTTGACCTGGAGCGCGCCTGGACATTTCCTCTCCATCCGTTGCTGCTGCCCTCCAGGCGGCGGCCAGGTAGGTCATCGTCCAGGAAAAACTTTGTTCTTCAGCAGAAGGCACATTGCCAGCGTCTGCTGGCAATGGCGCTGGGATCAGCGTCTCCGCAAAATGAGTGGCAACGATCCCGTGCATCGCTCGAAAGCGCCAGGCAAATTCAGCAGGTGAGAGATGCGGGACGATCTGTTGAAACAGCGAGAAATACTTCTCAATGACGGGAGCCAGGTAGCGGGCGACGCTCTTCCTGATCTCCTCGTTTGGCTCATTGGCAAGCCTTCCAAAGAGCTGTCGACGTCGATACCCGGCTGCGCTTCGAGTATCGAGGAGTTCAAAAAACGGACTATAATAAGCCTGGAGCGCCTCTTCAAGAGAAGGGGTTTTTGCTCCGGTTGTGATACATTCAAAGTTGCGCAGTCGGGCTTCGGCCAGTGGCGCTAACATCCGTTGCAGCACGATATCGATCAATGCGGCTTTGCTTCTAAAATGATAATTGACCGCTGCAAGATTGACGCCAGCAGTGGCAGTGACCTGGCGTAACGAAGTAGCAGCGAAGCCGTATAAGAAATGCCTGGAGCAATACTTTGCTGAACAGCAGGCCAACAAAGAGAAAGAAGTGGTTGGAGCAAACGAATGAAAGCAGTGATTATTCCCCGTTTCGGCGGGCCAGAGGTTCTTGAGACGCGTGAAGTCCCTGTCCCCCAGCCAGGGGCAGGCCAGGTTTTGATCCAGGTTGCCTATGCGGGCGTCAACTATGCCGAGTTGATGGCGCGCAGCAGAGGCGGATCCTATGCCCGCGAACTGCCCTTTATTCCTGGTTACGAGGTCGCGGGAACCGTGCAAGCGGTGGGTGAAGGGGTGGAAGGCTTGCGCGTTGGCCAGCCAGTAGCCGCATTGACCGTCTTTGGTGGCTATGCCGAGTTTGCGGTGGCCCAGGCAGCCCTGACCTTCCCCCTGGATACCTTTGCGCACGGCATCGCCTTGCAGCAGGCCGCGGCTTTCCCTGCGGTTGCTATCACCGCCTATGATCTTCTCACGCGGGCCGGCAGGATGCGCGCGGGAGAAAATGTGCTTATTCACTCGGCGGCCGGTGGGGTTGGCACTGCGGCGGGCCAGATCGCGCGTGCTCTGGGGGCGCGGCTTGTGCTAGGTGTCACCAGCACTGCTGAGAAAGCCGCAGAGGCACGCTCGTTTGGCTATGATCAGGTTTTCCCGGTCGCAGGTTTCGAGCAGGCGGTATTGGAGGCCACGGATGGGGAGGGAGTCGATATCGTGTTGGATGCCAGTGGAGAGCCAACACGCAGTCAGAATCTTCCTTTACTTGCGCGCTTTGGCCGCCTGGTCGTCTTTGGCAACGCCAGCGGCAATCCTGAAAAACCCATTGTCCCAGGCGAACTGTTGAGATCGAACAGGGCCGTGGTTGGCTATAGCATGACCACACTCACTCAGACCGCGCCCCATCTCATCGGTGAGACGGCGAAACTCGCGCTTCATCTGGTGGCAGAAGGGACTCTCACACTCGCGATTTCCGCGGTTCTTCCTCTGGAGCAAGCAGCAGAGGCGCATCGACGCATCGAAGCGCGTTCACACGTGGGCAAGTTATTGCTCCGGGTACAGTCGTAGCACGGATATCCCTAAGGGCTCTGCAACAGCTCAAGCGTTACCCTAGAGCAACCCACAATGCCAGAGCGATGAAGAGCACTTGCATAGGGAGGCGCAGCCAGAGGGGGGTTGCCGGCCTGCCATGCAGGGAGACCTGCTTGAGCGCCGCGTTGATATTCGCCGGAAACATGGCCACGAACAAGATGGCCAGGCAGATGCCGGCAGCGGTTCGAACCTGCAGGATCAGCAAGCCAATGGCCCCCAGGATCTCCAGGATACCGGTGACAAAAACGAATAGCCGCCGAACATGACCGTCGGCAGGGCGATCCACGAGATGAGAGAGAACAGTCGGATAGGGTTGAAATGGCCTTACGCCTTGGTACCGCGCTGGAGCGTTTCTGGGTGGTGCGTGGGCACCGCACTGAGGGACTGGCATTCCTGGAGCGGGCGCTGGCAGGAAGCACGGGGGTAGCAACGGACGTGCGAGCGAAGGCGCT
>WNFT01000272.1_pt1 | contig 43059 bp, 36 predicted proteins | sample 5400191 | NCBI WGS metagenome assembly WNFT01 (sample SAMN13153359, study PRJNA577476) | soil metagenome | isolation source: 80 cm saprolite under Madrone tree | place: USA:California | collected 2016-06-14 | reverse complement strand
ACTGAAATCGTCGGGCCGGCAAGAGCGCAGCCCAGGAGGAGCAGCCCGGCGGTCCCTGCTCCTACGCCGGCAAACGTCTTGCGAACCAGCGTGGGTGTTCCACCAGCGGCGATCCACTGGTCGGAAATCCAACCGAAGACCGCCGCGCCCGCCGAATAGCACAAATATCCGACCCCACTAATTTTCGCCATCGTACCAATGGAAAAGTGCCGCTCGCGCTGCAGGTAGTACGGCAGCCAGGTGATCTCGAAATAGAGCACGTAGTTTGCGCCGAACAAGCCACCGCAGGTCCCCCACATCGAACGTAGTTTCAGAAGTTCGCGAAATCCTGCGAAGCCTTTCTCCGGGTGCGAAATGGCCGTCCCGCATCGCGGTATCCACCTGAACCAAGGAATCAGCCAGGCCATGCTAATGAGGCCTAGGACAACGAAGAAAGGGCGCCATCCATATCGCGCCATGAGCGTGCCGCCAAAAAATGTGCCCAGGGCCGGGCCACAGCCGACTCCGGCAGCGATGAGCGCGTTTGCGAACCCCCGGCCCACTTCCGGAACGTGGCGCACGAGCGTTCTCGCGTAGCAGGGGTAGGCAGCCGATTCGCCGATGCCCAGCATGAGGCGTGCCGCAAGCAAGGCCGAGAACGCGTGCAGGCCGCCAGTGGCGGCCGTCGCGCCAGACCAAACAAAAAAACCAACGGCCATCACCCATTTGGCGTCGAAGCGGTCCGCCAGCCAGCCGGAAACCGGAAGAAAGAGAGAGTAGGTCCAGAAAAAGGAAGACAGCAGGATACCAAGTTGCGAAGCGGACAGATTCAGTTCGTCCTTCAGCAATGACGCCGCGATGGAGAGATTCCCACGATCTACGTAATTGATCAGGGCGGCCAGGGCCAGCAGGACCACCACCCGCTTTGCGCTAGGCGAACCTGGGCTGCTCTCGTTGTTCATTCGGGAGGGCAAGTTGGTTGGTGGGACATTCTCCACGCCGGCCAGGATTGTTGCAAGCGGCTTGTTGGGGCGTTTCAGGAGGTGTTACTGGAAGTTGTGAAGCTCGGAAGATGCGAAAGAGGGAGATCCAGGAAAGAAGACAAGAGGAAAGGCTCCGATTTTGAAGGCGGAGCCCTTCCTGAGTCGGATATTATCGGCCGCCGAAACGGTAGACGACGCCGGCTTGGATTCGTGCGTTGTTTTGCTTGACGCCGGCGAAGTGGGTAAACAGGTAATCGGCCTGAATAAAGCGAATGGTGATATTCCGCGAGAACTTGTAGTCGGCGCCACCCCCGACTGCAAAGGCGAAGGAGTTCAGAGAAGCCGAGGCGCCGCCGCCACTGGCCGTGATACGCGCCCCGCCGACCAACGCCTCAGCAAAAGGCTCCAGGCCACCGTGAGTACGATAGGTCACTCTTGGCCCGAATAGATAAGTAAGTGCATGAGCGCTGCCACCTGACAGACCAGTCACTTTGCAGGCATCAAATTCGCCGGCAATACCGAAGTAATGATTCAAGTTCCAAGCGGCTGAACCGCCTCCACCGTGGCAGTTGCTTCCGCCTGGGTTGATGCGAATGTACGTGTAGTTGCCGCCTACTTCGCCCTTAGGATAGTCCTGGGCCATCGCTGAACCGGCGACAGCAAAAAGCAAAAACCCCACCATGAGTAAACTCCTCATACCCCCTCCTTGAGTTCTATAGGTACTGCTACTAAGTACCATCATCGGGGCCTATCTCCACGATTTCAAACGTATTTAGCTCTGTGTACCCTATCGAGTACTACAGGATTCGGGTCATAGGATTTCAATGGGTTGCAGGTGGGAGTTCGAGAAGGGAGGCCCTCTGAGTTAAAGGGCGCAAGCTCAAGGGAGTCGGACGGAAACGTCTGCGGCGGTACACGGGCAAGCCTTTGTTGGAGCTAGGCTTACCCAAGCGCCCTGTCCCCGGCTAGCGCTTCCGTCCAATGATAAGGGGATTTCAATAGCTAAATAATATATAGCCGCTGGCTACCGCCATAGCGTCAGGATCACACCCATCACGAGGTAGCAAACGAGTTGGTAGCCGGTGTTGATGGCGAAGAGCTTCATGCTTTGCTTCGCGAACAGCGCGCCTGTGAATTGCACGGTGGCCACGAATCCGAGCCATACGTGGAACCCAAGCATCACCCCGGTGTGGAGGTCTTCTGTCCGTAGTCCGTGGAGGATCAGGGCCAAGGTGAAGGCAGAAAGCAGGCTGGCAACGAAGGAGCCTCCGTAAGCCGGGCCAGCGCTTTTCTTCATTTCCTCCATGCGAGCCTTATCGTTCGGATCGTAGCCCATCTCGCGCATCCAGGATTTCGCGAAGAGCAGGGGCGAGTACCACAAGAAACCCACAACCATCGTGGATAGGCCAGCAACCAGGACCGCCAGCCAATTCGTGGTTTCGCCTTGCCTAAGTCCTCGCGTTCCCTAGTGGGTCCTGCGGAACTCCACGTAGTCGCGCCCGGCATACAGCCGGTAAGTTGCCGCGGTAGAGGAGGGAACCACTTGCAGCGGCACGGGGTGCTTCATTTCCGTGTCTTTCTGAGAAGAGGCTTGCAAAACGTCATTGGCGCCGAGGTCCATCACCACAAACTTTCCGCCGTTGATGAAACCGATGCCATAGGCGCCAGGCTTCAATGTTTGCCCGCCAATTTCAAGGGTAACTTCGTTGAGCACATAAGCCTGGTATTTCTCCTTGATGGCCGTGGAATAGCCGGAGCTGTCAACCATTCCCGCGAGAACGTAGAGATCGTCAGCAAAGTGCACCCCACCGCTGTTGCGGAACTGCACCGGAGCACTCTGTCCGCGGAAGAAAACACGTTCGGGGAAAATTCTTGGAGTGATGTCCGTTGCCTTGAGGACAACCTCCTTCCCTTCGGCGCGAGGACTGCCGGCCATCGCTGTTTGCAGATGCCGGACGGAGAACGTCAGAAGCAACACAGACAGGAGAACAAAGTATTTTCCGAAGCGCGCCATGGAGGCTCCTTTCAGGGTGCGTGCATCGTATAACACTTGGTTTCGTCCGGAAAAGAGAAACGAGAGCCATCCGCGCCGCCATGGCTCCTCGCCATTTTGGGAACGCGAAAAAGCCGCGACTGGGTATAAGGGGTGCTGTGATATCTTACGCGCGCGCCTGCGGGATTTGCCCCATCGGGAGGACAAAAATGCTGGATCGGCGAAATTTCATGAAGACCTGTTCGGGAATGGGCCTGGCCGGAACACTTTTTCCGGGAGCGTTATGGGCGCAAGCGCAGGCGCAGGCTGCGAAAAAGATCACCAAGGAAATGATTGAAAATGCCGCCGCCATCGCGGACGTTCCGATTTCGGAAGAATACAAGGAGATGATGCTTGAAAACCTGAACGACCATGCCAACGGCTACGAAGAGATCTACAAGTTGCACATTCCCAATTCTGTTGATCCGGCGCTGATTTTTGATCCCGTGCTTCCGGGGATCAAGTACGAGACCGAACGGAAGCCGATGAGGATTTCCGCCGTAAGTTCCGCCACCGCGGGTGCGCCGAAGAATCTTGATGATTTGGCATTCGCGGGCGCACGCGAATTAGGAGAGCTGATTCGGACGAAAAAAATCTCCTCTCTCGCGCTGACCGAGATGTATCTGGGACGGTTGAAAAAGTATGACCCCACTCTGAAGTTCGTCGTGACACTGACGGAAGAACGCGCGCTCGCGCAGGCCAAGAAGGCAGACGCGGAAATTGCTGCCGGAAAATACCGCGGGCCGCTGCACGGTTTGCCTTGGGGCGCCAAGGATTTACTGGCGGTGAAGGGCTATCGGACCACGTGGGGCGCCGGCGGATTCGAAGGCCAGATGATCGATGAAGACGCAACGGTCGTAAAACGTCTAGACGAAGCGGGTGCGGTACTCGTCGCAAAATTGACACTCGGAGCGCTGGCGCAGGGCGATGTATGGTTCGGCGGCGTGACGCGGAACCCCTGGAACACGAATCAGGGATCGAGTGGCTCTTCCGCGGGTCCCGCCTCGGCGACTGCGGCGGGATGCGTGGCGTTCAGCATCGGTTCAGAGACACTTGGCTCGATTTCTTCACCATCGACGCGTTGTGGATGCACGGGACTCCGGCCTTCATTCGGTCTCGTGCCAAGGACGGGAGCCATGGCGCTGTCCTGGAGCATGGACAAGCTTGGGCCTATCTGCCGGACCGTGGAAGACTGCGCGCTGGTTCTGGACACGATTTACGGGCCCGACGGCAAGGACCGGACGGTACAGCCCGCGGCATTCAATTGGGACGCGAATCTGGATTGGCGAAAGCTGCGCGTCGGTTATCTAAAAACGGCATTCGAACGCAAACCGGACGAGCAACAAGAAACGGCGAAGGAAGAGCCGCCCGCAACTCCCGAAGAACAGAAGAAGCGCGAAGAGCAGAAAAAGCGGCGAGAGGCGGCGCGCGTGCGGGCCGAATACGACAGAAAGTACAACGACGCAGCCCTGACGAAACTGCGAGAAATGGGCGTGAATCTTGTGCCTGCTGAGATGCCCAAATTACCCTACGATGCCATGAGGACGATGCTCACCGCGGAATCGGCGGCGGCTTTCGATGAACTAACGCGCACGGGGAAAGATAAATTACTGACGTCACAGAAAGACTATGACTGGCCCAATACGTTTCGAACAGCGCGCTTTATCCCTGCCGTGGAGTACATCCAGGCAGCGCGAGCGCGCAGGATGGCGATGGATGCCGTGGCAAAAGTGTTCGACGATTTCGATGTAATCGTGGCCCCGACAAGCGGCGAACAACTCGTGATTACAAATCTGACGGGGCATCCCGCCGTGATTTTGCCGAACGGGTTGCGCGATAGCGACGCCCCGAAGCCGCCAACCGACGATCCGAGCGATTTCCGGAACGCTGGCGGCCCCGGAACTCCCACGAGCTTGACGTTTCTCGGAAAACTTTATGGCGAAGCAGAGCTGCTTGCCTTTGCGCGCGCCTATCAAGAAGCAACTGGGTTCCATCAGCTGCATCCGAAGTTGGTGCCGGCGTCGTAGTTGTTTCAAATGGGACGCAGCGGCGCCGGCTACATGCCTTTCTGAATCGGATAGCCCTTGTCGACCCAATCCGTCGCGAAATTTGCGGGAAGAACCAGGACTCGCAATTTCTTAAATCCCATCTTGTCTAGGGCAGTGAAAGCCGGGCGAATGTTGGGACATTTTTCGAACGGACAGCAGCCGCAATAAATCACCAGGTTCGTCGTTCGCGGCAAAGCATCCGCCCACTTTCTTGAATCGGAAAGACCTTGCTCGGTGGAAGTGGAACCCTTGAACGTGGCGCCCGGAATGTGACCACCGGCGAAAAGCGTGCGGAAACCTACATAGATGATAGCCGGAGGCGTTCCGTTCTTATCCCCAAGTTCGCGAGCAAGCTCGGCAGGGTGGACGATTCGCTCGGCGGTCCATGGGTCGGATGAGCGATTTTCGTCTCCTCGGATTCCCGGAACGGAGATGAGGGTCGACAGAACCAGCAAAACGGTAAGAGCTAAAACCAAAGAAATAGTCTGGAAGCGGCTTGTAGCCGTTGCTAAAGACTTCCTCAGAGAGGCATCTCGATTGTTGAACAAGCGGATCTGTGAATCCATGGAAATTGCCGCCTATTTCTTGAGCTCGGCGCGCGTGCGCTGGAGCTTCATGGCTGTGGTGCGAAGAGTTTCGGGAACATTCTTGTTGGAAGTAAGGCGCTTCAGGTCAACGGCATTGAGCATGGGAAGCATGTGCAGGGTGACGTCCAGCGGCGTCTTGGGATTGTTGACGAGGTTGCGGACGACAGTATAGTTCTTACGGAAAGTGCGGTTGCCGGCGATGAGGCGAAGAATTTCATCTGTCAAGCTGGACATCGCAGCGAAGGCCTCGACTTCTTGATCGGTGAGGCGCGGGGATTGCAGCACGGCCCGCTGAACGACTTTGTTATTGTCGCGTATCAGCGTGCGGCGCGCTTCGGACCCGCCTTTCATGGCGAACTGCACGCGCTGCGCGACGGTCATTTTTGCCAGGCGCTGAATCAACGTCTGACGCCTGGCGGCATCGGATTCAACCGCAGCGGCGGCTTCCGCGAGTGCGGCTTCGTCGATGAGATTGTCAGGACCGTGTAGCTCATGAAGTTGATTTTTTTGATCGATGGTCAGCGAGGAAGAATGCTCAAGTGCGGCGGCCAGCGCAGGAGATTCGCTGATGCGATCGAGTTCTTCCATCAGCGCCTGGATGCCGAGCGCGGAGAGGTGGCGAACGAGGGGAACGAGATGTTCGGCAGAACAGTTCTTGTTTTGTACCATGGCGTCGCAGACGCCCGGCTTGTCGGCAAGATTCCTTGCCGCATAAGAGAAGAGCGCGGGGATAGCGTGCTCTCGTTTCAGGGCTTCGACGAAGGATTCGACGGGTTGCGAGAGAATCGCATCCTGCGCGCGTGTCGCGACCATTTCGTCGACGTCGCCGGCAAGAACCGCAAGAATCTCCGCGCGATCTGCCGGAGCAAGATGCGCGCCGCCCGTGCACACGGCCATCTTTCGCTCGCGAGTGGCCCGGCCGTGGCGCAGATCTTCGAGAACTTCAGGGCTTAGTGCTTCCACTGGATTACGGCCTCAAGTCCTTCTGGCTAAGCACCATTGTACCGGAGGCGCCGGGTGCGCCAAGGGGCGGCATGGCTTTGCCGTTCAATTCCAGCAACACCGTCGAGGAGTCCCCGGCGGTTACCTCGAATTGCTGATTCGCTGAAAAATGGCGGGTCTCGCCGGCAGGCAACTCCGTATCAAGAAGAAGGTTGTGGTCGGCGAGGATGCGGACGCGGGTAGCGGCGGAAGTGGAAACAGAGAGGTCAAGTGGCGCCATGGAGAGGGCCATAGAAGGAGATTGTTCCGCGGGGCCCGGCGAAGTGGAACCGGACTGCGGCTGCGGGGCCAAGGAAACAGCGGCAGATTTTTTTGCGGCCCGATGTGCGGCATAGAGATGCCAAACGTAACGGGCGGTGAAAAAAAGTCCGAGCACCAGAAGAAGCGCGACAAGAACGGCCGCGGCCGGAAGCCACTTTGGCGGCGAAGGAATGCGCTCCTCTGGTTTGGGAGGAGCCGCCGGCGAGTGCTCCGCGCGGGCCGAGTCATACTCGCCGAGGAGCGCTTCTTCATTGAGGCCCAGATAGCGTGCAATGGTGCGCACGAAGCCGTGGCCGAAGACGCCGCCGGGCAGCTTCGCCCAATCTTCATTTTCCAGAGCCTCGACAAAACGAGCACTGATGCGCGTGGCTTTGGTCAGTTCTTCCATGGAAACTTCGCGCAGTTCGCGCTCGCGCTTCAGGCGTTCACCAAAATTTCCCCTAGCCATGAGCCGGAACCTGTCCTTGATGATCCAAGCGCAACCGCAAAGGGTCGATTCATAGCGCGACCTCAAAGCGGTCGATTTCAAGCGCAACCGCAAGGCGGTTGACACGGCGGGCGCTCACGAAAAAAACAACGTGTGATCCCTGAACGGACTATAGGCGGAGGAATCCGGCGGTGTCAAACGGGGAGAAAACCGGAGCACTGAAAAAGATCGAAGAAAATCAAAACTCCAGACCCACGGATCGAGTGGCGACAAGTCAACGAGGGTTTTTGCACACCCGTCCACAGATTTGCACAAGAGTTCCGTGAGAATTCGATTGACGGCGCAAAAGGGAAATATTATTTTGCGTTTCAGATTGAACCGGGAAGCTTAAGAACTTTACGGATCAATTTAGAGGGCGCAGCAAGCCTAACAGCGGTTGCGCCGCGAGATTGAATCGCGAAGCTCGAAGCCTTTGCGGTTTCGTTTGGAGGGCGGGACTAGCCTAACGGCGGTCACGCCAGCTAGGCTGATTTGGGAAGGTTTGAAACTTCTCTTTTCTGTTTAGAGGGCGCAGCAAGCTTAACCGCTGCTGCGTTGCTAGATAGAAGGGGAAGCGTAGGGCCTTTGTGGATCGGTTTAAAGGGCGGGACTAGCCTACGGCGGTCACGCCGCCGGGTGAAATCGAAAAGGTTAGAAACTTTACGGCTCAGTTAGAGGGCGCAACAAGCTTAACAGCGGTTGCGCCCTCGATTTTTTGACCAGGCATTTCCGCGGCAAGCGGAGTCACTTGCAGCAAGAAACTGCCCGTTATTCCCTTCAGTGCCGAGTTTCCATCGCGTTATGTGGAAGTTGACGAACTGCTCCGTCGCTATGGCGTCATAAGCGTGCGTACGTGGAGGACTGCATGGGTATCGAGATTCGAGGGATGGCGCTGTTGCTGCAAGTGTTCGATATGCCCGCGTCCATTGCGTTTTACCGGGATGCGTTGGGGTTCGAAGTGGTGACCACGTCGAAACCCATGGGCGAGCACTTCGATTGGGCATTGCTCAGGCTGAATGACGTGGAGCTAATGCTAAACACGGCATACGAAGAAGACGCGAGGCCGCCAGCTCCGGATCCTGCTCGGATTGCTGCCCACGACGATACGTGTCTCTACTTCGGTTGCCCCGACGTGGATGTGGCGTACGCGTTCCTGCGTGCGCGCGGAGTTGCCGCGAAAGAGCCCAAGGTCGCGCCCTATGGTATGAAGCAGTTGTACATCAGCGATCCCGACGGGTATAGCTTGTGCTTCCAATGGAGGTCCTCGTAGCGACTTCCGGTTTCCCCCCAAGTGGCAAACCTGGAATTCGTTATGTCGGAACCCCTCCGAGGCAGTAAGACCGGCCAGGCGCGTGGATCGTTTCCATGCCGGCTACCAAGTCAGGTCAGGATGGCGAGATAGCCACGCCTGTACCACGAGCAGGTTGCATGGCTTTTTAGGAGGGGCCTATACTGGCTGAGATTCGCAGATGTTCGTGAAAATCGTGCGAATTCGTGTTTCTTGGCCATCGTATGATAGCCGGGAGCCGGCGTAAGCATTGCCAGGCTTTGAATTGACAACGGAGAGGAACGAGCGCGAGTGGAAGATGTGAACCAGTTTCCGGCCGTGGATCGACGCCGCAATCCCGCGGTGCCTTCCGAACAACGGGAAAAGGGAGAAGTCGCGGTCTTCCAGGAACTGGGAAAGGCGCTGACGTCTTCGCTGCAACTGGACCAAGTTCTCCGCACCATCATGGAGAAGATCGATGAATTCCTGCGGCCAGACAATTGGTCGCTGCTGCTGCTGGATGAAGCCAAGCAGGAACTGTACTTTGAGCTGGCGGTGGGGAAAGCTTCGCAAGCGCTGAAGGACGTGCGGATCAAGATGGGACAGGGAATCGCGGGCTGGGTCGCGCAGCACGGCGAGACCGTGGTGGTTCCGGACACGACCAAGGACACGCGCTTTTTTTCTAAGGTGGACGAGAAGACCAAGACCGAGACGCAGTCGATCGTCGCGGTACCGGTGAGATTCCGCGACACCTGCCTGGGCGTCATCGAACTGATCAATTGCATGGGGCCGGAGGGATTCGATCCCCGGGACCTGAAGCTGCTCGAAGCGCTTTCGGACTTCGCAGCGATTGCTCTGGAAAACGCACGGCACGTGAAGAAAATTCACGAGCTGACCATCACCGACGACTGCACTTCGCTTTATAACGCGCGGCACATGGGTTTCATTCTAGAGACAGAGATTTACCGCTCGCAACGCTACAACTATGAATTTTCAATTGTGTTCATCGACCTGGACCATTTCAAGCAGGTGAACGACACGCATGGGCACCTCGTGGGTTCGCGGCTGCTGGCGGAGATTGGAAACGCACTGAAGGAGCATTGCCGGCTGATTGATTTTGCATTCCGTTATGGAGGGGATGAGTTTGTGATTCTGCTGCCGCAGACTTCGAAGGAAAATGCGCTGAACGTGGCGCGGCGCTTGCACAAATTGGTGCGCGAACGCACCTGGTTGCAGCCGGAGGGATTGAACATTAAGCTCACCCCCAGCGTGGGCGTGGCGTCCTATCCTGTGGATTCGCGAACCAAGGAGGGTCTGCTGCACCTGGCCGACGAGGCTATGTACCTGGTGAAAAATACCAAGCGCGACAGCGTCGCGGCGGCGAATATCGGGATCCTGCCGAATGCGGCGACCGCTGAATCCGCGGGATAATTCCCGCCTTCTTCCGAAAGAACACCCATCTTCTATACACTCCTTCGAAATTTTGCTTAACTGAAGATATGAAAAGAAGCGAAGCGGCGAAATATGCGCGCTGGTCGGCGGCGGCGGCATTGCTGCTGGCGAGTCTGACGGTTGGCGTGTATCTCGAACGCAAATGGGTTGCTTATCGAGAGCAGCAAAAGGCGCCGCCCCCGGCTCCGAAGGATGTGACGCGGCTTTCCAGCGGGCTCACGTTTTCCAAGGGAGAAGGAACGCAAAAGATTTTCACGGTGGAGGCGTCGAAGGCCACAGATTTCAGGGATAAGGACGCCAGTTTGCTCCAAGATGTGAAAATCACCATCTTCGGAAACAAAGGAGAACGTCACGACACCATCCATACGCAAAGCTGCCAGTACGAAAAAGCGGGCGGAAACATGGCCTGCAGCGGCGAAGTGCAGATCGACCTGGAGAGCCGCGCGGACGCCGAGCGGGCGGCAAAAAGTCCGGGAATAAAACCAGAACAAAAGGTACACGTGGAGACCCGTGGCGTGGTCTTTAACCGCGCAACTGGGCTGGCACGGACGGATCAGCCGGTGAAGTTTGTCTTTCCGAATGGCACCGGAGAAGCAGTGGGAATCGAGTATCACTCCGAAGAAGGGACAGTGCGGCTGCTAAGAGATGTGCAGCTTTCTTTGAAACCTCCCGAAAATCACAGCGCTGGAAAAAAAACGGCGAATGTGAATACGAAAGAACCGATTCGCGTGACGGGAAAGAGCCTGGATTTTGGACGCGATTCGCGGACGATGCAGTTGGATGGCCCGGTGGAAGCGGAAACTCACGCGGCGCATTTGCGAGCGGGAAAACTGACACTGGTGCTGGACGCGGCGTTTCGCGCCGAGAAACTTGTGGCCGCGCCGGGACCGAATGGCAAAAACCCCCAACTGGAATCCCAGAACGCGGATGGCCCGACAAATCTGACTGCGGAAAATATCACGGCGCAATTTGCCAAAGAAGGGTGGCTGACAAGAATCGAAGGAGTGGGAGATGTGCACGGTTCGCGGCGTACCGGAAAAGAACAGGACGCCTTCCGTGCAGAGCACAGCGTGATGGAGTTGTGGCCTAAGGTCAATCAGCCAAGAGAATTGAACCTGAAAGACAACGTGCAACTGAAAACGCAAGGGGACACGTCCGGCGAAACGAGGATGCTGCAGACCGGCGAATTGCTCGTGGAATTTGCCGATGAGAAAAAGGGCGGGGGCAACAAGCTAAAACGGGCGGAGACCTTGGGCCCGGGGGGCATCGAATGGACGGACGCGGCGCCGCAAAGCGGGACCGCGGGAATTGGCACGAACAACGAGCCTGCGCGGACAAAACTGCAAGCCGATAAACTCGAAATGGAATTCGGCGAGGAAGGCAAGGCGAAACAGTTGGTTGCCACCGGCAACGTCTTAACGGAACGGACCATGAGCGGCAAGCCGACGCAGACGGCGACGGCGCAGAGCGGAACGGCGCAACTGATGGCGAGCGGCGGATGGTCGCAGATGGATCTGCAAGGAAATGTAAGATTGAGGGAAGCTGATAGAAGCGGGCAAGCCGACCACGTGACGTTTGTCCGGGCAACGCAGACGGCTCTGCTGACGGGAAAGGCGCTGGCGCGCGACGCAACCTCGGAGACGCAGGCGCCGCGAATCACTTTTGTGCAAACCAGCGGAGAGGTTCGCGCGGAGGGAGGTGTTCGATCGACGGATTTCTCGACCAAGGGGAGTGGACCGCAACTCGCGGCCGTACCGGCGAACATTTCCGCGGACACCATGCAGGGAAATTCGAAAGCGGGAAGAGCCCTGTACGCTGGACATGCTCGATTTTGGCAGGGCGACTCGGTAATGGAGGCGGATTCGATCGAGCTGCTGCGCGAGGTGCGGGTCATGAATGCCACGGGAAATGTCCGCGCCGTATTCCCGCAAGCCGCGGGGCCATCGTCAGCACAGATTGCGGCCGTACAGGCCGGGCCGAAGAAGGCGAGATTGTGGCATGTGACGGCGGGGACGCTGACGTATCGCGACGCAGATGGCCGCGCGCACCTGGAAAAAAATGTCGTGGCGCAATCGACGGAGCAAAAGATGCATGCCCCAGCAGTGGACTTATATTTTACGAGGGCCGAGAAGCCCAATTCGAACGCCGAGAATGTTCTCGCTTCCCCGAATCCAACGTCTGGAGCCCAGCAAATCAGCCGGGCGGTTGGCACGGGCGGGGTGATTGTGGAGCAGGGGTCGAGGAAAGCCACGGCGGAGCGGGGTGAGTACAACGCGCCGGACGGAAAATTCATAATGAGCGGCGGAAATCCCACCATTTTTGACGCTGCCGAAGGCACAACAACCGGTCATCAATTGACCTTCTTTTTAGCGAATGATACGATCATCGTCGACTCAGAAACTGGTTCGCGGACGTTGACGAAGCACCGAGTCGATAAATGACGCCACTGCTCCGCGGCCGCCCGTGAAGAGGTATGCTGAAGCTCCAGGCCGTCGATTTAAACAAGACGTATCGTGGTCGCAAGGTCGTCGACGACGTTGAACTGGAGATTGGACAGGGTGAAGTCGTCGGGCTGCTCGGCCCCAATGGCGCAGGCAAGACGACTACGTTTTATATCCTGGTAGGTCTCGCCCGGCCCGACTCCGGCCGCGTTCTCCTGAACGACAGCGAAATCACGGACCTCCCCATGTACCTCCGGGCCCGCAGCGGAATCAGTTACCTTCCTCAGGAACCCTCGGTTTTTCGCCAGTTGACCAGCGAAGAGAATCTGCTTGCGGTGCTGGAAACGCTTCCGTTGACGCCGGAACAGCAGCGCGACCGTTTGGAGGAGCTCCTGGTGCAAATGGGTTTGGAAACGGTAAGGACCAGCAAGGCGTACACCCTTTCCGGGGGAGAACGCCGCCGATTGGAGATTGCGCGCTCTCTTACTTTGCAACCTTCTTTTGTTCTTCTCGACGAACCTTTTTCGGGAATCGACCCTTTAACCGTCAAGGATCTCCAGGAAATTATCCGCGATCTTGCAAAATCAGGAATTGGCGTGCTGATTACGGATCATAACGTAAGGGAAACTCTCAGCGTTACGGATCGCGCGTACATCCTGAAAAGTGGCAAGATATTCCGGAAGGGGCGCCCGGACGAATTGAGCAGCGATCCCGAAGTCCGGCGCGTCTATTTGGGCGACCATTTCCGGTTGAACTAAGATAGGGAAGGAAACACGGGACCATCCATGGCCTGGCAGGGACTCAAACTCAACCTCCGCGTGTCGCAGAAGCAGATTCTGACGCCCGGCCTTGTGCAAATGGTGAGTGTCCTCGCGCTGAACCGCCTCGAGCTGCGCGAAATGATCAACCAGGAGATGATTGCCAATCCTGTCCTCGAAGAGCAGAGCGAAGAACCCACGCAAACGGACAACTATAGCGACGAGACTTTCCTGAAAGCGGAAACGGAGAAAGTTCCGGAGAAGCCCGAGGCCAATCCGTTCGACGAGTTTGACGTGGGCACCTTCTTCAACCAGTACTTGGATACCGGCGGGGACGGCGGGCAATCGCAGGAGCGCGAAGTCTCCGAGCGGCCCTCGTTCGAAAAGTTCCTCTCTTCGCCAAGCGGCTTGAGCGACCATCTCCAGTGGCAACTGAGCGTTACCATCTGTTCCGACGCGGTGAAAGAGATTGCGGACAGCATCATCGGCAATCTGGATGAGAATGGCTATCTGACGGCCTCCGCGGAAGAGCTCACGCAGAACGGAAAGTATTCGCAGGATGACCTGGAAGACGCGCTGGCCGTGGTGCAGGACTTCGACCCCATCGGAGTCGGCACGCGGGATTTGCGTGAATGCCTGCTGCGGCAATTGAAAGCGTTTGATCCGCAGAACACACTGGCGCAGCAAATCGTTTCCGAGCATCTCAAGCAAGTGCAATCCAATCAGCTTAAGGAGGTCGCACGGGCGCTGAACCGGCCTCTCGAGATCGTCAAGCACGCCCTGGAAGTGATCAAGAAACTCGATCCACGGCCCGGGTTGCGCTACAACAAGACGGAGCCGCGCCTCGTCGAGCCCGACGTCTACTTCCGCAAAGTGGATGATCAGTGGCAGGCCTTTCTGAATGAAGACGACATGCCGCAACTGCGGTTGAGCCCCACCTACCGCCGTCTGCTGGTCAAAGATGCCGCCGACCGCGACGTGCGCAATTACGTGAAAGAACGGTTTACGGCTGCTGTCCAGTTAATGAAGAACATCGAACAAAGAAAGCACACCATACTTCGCGTTTGCCAATCCATCATCGCGCGCCAGGGAGAATTCCTCGATCACGGCCAGGATGCGCTGAAGCCCATGATGATCAAGGAAGTGGCGGAAGAAGTCGGCGTCCATCCCTCGACGGTGAGCCGCGCTGTGGCCAGCAAATACGCGCACACGTCCCAGGGCGTGCTGGAGCTACGGTCGTTCTTCAGCGAGTCAGTGAATGGGCCGGAGGGTGGCGGGATGTCGCTGCTGACCCTCAAGCGGCTCGTCAAGAAAATGATTGAAGAGGAAGATTCTGCCAAGCCCCTGACCGACGAACAGATTGCGAAGAAATTGGATGACGCCGGCATTCACGTCACCCGGCGCACGGTCGCGAAGTACCGCGAAGATATGAGAATTCCCAGCACCCACCAACGCCGGGAAAAGAGCTGAGCGGCAGCGCCCGTGAAGCCGCCGACGCGAAACGATGCCAGGCAACTCGTCATCCTCACCGGACTTTCCGGCTCCGGCAAAAGCACCGTCCTGCACGCCTTCGAGGACATGGGCTTTTACTGCGTCGACAATCTTCCCATAGAGCTCATCCCCATTTTTGCGGAGCTACACGCGGCGGGCGAAGGCGACTTTGCGCGCGCGGCGCTGTTGGTGGACGCCCGAGAGGGCGCGCAACTGGAAAAATTGCCCCCGCTCTTGAAACACTTGAAAAAAGATCATCCCATTACGCTTGTCTTCATCGAAGCAAACGAGGATGCTCTTCTGCGGCGGTACAGCGAGACGCGGCGCCCACATCCCCTTGGAAAGAATTTCTCCGTCCGGGAAAGTTTGTTGCACGAACGCGCGCTGATGGAGCCGATCCGCAAGCTTGCGGACGTGGTCATTGAAACCACGCAATTCAACGTGCATGAATTGCGGCACTTCGTCACGGAACGGTTCAAGAATCAGGACAAACGTCCGATGCTGGTTTCGGTCGTGAGTTTCGGGTATCGCTATGGAGTGCCGTCGGATGCGGACTTGGTTCTCGACGTGCGATTTCTTCCCAACCCGCACTTCGTTCCGCGCTTGCGGCCCTTCACCGGTAAAGACCCGAAAGTTCGGAAATATATCCGGTCGTTTCCGCAGACCGGCGAATTCCTGCGCCGCATCGAAGGCCTGCTCACCTATTTGATTCCGCATTACATTCGTGAGGGGAAAAGTTATCTGACCATTGCATTCGGCTGCACCGGTGGGAGGCACCGCTCGGTCATGCTCGCGGAGTCGGTACAGAAGTCACTTGCAAAACGGGGATTCTCCGCCAAGGTCGTTCATCGCGATATTGAAAAGTAAGCGAACCGGAAAGGCTGTATCTGCCCGCTTTCATCGTGCCGCGGAAACTTGACACGCCGCGACGCGGCGAATAGCGTACCAAGTGGACAAGTCAGGGGAGCCTGCAGCGTGGCCTCGTTGTTATCACCACCATGGAAGCGATTGCTGAGTTACGTGCGGCCGTATTCCTTTCGTCTGGCAGTCGGCATCGTGTTGGTGGCGTTCACGGCGCTGGCGGACGGCATCGTGGCGTTGATGATCCGTCCGGGATTTGACTACGTCCTGAATCCTTCTGTTTCTGGTTCCACCCTGCCGCTGGTCACCTTCCCCAATGGTTATACGATTTACCTCAACCGATTTTTTCCGCCCAGTATCCACAACGTCTGGACTATTTTCGCCCTAACGGTGGTCTTTCTTTATGTGGCCAAAGGCGTCTCCGAGTATCTTGGCGTGACGCAGATCCAGTATGTTGGACAGGCTGCGGTGACCAGATTGCGGAACCAGGTGTACGCCAAGATCATTCGCCAGCCGATTGGCTTTTTTCAAACGAACCCGACGGGACGCTTGCTCTCGACCACGATCAACGACGTGGAGCGGACGCGCATCGCACTTTCGGAATATCTGGCCGACCTGTTCCAAAAAGGCTTCACGCTGATTGTGTTCTTAGTGGTTGTCGTTGTGCTCAACTGGAAGATGGCGTTGGGAACTGCCATTCTGCTGCCGCTCGTTGTCTTTCCTGTCGGAAAGCTGGGAAAAAAAATTCGTCGCTCTTCTGAAAACAGCCAAAGCAGGCTTGGGGATCTCAGCCAGATACTACAAGAGACCGTAAGCGGAAACCGCGTCGTGAAAGCTTTCGGGATGGAAGATTTTGAAATCGCCAAGTTCAAATTCACGGCGCAACGGCTGCTGCGCGAAAATATGCGTTGGGTTCGCGCAGCCGTGGCCACCGGGCCAATAATGGATTTACTCGGCGCATTGGTTATTCCACTGCTCATTTTGTACGCTCGCGATCAGATCAAGCACGGTCTGATGACGCCGGGGATTTTCATGGCCTTTCTTTTTGCCATGTTTAATGCCTACATGCCCCTGAAGCGCATCGGCCAGGTATATCAGCAATTTCAGCTCGCGCAGGGTGCAAGCACTCAAGTCTTTGCCTATCTCGACCGGCAGGAAGAGCAGAGCCAGCAGCCGGGCGCGAAACCGCTCGCACCGTTTACACGGGAAATCATTTTTGAAAACGTCGGCTTCTCCTATGACGACGATTCGAGCCGCGTGCTGGAGCAGGTTTATTTTCGCGCGTGCCGCGGTGAAGTGATTGCTCTCGTTGGCTCAAGCGGTGCGGGAAAAACCACGCTGGTGAATTTGCTGCCCCGGTTTTATGAGCCCACTTCCGGCGCCATTCGAATCGACGAACAGGACATCCGCCAAGTGACCATCAAATCGCTGCGCGAACAGATCGCCATGGTCGCCCAGGAGAACATCCTGTTTCACGACACGGTGTGGAACAACATTTCATACGGCTTGTCGAATATCCCCAAGGAAAAAGTCACCGCTGCCGCGCAAGCCGCCCTGGCTCACGATTTCATCATGGAGCTCCCTCTCGGGTACGACACCGTGATCGGCGAACGAGGCACGCGCTTGAGCGGCGGCCAGCGGCAACGCATCGCCATCGCGCGCGCGATCTTGAAAGATTCACCCATTCTTATTCTGGACGAAGCGACTTCGGAGCTGGACGCCGAGTCCGAAATGTACGTGCAAAAAGCGCTCGCCAACCTCATGGTGGGACGAACAACTTTCGTGATTGCCCATCGCCTCGCCACCATTCGCCGCGCGGACAAAATCCTCGTCCTGGAAGACGGCCAAATCCGCGAAAGCGGCACGCACACGGAACTGATAGCCCGCGGCGGAACGTATGCCCGGCTTCACGATCTGCAGTTTGCGGACGACGACATGCTGGCGCAGGCCGCACCGGCAAAGTTGAACGATGCATCGAATTCCATATGAGCCAAACAACTCCAGCACAAACGAAGAAAATCGAATGCTTCTCCATGACCGGCTACGCGCAAGCGCGAGCCGAACAGGACGGCTGGGCCGTGCGCGTCAGCGTGAAAAGTGTCAACCACCGGTTTCTGGACCTCAAGCTGCGCATGCCGGAGGGATTTGATCTATACGAGTTGCGGCTGCGGCAGATCGTGCGTGAAAGGATTCACCGCGGGCACGTGGAAGTGACCGTGGGAATGGAACCCGGTAAAGCGGCGCCGGTGCAGGTAAATAAGGAGTTGGTGCAATCGTATTTGAAAGCCGCCGAAGCGCTTAGGCAGGAGACCAGAGCGGCAACGGATATGGACGTCGTCGCGCTCCTGCGATTGCCTGGAGTGATTACCGGGATCACCACTTCCGTTCCGGAGACGGAGGAAGAACAGGAGCGGCTTGGAAAATTGCTGGACAGCGGCTTGCGCGATGCGCTGGCAAGACTGGACGATATGCGGCGGACGGAAGGCCGTCATCTGGTGGAAGAGTTGCGCGATCGCCTGGGGCGCATCGGCGGTCATGTCGAGCAAGTGCGCGGGCTTGCGGCAACGTTGCGCCCGGCTTTCGCGCGGCGCCTGGAAACTAGGTTGAAAGAACTTCTCGGCGGAATCGGCATCGAACCGGCGCGGCTGGCGCAGGAGGCGGCGCTACTTGCCGAACGCAGCGATATCAGTGAAGAATTGGATCGCTTGCGGAGTCATCTCCAGCAATTCACCAAGCTGCTGGATGGAGCGGGCGAGCTGGGCAAGAAACTGGATTTTCTACTGCAGGAGATGCATCGCGAGGCCAACACTATGCTTTCCAAGACGCCCGGCGTGGAAAGTGAAGCGCTGGCGATCACCGGAGTGGCGCTCGAAATCAAGTCGGAGATCGAAAAACTGCGGGAGCAGGTACAGAACATCGAATGAGCACGCAGACTGAGCTCGCGCCGCTGGTGGTGATCGTATCGGGGCCGTCGGGATCGGGAAAATCGACTTTGGTGCAGCGAATTCTGGAACTGCCGGGCACCATGCCTTCGATCTCATGTACTACACGGGCGCGCCGCGCGACCGAGGCCAGTGGGAAATGCTATGATTTCGTTACGGAAGCGGAATTCGACGCCATGGTCGCGCGCGGTGAATTTCTGGAGTATGCCCGGGTTTTCGGAAAACACTCTTACGGCACGCCACTGAAATGGCTGGAGGAATCGCGGAAAAAGGGCCTCGATCTGGTGTTGGAGATCGATGTGCAAGGCGCGGCCCAGGTGAAGGAAAAGCTTCCGGAGTCCGTCGCGATTTTTATTTTGCCGCCGTCGCCCGAGGAGCTCGAACGCAGGCTGCGCGCCCGCGGCCAGGATTCGGATGAGGAGATTGCGCGGCGGCTGGCCAAGGCGCGTGATGAAATCGCGCAGTTCGGGAAGTATTACGATTTTTGTGTCGTGAATGAGGATGTGGAACGCGCGGGCCCCGAAGCGCAGGCGATTGTGATTGCCCTGCGCTGCACGAGCGCGCGGCGGAGGGCGAGAGTGGAACAACTTCTGGCATCGTTTGGGAGGGAATGACTGAGATGACTGTGCAGACGAAAGCTCCGGAGAGCCAGTTTGCGTACGTGGTGCTGGCGGCCAGGCGCGCGCGGCAGATCATGGCAGGCGCGCCGCCGATGATCGAGAACCCCAGAACACAGAAGGCCACGCGCATCGCGTGCGAAGAACTGGAGCACAGCTTGATCGAATACGACTTCACCGAGCCGTCCTCGATCGACATGGATAAGGACGGAAATAAGCGGCGGAAGTAACGGGCCGCGAAAGGCAGCGATGCGAATCACGCTTGGTGTGACCGGCGGAGTGGCGGCTTACAAGGCCGCGGAGCTCGTGCGCCGCTTGCAGCAGGATGGGTTCAGCGTGCAGGTGGTGATGACCAGCGGCGCGCGGGAGTTCGTCACGCCTCTGACGTTTGCGTCGTTGAGCGGGCAGAAAGTCATCACCGACTTGTTTGGCGATTCGTCCGGCGGGGAAGCAAACTTCGAAAGCGCCATTGAACACATTGCGGTGGCGCAGCGTACAGACCTGCTGCTGGTCGCGCCGGCAACAGCGGACATCATCGCTAAATTTGCGCGCGGGATCGCGGACGATTTTCTGACGACTTTGTACCTGGCATCGACAGCGCCAGTGGTTGTAGCGCCGGCGATGAACGTGAACATGTGGAATCATGCGGCCACGCAGCAAAATGTCGAGACGTTGCGTGCGCGTGGCGTAAGAATTGTGGACCCCGCCGAAGGCTATCTCGCTTGCGGCATGGTTGGCGCAGGACGGCTGGCCGGGCAGGAGGCCATTGTCTCCGCCGTGCGTGAAGTGCTGAAAACGCAGCGGGACTTGGACGGCGAAACAGTCCTGATCACCGCGGGCCCGACTTGCGAAGACCTCGATCCGGTTCGCTACATCACCAACCGTTCGTCCGGAAAAATGGGTTACGCGGTCGCGGAAGCAGCCGCGCTGCGCGGCGCGAAGGTGATTCTCGTAAGCGGTCCGGTGAATTTGGATGTTCCCGCCGGCGTGGAGCGCGTTGATGTGCGCACGGCAAAAGAAATGCACTGCGCCGTCGTCGAACGGATGGCGGACAGTTCCATCGCGATTCTTGCGGCCGCCGTGGCGGATTACCGGCCGGTCGAGCAACGTACGGAAAAAATCAAGAAGGGCAACGTCCCGCTGACAATTTCTCTCGAGCCGACCACGGATATTCTCGCGGAAATAGCGAGAAACAAGGGCCAGAGAATCTTGGTGGGATTTGCGGCCGAGACAGACCACGTGGCTGAGAACGCGCGAAAAAAACTAGCCGCGAAAAACGCCGATCTGATCGTGGCTAACGACGTCGCCGCCGAAGGCGCAGGATTCGATCACGATACAAACATCGTCACGCTCTTCTCTCGCGATGGCCGCGACCTCGCTCTTCCGAAAATGAATAAAAGCGAAGTGGCGCAGCGGATTTTGGACGAAGTGGTGCGCCTGCGAAGTGTATTGCACGGAACGGTTGTATCAAAGCGCTCCGGCGCTTAATCCCGTCATGACCGAGCGCATTTCCGAAACTCTCCAGAAAAAACTATCCGACCGGCTTGGTTTCTACGACGACCTCGGAATCCAGTTGTTCTATCGCGACCGCAAAGCCGCTGCTGCGCCGGATAGCAAGCAGCCGTTGGAAACGCCCGCGACCGCCCGCTTCTCAACTCCAAACATCCAAAAGGAAGGGACCTTGCCCAAGCCCGCAGGAAAACCCGTGTTGCAAGTGAGCGCGCCCGTCACGACGCCCGTCAGTCCGAAGATCGCATCCCTGCCGGTCGCGGCAGGGCCATCGCTCTTCGAGGCCGTGGACAGAATTGTAGACGACTCGTTGCCTAAGGTCCGCGAGGACCTTGGCGAATGTACGCGCTGCAAGCTTCACAGCACGCGGCATAAAATTGTTTTCGGTGACGGAAGTCCCAAAGCCGAGCTAGTTTTCGTGGGCGAGGGCCCGGGCGCCGACGAAGACGCGCAAGGACTGCCTTTCGTCGGACGCGCAGGAAAATTGCTCACCCAGATGATCGAAGCCATGGGGCTACAGCGAAAAGACGTGTACATCTGCAACGTAGTGAAGTGCCGTCCACCCGAAAATCGTCAGCCGGAAGAAGACGAAGTCAGCACCTGCTCGCCGTTTCTTTTCCGGCAAATTGACGTCATCGCACCAAAAGTAATTGTCTGCCTCGGCGCCGTCGCTGCAAAAACATTGTTGCAGACCAATCGGGGAATTTCTCAGTTCCGCGGAGAATGGCTGGAATTTCGCGGAAGAAAATTGCTAGCTACGTATCACCCTGCCTATTTGCTGCGCAATCCGCCCGCAAAAAGCGAAGTCTGGAAAGACCTCCAAAAAGTCATGGCCGTCCTCGGCCTCGAAGTAAAGAAAGGTAAGCCCGCTTAATCCGCCATGGGAATTTTGCTGGGTTTGCTGACGGCGCTGACGTGGGGCGGCGCGGATTTCATTGCGCGTTTTGCCACGCATCGCATTGGCACACTCCGTTCCATGCTCTACATGCAATCGATCGGCTTCCTCCTGCTGACGATTTCTTTGCCGTTTCTCGGCGGGTGGGGGCATCTTGCGGACGGTTCCGGATGGCAACCCTGGGCTTGGGGTTTTCTCGCTGGATTTTTCAATGGCATGGCCGGGCTCGGGTTCTACCGCGCGTTTGAGATTGGAAAAATGGCGGTGGTGGCGCCGCTTTCGGCCAGCTATCCCGCTCTGACGCTGCTACTTTCCTGGATGGCCGGCGAACGAGTAAGCCCCGTCAGGATCGCTGGCATCATTTGCACTCTGGTGGGTGTCGTGATTGTTGCGGGCGGAGAAAAAACACCGGACGAAAACGACACCGAGGCTGTGCGCAGGAGCGGCCGCGGAATCGGCTGGGCCATTTTCGCGGCCGTTGGTTTTGCCGTGCTGTTTTGGCTGCTCGGAATTCGCGTCATCGCCCGAGTTGGCGCGGTGCAAACTGTGTGGATGATTCGCTTGACCAGCACGCTGCTTATTGCAGCCGTGATACTTGTTTCCAAGCAGCCCGTGCGTCTTCCGCGCGGCGGGGTGCGCTGGATGGTCCTCGGCATGGGCGTCTTTGACACCGGCGCGTTTGTCCTCAGCAATCTCGGAATGAAGATGGAGCAGGTTGCCGTGATTAGCGTTCTTGGTTCGCTCTACGGAGCGGTCACCGTCGGACTTGCGGCGATTTTTCTCAAGGAACACGTTTCGCGCTGGCAGTGGCTGGGAATCGTCACGATTTTCACTGGAATCTTTCTCATTAGCCGCTAAATTTCTTTCAATACTAGCTTTCATCTTTTGTCTCTGTTTTCTACTGTATTTCCTCGTGCTGATACACTACACGACGGGATGACTGCTCCATTTTGCAATGTCGCGTTGCCGGTGCCGCTGCGCACGACGTTTACGTATGCGGTGCCGGAATCGCTGCAAGGAACAGTGCAGCCGGGCAGCCGCGTTCTTGTACCGTTCCGGAAAAAGGCGCTGGTCGGCGTCGTTGTGGAATTAGTGGAGAGCGCGCCACAGGGAACGAAAATCCGCGAAATCACGCGCGTCTTGGATTTTGTTCCGGCGTTGACACCGAAATTGATCGAGCTGGCGCACTGGATCGCGGGGTATTACCTGGCGCCGATCGGCGAAGTGTTTCGCGCGATGCTGCCGCCCGTGACCGAAGTGAAATCGCAGCGCCAGATCATTTTGACGGAGGAAGGGCGCGAAGCGGCAGGGAGCTTGAGCGGCGGTGAATTGTCGCATGGGCTCACGCCGGGGGAGGCAGCATTTCTTGCGAAGTTGAAAGCGAAGAAAGGAACGACGCTGTTTGGTCCGGCGGCAAAACTGGGCATTGACACTTCCGCGTTGCTGAGGCTGCAGCGGCGCGGGCTCATTGAAATCCGGGAGACCGTGGAGGGAAGAAAACGAAGGACGCAGCGAGTGATCGCCTGGAAGGGCGGCGCAGCCGCAGCGATTGACGAATCGACGACGAAGAAAGAAGAAGAAAAAGATAACGCAGAGACGCAGGGAACGCAGAGCGATCGCAGAGAAGAAGGGGAAGAAAAAAACAACGCAGAGACGTCGCGACAGGGCCCCGATGAACGCCGTCCGCAGAGGAAGCGCGGAGAAGAGCGCGTTCACGAATTGTTGGAGGTGGAGCGCGGGCCGCTGCCTTTGCCGCAACTATTGAAGCTGGCTCAAGTCACGCGAACCTTCATTGAGCGGATGTTGCGTGACGGATTGTTGGAGAGTTGGGAGGAGCCGATCGATCCGGCAGAAGATCCGTTTGATGTCGGGTACTCGCCTCCGGCGCATGAATTGAATGCGGAGCAGGAAAGCGCGCTGAAAGCGATTCGCGCGCGGTTCGAGCTTGGCGAATTTGGCGTGCAGTTGCTCCATGGCGTGACCGGCAGCGGGAAAACAGAAGTTTACTTGCGCGCGGTGCAGGAAACGCTGGCGCGCGGGAAAACGGCACTGGTGCTGGTTCCGGAGATTGCGCTGACACTTTGGATCGGTCGGCAGTGCCGGTCGTGGTTTGGCGCACATTTTGAGGGCGTTGCCGTGCTGCATTCGGCGCTGGGCGACGTGGAGCGCGCACGCGAATGGTGGCGCGTGCGGAACGGCGAAGCGCGCGTTGTTGTCGGAACGCGGTCGGCAGTGTTTGCGCCGCTGGACAATGTCGGGCTCATCATTGTTGATGAAGAGCAGGAAAACAGTTTCAAGCAGGAAGAGACGCCGCGCTATCACGGGCGCGACGTCGCCATCGTCCGCGCGAAGATGGAAGGCGCGCAGGCCCTGCTGGGTTCGGCGACGCCTTCGATGGAAACGTATCACCACGCGCGGGAAGGAAAGTACGAATTGCTGACGCTGGCTTCTCGCGTGGCGGACCGTTCGCTTGCGAGCGTGGAGATTGTGGACCTGCGTGAAGATTTTCAACAGACGCACAAGACCAGCCCGATTTCCGCGGCGCTGCACGCGGGAATTCAAGAATGTCTGGCGAATGGGACGCAGGCCCTGGTGTTGATCAACCGGCGCGGGTATTCGTGGTCGGTGCTGTGCCGGAGCTGCGGCGCGTCCGTGCAGTGCGTGAATTGCAGCATTTCGATGACGCATCACAAGCAGCGCAACAGGCTGGAATGCCATTACTGCGGGTCGATCCAGCAAATTCCTAAGGTTTGTCCGAAGTGCCAGTCGAAGTACGTTTATTTTTTTGGAGAAGGCTCGGAGCACTTGGAAGAACGGTTGCGAAAAGAATTTCCCGGCGCGCGGATCGCGCGGCTGGACCGCGATACAGCGCGGACGAAGCGGCAGTATCAGGAGATGCTGGGCGCGTTCGCGGGCGGAGCCCTGGACGTTCTCGTTGGCACGCAAATGCTGGCGAAGGGACACGATTTTCAGCGCGTCACGCTGGTCGGCGTGGTCAGCGCGGATTCGTCGCTGAGCATGCCCGATTTTCGCGCGGCGGAGCGGACGTTTCAGTTGCTGACACAAGTCGCCGGGCGCGCAGGGCGCGGCGATTTGAAGGGGCGTGTGCTGATTCAGACATTTTATCCGGAGCACTATGCGATTCAGGACGCGGTGAAGCAGGATTACACCGCCTTTTTCGAGCGTGAATTGCATTTCCGCCGGATGATGGCGTATCCGCCGTTTACGGCGCTCGCGAACGTGATCGTGCGGGATACGAGTCTGGAGAAAGCCATACGGTGGTCGCGGCAGCTCTCGGAGTATTTTTCGCCGCATGACGATAAGGGCGTGCGCATCCTGGGGCCGGCGACGGCGCCGCTGGCGCGCCTGAAAAAAGAACACCGGTTCCAGTTCTTGCTGAAGTCGCCGAAACGCTCGGTGCTGACGAAGTTGCTCGGGGGCGCGATGGCGTATTGCGAGGCCAAGGAAATCCCCGAAACGGCGGTGCTGGTGGACGTGGATCCGCTGAACTTGTTGTAAACAAGAGCTTTCACGAGGAAACTCCAACTCGTGCCGAGAGTTTGGAGTGCAGGGGTACCCCCCACCCCCATGTTTTTGACAGAGAGTGCGGGAGTCTTTGAAAAGGGAAGAGTTAGCATTTCTGGATGTGCAAAAGAGTGCGCAAACGATTGATTCTAAAGGACCGAAAAATGCACAAGAACATGGGATAGCAGAAGTAGCGTGCAAATTCACCGAGCGAAAGGAGTTAACTCAAAAGTTGGAATTCAGGATTGGAAAAATGCTTTGGATTGCTCGGAAACTGGGAGCGGGACAGGTCTTAGCGCAACTACGGAACTTTGTAGCTTTCCCTGTTGTATTGGATTCGCTCTCACTTAATTGGGTTGTTCGATTTCTCAAGAGGCGACTAGAATCAGGCGAGATGTGGATGAGATGAAACGACAGTTTCCGGAGCGGATGGGCACCCTCTTGCTGGCCTTCTTCCTTTTAATTGCTGCGGGTACATGCGTTTACAGTCAGGGGCAAAAACTGGCTCCGGCAGGTTCAGCCTCGCAGGGAGATTCCCTAGGGCAGCTTGTCAGCCTGCTTCGAGAGAAGGCAAAGGCGCTTGAAGCAAGCACTGGGATGCGACTGGGATTCCAGTCATTCACATCCGCGCACAAGCTTGCGCCGGGAAGCATTCACTATTCCGACTATGTCATTGTGAGACTGTTGTTTGAGGCGACCAGGGACGCCGGCTTCTGGAATCTTCATTGGGCCATTACGGATCAGCCGCCGAACTCCGACAAGATTTGGCAACAATGGAAAAGCGTGAAGAGGGCATCTGCTTTGGAATCAACGGCTACGGCGGAGTGCGATGAACTTTCGGCGCTATACGCGTTCCTTGTTGAGCACGCTGGCGTCAAGAGTGTTGGGCTCTTTTGGCCAGCGCCGAATCATACGGTTGCGGTCTGGGTCGTACGCCCAACGGCTGGCCCGGTTGTGCGCGTAGTCGTGCCCACGTCCCAGATATTTCTCGAGGAAACCGACCGATTTGACACGAAGAAATTTGACCCATGGCGACAGAAAACGATCTACGAGTACACGCGGCGGGACGTCCCGGACTCTTATGAAATTCCCAAGCCCCTCTTCGATTTTTTCCTCCAGCAGGTGGACAAGTATGGGGGCGCTTCCGACTTGACGCTTCAACAATTGCGGTACCTGCGGGAAGGCGTCTTTTTGAGGAGTTGGACACCCGAGCAGGCGGCTCAGGAGGCGCTGAAAAAGCGCAATGCCTTGGCGTCCGGATCACCTGAGGATTTGGCGGCGCTACAGAATTTCGCACAGGACATGCGCGCCGGAGGCCACCAGTAGATGGAGAAGAAGCTTGAGATTCGCGGCGAAGGGGCAATCGAGAGTCTCAAAGTGAATCAGAATTGGACAGAGTGTCAACGTTTGAGACAGTTTCCGAAGCCGGAAAGTGGGAGTGCGAGCCGGCCCCTAGTACACAGATGGATACGAAACGAACGCGTTTGAGGAAAAGCTTGGAGAAGGATGTATTGAAACGAAAGAAGATGGCAGCGTCGCGAACGAGGGACGTAGAGTAGGCGCGACTAAAATGCGAAGAAGGATAGGGTAGCGAGCGTTTCGGCATGCGCGGTGCACATATCCGGGCATTGGTCCGCGCACGTGACGGTTGGTTTCTGGGAAATGGTGCAAGCGGCGCTGGCGAGACCACAACCGCAGCCCGAAGTTGACTGTTGGAAGTGGCTGTTCGCGGTCGTAGTAATAGATTCCCCCAACCGCCAAGTCTCCTGAGCGAATGACTCAAAAGTGCGCAGCAGGTCGAGATGCTGTGCAAACTACAGAACGTAAAGAAGTTGTGTCTAAGAATTGCATTCCTTTCCATCCTCGTCTTCAATGTGACTGCGATTGTGTGGGCGCCTCTGGCGCGGGCGCAAGCCTCCAGCTCTGAACACACGGACGGGATTATTTCCGGCACGGTCCTGCTGAAAGAGAGCCATCGGCCGGCGAGCCAGGTGGCCGTAAAACTAAAGTCGCACGCTGCAGGAATATTTCGCAGCGTCCTGACGGACTTGGAAGGCCACTTTGAGGTGCGAAGCCTCCCTCGAAGCACATACGAGATCGTCGTTGAGGAACCAGGCTACGAGCCCGCGGAAACGAGTGCGCAGCTCGATGGCTCTTCCTCGAAGCTCGTGCTTTACCTCAATTCGTCCAGCGCAGCGCAAAGCGGGCGGAACAAGTACACGGTATCGGCGCGGGAGCTAATGATTCCGGGGAAGGCGCGGGGTGAGTTTGAAAAGGGATTGGGGAGCGTAGCGAAGAAGGATTTTGCCGGGAGTCTGAGCCACTTTACAAAGGCTGCCCGGACATTCCCCGAATACTACGAGGCTTACTACCACGTTGGGGTGGTGCAGACGAACCTGGGCCGCTTCGCTGAAGCGACGGAAGCATTTCAAACCTCCATTGATCTAAGTGGTGGCAGGTACGCCCAGGCGGATTTTGGCCTCGCGTACCTTCTCTATCGGGAGGGAAGGCCGGAGGAAGCGGTGACGATGGTCCGGAGAGGGCTAGAAAAGGACGGGAGTTCACCCCAAGCGTACTTCATTCTGGGTGTGGCGCTGCTGCGGCTCAACCGCTTGGACGAGGCCGAAAGCAGTGCGCGCGAGGCACTTCTCCGCAATCCCAATTTCGCCGAAGGCTTTCTCCTGCTATCGGATGTCGCCGGGCGGAGACACGAATATCTCACGCAATTGCAGGGGCTGGATACCTATTTGAAACTGGAGCCAAACGGGACGGAGAGCGAGCGCGTCCGTCGAGCGCGGGAGTTGGTTTCGGGGCTGGCGGCCAGGACGCGGCCTGAAGAGTGAGTTTGCTGCTGAAAAAAAGATTCTACCTCCAGAGACGTGTCTTCTTCTCGACACAGGGCGCAGCCCGCCGCGGCGGGCGCCACTACAAAGAAAAGAAAATGATTCAAGAAGTGGCGCGCTTGCGCCAGAAGAAGTAGGCCGGGAGACCGATTAGAAAGAGCACGATGGCGGCGGCGAGATTCTTGAACTGAGAAGGGTCGCGGAAAGCGAGATAGACGGCGTTGCCGACAATGGCCGCGGCGGCCAGAACGAAGAGCATGGGCGTCCAGGGATAGCCGGGAACGCGATAGGGGATTGGCCGACCTGCCAAAGCGCGGCGAAATGGGAAAATGGCAGCGGCAGCGAGACCGTAGAAGATCCATCCGATAAAAATCACCCCGCCGATCAATGCGCTGAAACTTCCCAGCTCACCGGCGCACACCAAGACTGCAGACCACACACCCAGTCCGACGATGGCCGCTGCGGGTGTCTTAAACCGCGGGTGGACTTCGGCGAGTTTCCGGAAAAAGAGCCGGTCGTTGGCCATCGCGTAAAAGACACGAGGGGCGGTGAGTATCACGCTATTGGCGGCGCTGAAAGTCGAAATCAGAATGGTAAGGGCGACGATTTTGCCGGCCCATGGGCCGAGGACGGTGCGGACAGCGGTGGCGGCGATGGTGTCAGTCAGAGCCATATCATGGGGGCCGAGGGCGAAGAGGTAAGCGAAGACAGCGAGCAGATAGAGTGCGACAAGAATCAGAGAGCCCATTAGAAAAGCGCGCGGAAAGGCTTTTTGCGGATCGACGACTTCGCCGGCGCTGTAAGTGCCGAATTGCCAGCCTTCATAAGCCCAGAGAACGGTAATCATGGCGAGGCCAAAACTGGACCAAGCGCCGAGTCCGTGCAGCGCTATGCCGACGGCGTAGGGGATGTGGCCATAATTGTGGCCAAGGACCAATAGCAGGGCGCTGAGAATGATGATGACACCCATCTTGACGAGTGTGGTCCAGTTCTGGAGATCGGAGCTTTTTCGCGTGCCCCAGACGTTGACGGCAGTGACGATTCCGATCATGACAACAGCGGAGAAAGTCTGCCCGGCGGGAGAAATTGGAAGGACGCGCGCGAGGTATTCGCTGAAGGCACGCGCCAAGGCGGCGACGGAGCCGCTGGCAATCACGAGGAAGAGACACCAGCCATAAAGGAAAGCCGAGAGATGGCCGAAGCCGTCGCGAATATAGCAATACAACCCGCCGGCTTCGGGATTCGCAGCCGCAAGCTCCGCATAGGTGAGCGCTCCGAGCAATGAGAGGACTCCGCCGACCACCCAGACTAGGAGCGAAAGGCCGACGGAGCCGCCAACTTGGCGAAGAATGGGACCAGGCGTCCGAAAAATACCGGAGCCAATGACGGAGCCGATGAAGAGAAGGAGAAGATCGCGAAGGCGAAGTGTGCGAACGAGTTCAGGCATGGGGATGCTGGCGCGGCGTGCGCATTCAGACCGAAGGCATCATAACTGGAGATGGGGAGCGGTCAATGGGAAGTTGGAGAAATGTAGAGCGGCGCGGGCATGAAACAGAGGAGAAAAACGAGAAAAGCGAAGAGCGCTCCCCAGAAGCGAGGAGTGTCGAGCGGAGTAGGATCGTAAATGGGCGCGATGCGCAGGAAACGCATGCCGAAAAGGAGCGCTCCCCAGATATACCAGCCTTCCCAGAAACCAAATAGTCCGAGCGCAACGAGAACAAGAGGAAGAAGGATGGAAACGAAATAGTGAAGACGAGCGTTGAGCGAGCGCACAATGTGGCCGCCGTCAAGCTGGGCGGCGGGCAAGAGATTGAGCGAGGTGGCGAAGAGCCCCACCCAGGCGGCGCGGCCAACAGGGTGAAGCAGGAGCGAGCCGGGAGAAATGCCGGGATGCAACCAGCCAGCGAAGAGACGTAGGAGCAGCGGAGTGCCGAAAGCCAAGTCGACGTTGCGAGTATCGTCGAGGCCGGGAACAGACTTAGCGTGGAGAACTCCGTAGGCCAGTGCGGGCACCGCCAGAATAAAACCTACGAGAGGGCCGGACGCACCCACGTCAAAGAGCGCGCGGGCGGTGCGAATCGGGGAACGGATCAGGATGAAAGCGCCAAACGTTCCCATCAGCGACGGAAAGGGAATGAAGAAAGGATAGCTTGCTCGGATGTGATGATGACGGCAGGCAAAGAAATGGCCGAGCTCGTGGGCGAGCAGAATGGTGAGCAACGTGAGAGCGAAGGGCAAGCCTGCTGAGAGAGCGCTCGGATGTTTGTAAAGCAGGGTGAAGGCTTTGAAGAACTCGTCTAGCGAAACGGCCTGATTTTGCGCGTAAGCGAAGGCAAATTGAGTGCCGGCGACCAGACACGTGCAAAGCGTGAGAAAAAATAAGACGCCTGCGATGAAGAGCATCTTGAGCGAAGGACGTGGAGGGACCGTGGTATAGGGAGACGAGCCGTAGGGAATGGCGCGCCAACTCAAGTTGGCAGGAATGGATGGCGGAGGATTTTCTGGGAGTGGGGTGCTCACGAAGTGGCCGGCGTGATGAATGAGATGGACACGCACCAGTACAGCACAATTGAACGGGTTCGCGCCAGTTTCCAAGGGAGAAGAAGTTTGCTTGCCCGCCCGGACTGATTGATGCGCGGCTGAAGGGCGGCTATTCCTATTTCTTGTTTTCGTCGATGCCCTGAAGCTCTTTGCCGGGCTTGAAGCGGACAGCCTTACCAGGCGGAATGTTAACTTCTTCGCCGGTGCGGGGATTGCGGCCGATGCCGGTTTTGCGCGGCTTCACGCTGAAGACGCCGAAGCGGCGGAGTTCGATGCGCTGGCCATGGCCGAGAGCCTGCTTCAACGATTCGAAAACGGTTTCGACGGCCTGCTCGGCTTTGGTCCGGCTGATGTTCGTCGCGACGACGACGGCATTTACGATATCCAGCTTAATCACGCAATCCTCCAACGCTTCCGAGGCAGATGCTAGAGGGTGCGGCGCAGGTTGTCAAGACGTGGGGGGTAATCTACACTGAACATCTTTTGTCGCGCTCCATCGAAACAATTTGGTGAAGCAACAAATCGAAAGACAGATCGAAGTTGCATTTTTGGGAGGAATGGATGGCCGTCAAGCCAGACCGCTGGATCCGGCGCAAAGCGCTGGAGCAAAAGATGATCGAGCCGTTTACGGACCGGCAGGTGCGCGAGGGAGTGATCAGCTACGGAGTGTCGTCCTACGGGTACGATATCCGCGTGGCGGATGAGTTCCGGATTTTTACGAACGTGAATTCGACGATCGTGGATCCGAAGCATTTCGATCCGAAATCGTTCGTTGAGTTTAAGGGTGACGTATGCATCATCCCGCCAAATTCGTTTGCGCTGGCGCGGTCGGTGGAATATTTCCGGATTCCGCGAAATGTGCTGACGATTTGCCTGGGGAAGTCGACTTACGCGCGATGCGGGATTATCGTAAACGTGACGCCGTTCGAACCGGAGTGGGAAGGCTTTGTGACGCTGGAAATCAGCAACACCACGCCGCTGCCCGCGAAGATTTACGCGAACGAGGGACTGTGCCAGGTGATTTTCTTCGAGTCCGATGAAGACTGCGAAGTGAGTTATAAGGACAAGAAGGGAAAGTACCAGGCGCAGAGCGGGATTGTTTTGCCGCGGCTGTAGCGAATTCTCTTATCAAGAAAAACCGCCGGCAGCGATGTCGGCCCTATTAAAAGAGTTTCTATTTGGTGTCTACGGCGAGCGTGATGGTGTCGAGCGGGTAGCCGCGTTCGCGCCAGGCATCCAGGCCGCCTTGCAGCGGCCGAATCCGCGTGATGCCTTTCTTCCGGAGGAGCAGCGCCACACGGGCGCTGGTGGCTTCGTTTGGTCAAGTACAGTAGAGGATGATTTCGTGGTCGCGCGGCAAGCGGTCGTCCTTTTCCTCCAACTCCTTGGAATCAATGCGGAAAGCGCCGGGAATCGTTTCGGGATCGGCCTCGAAGTCCACCGAGTGGCGGAGATCAACGATGACGAGTTCTTCACCGGCGTCGAGTTTTTCTTTGAGTTCGTCGACGGTGATGCGCGAAATGCGCAGGTCGCGCAGGAAGCGCTGGCGGGCCACAAACTTATACGTGATATAGGACGCTAGGACGGCTACGAGAAGGACCAGGAGCCAGCCACCGAGAGCGGCGAGATGCTCCGCCACGCGCTCGATCTCTCCGCTGAATACATAGCCAAGGCCCAGGAAACTGGCGGCCCAGAGAAGGGACCCCGCCGCATCAAAGAGAAGGAAACGCCGGAGACGCATGTGAAAGATGCCGGCAAGGGGAGCCGCGACAGTGCCCAGGCCGGGGACGAACTTCGCCAGCAAAAGCGAGCGAGCGCCCTGCCTCGAGAAAATGCCTTCGGTGCGGCGAACGCAGGAATCCGGCTCAAGCGAAATCTTGCAGAGAAGCTGGAGAATCCTGATGCCCTTGCGGCGGCCGAGCTGATACCAGATGGAATCCGCCGCCAACGCGGCGAGCATGGCATAGAAGAGCGAGGTGAAAAAATTCAGGTGGCCGGTGCCCGCGAGCGCGCCTGCCGCCAGCAGCAGCGGCATCGAGGGAACCGGCAGGCCTATCTGCTCGGCGAAAACCCACCCGAGCAACAAAGCGTAACCGTGATGAAGCAGAAATTCGAGAGTGCGGTGCATGGCTGGGGCGGGTCAGAGATCTCCATTATTTCTTTACGAAAGGAGCAGTATGCCCCCATTGGCCCGCCATGACAAACTCGGCAATCGGTTTGCGTGTCCTGGGTGCTATCTCGCGATCCTTTAAAGTCGGAGGCAAAGAAGCCGGATCGCCTGGATACCCGATGGCGAGTGCGGCGATGGGCTCCCATCCCGGGGGGATTCCGAAGACCTGACGCGCTTTTTCCGGGTCAAATCCCGCCATCTGATGGACAGCCAACCCGTGTGCGGTCGCTTCCACAGAGAGCAGAGCCGACGCTGCGCCCGTGTCGTAATGAGAGTTGCGATTGGGAGTGTTGTTCTTCCCGAACGTCAGTTTCGAAACGGCGAGCGCCAGCACGGGAGCGCTCCTGGCCCACTGCGCATTGAATTCCACGAGGACGCTCAGCATTTTTTCAAAATTTTCCTTGTCGTCCTTCGTGGCCACGATATAAGCCCAAGGCTGTTCGTTATTGCTGGAAGGCGCCCAGCGGGCAGCTTCGAAAATGCTGCGCAAGACGTCTTGGGGAACGGGCTTGTCGGCGAAAGCTCGCGGGCTCCAACGCTCGCGAATCAACTCGTGGACAGGAAAATCGCTGGGAGCTGGTTTGTGCATGGGCTCAACCTTTCCGTCCGCAATCTGTTATTCGATGATTCAGGGAGAGCGGGCGATGCATTTCCACCACCCGCCACCTTCCCAAACTCTGCCGACACTTGATTGTCAGTTACCGGATTTCCCTGGCACTTGCTTGATCATTTCGGCATCGATGGTGACATTGACGTCGTCGCCGACCACCATGCCGCCGTTGTCCAAGCTGGCGTTCCATTTAACACCGAAGTCCTGGCGATTGATTTTTGACGTGGCGCTTACCGCGACCCTTTGATTGCCCCAGGGATCTTTCACTGGCGCTGTCGGCCCATCCACATCGAGCACGACTTCCTTGGTGGTGCCGCGAATGGTGAGATCGCCGGTAACTTTGAGCTTTCCGGGAGCGACCTGTTCGACTTTTTTGGATTTGAAAGTCATGGTCGGGAAGTGCGTGACATCAAAGAACTTGTCGCTGCGCAGGTCGTTGTCGCGGCCGGGCTCACGCGTGTCGACGGTCGAAACGTCAATGGTAACGTCGACGGTGGATTTGGAGAGGTCCTTGTCGTCCAGCACGAGTGTGCCATTGACCTTGCTGAAGGCTCCCCGCACGGTGGAAATGGCCATATGACGGACCGAAAACTGCGCGGACGAATGCTGCGGATCGATCTTCCACTCAGAAGTGGCTGCGCCGGCCGGTAGCGAAAGAACGGCTGCGAGTCCGGCGGTTACTGCGATTCGAGATAGATAGTGGCCCATTTTTTTCCTCTTCTTTCTTGATTGAATATTCGAAACTCGTTCCAGAGTGTTGCTAAGCAGGCTTACGGGCGCGGACTTCTTCCAGCAGATCAGAGAGGGACTTCAAGCGCGCGGCAGACATATGCCGGAACTGGCGCTTGTGAATTTCGTGAATCGGCTGGTCCAGGGTTTTTAGAAGGCTGAGGGCTTGCGGCGTGATGCGCGTCTTCACGACGCGGCGGTCGTCGGTCTGGCGTTCCCGTGTAATCAGGCCGCGCTTTTCCATGCGGTCGAGGAGACGCGTCATGTCCGGATCGTGGGAGATCATGCGGTCCCCGATGCCCCGGCAAGGCAAACCTTCAGGCTCGGCACCGCGAAGAATGCGAAGGACGTTGTATTGCGCGCCGGTCAGCCCTGCCGACTTCAAGAACTGTTCCGCTTCCTGGCCGAGGGTATCGGCGGTTTGCAAGAGTGCCACAAAAATGCGGGCCTCCAGGGAAGCGGAGGGACGAGCGGCTTTGGAGCGAGAACCCATGCTCCGAATATAGTCGTTATAACGACTATTGTCAAGAGGGAAAGTCTGCGCCCGGCCGGCTGGCCGCTTCATGATTTTCGGAGCGGCCGAAGGTCAATCTGGCTCAGGAAGCTTCGCGGGCCTTGCGTGACGATGGCTTCCACGGCGTGGGCGACGTCCTCTGGGCTTAACGCTCTCGAAGCGTCCTTTGCGCCGCGCCCGGAGAATTCCGTGGCTACGCTTCCCGGACAAATCACACTGACGCGGATGCCATGTTCCCGGAGATCTTCCGCCATGCAGCCGGAAAGTCCGAGCACACCCCATTTGGACGCGCAGTAGATCCCGCCGGCGGCGAAAGTGTTTTTTCCGGCGAGGGAACTGATGTTGATGATGTCGCCCGCGCCGCGCCGGATCATGGAAGGCGTCACAGCGCGGGAAACGAGGAAGACACTCTTGAGATTGGTGTCCAGCACGCGATCCCAATCGGCCTCGGTTTTTTCGTGTGCCGGGCCGAAGAGACCAATGCCTGCGTTATTGACGAGGATAGTGATAGGGCCCAGCTTTGCTTCTGTTTTGGCAACTAGATCGGCAATGTCTGCTGACTTGCTGACGTCGGCAATCTGGAAGCGCACACCTACACCGGTTTTTGCCACTTCTTGCGCGGCATCCTCGAGTGCGGCGCGATCGCGCCCACAAATCGAGACGGAAGCTCCCAGCAAGGCTAACTGATTCGCAATCGCGCGGCCAATACCGCGGCTCGCGCCCGTGACCAGCGCCACGCCGCCCGCCAGCGGTTTCTTTGTCACCGGGTCTCCATTTGGATTGCTGATTCGCGCCATGAGAATTCTTCCTCGTACGGGCCACTCTTTTTGTGCGACACTCATCCTATCATTAGAGTTTTCCGCGGTACTTGGGATCCCCGGTGGCTGTGAGGGAAACAAGAGGCACGCTGCCTTCTTCATGAAGAACTTTCCTCAGGTCATCAAGTCAACGAAAGGGAACGTCTTGCAGATAGGGCGCGGGTTTCCCTATAATCCCAAGGTTTTCCGAAACAATGCGATTCCCGGCAGAAGATTCCCGGGTGCACCGGAAGCAGAAAACTCAGGCTCGGAGTTTGAGCGAGGAGAAATCGGAATGAACGCAACACAGAGATTGACGGGACTCGCGATACTGGGTGCGCTTTGCCTGATTCTTGGGAACGAGCCGAGCGCCATCGCGCAAGCGCCCGCGGCGGGCCAGGATACGGGGGCGGCCAAATACACGATGGCCGAGTTCAACGCCTACCAGGCGTGTGCCGGAGAGAAAGTTCCCGCCACGCTAATCAAGTGTCTGGATGATTTCGTATCGAAGTATCCGAATACCACGCTCCTCAATTACGTCTATCCGCTGTACTACCAGGCCTACAGCGCGCAGAAGAACTACCTGAAAATGATCGAGAGCGCCGACAAGCTGGCGGCGCTCGGCGCGATAGACGCGCTCACTCGCTTTAATGCCTATTACACGCATGCCACGGCGTACTATGCGATGGTTTCCGACGCGAAGGAAGGCCCTAACGCTTCCAAAGATGCCGCGCTCGCGAAAGCGGCCCAGGCAGCGGCCGCTTCCGCATTGAAGACCTTAGAGGAAGTAAAAAAACCCGATGGTGTGACCGACGAGGCATGGGCCAAGCAAAAGACGGTGTCGCAGCTGACCCTGAATGGCATCGCGGCTCAAGCGGCAATGAATGCGAAGGATTGTTCCGGCGCAGTGGGATACTACAAGGCGGCTTTGGCGCTGAATCCGGACGATCTCACTTTCAACTACCGACTAGGTCAAGCTTACCTGTGCATGAATCCCCCGCAGCAGATGGACGCCTTCTGGTCCATCGCCCGAGCTGTAACAGCTAAGGGCGCGACCCAGGCACAATCGGCAAAAGTGAAGGACTACCTACGGAAGCTGATTGTGAACTATCAGGGCGGAACGGTCTGCGACAGCCTGACGGATGCGGAGCTGAATGAACTTCTGCAACTTGCCGGCAGTTCGGCCGAACGCCCGGCCAGCTACTCCATCGCCAGCGCGGCAGACCTTTCGGCCGCCCAGAAAGATATGACTATTTTGACGGTCATCACTGACCTTAAGGCGGGCGGCGATAAGGCTAAACTGACCTGGTTGGCCGCTTGCGGCTTGGAGTTCCCCGAGGTGCTTGCGAAAGTCATTGAAGTAGCGCCGGGTACGGATGCCGTCGTGCTGAAAATGGCGTTTGTTACGAGCGACGCGGAATTCGAGGCTGCCACGACGCCCAACATGGAAGTTAGGGTGGTGGGGCAGCCCGAGGCGGCGCGCGTCGAAAAGGATACGGCGATCCACTTCACGGGAACACTGACCGCGTACGATCCCGAGCCGGCCTTCTTCCTTCATTGGGACAAGGCCAAGGTGAAGGAAGAGGACATTCCCAAGGAGAAGGGAACCCCGAAGAAGCCGCCGGTGCGGAAGCCCACACCGAGAAAGCCGGCCGCAAAGCCGAGTTAGACCTCTCCAGCAACGGCTTAATTAGAAAAAGCGGCTCCCCTCTCCTACTGGGGGAGCCGCTTTTGTTTCCGCAAACGAACAGGAGCTTGATTAGTGCGAATGGCGGCGGTGGCCGTTGGATTCCAGCTTGTACTCATCGATCTTGCGGCTCAATGTATTGCGGTGAATGCCAAGAATTTCAGCCGCGCGGGACTGGTTGCCGTTGGCGCGGTCCAGGACGCGCTTGATGAAACGCTTCTCGAATTCGCCGACCGCTTCGTCAAACAAAATTCCTCGCTCCACCATCTGATTGACGAGCCCTTCCAATTGATCTTTCACAGTGGCACGCTCCGCTCAAGAACTTAGGGTGTGGGGGCCTGGCTTGCTAATCCAGTTCACGCCCGGCCAGGATGCGAAAGGCCTCCCGGTACTTGGCGCGAGTGGCTTCGACAACCTCGGGAGGCAGTTCCGGGCCGGGCGGGGCTTTCGGCCACTGCATTCTCTCGAGGTAGTCGCGAACAAACTGTTTGTCGAAAGAGGCCTGGGGGCCGCCGGGGCTGTAATGCGCGGCGGGCCAGAAGCGGGATGAATCAGGCGTGAGGGCTTCGTCGATCCAGATCAACTCATTGTTCAGCAGGCCAAATTCGAATTTTGTATCGGCAAGGATGATACCGCGCGGTTCAGCGTAAGCGGCGGCGCGGTCATAGAGTTTCAGGCTGACGGCTCGGACTTTTTCGGCAAGCGCATTGCCGATGAGCGTAGCCGCGCGGTCGAAAGAGATGTTCTCGTCGTGGCCGGAGATTGCTTTCGTCGCGGGCGTAAAGATGGGTTCAGGCAAGCGGTCGGATTCGCGCAGACCCACAGGCAGCGGAATGCCGCAGATTTTTCCCGTGGTGCGGTAGTCCTTCCAACCTGAGCCAGACACATAACCGCGTACTACGCATTCGATTGGCAACGGCTGCGTTTTTCGCACCACCATGGAGCGGCCCGCGAGTTCGTCTTTGAATTTGTCGAAGGGCGGGGGAAAATCCGTGGCGCTAAGTACGTGGTTGCAAATCGCATCTTCCAGCAGACGGAACCAGAAAAGCGAAAGCTGCGTCAGGACGCGGCCCTTGTCGGGAATCGGCGTGGGAAGGATGACGTCGAAAGCCGAGAGCCGGTCCGTGGCCACGATCAGCAGCTTGTCGCCGAGATCGTAGATGTCACGGACCTTGCCTCGCGCGGCGGGCGTCAAGCCGGTGAATTGCGTTTCCCTCAAAGCTTTCATGGCAGGAGCAGGTGGCACGGAGAAAGTTCCCCCGACAAAGTGAGAAGCATTCTAGCGCAGCGCAACGGGAAGTCAAAGGCGCGGGCGGTGGAAATTTTTGCGGAGCGACATAAGAAAAAATTATGCGGCCGAAAGAAAAAGCAACACAGTTCGTTGTAAGGTGTCAGGAGGACAGCCCGCCGCGGTGGCCTTCCCTACAAGGGATGTGCGCGAGATTTTACGCAGCGGAGGCGGCAGCCGCTCGCTGCTTAGGGTCGGACACTTCCGAATCTTCCCAGCGCACGCTGACAAGTTTGGACACACCTGGCTCCTGCATGGTCACTCCGTAGAGCACGCTGCCCATTTCCATGGTCTTGCGGTTGTGAGTGACGATGATGAACTGCGTCTGCCCGCTCATCTCGCCGATCAGGCGCGTGAAGCGCCCAACGTTGGCCTCATCGAGCGGCGCGTCGACTTCATCCAGGATGCAGAACGGGCTTGGCTGGTAGCGGAAGATGGCGATAAGCAGCGCCAGAGCGGTCATGGCCTTTTCGCCGCCGGAGAGCAGCAGCACGTTTTGCAAGCGCTTGCCTGGAGGCGAAGCGACGATGTCGATACCGGCGTCGCCGGAGCTGTCCGGCTCGGTCAAACGCATTTCCGCCATGCCGCCGCCGAAAATAGTGTGGAAGGCGTCGGAGAAGCTCTTGTTGATGGCGTGAAAAGCGTGCTCGAACTTTTCCTTGGTGGCGAGGTCGAGCTCGGCGATGGCTTGCTGGGTGTCCGCAATGGACTGCAATAGATCATCGCGCTCGCGCGTCAGGAACGTGAAGCGCTGCTCGCACTCGTTGAACTCTTCGAGCGCCATCATGTTGACGGGGCCCATGGATTCGATGCGCTGCTTCATTTCGCGATAGTTCGTTTCGGCGACGGCCAGCTCTTCGCCGGACATGAAAGCCGCTTCCGTGGCGATGAGATCCTCGGGCTGCGCGTTCACTTCGCTCATGCATGTTTCGCGCAAGTGCTGACGGTCGGAATCATTTTTGGCGCGATCGACTTCCGTGTGGCTGCGCTGCTCGCGAAGTTCCTGTAGCGATTGGCGGCCCATGCGCAGATGATCTTCCATCTGCGTGACGCGAGTGCGGGCGGTGTCCCATTCCTGTTCGAGTTCCCGCTGGCGGATTTCCAGCCGCAACTTTTCGCCGCGCAGACCTTCCAGTTGGAGAGCGAGATCCTCGCTTTGCTTGGTGAGGGCACTAGTCTCGTCGAGAATAGATGTTACTTGCTGCTGAAGAGCGGCTTCGCGGCGTCCTAGTTCGGCGCGCTCTTCGTTCAACCGGGTGGAGAGCGCTTCGGCGGCCGTCAGCCGTTCGTTCATCGCGGCAAATTTGGCGCGGCCGGCGGCGAGCTCATTCTGTTCCGATTGGATGGACTCGCGAAGCTGGACGAGTGTTTCTGCAAGCCGGATGCTTTCGGCATCGGCTTCGGCGCGGCTCAGCGCGGCGGCGGCATGCTGGTTCTTCGCGCGCTCGGCACGCTGCCGCGCGTTTTCCACTTCCTTGCGGACACGCGCGAGTTCGTTCTGGCAGACGGTGAGTTCCAGCCCGAGGCGGGCGAGTTCGCTTTGCATCTGCCCATGGCGATGCATGGCGGAGATCGCTTCGCGTTCCGCTTCACGCTGCTTCTCATCGATTTCGGTCAGCGCCTGTTCCGTCGAAAACAACTCATCAGCGACGCTTTTGAGCGCGGCTTGCTTTTGACTCATTTCATGTTCGAGCTGCATCACTTCGGCGTCCAGCGCCCGCAATTCGCGCTTCATGCCCAGCGGACCAACTTCATCCGGGCGGCCCCCGGTGACCATGCGTCCCTGGTAACAGGTGCCATCGGGCGTAACGAAGGCGTATTGTGAATTTTCTCGCGCCAATTTTTCCGCTGCCGCCGTGCTCTCCGTCAAATACGCGGAGCGCAGCCGGGGCAGGAATTGTTTTGCTGCGGCACCGAGCGGATCGCGGAACTCCACTAATTTGTCCAGCCGCGAGATAACGCCGTCTTCCGCGCGGAAATTGACGATTGGCTCGTATTCGGAGGAAAGACGCAGGTTTCGGAGCGAGTCCACAAAGAAGGTGGCCCGGCCGCCCACTTCGTCGCGCAGCATGGAAACGCCGGCGCGGGCGTGGTCGTAGGTTTCGACGACCACGTATTCCAATTCGTCGCGCAGGTATTGCTCGACGGCGGCTTCGTGCCGCTCTTCGACCTCCGCGTAATCTGCCAGCACGCCGACGGCGCGAAAATCCTTTCCGCCGCCGCGTTCGTTGGCGGCAAAAAGCTTCTGGACCGCGTCCGCCGTATACGAGCGGTCGTTCAGGATTTGCGTTAGCGTCGTATGCCGCGCGCGAACTCCCGCCAACGAATCACGGAGTGCCCCGGCTTCTTTCGACAGGGCGTCGCGCTGTTCGCGGAATCCAGCGATCTTGGCCTGAAGCTCCGCGGCGCTCCGCTTCAGGCCATTGAGTTGGCCCGTAGCGGATTCATGATCGAAAGCGGCGCGCTCGGCGTCATCGCGCGCGCGCATCGAAGTCTCCAGCAAGTCGTGCTCGTTTGTCTCGAGCCTTCGCAGCGCTTCCGTCTGGTGGACGAGCGCCTCTTCAGCTTGCTTCTGCTCGCCATGCAGGCGCAGCAGGCTCTCACCGGCTTCCGAGGAAGAACGTCGCAACGCCTCGATCCGCGCTTCAGATTCGACAATTTGGACGGCGCGCGACTCGGCTCGTTTCGCGAGCTCCTCCACGTGCGCGGTCAAAACGCCGGATTCTTCGCGCAGCAGCGTGACCGCCTGAATCTGCAAGGCGCTCCGCGATTCCCATTCCACGGCCTGCGCCGTGGCTTGCGTCAGTTCGGTATTGACTTGCGCATGACGCCCGGCGAGCTCGTCGCCGCGCTGCCGGTTGAAGGCAATGCGATTTTCGCTGCGGTCCACTTCGAGCGCCGTAAGATTCAAAACATTTTGGTTTTGCCGGATTTCGGCGTCCAATTCGTAAATTCGCTGGTTCAGCCGGTCCTGTTCGCCTTCCTGCTGTTGGATGGCGGTCGCGCGCTGCAACTCGGCGGCATTCAGTTCTTCGAGCCGCTTGGCGGTGCGCTCGGCTTCGGCATCCAGTTCGCGCGCCTTGCCCGCCAGCATCTGGCGCACGATGCCGCGCATCTGGTCGCGGATTTCGGAATAGCGGCGCGCCTTGGCGGCCTGGCGCTTCAGCGAGCCGAGCTGCTTCTCGACCTCCACGACGATGTCGTTGACCCGAGAGAGATTGACCTTTGAGGATTCCAGCTTGGCTTCCGTGAGGCGCTTCTTGGTCTTGAATTTCGTAACGCCGGCAGCCTCTTCGATGATGGCGCGGCGCTCCATGGGCTTAGTAGAAAGGATTAGTCCGATGCGGCCCTGCTCGATGATGGCATACGAGTCCGGGCCGAGGCCGACGCCCATGAACATTTCCTGGATGTCACGGAGCCTTCCGACGCGGCCATTGATCAGGTACTCGCTTTGGCCGGAGCGATACAAGCGGCGGCTGACAACAACTTCGCCCGGCTTCGTGGCCAGAACCGGCTTGTCCGGTTGCTTTTTCTTCCGTTTGAACCTGCCACCGGGCTCAGCCGTTGATGGAGCCGAACCATCAGCGACCACTTGTTGCATTTCAGAAGGCTGCGCGGAGTCAAGCGAGAGAGTTTCGGTCGCGGTATCGGTCGAGCTGGACGTCTCGTTGTTTTCGGTCGCAAGGGACGCGGAATCCGTCGCGGAGTCTGACGCTGCGCTCTCCATCACGAAGCGTGCAGCTTCAGCCAGCTCGGGGTCTTCCATAGTGATGGTGACTTCGGCGAGTCCCAGCGGCGGGCGCTTGGTGGTGCCATTAAAAATGCAATCGGCCATGCGCTCGGCGCGGAGCGATTTGTGGCTCTGCTCGCCAAGAACCCAGGAAATGGCGTCAACGACGTTGGATTTGCCGCAACCGTTCGGCCCGACGATACACGTCGTGCCCGACCCGCTGAACGTGACCACGGTCCGCTCGCAGAACGACTTAAAGCCAACGATTTCGACTTTTCGCAGCTTCAGCAAGATGTCCCCTTTGTCCCTCAAATCGCGCCAAAACACGTTTGATGCCAACAACAATCGCTCTGTTTACCCAGGGCCCGTGGCAATCGAGCGCGAGGAGAGACGGCGTTATATTCCTCGAGGGGAGGGGCTTTCGAGCGTCGAGCGAATCCCGCGTAAACAGAAATCGCCCGAAAACGTTTGGCAGGTTCTCAGTCAGAGGCCCAGCCGCCTGGCGCAAGGATGGCGGTACGGAAAAAAACAGTAACACGATGTACGGTGCCTGTAAAGCCTTACCCCACGACTTGTGGCGACATTGCTAGCGACACAAGCCGGATTCTTTAATGCGTTTACTTGGTAGTTGGCGAACCTTCCTTCAAGTGCTTGTCATACCAGGCGAGGATACGGTTCAGGCGATCCAGAAGGTGTTTTTCTTCGTGGAAGCCGTGGGGCTCGCGCGGGTACATAACGAGTTCAGTTTCGACACCGTAGCGTTTGAGGCCGCGATAGAGTTCGTGACTCTGGCCGGGGGGATCGACAGCGTCCGCGTCACCTTGAAGAATCAAAGTCGGCGTTTTCACATTCTTCAGATGGACGAAGGGCGAACTGTTCAGGAATCCGGCGATCTTTTCCGGCTCGTACGGCAGGCCGTAGAACCACTCGTCGTAGGAAGGGCCCTGCTCGGTGCCGTACTCGGATATAAGATTAGACAGTCCCGCACCGGAGACAGCCGCCTTGAACATATCGGTCTGCGTGATCGCCCACTC
>WNFT01000865.1_pt1 | contig 43086 bp, 31 predicted proteins | sample 5400191 | NCBI WGS metagenome assembly WNFT01 (sample SAMN13153359, study PRJNA577476) | soil metagenome | isolation source: 80 cm saprolite under Madrone tree | place: USA:California | collected 2016-06-14 | reverse complement strand
AGGGGATCGGCCTCAACCGCCGGCAGATCGAGCTCCTCGCCCTGGCGATTCCCAAGCGCCAGTACTACTACGCCTCGCCGCTCGGCCGGCGGCTCCTGAGCCTGGGCCTCGGCCCGGTGGCGCTCTCCTTCGCGGGAATGGCGGGTCGCGAGGCGATCGTCCGGATCACCGAGCTCATGGCCGCCCACAGGGCGGCCTGGCCCGCCGAGTGGCTCCGCGCGCGCGGTCTGGCCGGGGCGGGCGAGGCCTGGCGGCGGCTCAGCCCGAAGGAGGAGGCCCGATGAGAGAACTTATGATCCCGGGTGGCGGTCGAGCTCGCGACGGCGGGAACCGGGCGCCCGGACGGATACCTCGCCCGGCGGTCGCGGCGCGGACCAGGCTCCGACCGCACGTCGTGCCCGTCGCGCTCCTTACGGCGCTCGCATTCGTCGCCACGCCCGTCGACACGGGCGGCCAGCTGCCGGTGATCGACGCGGCGAATCTCGTCCAGAACACCTTGACGGCCTTGAAGACGATCGAGTCCGTCATCAACGAAGTCCAGATGATCGCGAACCAGGTGCGACAGCTCGAGACCATGGTCCAGAACACGAAGGGCGTGAGCCGCGGGCTCTGGGACACGGACGCCCAGCCCCGGCTCCTGCGGCTCGGCGCGGTCATCGAGCAGGAGCAGGCGATCGCCTACACGATGGCGAACGTCGACGGCCTCTTCCGGCAGCGGTACCCGGGCTATCGCCCCGTCACCGACTGGTCGAGCGAATACGAGCTGTGGACCCGGACGACCCTCGACACGCTCCGCGGCACGCTCAATTCCGTTCGCCTCCACGGTGAGGACTTCGCGACCGCGCAGGGCCGGATCCAGGCGCTCCAGGCGATGAGCGAGAGCGCCGGGGGCCGGATGCAGGCGCTCCAGGTCGGCAACATGATGGCGGCCGAGCAGCTCCAGCAGTTGGTCCAGCTCCGCCAGCTCGTCATGGCGCAGATCAACGCCCAGAACATCTACATGGCGGCCCAGACCAACCGGGAGGCGCAGCGGGCGGCGACCGAGAGCGAGTGGATCCGGAACGGCAACGCCGAGGCCCCGCCGCTGGAGGGCGCCGCGCCGGGGGTCCGCCGAGGCCTCGTGCCCGGGCGCTGAGGAGTCTGCGACATCGGATCGCGCGTCGCACGCTGCTCCGCCCCTTTGTCGGCGCGGCTCCGAGTCGCGCCGTGGATCCGCGGCGGGGCCGGAGCCCCGGCTGGCCGCCACGGGTCCGCGGGGCCCCCACGGAGAAGGATTCGGCGCTGGGCCGCCACTGAGGGCCCGCGCCGCGACTGAGGTGACCACGTGAGCTCGACGATCCTGAACGACATCGTCCAGGACTACGAATCGGTATCCGCGGCCTGGTCCAGCGCGCTCCTGCCGATCGCCCAGTCGGTCTTCTGGACGCTTGTCTTGATCGAGCTGGTCTGGTCAGCGATCTGGTGGGTCGTGGACCGTGAGGACGGGCTCGGCGTCGTCGCGGCGCTCCTCCGGAAGGTCCTCGCCGTGGGTTTCTTCTACGCGTTCCTGCTGAACGGCGGGAGCTGGACCCGCGCGATCGTCCAGGGCTTCTCACAGGCCGGCGCCGCGGCCTCCGGCGTCGCCGACCTGAGCCCGAGCGGCGTCTTCGACCAGGGCCTGGCCCTCGCCAACAAGATCCTGAACGCCGTCGAGGGCCTGGGCATCCTCGAGGGGGTGTTCCCGAGCCTCGTGGCCGCGCTGACGGCGCTCGTCGTCGTCGTCTCCTTCGCCATCATCGCGGCCCAGCTCCTCGTGGCACTCGTCGAAGGCTTTATCGTGATCGGCGCCGGCATCCTCTTCGTCGGCTTTTCGGGCTCCCGCTGGACCAAGTTTTTCACCGAACGATATCTGAGCTACGTCGCGAGCGTCGGCGTCAAGCTCTTCGTCCTCTACTTGATCATGGGAGTCGGCATGGGCATCGCCACGCGGTGGGCGCCGGTCCTCGGCCGGGGAGGGTTCAGCCCGATTCCGTTCTTCTACGTCATGGGGGGGTCCCTCATCTTCCTCTTCCTGACCTGGCACATCCCGTCGGTCGCCGCCGCGATGATGGCCGGCGCCGTCCATCTCTCCCTCGCCGACGTGTACTATCCGGCGATGCTGGCCGGGCGCGCCGGGGGGGCCGGGCTCGCGACGGCGGGGGCGGTGTTCACACTGGGTCGCTGGAGCCATGACAGGCTCCGGGAGTGGAGCTCCCTTCATACCGGTGGCCGCGGCCCCGGCGAGGGGGGCGGGGCCGGAGGCTCGCCGGTCACTCCCGGCGGCGGCCCGCAGGGGCCCGTCGCCGGACCTGGAGCCGACGCATCTCTTGTGCGGGCAACGGACCGCTCCCGAGGGCAGGACGCCGCCGCGCCAGCCAGCTCCGCACGAATCTCAGCTCAGCCCGAGAGCCCGAGGAGCGCGAAGGACGCGCCCACGACGCCCACCGCACCGGTCCCTCCCTCGGGAAGGTCGTGAGGAGGGAGACGAGGCGGGCTTCCCCGTCGCCCGAGTTCCACTCAGGCATGCTCGAACAACTCAATGCCTGTCGTCTCGGCATGGTGCCAAGCGGGGAGCGCGACGGAAACGAGCCGAGACGCCGGTATACCCTGGCATCGAGTACCGCCCGAGACCCTTTGGGTCGGCCGCAACTCTCACATCCAGGCCGGCGGACGGATCCCGAAGCTCATCGGTATATCCCGTGCGTTGAGAAGCGGAGCCGCCCGCGTCCCTCAGGCCGTCAACGGGCCGTCGAGGGCTCCCGGATGGTTCTGAGGAACGCCACGGCCATCGTGCGGTTCGCGATACTGCTGCTGCTCATCGGCCTACCCATGTTCCCTGGCGCGGCAGATGCCTGGCAGTTTCTCGCCTGTTACCAATGGGACATCTTCCCTGCCGAACGGTACAAGCTCACGATTATCTCCGAGGCCGCAATCTCCGACCCGGTAGAGGAGGCAAAATTCAACCACCCACACCAACTTGCCATGACCGTCGTCGGTAAAGTTGTGGGCGACTGCGGGCCCGGCACCGTGAGGCCGGTGTCGGGAACCCTTATCACCACCGACCCCTTGAACCAAGTCGGAGGCGGGGCTCGGCTCGGGATGCAGAACTTCAACACCACCGGGTTCCCCGAAACTTGCAAGGATGTAGAGATCAGCTGCGTGGCCTCAGATCTGTCAGCGTTCCCGCCCCCACGCTGGGACTGCTTCAGCCAGAATAAATTCCCCGTCGAACACCCGGCCTCTCATCTCATTCAGGTAAACGAAACACTCGACCCGAGCTGCAGTCTCTTCGAGGGGTTTCATCTCCCGGACCCGCCCGGTGGCGGGACTGCCGGGGGGCTGCCGTAGGAACGGGGGCACCCCCGAGGAGCCACCCAGGCCCTCTGCGCGTGCCCTCGGCACCCTAGAAGCTAGGACAATTTCGAGGGGGTCCATGCGCCAGGCGCCGCGATTCGGCGCCTGGCGCTTCTTCACGTGCCGCCGAAACACTCTGGAAGAGGATCCCCACTGCGACTTCGGGCGCGCCGGTCGGATTCGCGCAAGGCCATCGACGGCGGGGGACCCGCCAGTCCTGCTGACGCGGCACGACGGAAGCACCCGAGCCTTAATGTCTGATTGTTGAGGATCGTCACCCGCCGGCGAGAGGCCATGCAGGCTTGCGCGCTGGGTGAACGCCCGCACCAAGCGGGGTCAATTCAATTTCACGCGGCCGCCCCGATGAAACGCTCCCGCCAAACCGTGGCCGACTGACGCAGAGACTTCGCCAATCAGTCGCCGTGGCGTAACGCTTGCCTGGTAGCGTGCGCGCGGTGAAAGACCCGCTCGCACCAATCGGGGTGCAGGGCAATCGGTGTTCACTGCGACTCCAAACTGGGGGTGCTCAATGCAGGGCAGAAGCTCGAACGGCCGGGGTCGATCGCGGATGTGACGCGACGGCGGCGATGAACTCCCGGCAGGCCGGGCGCCACGTCGGCGCTCGATCGGTCCCAACCAAGCAGACCGTGCGCACCGCACGATCAGGAGGATGTTTCGGTGAGAACTTATCTGTTCGGCTTGGCAGTGACCCTCGCGCTCTCGGCAAGTGCGCCGGCTCTGTCGGCTGGCGAGCCCGCCCGTGGGCGAGACCGCGTACCGGAGCTCGATCATGTCTTCGTGATCGTCCTCGAGAACCACAACAGCTTCACGAGCTTCGGCTCCATCGGAATCCTCGACAACCCGAAGGCGCCGAAGATCACCGCGCTGGCGAGCACCTACAACTTCGCGTCGAACTACCATGGTGTCTGGCACCCGAGCTTGCCGAACTACGTCGCGATGATCACGGGCGACTGGACCGGCACCGACGTCATCGGCAATAAGGACGGCGGTCATCTGTATCCGGCGGGGAGCGCGGTTGGCATTAGTGACGACGACTCGCCGTCCGTCGCCACCGACTACGGCCCGCCGGCCAATGCCTCCAAGCATCGGTGGCGCCTCAACATGCCGTCGCTTGCGGGCCAGCTGGTCGCGGTGGGCAAGGACTGGCGGGCGTATCTGCAGAACCTCCCCGAGGCCGGAACGCACATCGCCAATTGGCCGGGAGACAACAACACCGGCAAGATTTATGCGGTCAAGCACAACCCTTTCCCCTACGTCGCCGAGGTCCAGGACGACCCGACGCAGTTCGCCAAGCAAGTGCCGCTCGAGCAGCTGTTCAGCGACCTCGGCCGGGACGAGGTTCCGGCGCTCTCGTACATCGTGCCCGACCAATGCCGCGACATGCACGGGCTCGGTAATCCCCTCGCGCCCTGCGGCGGAGCGTCGGATACGGACGACAATGACGTCAAGCGCGGCGACGACATGACATGGTGGCTCGTCAACGCGATCATGGGCAGCCCGGTCTGGGAGGGCGGCCGCAACGCCATCCTCATCGTGTTCGACGAGGGGAACGGTCCCCTGACGTGCCCCTACGACCCCGACACCGGGGCCAGCACCGCTCCCCCCTCGCTGCTGCCGGCCCCAGCGTGCTACGACCCGGCAAACTTCAACGATCGGGTCGTGCTCATCGCCATCACCAACTACGGCGTGAAGGGCGTTCGGGATTCGCGCTTCCAGTCACACTTCTCCCTCTTGAAGACCATCGAAGCCGCCTTTGACCTGCCCTTCCTGGGTCACGCGGCTGACCCGACCACGAACACGCTGGCGCCCCTGCTCGCGCCCAGCGACCGCTGATCGCCCACATGGGGCTGACGGGAACGCGACCCGTCAGCCCCTCGGGCTCTTGTCTGAAATTCTGCTGACGGGGGCTTGACGGTGAGGCCCCCCGCGTCGCACGACGATCCAGGCGCGCGGAGCATCTTCGTGGTCGGCACGCCGGCACGGCGCGAAGCGCGAGCCGGCCCTCACGGTCGGGCCGCAGCGCCTTCAAGAGCCTGCCATCGGCTCGCCATCGATCCGCGGTAGTGCTCCGGGCGTCGATGGCTGACGACCCGTCACCGTGGAGCTGCACGATGCGATCGAGCTGTCTCGGGCGACGTCTGTGGCTCGTCCTGGCCAGCGCGGCATGGGTGGCCGAGCGGCGTGGCGACGGCGGCCATGGCCGCCGACGACGGCGACCAGCGCTTCCGGTTCATTCCTCCCACGCTGACGGTTAGCCGGATCTGCTACGACGGGAACACCGTCGTCAACCCCGCGCCGTTCCGGACATCTTCAGCGATCCGACCGTGAGCTGCGTGCAGGGCAGCATCCGATGACCGTGGACGGCTACGCCGCCCCGACGGTGACGGCGGGCCTGCTTAATAGGGACAGGAGCGGATCTTCTCGACTCGGAGGGTCCTGTGCATAGGGGTGTACACATACCCTCGCAGTTCAGACTTTGTGAAAGCCATTTCCAGATATGCAAAGGCCCCGCTCAGGGATTCCCCATGCGCCGAATCGAATGATCTCCCGATACCCGGCGATCCCGCCCTTTCGTAGAGTCGGCTCACGAGCGGACCCGTGGTTCTTAGACCTAGGGGGTGATTCGCTTCATGCTGTCGAACCTGTGTAACGGAAGGGCCGCTCGGTCTCAAGTTCCGATCAGGCGTCCGCGATCAGGACGACGGGCGCTCGACGGAGGAACGGTCACGCACGACCGAGGAGGTCGACGATGAACAAGCTCTTCTGCGCGAGCCGGCTCGCACAGCTACTCTTTGCCGGAATGATCCTGGGATGGGTCGGCGCGGCCAGCGCCCAAGACCCAGGAGGTCTCCCCCCCGTCCCCCCCATTTTCCCAATCCAACAGCTTCCTGAACCCGGAACGCTCGTGCTCCTCGGAACCGGCCTAGTCGGGCTCGCAGGCGCCGGCTGGAGACGGTATCGGCGGAAATAGTCGCGAGGGCCACGCGCCAGGGAGCATCTTTCGAGCGCCGACCGTCTCGGCGGGTGGACGGCGGCGCCGAGGGCCCTGAGGAATCACAGCCTCCGGTCGCCGTCGCGGTCGACGTCTCTCGGCCGCGGGGTTCAGAGATCGCGTCAGCCCGCTGACTGGACGTCACTCGGTGCGCGCACCGCCCCATTTCTAAGTACGACTAAAACAATGAAAGTCGGTCGCTGAAGCGGGTGGCACGGCCCTTGCCTCTGCTCCTCAAAGGGAATGTCCGGGCCGACGGCAGATGGAGCGGGTTCGCCCTCAAGTTTATTTCTTGACTTGTGCGGGGAGGGGAACTGATAGATTTAGTAGTAGATTTAGGGGCTTCGCCGGCAGGTGCCGCACGGAAAAGACTGGCCTCGAGCATCGGCGAAGGGGGGGCACCATAGGGTCTTCCAGACCGGTAGGTTGTCGGCTCCTGGCCTCGGTCCTGGTTGTTGCTCTGGCGGCGCCGGTTTCCGTCTGGAGCGCCGTCGCACCCCTGGGAACTGCCCGGGGCTTCGGGCCGGCCAAACTCTCCGTCGACGCCAGCAAGAGCTGGCTCCCCATCGGGGCGCGCTCGTTCCCGATTCTGGATGGCGCCGAGCTCCGGAGCGCGGGCGGCGGCGCCGTCGTCGACCTGACCGACGGGAGTCGGCTCGACGTCTTTCCGTTCAGCGCGATTCGTTTCGAGACCTCTGGCCCGGCCGCGAAGATCTCGCTCCTATTCGGCCGCGTGCGCTTCCGCCTGGCGGAGCAGAGCCGGGTTGAGGTCCTGACGCCGTCGGCCCGACTCGAGCCCGCGCGCCCGGGGCTCCTGGTGGGCGAGGTCTTTGTGAGTCGGTCGGGGCTGATGGGGCTGAAGATGACCGAGGGACAGCTCCAGGTCACCGCCCCGGGGCGGGTGCTCCTGGCGGGGCGCGAGCCGGTGTTCCTGCCGAAGGCGCCGACGGTCCGGGGCTTCTACTTCACCTCCGACGCCCCCGTGGCCATTCCGCGAGATGCCCGGGCGATCTTCGGGCCGAGCGGGCGCAGCGTCGGGTACCTGACCGGCGGCGACGGCTTCGTGATCCAGCCGGGCTTCACCGCCGATCTGACGCGACCGTTCCCGAGCAAGCTCGTGCGGTTCGCGATGGCCAAGATTCCACGGGCGGACGTCGCGAACGACGCGATGCCGCTCTTCGACCTCGGCGGCCACTCGGTCGGCTACGTCTCGGGGCCCATGTTCTACGCGCAAAGCCAATACTCTGGACAATCGCCGGCGCAGCCGCCGGCGACCCAAGGGCGTCCGGCCAGAGCCCAGGCGCAACCGCCGGCGATCCAAGCGCAGCCGCAGGCCGCCCTGGCCGAGGAAGAGGAGGCCCTCGAGGGCACGGCGTTCGGGATGTCCGAGACGACCACCACCGCTCTCGCTGCCGTCGGCCTCGGCGGTCTGATCGCTGGCGGGGTTGGACTGGGAGTGACGTCTGGCGGCGGTGGCAGTCACGCGTCGCCTCCGCCGGCAACACCGGTCGGCCCGTGACACCGCGGTGGACACACATTCGTTCTTGCCTTCGCGTCGCCGCCCTCGGGCTGGTGGTGGTGTCCTGCGCCAGGTCTCAGAGTCGTCCGACGGCATCGCCGGGTTCCGTCGGCCAACCGACCGCCGGGGCCGAGCCGAACCAAGTGCCCGCCCCCACACCGGCCACCGTCTCGAGCACTGCTGCAGCTGACCTCAACCGTAAGCTCCTCGGCCACCTGACGCCTCCCACCGAGGGCGCCGACCTCCCGCTCGGCCCGGGCGACCTCATCGAGATATCGGTCTTCGACGTTCCCGAGCTCTCGAGCCTCAAACTTCGCATCCCCGTCGGCGGGAGCGTGACGCTTCCGCTGCTCGGCGCGATCCCCGCGGCCGGGCTCACGCCGCCCGAGTTCGAGCGGGAGATACGGACCCGCCTCAAGCAGGACTACATGAACGACCCTCAGGTCTCCGTCTTTGTCACGGAGCAGAGGAGCCAGCGAGTCTCGGTGATCGGCGCCGTCAGGACGGGCGGCGTCTACGCCCTCGCGGGCCATCTCCGGCTGGCTGACGCTCTCGCCCTGGCGGGCGGGCTCACCGAGGAGGCCGGACATACCGTGTACGTGAGCCGCAAGGTTCCCGTGGAGGCGGCGGCCGTCTCCCAGGCGAGCGGCATCGCCACGGCCGAGCCGAACGGAAAGGGCTCCGAGCATGCCCGAGGCGCCGAATCGCAGGATATCGTCACCGCCGTCGACCTCGACGCCCTGGTGGCCGGTCAGGCGGAACTCAACCTGCCGCTCCAATCGGGAGACGTCGTCAATATCCCGCGGGCAGGATCGTATTACGTGGGCGGTGAGGTCCAGCACCCTGGCTCGTTCTTCCTGAAGGCGCGAACCACCCTCCAGCAGGGGATTGTCGCCGCGGGCGGCATGAAGGACGCGGCGGATTGGGATGACGTCCGCCTCTACCGGATGGGGGCGGAGGGTCAGCGCCAGGTGCTCACCTTCAGCCAAAACGACTTCGAACAGGGACGGGCGAGCCCGGAGATCCGCCAAGCCGACATCGTCGTCGTCGGTCGGTCGGGGCTCAAGGCGTTCTTGTACGGCGTCCGCGACTTCTTCCGATTCGGGCTCGGCGCGACGATCCCCTTCTGATGAGCAGAGAGCTTCCGCCCGATCCGCGCTCCCCTGCGCGAGGCCCCGGCGGCCAGGAGCTCGTACCGTCTGGGAGTCCGGGCGGGTTTGCCGCCGCCGAGCCGGCCCATCTCTACGGGACCCTCGTCGAGGACGACGCCCACTTCTGGGATTACTGGCAGGTCCTCCTCCGGCACCGGTGGACCGTCATCAGCACGTTTCTCGCGACGGTCATCGTCACGGTGCTCTGGACGTTCAGCATCAAGCCGGTCTATACCGGCACGGTGACCCTCAGGATTGAGAAGGAAGAGCCGCGGGTTCTCAAGTTCGAGGAAGTCCTCAAGGCGGCCGACTCGCAGCTCGACTACTACCAGACTCAGTACAAGATCCTGCAGAGCCGGTCGCTGGCCAATCGGGTCATCGGCCTGCTCCAGCTCGATCGGCATCCCGACTTCCAGCAGGCGGACGATGGCGGGAGCCTCATGGAGCGGGGGCACGCGTGGCTGCGACTCCAGCTGATCCGGTTCATCCCCCTCCCCCCTCCGCCCGCCGTCGATGGCGCCGAGGATCTCGCCCTCGAGTCACCGCTGACCGCCTCGTACCTCAGACGTCTCACCGTGGAGCCGATTCGCAACTCGCGCCTGGTGAAGCTCTCCTTCGACAGCCATTACCCCGACCTGGCGGCGCGGATCCCGAACACGGCGGCCGAAGCCTTCATCGCCCAGCAGCTCGATGAGAAGGTGGAAGCGACGCGGTACGCGACCCAGTTCCTCGCAAAGCAGCTCGATGAGGCCCGCGACAAGCTCGGTGAGGCGGAGACACGGCTCAACCGCTTCCTGGACGTCAACGACATTCTCTTTCTCACGACGGACAGGAACGGGCAGCCCCAGGACCTCGTCAGCCAGCAGCTCGCGCTCGTGTCCGACGCGTTCCTCAAGGCGCGCGCCGACAGGGTGGCGAAGGAGAGCCTGGTCGCGCAGGCGAGCACCGCCGACACCAACACGCTGCCGTCGGTGCTGCAGAGCTCCCTGATCGAGCGGCTCAAGCAGGAGCTGGTCAACGAGCAGAGCGAGTACGAGAAGCTGAGCCAGGTCTTCAAGCCCGGGTATCCGCGCATGCAGCAGCTCTCCCAGAAGATCGCCGAGAGCCGGCGTCAGCTTCGGGCTGAGATCGCCCGCGCGGTGGAGTCCCTTCAGACCGATTACCGGGCCGCGGTGAGGACCGAACGCGAGATGGAGGCGGCGCTCGTCCGGCACCGGAGCCTCGCCCGACGGCTCTCGAATCGGATGGCCGAGTACAATCTTCTCCGGCGCGACACGGACACGAGCCGCGACCTCTACTCGGCGCTGCTCGCCAGGTTGCGCGAGACGCAAATCTCGTCGGCGCTGCTCACCTCCAACATCTACGTGGTGGACCGCGCGGAGATCCCGAGCCACCCGTCCCGACCCCGGAGGAGCCTGAACCTGCTCCTCGCCTGCGTGGGCGGGCTCGTCGGTGGGATCGGGCTCGCCTTCTTCTTCGAGTACCTGGACACCAATATCAAGGACGCGCGGGAGGTCGAGAACGTGCTCCGCGTGCCGATCCTCGGCCTCATCCCCTCCCGAGCGGCCTTCGATCGGCGCCGCATCCGAGAGCAGCGAGCGCTCGCCGCGAGCGATGCCCAGCCCGAACCCTTCGCGCTCGTCTCTCACCTCGAGATGTCGTCGGTCTTCGCCGAAGCCTTCCGCAACCTTCGCACGAGCCTCCTCTACTCGACGCCCGACCACCCCCCGAAGACGATCATGATGACTTCCCTCCAGCCCGAGGACGGGAAGACGACGCTCGTCACCAACCTCGCGATCACGCTCGCCCAGCTGGGCGCCGGCGAGGTCGTCCTGGTCGACGGGGATATGCGTCGCCCGAACCTCCACCTGGTCTTGGGCGTCCGGCAGGCCCCGGGACTCTCCGCGTTCCTCACGGGCCAGGCGGAGCTCGAGGACGTGCTCGTTCCCACCGCGATCCCGGGCCTCTCGGTGATCCCGTCCGGCCGGATCCCGCTCAAGCCCTCAGAGCTCCTCGCCTCGACGCGGCTGCGCCAGGGCATCGATGCGCTCGGCCAGCGCTTTTCGCACGTGGTCTTCGACACCGGTCCGCTCTTGGGTCTGAGCGACGCCCTGATTCTCGCGGCGCAGGTCGAGGGGGTCATGCTCGTGCTCCGCCACGGGCGAGCGAGCCGGACCGCCGCCCACCGTGCCGTCCGGAGCCTTGTCTCCGTTCGGGCGCGGCTTCTCGGCGTCGTGCTCAACGACATGAAGGTGCGCGAGATCGGCTACTACGGCTCCTACGGCTACCACGCCAGATACTACGGGCACGAGGCGCGGAAGGAGCCAGCGTGAGGGCGGCCGCGACCCGGCGCCCGCGCCGTGCCTGACTCACGCCCCGTGGCTCGCTCAGGTCGTCTCGTCCTCATTCCGCTCGAGTCGCGTTCGGACCGGCTGCTCGTGCTCGGCCTGACGCTGGTCCTGGCCGCCTGGCTGGCCGGGGTGATCCTGCGCCCGGCGGTCGCGGCGTACCGCGCCGCTCACGCGACGACCGTCGAGGCGGTCGAGCGCGCGCTCGCCGGGGATCCGCGGAACCCGGCCCTCCACCGTGGTCTCGGCCGGCTCTACCAGAACCTCGCCGACTGGGACAAGGCGCGCGCCGAGTACGAGACGGCGCTCCAGCTGCGGCCGACCGACGGATACGCCTGGCTCGACCTGGCTCTGCTCGCGGACCGCCAGGGCCGTCGCTCCGAGGCCCAGCAGGGCCTCGACCTTGCGCTCCGAGCCGACCCCCACAACGTCGCCATCCGGTGGGAAGCGGGGCTTCTTCTCTACCGGTGGGGCGAGCGCGAGCCCGCCCTCGAGCACCTTCGCTACATTCTTGCCGTCGACCCTTCCCAACGCGATGCGGCCTTTCAGCTGGCGCGGATGCTCCTCGAGCCTGGCGCGGACCCCCGCGACCTCCTGCCGAGCGAGCCCGACGGGCTGATCAACGTCCTGAGCGGCGCGGTCAGCCACGAGGATCTGCCCCTGGCCGAGGCCGCCTGGACCCGGCGGGTGTCGCTCTCTCCCGCCCCGCCGGCAGAGATCGGCCGCGGGTATCTTCAGTTCCTCCTCGACCACGGTGAGGGGCGGGGGGCGCGCGGGGTGTGGCGGGCGCTCCAGGCCGGCCGCCCACCGAGCGTCGATGGCAACGCCGTCTGGAACGGCGGCTTCGAGGCAGACCAGCTTCTCGGCTGGGGGCTCGACTGGCGGGTGGAGCGCGTGTGGGGCGTGGACGTCGCCCTCGACCGGTTCCTCGCGGCCCGGGGCAAGCACTCGCTCCGCCTCGCCTTCAACAGCTTTCCGACCCTCGACTTCGGCGGTGTCTGGCAGCTCGTTCCCGTCGAGCCGGGGCGCGAGTACTACCTCGGCGCGCTCGCCAGGGCGACTGACTTCGCGACGCGGTCGGGGCTCAAGCTCGAGGTCGTCCGCCCGGACAACGAGACCGTCATCGCCGAGACCAACGCCATTGCCGGCACCACCGACGATTGGGTGCCCCTCGAGGCGCGGGTCCGAGTTCCCCCGGACACGAGCCTGATTCGACTCCGTCTCCGGCGGGAACCCGCTCCCGGGCCCGAAGCCAACCTGGGCGGCAAGGTGTGGGTCGACGAGGTGCGGCTCGAATGACCGTCTCCTGGCCAGACCGGATCATCGAGGCGGGGGTGCTGGCCCTCCTGGTCGTCACCCCGCTCGCCTTCGGCACCGTCGAGCCCTGGTCAGAGGCGCTCGCCGAGCTCGTCATCCTCGGGATGGCTGTGACCTACGTGGTCCGCAACCTTCGGGAGTGGGAGTTCCGGGTTGACCTGCCGCCCGGCAGGCTTCCCGCGGCGCTGTTCCTCCTGCTGATCACCCTGCAGGCGGTCGTGCCGGGCTGGTCGCTCGACCCGCACGCGACCCGGCGCGCGGCGGTGAGGCTCTTGGCCGTCGCCGCCTTCTTCCTTCTCTGCTACAACACCTACCGCACGCGGGCACAAATCCGGCGCGCCCTCTGGACGATGATCGGCACGGGCACCCTGATCGCCCTCTTCGGCATCGTGCAACGGATGACGTGGAACGGACGGCTCTACTGGGTGGGGCCGGAGTCGCCGACTGACTCGGCGTTCGGCCCGTTTGTGAACCGCACACACTTCGCCGGCCTGATGGTCGTCGTCGTGCCGGCCGCACTGGCCTTCATCCTGGCCCGCCCGCGCGGCGCTGAGCCCGCGTACGGCGCGGCTCCGCGCTGGCGCGATCGCCTCCGCGCGTGGAATTCCGAGAGCCGCGACGCGACGAGCCTGCTCCCCTTGCTGGTCCTGGTGATGGGAGGCGCCGCGCTCGTCAGCGGGTCGCGGGGCGGAGCGGTGGCGTTGCTGGTGACGCTGGTCGCGATGACCCTCGGGTTCCTCGCATCGGGCAAGCGGTCGAGATTCCGGGCGGCGCGCCTCCTCCTGGCCGCGGCGCTCATCGTGCTCACGGCGTCCTGGATCGGCGGGGACGTCCTCTATGGGACGGTCGAGCGACTCGCGGAGGAGGTCCGCCGACCGGGCGAGAGCCTGCGCGTCCGCGTCTGGGGCGATGCCCTCGTGCTCTGGAGCCAGTTCCCACTGCGCGGAACCGGTCTGGATACCTTCGGAGTCGCCTTCCCGGCCGTCCGGACGGTCCAGGCGCCAGTGGTCTTCGAACACGCCGAAAGCGACTGGATCCAACTCCTCACCGATACCGGCGCCGTGGGCCTCCTCCTCGCTCTGACGGCCGTCGGCGCGGTGGCGCGTGCGCTCCTGCGCAGACGGCCGCAGGGAATCGCCCTCGCCGGCCTCGTCGCGCTCCTCGGCACCGTCGTTCAGGGGATCGGCAACTACAACCTCCCCCTCATGTCGAACTTGATCTACCTGGGGCTGATTATCGTCCTTGCCCTCAAGGCGGACCGAGAGCTCAGTTGGGACGGACGCCGCGGAGACGCACCCCGCGGGGACCCGGCACGGCTCGAGTCGAGGAGCGAACCGCGAGGGTTGCCACCGGAGATCGCCTCCTCGCCTCCGGTCGTCGCGCGCGCTGCCGGTGGCGTCCAACGGTCGAATCAGATCGACGCCGCTCGATCCTCGACGGCCTAGCCCACAGGGAGCCACGCCGATGTGCGGTGTCGCCGGGATCTTCACCCTCGAACGCCCCGTGAACGGCGATCTCGTGAGGGCGGTGCTCCGGATGCTCGATGCCGAGGCGCATCGCGGCCCGAACGACTGGGGGATTCTTCTTCCGGACGAAGCCATGCGGGATCGCGACGTCGTGGCGGTGCTCGAGCGTCGTGGCGTGGAGCACGTCATGACGTATCCAGGCTCCGCCGAACCGCCAGCGGCGGTCCTCGGCAATCGACGGCTGTCGATCTTGGATCTCTCGCCCGCGGGCCGGATGCCGATGGGGACCCCAGACGGTCGGATCTGGGCGACCTACAACGGCGAGATCTATAATTTCCGGGACCTCCGCGAAGAGCTCGGCGCGCGGGGATACGTCTTCCGCTCCGGCACCGACACCGAGGTGCTCCTCCACGGGTACCGAGAATGGGGCCGCGAGGTCGTCCACCGGCTCCGGGGAATGTTCGCCTTTGCGGTGCTGGACGCGCGCCGGGCCGGCGACCCCGAACTCTTCCTCGCTCGCGACCGATTCGGAATGAAGCCCGTGTACTGGGCGCGCCGAGACGGAATGTGTCAGTTCGCGTCCGAGGTGCGAGGCCTCATGGCGGGCGGCCTCCTGCCGAACGAGCCCGAGCCCCGCGGATTTCACGGATTCCTCGTCTACGGGTCGGTCCCGTCGCCGTGGACCACCGTGCGCGACGTGTTCGCGCTGCCCGCCGCTCACACGCTCGCGATCGACCAGCTGACCTACTCCTTCCCGAGACCCCAGCGCTACTGGGCGCCCCCCGAGGCCAACTCCGCTCGACTCGACCGCGCCGAGGCCGCCGCCGAGGCCCGGCGGCTGCTCGAGGAATCCGTCGGACAGCATCTCGTCAGCGACGTGCCGGTCGGCGTCTTTCTCTCCGGCGGCATGGACTCGGGGGCGCTCGTCGGCCTCGCGTCGACGCACCGGCCGCATCCGATCACCACGCTCACCCTCTCCTTCGACGAGGCAGAGTTTTCCGAGGGCGCCGAGGCCGCCGCCCTGGCGCGTCGGTACGGCGCCACCCACGTCGAGGTGCGTCTCCGGAGTCGCGACTTCGTCGACGAGATCCCCCGAATCCTCGACGCGATGGACCAGCCGACGATCGACGGCGTGAACACCTACTTCGTGGCCAAAGCCGCGCGCGAGGCCGGGCTCACGGTGGTGCTGTCGGGACTGGGAGGCGACGAGATCTTCTGGGGCTACCCGGGGTTTCGGCGAGCCCCCCGCGTGGGGCGGCTGGCGCGCGTCCCGGGCGCGTCCGTGGCCGCGCTCGTGATGGCACGGCTAGCGAGTGCGCTCGGCTTTCCGCGTCTCGGGAAGCTCGAGTTTCTCCAGGAGGACCCGGTCCTCGGGCCGTACCTCCTGGTCCGCGGCCTCTTCTCGCCTCGACAGGCCGCCCGGCTCCTCGGGGCCGGACGGCTGCCCCTCTGGGCGGCGGGCGGGGCGTCACCTCCGCTGACCGGCAGCCTCTACGGACGGCTGGACATCGCTCACTACCTCCAGGACCAGCTCCTCCGCGACACGGATGTCTTCGGGATGGCGCATAGTCTGGAAGTCCGGATGCCGTTTCTCGACCACAAGCTCGTCGAGCTCGTGCTGGCACTTCCGGAGCGATACCTCGCATCGGGGGGAGCCCATAAGCCTCTCCTCGCCGACGCGGTCGCCGATCTCTACCCCCCAGGAATGACCGGACGGCCCAAACGCGGCTTCGCGCTGCCGGTCGAGCTCTGGATCCGGCAGATGTGGAGCGAGATCCGCTCGCAGACCGCGCACGCTCAGCCGCTCGAGCCGAGAGCGAGCGCGGAGGTCGTGGACGCGTTTCTCGACAACCGGCTCCACTGGTCGCGCGCCTGGGCCACCTGCGTGCTCTCCGGAATGCGGCGCCATGGCGCGCTCCCATCCTGGCCCGACGCGGGCGGGATCCGACAGGTTCTGTTCCTCGTCCCCGGGGTGCAGGCCACGGGCGGGATCCAGCGGTACGGCCAGGCGCTGCTCCGGGCGACCGGGGAGGCATTCCCGCGGGCGGCGATCCGGGTCCTGAGTCTCAATGACGGCAGGACGGACCCCGACGGGCGGATGCACGTCAACGGGGCCGGACCTCGCACGAAGCGGCTTCACAAGGCGAGGTTCGTCATCGCGAGCCTGCGTGAGGCGCTCTCTACCCGGCCGTCCCTCATCGTCTGCGGCCACATCCACCTCATGCCGTTGGTCTGGCCCCTCGCCCGTCTCGCCGGATCGCGGACCGTCATGGTCGCCTACGGCACCGAGGCGTGGAATCCGTCGCCCTGGCTCCGTCGCGCCGCTCGGCGTGCCCACCTCGTCCTCTCGATCAGCCAGTTCACCGCGAGTCGGATGATCGAGTGGGGGCTGCCGCCGGACGGGGTGTCCGTCGTGCCGAACCCGGTCGACGGGGAGCTCCTTCGCCGGGTCGGGGCGCGTGGGCCCCGGCGCGGCCCCCGCCTCCTGACGGTCGCGCGCCTTGACGGCTCGGACCGGCACAAAGGCGTCGAGCGGGTCATCAAGGTCCTGCCCCAACTCCTCGAGCGCGAGCGTGAGCTGCGCTATCTCGTGGTCGGGAGCGGCGACGACCTGCCCCGGCTTCGCGCCCTCGCGAGCGAGCTCGACCTCGACGACGTCGTCGAGTTCCGTCAAGGCGTGACCGACGACATGCTGCCGGGGGTCTACAGCGAGGCCGATCTCTTCGTCTTGCCGTCGACCGGCGAGGGCTTTGGCTTCGCCTTCATCGAGGCGCTCGCGTGCGGGACGCCCGTCCTGGCGGGCAACCGGGACGCCTCCCGTGAGCCGCTCCTGGACGGTCGCCTGGGACGCCTCGTCGATCCGCTTGACGATGCGGCGCTCACGCGCGGCGTGCTCGAGGGGCTGAAGGCGCGCCATCTCGACGCGGCGGGGCGCGCGGCCTTGCGCGAGGAGGTGCTTCGCGCCTACGGCTTCGAGGCGTTCCGAGACCGGGTGCGCCAGAGCCTGGGGACACTGGGCGCGGGCGATCTCGAACGGCCCCGCGTCGGTTCAACGATCACGCTGACGCCATGACGCGACGGGGACCCGGGAGTGACGGAGTCTACCGTGTCGGGTACCTCGTGTCCCACCCGATTCAGTATCAGGCGCCGATGCTGCGGTACCTGGCGACTCGCCCGGAGCTCGAGCTGACCGTGCTGTTCCTCAGCGACATGTCGGTTCGGGCATATCCGGACCGCGGGTTTGGCGTCACGGTCAGCTGGGACGTGCCGCTGCGCGAAGGATACACGCACGTCTTTCTCCCCTGCGTCGGACGACGCGACCGGGTGTCACTCCTCCAGCCGCTGGTCATCGGAATCCGACGCGCGCTTCGGGCGGCGCGGTTTGACGCCCTCTGGATCCACGGCTATGCCCATCACGCGATGCTGCGCGCGATTGCCGTCGCCAACTCGCTCGGGCTGCCCGTCCTCCTGAGAGGCGAGTCCACCCTGTTGGATCGGCCCAGCGGACGGCTGCGCGGCACGCTGAAGCGCTCCCTCCTGCCTCGGCTGTTCCGGCGGATTCACGGATTCCTCGCCATCGGCTCGCGGAACCGAGAGTTCTATCGGGCGTACGGGGTTCCCGACGAACACATCTTTCCCATGCCCTATGCGGTGGACAACCAGTTCTTTCAGTCCCGCGCCGCGGAGGCCCGACGGGTCCGGGACTCTTTTCGGGCCGACCTCGGTCTCACGGCGGGTCGCCCGGTTATTCTCTATGCCGCCAAACTCCAGCGCCGCAAGCGCCCCGCGGACCTGCTCGAGGCGTACCGGAGGCTCTCGCCCAACGGCTCGGCTGAACCCCGCCCGTATCTTTTCTGCATCGGGGACGGGGAGGAACGTTCCAGGCTCGAGACGGCCGCTCAGCGCCTCGGGTGGTCGTCAATCAGGTTTCTCGGCTTTCAGAATCAGACGGAGCTGCCCCGTTTCTACGACCTCGCCGACGTGTTCGTTCTCCCCTCGGAATACGAGCCGTGGGGGCTCGTGGTCAACGAGGTCATGAACGCGGGCAGGCCGGTGATTGTGAGCGAGCGGGTCGGGGCGGCGGCCGACCTTGTCGAGGACGGAAAGAATGGCTTCATCGTGCCGACGGGAGACGTCACGGTGCTCGCCGCCCGGCTGCGGACGCTGACCGAAGATCCCGGCCTCGCGCTCCGTATGGGGCAGGAGAGCGCCCGCCGAATCTCGACGTGGAACTTCGAGTCGGATGCGCGCGGACTCCTCGCCTGCCTCGACGCGGTCGTGCCCCGACGAGGGGGGCGCGCGCCGGGCGCGATGGGCGTCGCGGCCGGCAGCGACCCGCGAGTGACCGAGTGAGTATCTGATGTATTGGACGGGAGCGTGGCGACGGTCGAATCGCGCCTCCAGAGTCGCCATCCTGCGGCCGCTGCTCGCGACGGCCGGAACGAATTTCGTTCTCGCCGCCCTGGGGCTCCTGACCGGCGTGCTGGTGGCTCGGCTGCTCGGGCCTCGAGGACGGGGCGAGTTGACGGCCATCCAGACCTGGCCCTCCGTCATCGCGACCGCCTCCATGCTGGGCCTGCCCGATGCCCTCGTGTACTTCTCGGCCAGAGAGCCGCGGCAGGTGGGCCGTCGGCTCGGCTCGGCCATGCTGCTGGGCCTCCTCGCCTCGACGATCGCCGGCGGGGTGGCCTATGTGGCGATGCCGACCCTTCTCGCCGCGCAGTCGACCAGTGTCATCGCGGCGGCGCGATGGTTCCTCCTGCTTGGCCCGATCTACGCGCTCGTCGGGATGCCCTTCCACCCGCTGCAGGGCCGCGCCGATTTCAGGGCCTGGAATACGCTCCGAACCACTCCGGCCGTCGGCTGGCTGGTGGTGTTGATCGCGGCCTGGTGGATGGATCAGCGGCGACCCGAATTCGTCGCGGAGGCCTATCTCGTGTTCCTCGGGCTCCTGTTTATTCCGGTCATCACCGTCGCGACGGCCCGCCTGGGCGGAGGCCTGTGGCCCGACGTCGGGGAGTGGCGTCCGCTGTTACGGTTCGGACTCCCGTCGGCGCTCACCGGTGTTCCGCAGCTCGTGGGCCAACGCCTCGACCAGCTGGCGATCGCGGCCTTCCTCCCCGCCCCCGTGCTCGGGCTGTACGCCGTGTCGCTGGCGTGGGGCGGCGCCGCGGGGCCGGTCTTCGGGGCGGTCAGCGCCGTGTTCTTCCCGCTCGTCGCCGGGTCGCCAGATCGGGACGCGCAAATCGAGCGGGTCGTGGCCGGCACCCAGGCTGCCGTCCTGCTGTCGCTTCCCGTCGGCGCGCTTCTGTTCGCGTTGGCACCGCTCGCCATCCCCCTGCTGTTCGGCGACGCCTTCCGCGACGCGACCCCGGTCGCGATGGTGATGGCCGGGGCGGGGACGGTGACCGGCGTCAATGGCGTCATCGGGAACGGGCTGCGTGGGAGCGGAGAGCCGGCGCTGGTCATGAAGGCCGAGTGGACCGGCCTGGTGGTGCTCTTCGTCTTAGTCGCGGCGTTCCTGCGGTCCTTCGGGATCGCGGGTGTGGCGGTGGCCCTCCTGTGCGCGAACGTCGTCGTGTTCGGAGTGCTCCTATTCCGGGTGTCTCGACTGACCGACCGGCGGCCACGGGTGCTCCTGCTGCCGTCGTTCAAGGCAGTTCGGTTGCTGGCGGCAGCAAGCCAGGGAAGCCTCGGGAATGTGACCCTCAGGTGAGTGGCGGAACTCCGAGAGCCGACCGTCGAGAGTGTCCAATGCCACCGAGAGAGATCGCGGTGACCGCACCGCGCGGGCCCGTGGAGTCCGACGGGTCGGGGAGCCGCGGGTGAGGGTCTCGGTCTCGAGCTTTGTACGGTTCACCGGATTCGATCTGGCCCATCAGCTCGCGGATCGTGGGGTGTTGAGCGCGCTCTACACCGCCTACCCATCCATGAAGGTGGACCCTCGGCTGCGCCAACGGGCGCGGACGGCTCCCTGGATTCTGGCCCCCCAGGTCGCGGCTGGACGCCTGGGCCTCGGGAGGCTCGAGGCACGCCTGAACGAACGCGCGGTCAGGGTCTTTGATCGATGGGTGGCGGGGCGGCTCGGCCCGACGGACGTCTTCCACTGCATTTCGAGCTTCGGCGTCGAGTCGCACAAGGCGGCCCGAGAGCGATACGGTGCCCTCACCGTGTGCGATCGCGGGTCGTCGCACATCCTCTACCAGGATGAGGTGCTGAGAGATGAGCATGCGAGGTGGAGGGTCGCCTACCACGGCATCCCGGCCTCGCTCATCGCGCGTGAGCTCGAAGAATACGAGACCTGCGACGTGATCTGTGTCCCGTCGGCCTTCGCCCGGCGCTCATTTCTCGAGCGAGGGGTTCCGTCTGACAAGATTCGTCGGGTGCCGCTCGGCGTGGACCTCCAACTCTTTCAGCCGCAGCCCAAGGAAGATTCTGTGTTCCGGGTGATCTACGTTGGCCACCTGAGCCTCCAGAAGGGGGTGCAGTACTTGCTGTCGGCGCTCTGCGCCCCTGGCATGCCGAAGATCGAGGTCTGGCTCGTTGGTGCGGTGGCCGACGAGGTCAAATCCGTCCTGGGCCAGTACCGGGGTCGGTACCGCTACGTTGGCGTGGTGCCGCGAGCGAAGCTCTCCTGGTACTACTCGCAGGCGTCCGTCTTCGTCTTGGCGTCGATCAACGACGGGTTCGGTCTCGTGCAGGCCCAGGCGATGGCGTGTGGGCTCCCCGTGGTCGCGACGGCCAACACGGGCGCCGAGGACCTGTTCAGTCCTGGAGTCGAAGGGTTCGTCGTGCCGATCCGAGACCCCGAGGCCATCCGCGAGCGAGTTCTCCACTTGTACACGCACCGGGACGTCCGCGAAGAGATGGGACGGGCCGCCCTCCGCCGGGTCCGTGCGCTGGGAGGCTGGGACACGTACGGGGCACAGGCGGTGGAGGCGTATCGTGCCGCGATCGACCGGCAACGGGCGGAGCGATGCTCGTAGCGCCATCGAGCGAGAGGAGGCCGTCCCACGCCGGCGTTCGCCGCCGGGGGGGGATCGGTCGTCCTTGGGGCGCCCTGAGTCTGGCACTCCTCGCGATAAGTGCCCTGAACGTTGTCGCGACGGCAACCCCAACAACGACGGAGCGAATCCTCGCGTCCCTCCTCATCGCCCTCGCGGCGTGGGTGGCCGCCGCGTGGACCCGGGGGGCACCGTGGACCAGCGCGTTCCTGGTCCTGTTTACGTGTCTCTATGTTGTGTACTTCGCGCTGCCGATCTTCGTCCTGGGCGCCTACACGCGGGCTGTCTACCTTCGGAACCCGATTCCGGACGAGTATATCGAGGAGGCACTGGGGTTCGCGTTCGCCGGGCTTGTGATGTGCATCGCCAGCTATCGCCTCATGGGGCTCCGGCCGGTCGCGCGACGGTTTCCGCTTCCCTCCCTCGACTTGGATTGGGACGCGGCAAAGGTGAGACGGTTCGGTGTGGCGAGTGGAATTGGAGGGGTCGTGGCGTATCAGTTTCTCGCGACGACCCCGGTGCCGCAGGTCTTGGAGCAGCTCGCCTACCATACGATGGACCTTTCGTTGTTGGGGATCCTCATGCTCTGGGCCGTTCAGCTCGGCGGGCACCTGGGGCGGGGGACGACGCTGCTCTTGTGGCTCGGGCTCGTGCCAGCGCGGTTCGGGCTTGGTTTGGCGACCGGCTTGTGGACGGAGGGAATCCACGTGGGACTCGTCCTCCTCGTCGCCTACTGCCTGGCCCGGAGCCGCTTCCCATGGTGGCCGGTCGTGGTTAGTGCCGCGGTGGTGCTGATTCTCGCCCCCGTCCGTGGAGAGTTTCGCGAGCTGGCGTGGGGACCGGAGGGCGAGAAGCTCTCCTTGGCGGACAAGGTTCTCCTCTACCCGAAATTGGTGACCGAATATGTGACAACGGTCGAGCCGATGGAGGCGATCCAAGCGACCGTTTCGCGAGTCTCCCACATCATGACGTTTGCCGAGGTCGTCGAAAAAACTCCCGGCGTGATTCCGTACGCGAATGGGGAAACCTACTATTCCCTGCTCTTTAAGCCGATCCCGAGGTTTCTGTATCCGGACAAACCGACCGTCGAGACCGGGCAGTGGTTTGGCCACCGATACGGGTTTCTCGACGAGAGAGACACCACGTCGTCCCACAACCTTCCCCAGCTTGTCGAGCTGTACGTCAACTTCGGCGGACCGGGCATCGTCCTCGGCATGTTCGTGCTGGGCGCCGTGTACGCCGTCGTGGTTCGGCTGTTCGTCCACCGCACCGCGGGCCTCGGCGCGCTCGTGATGGGGGCCTACGTGCTCGAGAAGCTCCTCCTCATCGAAAGCTCGGCGGCGCTCGTGTTCGGCGGGCTCGTCTGGGATCTCGTCTTCATCGGCGTCATCCACGCGTTCGTCCGCGTGACGCCGGGCGGGACGTCTGGCCGCTGAAGGATGAGGATCGCCCACATTGTGCCGAGCTTCTGGCCCGCCCGCGCCTACGGAGGTGCGGTCGAGAGCACCTACTGGTTATGCCGCTATCTGGCCAAGCAGGGGTGCCGAGTGCGCGTGCTCACAACGGACGCCGACGGGGCGAGCCGGCTGGATGTAGTGACGACCCGGGAGGTTGAGAGGGAGCGGGTGCGAATTCGCTACTGCCCTCGGATGATGCGGCAGTCCGTCTCCCTGCCGTACGTGCGACTCCTCCCTGGGTATGTGCGCTGGGCTGACGTGGTGCATCTCACCGGCGTCTATTCCTTCCCGACGATCCCGACGCTGCTCGTGTGTCGCATGCTGCGCAAGCCCCTCGTGTGGTCGCTCCGCGGTGCGCTCCAGCAATGGCCCGGGTCGCGGCGGCGGGCGGCAAAGAGGGTCTGGAATACGGTGTGCCGAGCCGCGCGGCCCGCACACATCGTGGCCCACGTGACGTCCGAGCAGGAGGGGCAGGAGAGCCTCCTGCGGTTCCCGGGTATCTCTCTGGTGGTCATTCCGAATGGGGTCGAAATTCCCGACACGGTTCCACGGTCACGGGCTGACCGCACGCTCCGCTTGCTGTATCTGGGCCGGCTGGACCCCAAGAAGGGATTGGAGAATCTCCTTGCCGCGTGCCGTCTGGTCGATCAGGCCGGAATGGATTGGATGCTGACCGTCGCCGGCGGCGGCGACGCTCGCTACGTGGACCGCGTCCGAGGTCTGGTCGGGGAGCTTGGCTTGGATGAGAAGGTGAAGATGGTCGGCCTGGTGTTTGGCGACGCGAAGGAGGATCTCTTCGCACGCTCTGATGTCGTCGTGGTGCCATCGCACACAGAGAACTTTGGACTGGTGGTCGCCGAGGCGCTGGCGCGTCGGGTACCGGTGATCGCCGCGAGGGGGACGCCATGGAGTCGGCTGGACGAGGTCGGCTGCGGCCTGTGGGTCGAGAACGATCCGGACAGCTTGGCGACGGCCATTCGGCAGATGAGCGGTCTGCCGATCCGACGGATGGGCGAACAGGGGATGGAGTGGATGCGACGAGAGTTCCGGTGGGAGGCGAGGGCACGTGAGATGATCGACTGCTACGAGCGCTCGCTGGCCGTCGGGCATCCGGCTCTCAGATGAGCGGCCATTGATCCATCCACCGGTGCCGCAGGGGGCTGAGGACACAGAGGCGGAGTCTGGCGTGGGGCGGACAATCTGCGTCGTCTCGTCGTGTGGCGGGCATTTGACGGAAGTGCGGGCGCTGAGGCCCGCGTACGAGCCGTATCGACATTTTTACGTCCTCAACGATCGGATCCTGTTGCCGAAAGACATGGAAGGGAAGACGTATTTCATCCGCCATTCTGAGCGTGACTGGCTGTTCGTCGTGAACCTGTGGGAGGCGTGGCGGATTCTTCGGCGAGAACGGCCGCGGGCGATTCTCAGTACGGGGGCGGGGGCAGCGGTCCCGTTTGCTCTCATCGGGAGAGTGCTCGGGATCCCGACCGTCTTCGTGGAATCCTTTACCCGCGTCGTGAAACCATCACTGACTGGCCGGATCATGTACTACATCGCGGACCGGTTCTTCTATCAATGGCCGGCGCTGGAGCGATTCTTCCCACGGGGCACCTGGGGGGGGCTGCTCGTCTGAGGCGCGCCAAGGGGCGCCGAGGAGACACGGCGGGGGAATGATCCTCGTCACGGTCGGCAACGCGACTCAAGGATTTAGGCGCTTACTCGATGCCGTAGATCGCAGCGCCGGGGAGGGCGCATTTGGCGGCGACGCCATCCTGGTGCAGTCGGGACACACCCGCGACTTTCGACCTCGTCACTGCCGGCACCAGGCGTTCTTTCCGATGGAGGAGTTTATCGCGCTGGTACACGAAGCCAGCCTCGTCATCGCGCACGCGGGCGCGGGGACGCTCTTTCACGTATTTGGCGCGGGCAAGATTCCAGTCGTGATGCCTCGGCGGAAGAAATACGGGGAACACGTTGACGATCATCAGGTGGAGCTCGTCAGGGCACTGTCGGCCGAGGGACGCGTCGTGCCAGCCTACGAGGCGGCGGACATGTCGGGCGCAGTCGGGGAGGCGCGGCGCCGCGGTGTGCGGCACCGGGCCGCATCACGACCTCGGATGCTCGCCCTCGTCACCGAAGCGATCGAGGGATTGCTGGAGACCGGACCGTCATAGACGGGATCCGTGCCGAACGCCGTCGTACACGGGAGGGCGGCGACCGTCCCGGGAGTTGCCGGGCTGCGAGTCGGCGGCGTCGCGAGGCGTGCTCAGGCGGTCCGGCTTCTCAGGGCGCGCATCCTCACGACCCGAGGCCGCCTGGCCGTCGCCGCCGGTGCTCGGGCTCCTGGTGGAGGCAGCCGAGGCGTTCCGAGAGGGCACAGGGAGGCAGACGGGGATCGGGGAGCCGAGTGGAGCAGACGATAGGGCCACGTGAGCCCCTCGAGGGACGCGACCAGTGACGACGATTCTGGGCATCAACGCGTACCATGGCGATGTCTCGGCCGTGGTGCTCCGAGACGGTCAATTGGTCGCCGCGGTCGAAGAGGAGCGTTTCCGCCGGGTCAAGCACTGGGCCGGGTTTCCCCGCGAGGCCGTCCGGGTGTGCCTCGACCTGGCAGGGGTGGCGCCGGCGGACGTGGACCGGTTTGCGATCTCCCGGAATCCGCGCGCACATCTGTGGCGGAAGGCGCTCTTCACGCTGTGGAACCGGCCGGGGGCGGGGCTCGTTCGCGAGCGGCTCGGGAATCGACGGCGGCTCGCGATGGTCGGGGAGATCGTGGCGGATCTCCCGTACGGCGTCGGGACCGACCGGCGGCTTGACATTCTCAAGCGTGTCTTCTTTCCCCATTCGCTTGGCCTCCTGTACCTGGCCGTCACACAGTACCTCGGGTTTTGGAAGTACGGCGACGAGTACAAGGTGATGGGGCTCGCCGCGTACGGGGCACCCGACTATGCCGACCGCCTTCGGCGACTGGTCCGCCTGACAGGCGACGGGGGGTTCGAGCTGGATCTGTCCTACTTCCAGCACTGGTCGGAGGGCGTGAGCATGACGTGGGACGACGGTGAGCCGACCATCGGCCCGGTCTACGCGCGGAAGATCGAGGAGCTGCTCGGACCGGCGCGGCGACCGGACGAGCCCATCCTGCCCCGGCACGAGGCGGTCGCGGCGTCGCTCCAGCTCGTCTTCGAAGAGACGGCGTTCCAGCTCCTCATCGCCCTGCACACTATGACAAAGCGCAGACAGCTCTGTCTCGCGGGCGGCTGCGCGATGAACAGCGTGATGAACGGGAAGATACGTGAGCGGACGCCGTTCGAAGCCGTGTACGTCCAGCCGGCGGCTGGTGACAACGGGACGTCACTCGGCGCCGCCTTCTACGTGGCGCATGAGCTCCTCCGCGAGCCCCGCCGCTTCGTGATGCAAGACGGCTACTGGGGCCCCGAGTTCAGCGAGCCCCAGGTTCGGCAATGCCTCGACCGAGCGGCGCCGGCCATTGCGCGATCGGGCGGGGCGGTTCAGCTCATTCAGGACAGAGACAAGCTCTGCCGCTGGACCGCCGAGCGTGTCGCGGAAGGCAAGATCGTCGGATGGTTTCAGGGGCGAATGGAATGGGGCGCGCGGGCGTTGGGGAACCGCAGCATCTTGGCCGATCCTCGGCGCGCCGACATGCGCGAGGTCATCAACTCGAAGATCAAATCGCGCGAGCCGTTCAGACCATTCGCCCCGTCGATCCTCGAGGAGGCGCTCGACGAGTACTTCGAGGGGGCGGTGGCCGACCCCTTCATGGTCCACGTCTACCCGATTCGACCCGAGAAGCGCCGGGTGATCCCGGCGGTCACCCACGTCGACGGGAGCGGTCGACTCCAGACGGTGAGCCGTGAGACGAATCGGCTCTACTGGGAGCTCATCAAGGCCTTCGAGGCTCTCACGGGTGTCCCGGTGCTTCTGAACACGTCCTTCAACGAGAACGAGCCGATCGTGCACCGACCGGAAGAGGCACTGGACTGTTTCCTCAGAACGCGCATGGACGTCATCGCGATTGGACGGTACGTGATCGAGAAGTCGGCGGGAGGAGTCGGGTGAGGCGCGGGGAGCCCCGGTGCTTGAACGTCGGCTGCGGCCTTTCGACCGGCCCGAGCTGGGTCAGTGTCGACAGCTCGGCATCCCTGCGGCTGTCGCGCCTTCCCCTCGTCGGGAGGGTCCTCGCGAAGGTCGCCCGGCTGCCGAACTGGCCGCCCTCGGTGCTCTCTGGCGACATCGTCAAGGGTCACGATGTCCGGCCAGGGAGCTACGACCTGGTCTTCGCGTCTCACGTGCTCGAGCATCTCTCTGAGGAAGACGGCTACCGCGCGCTGACGCACATCTACGGCTATCTACGGCCCGGAGGCTATTTCAGGTGCATCGTGCCCGACCTCGAGACCTACGCTCGCCGATACCTTGCCGGGCTCGCATCCGGAGATCGAATGGTGGCCGGGGGGGCGAGTCGTGCGTTCATGACGCAGACAGGGCTCGGGAGAGAGCAGAGTCGGAACTCTCTGGTGGGACGGATGAGAGAAGCATGGTCCAATGCGAGGCACCAGTGGATGTGGGATCGGCCCGCGCTCTCGGCGGCGCTCGATCGGGTGGGTTTTCAGAACGTCGAAGTTCGGGCCTTTGGCGAGTGGGCCGACGACCGCTTCGGGGAGGTGGAGGACAAGGCCCGCCACGAAGACAGCGTCTGCCTCGAGGCGCAAAAGCCGGGGGCGGACACGCACGGCCTCGGGTGACGGCCAACGCGGAGGGCGGCCATGGAGTGGAGGGATCGACCGGTTCTCGTCACTGGCGGGGGCTCGTTCATCGGCTCGCATTTGGTGGACGCGCTCGTCGCGCGTGGTGCCCGGGTGCGCGTGGCGGACGACCTCAGCAGCGGTCGTCTCGACCACATTAAGGGGCACGTCGAGAGCCGTCGGGTCGGATTCATCGAGACGGACCTCGCGGCGCCTGGGGCGGCGGAGGCGGCCGTGGACGGCATGAGCGTCGTGTTCCACCTGGCGGCGGATCATGGGGGACGCGGCTACGTCGATCTGCACCAAGCGGCCTGCGCCGCGAACCTGACCCTTGACGGGCTCGTGTTCCGGGCCTGCCACCGCCTCCAGGTGGAGAAGGTCGTCTACGCCTCCTCGGGCTGCGTCTATCCGAACCATCTCCAGGGCGACCCCGGTCAGGTCCTCTACCTGACCGAGGACATGGTGGGCCCGCCGTACGACGCCGACAATATGTACGGGTGGGCCAAGCTGATGGGGGAGATGGTCCTGCGGGCCTACTACAAGGAGTGGGGCATGAAGTCAGCCTCGTGCCGCTACTTCACCGTCTACGGCGAACGCGGGCACGAAAACCACGCGGTCATCGCGATGATCGCCCGCGCCTTCGTGAAACAGGATCCGTTCGTCGTGTGGGGGGATGGATGTCTCCCCGCCGGAGAGGTCGTGATCTCCAATCCCGGCATCAAGTCGATCGCGGACGTCCGCGAAGGCGAACAGGTGCTGGGGGCCGACGGGCAGTACCACACGGTCCTCGGAGAGATGAGCCGGCCGTACAGCGGGGATCTCGTCACGATCAGGCCGTTGGGCGTTCGCGCGCTTCGGCTCACGAGCGAACATCCAGTGCTGGTGGTCCGTCCGAGGACGACGTGCGACCTCCTGGGCACGGATGCGGCCCACTGGTGTACGCCGACATGTTGGTGTCTCGACGCCACGCACCGCGATGACCATCGGCCTCACACGATCGTGATGGATCGCGCATGGGTTCCGGCGTCGGAGGCGAGAGCCGGCGACTTCGTCGTGATCCCCCGCGTGAAGCGGGAAGACCCCCAGGTCGTCGATGTGGCGACAGACGCCGCGCGCACGGGCGGTGACGTGCAGGGTCCGCGCGTCATCCCGCTCGATGCTGAGTTCGCGTATTTCCTCGGGTGGTACACCGCTGAGGGATGGACGGACTGGCCCCAGGACCCGCACGATCTCGTGGTGGAAGCCACGATCGCCCTCGCCGTCCGGTCACGCGACGGGGGCGCCGTGAAGCGGGTGGCCGAATATATCCGGACGCTCGGATTCCGTCCGCGGATCAGAACGCGCCCGATTGCGTACGAGGTCTCGTTCCAGTCGACCCCCCTGGCTCGATGGCTGGACGATCATGTCGGACGGGGAGGGCGACAGAGACGCGTGGCGTCGCAGCTCTTCTTCAGCACGCGAGAGGTGGTCGAGGCGTTTCTGGATGGAGTGTTCTCCGGCGATGGCGACCGGGCGAGGGACGCCTGGACATTGACCTCTGTCTCTCGAAGCCTCCTCGAGGGAGTGCAGATTCTCCTGGCGAAGGTCGGTCGTTTCGGTTGGATCACATGGGTGGCGAGATCAGACGGCGGACGAACGGTCGATCAGGGAGTGATCGCTCAGTCAGACCGGGCACGGAGGCCGTACGGGCTGGACGACGCGTCGGTATACATTCCCATCCGTGAGGTTTCACGCGAAGCGTTTCGTGGTATGGTGTACAACATCGAGACCGCGGACTCGACCTACTGTAGCCCCTTCGTCGTTCACAATTCTCAGGTTCGGAACTGGACGCACGTGAGCGACATCGTGAGCGGAACGATCCTCGCTGCCGAGAAGATCGACGACGGCACCGGCGTCAACCTCGGCACGATGGAACGGACGCGCGTGATCGAGGCCGTCCATGAGGTGCGGCGCTACACCGGGCACGCGGCCCGGATCGAGCTCCGGCCCGACATGCCGACGGGCCCGCTGAACCGGGTGGCCGACAATGCCCTGGCCCGGAGGGTGCTTGGGTGGGAACCGCAGGTCACGTTCATGGACGGCCTGCATCGGACGATCGACTGGTACTTTGCGACGAAAGACCGGGAGGCGGTCAGGGCGCTGCTGGACCGTCGGCTGACGGAGCGCTGAGCCGACCAGGGGAGCGACGGAAATCGGCGGATCTCATGCTCTGGATCCTGATTTGACGGGCCCGGAGTTCGGACCCACCGAGAACTGAGGCAGCCGTCGTGCACGTCGCCTTCTTCAATCGCTCCTTCTATCCCGACACCGCGGCGACCGGCCAGCTCCTCACGGAGCTCTGTGAGGTCCTGGTCGAGGCGCATGGATGTCGCGTCTCGGTTGTCGCGGGCGTCCCACTCGTGCCGGCGGGCGCCGGGGGGCCACGCCCCCTGGGTGGCGTCGTTCACCGCGAGACCTACCGTGGCGTCGAGATCCTGCGCGCCCGCGGGACGCGATTGTCGAAGGACCGGGTCGCGGGCCGGTTTACGAATTACGTGAGCTACTTTCTCTCGGCGTGCTACGCCGGCCTGCGGCTGGAGCGCCCCGATGTCGTCGTCGCCCAAACCGACCCGCCGATCATCGGCCTTGCCGGCTACTTGGCGGCTCGACGCTTCCGCGCGCCGTTCGTGATGGCGTACAAGGACATCTTCCCGGAAGTCGCCAGGCTGCTCGAGGACTTCCAGAGCGAGACCGTGAACCGCGTGCTCCAGGGAGTCAATCGCTTCCTCGTGCGGAAGGCAGACCGAGTGGTGGCGCTCGGGGAAGCCATGCGGCAGGTGCTGATCGAAGGCAAGGGAGCCGAACCTGGCAGGACCGTGATCATCCCCGATTGGGCCGACTGCTCCGCCATCGAGCCTGGTCCCAAGCGAAACCCGTTCTCGCTGGCTCACGGCTTGGCCGACAAGTTCGTCGTGATGCACTCGGGCAACGTCGGGCTCTCGCAGGGACTCGAAGTTGTCGTCGAGGCCGCGCGGCGGCTCACGCGATTGCCTGACGTTGCGGTCGTATTCGTCGGCGAGGGAGTGAAAAAGAGCGCTCTCCAGGAGCACGTCGCGCGGCTCGGGCTTGGAAACGTCCACTTCCTGCCGTTCGAGCCGAGGGAGCGGCTGCGTGATGCCTTCGCGGCCGCCGATGTCTTCGTGGTGTCGCTCAAGCGGGGGCTCGCCGGCTACATCGTTCCGAGCAAGCTGTATGGGATCCTGGCCGCCGGTCGGCCCTATGTCGCCGCGGTCGAGGACACGTCCGAGGTCGCGGCGATCACTCGCGCGCACCAATCGGGGCTCGTCGCCGAGCCAGAGAACCCGGATGATCTTGTCGCCAAGCTCCTGCGCCTCTACGAGGATCGCGCCCTCGCCGATCGACTCGGGGCGAACGGCCGGCGGGCCGCCCTCGGGTACGACCGGCCCGTGCAGGTTCGAGCGTATTTCGATCTCTTCCGTGAGCTCACGCGTGCCGCCTAGCGCCGCCGTGCGATGCCGCCGTCGACCCGATGAACTCCGTGTCGTCGGCACCAAGACCATCGGGCACCGTCCGATGGCACGGCCGCTGTTTCGCCGGCTCGCCGGCACCGGGACGCGGCCCACACGCCCCGATGCCGTTCGGCTCCTCGGGCCCCGGGGAGCGGCCTGGGCTGATGTGGTGGTGACGGCGATACGCCCCTTCTGCCGATGCCACCCGGGTGGCGTGCGAAACGGGCAAGGCCGTGTGTCGTGGAGTTACTGTAGATGCACGGAACGTTAGATGCCTTGAGCCCACGAGCCAGTGGGCGGTAAGCTAGGGTCTATGGGGCAGGCCATTGTCACATCCTCGCCAGACGTTCTGAGCGGCACACCCGTCTTTGCAGGCACCCGCGTACCTGTTCAGGCGCTGATCGACTATCTGGAAGGTGGGGAGACGATCGACGAGTTCCTGGCAGGCTTCCCGACCGTCAAGCGAGAGCAGGTTGTGGCGTTCCTCGAGGAGGCCACGGCGCGAATGGTCGCTCAGGCGTCGTGAGGGTGCTTCTCGACGAGTGCGTCGATCGACGCCTCGCGGGGGACATCCTAGGACACGACGTGAGGACGGTGCCGGAATCGGGTTGGGCTGCGCTCAAGCACGGCGACCTTCTCGCCCGAGCGGAACGCGAGTTCGAGGCCTTCGTTACGGTCGACCGCAACCTTCCAGTGCAGCAGGATCTGTCACGCTTCTCCATCGCCGTGATCGTGCTGCGGGCCCGATCGAACCGCATCACTGATCTGCGCGGCCTCGTTCCGCAGTTGCTCACGGCTCTCCCCATTGCCAAGCGCGGCGAGGTCACACTGGATTGCCATCTAACCACGCAGTAAAGCGGACGCGCTTCGCGCGCCGCTCACCGCGAGCGATATGTGACAAGGTCAGAGCGGACGATTGCGCGGGGACGGTAGAGGTGGGGTTTGGAATCGCCGGAGACCGGACCGGGCGTGTAGCGATGGCCGCTGGCCCGACGGCGCCCCTCACTATCAGTCGGCGGCCCCACCGCTGACGGTGGAGGACATCCTGTCACGGCACTCGATTCAGGTCGTCGACCTTCTCACCCTCGACATCGAAGGGTCCCGAATGCGGCCTGCTGGAGGACCCGCTTGGCTGGCTGCGATCGGTTCGCAGAACCGCGAGTGGTTCATCACCGAGTGTGGTGATCAGTCGCAGCTGCTACAGAAACTGGGCCGGGAGGGATTCCAGGGGTGGCTGGTCGACAACGAGGGGGTGCCGTCGATCGAATCGTCGACCGGGAGAGCGCGTCTCCGTGGCCACACGGGCGCGGCGGCCGTGGTCGGCTTCGGATCTCCTGACACTCCACCTTCTGCCTGGTCGCGTCCGTCAGGACAACCCTGCGGGGAGGGCGACTGTTTGGCTGCGTGTGAGAGGCGAGTACACCCGATGAGCCCGCCTGGCCGATGCGAGCTCGGGCTCGTTCCAACTCCTGCCAGCCGTACGAGAGCGCGTCCTCCGGCGCGCCATTGAAAAGAGCGTGGTGCATATCGCGAGCCCACTTGAGAGACGACACCGCCTCCGACATCTTCTGAAGAACGCGTTTTTCCGACTCTATCGTCTGTGCCTGCGCTGCGGATTCCATCTGATCCCAGATCACTACTATGCGTCCTTGCCGAATATTCTCGACTTGGAGAGAACCAGAGAGTCTTGGGCGGGCCGGTCCGAACTGCCGGGAATCTCCATCGATGTCGATGAGCAAGTGGAGTCACTGACCGCGGTGTGCCTGCCGTACAAAGCCGAGTACCTCAGCAACGCGATATTCAAGGAGGCGGTATCTCGCCTCGGCTCCGGGTACGGGTATATCGAGGCCCAGGTGCTCCATGCTGTCATCCGCTCCTATAAGCCCCGGAGGATCATCGAAGTTGGGAGCGGGGTGTCGACCTATTGTATGGCCGCGGCATCACGTCTGAATAGCGCGGAAGGCGGCAGTCCGTGTCACATCATGTCGATTGAGCCGTTCCCCTCAGACGGGCTGAAGGCGTTGAGCGGCATCATTTTGAAACAAGTACAAGTGCAGTCAGTGCCCGTCGAGGCCTTTACGGAACTCGAACAGAACGATCTGCTCTTCATCGATTCGAGTCACGCCGTCAGACCGGGCGGTGACGTCAACTATCTGGTGTTGGAGATTTTGCCAAGGCTCCGACCGGGCGTGGTCGTACACTTCCACGACATCTGCTTCCCCTACGATTATCAACGGGATCTTCTTCACACATGTTTGTTCTCGTCAGAGACGTCACTCCTTCGCGCCTTCCTCATCTCGAATGACCGAGTGAAAATACTCTTCTCCCTGAGTCTCCTGCATTACGACCGGGCGGCTGTTCTGAAGACACTATTCCCTGGTTACGATCCCCAACCTTCCACCGACGGCCTCCGGAGTGACGCGTCTGGACCCGACCAGCACTTCCCCTCGTCGATCTATTTGCAGATTCGCGCTCAATCGGAGTCGACACTCGGATCGAGGCCGCGGTTTCCGTAGAAGGGTGCGCGCGGCGATGCCGCAGATCCGGCGGCGCCCGACCGTTGCGGCCGAGTCGCGCTCAGCATGTCGGGAATTGAGGCAAGAGATTCGGTACGCCGCTGCCTCTCAGCTGGGGCGACCGAGGAACACGGGTCCGGGACGAATACCGCCTGAATGCTCCCGCGAGGGAATCGGGGCCAAGGGACCACGACTGGATTCGGACGGCAGCGGTGTTGACGGGGTTGCGGACGTGGCCGTCAGCGCGTTGGGTGACCGCGAAGGCGTGAGCCGAGGTGAACGGGTCGTCCACAGGCGCCGTGTTCTGCGCCACAGACGTGAGGCGGCGCGGATCCGGGCAGGGGTGCCAGGCCAGCTAATGCTTCCACAGGTCGGCGCGCCAGATGCGGGGGGTTGTGACGACGGCTCTGGGCATGACGTTACTGACCGTGACCGTTACCCTGTTTGGGTCACCGACGTACGCCGACCACACGAGCCCCGGACCCGGGTTGCCCGCCGGGGAGACGTAGACATTGTCGCCAATAGCCGCGCCGGCTACGGCTATGGTTGCGGTCTTGGTGGTGTTGGCGGCGATCGTGCCGAAGGTCAACGCCGCCGTCGCCGAGACATGGCCCGTAATTGGCGTTGAGCCGACCGCGACGGTGAGACCGGAGAAGCCCCCACCCGTGTCACCGGACTGGAACAGGCGGGCGCCAGGGCCAGGGTTCAGAGTGACTGATCCGGGCGCCCACCGATTGCCGACGAGGGTGAGCGGGCCGGACCACGTGACGGTCGTGGCCCCGAGTTCATTTCCCCCAAAGAAGACGCTCGTGTTGCTGTCCGAAAAGTTGAAGATCGTATTGGGCTGCCCCAGATTGAGCGACGAGTCGACCATTGAGAACCGACCGCTCACGCTTCGAAAATCGATGACGGTGGCGCCCCCGACGGGCGCGCCCTTCTTCGTGTAGCCGACGAAGTAGATGGCGACACCGGAGGTCGTGGCTGTCCGAAGGATCTTCGCCGTGCTTTCGGATTCAACGCCGATGACGTAGTTGGCGTGTTCCTGCGTGGCCGCGGCGATGTCGAAATCGACGTCCCCCACCGTGACGACTGTCCCGTGCATGTTGAACGACCCGCCGATCGTCCGCACACCAACCGAGGTCGTCGGGTCGCCGGTGAACACGCCACCGATGATTCGGTTCTGCAGACTGTTGCTATGCTCGATCGAGACGGCGGCGCCGCTGTAGTTGATCACCTTGACGTTCTCGAGAACGGCTTCCGCGTTGTTTGCGTCGAGTGCGGCCGTGAACCGAATGCCGTTGACTAGGCTGGCCGACGAGTCAGACCCGAGCAGGACATTACGGACTTGCATGTTTGTGGGGGCGAAGCCACCCACCGCCGCGCGGTGGAACTCGATCGCAGCTGACGGGGCGTGGGTTGGCCCTTGACCCGGAATGCGGAGATGCTCCACGACGCCGTCGCGGCAGTTGATGAATTTCACGACGGTCGCTCCCGCGAGCGCCGGCGTCGGGACGATCTGTGTCGACGCTTGGCCGGCTCCGCGGATGATGAATCCTTCGCGGTCCGCGATGGTCAGGGTCGCCGAGATCCTGTAGGTGCCGGGCGGGATGTACACATGGCCGCTCGACGCCGGCATCGCATTCAGGGCGCTCTGGAGTGCGGTCGTGTCATCCGTGACATAGTCACCCTTGGCGTTGTAGGGCGGACAGGTGGCGACGATGAGCCTCTGACTCGCCTGTTCTGCGCAGCCGTCCACGACGAGCGAGACCGGAGTCAGCGTGGCGCCGCCCGCCGGCGCAGTCATCGAAGCCTTCACCGGATCAATGCTCACCGCCGCTGAGCGAGCGGCTCGATGAGCTCGGGTGGCGAGCGACGTCGGGGCAGTCTGGCGTGGGACAGGGTCCGCGTCGGCGATGGCGGCGCTGAAGAGCGCGCGTCCAGTAACACCCCAGTCCCGGCTTGCGTCCTTCCGAATGGCCGCAGCCAATACCGGCGCCAGCAGGAGACTGAGGGCGACCAACAGGAGCCGGGGCGAGACGGCCGAGGGGATCCTGCTCCGATTCCGCCGGGCCCGGGCGCCCGCCGACGCTTCACCGGCGGCTCGACGGCCCAGCACCTCTTTCATTACAGCGCCCTCATCATTGATAGCTCCGGTTCTTCTTTTCTTGGCTGACCCGATCATCACGCTGTCAGCGAAGTGCTTGACCGCAAAGTCAGAAGGCTAAGAAGATGGCGTACAGGCGTTCGTAACCGAGAGTACCTCAAGACCACCGTCTACTTCCACTGAGATACCGTGACGCCTGTCAAGGGTTTTTTCATGGGCGGCTCTCCGCGGCCACTGGCGTGGAGATGAAGGGCCGGCGATGTTTGGCCACGGCGTAGACGGCGATCAGCAGTTTCCGCATGGCGGCGACGACGGCGACCTTGGGCAGCTTGCCGCGAGCACGGAGCCGCTCGTAGTACGCACGGAGCCAGGGGTTCTTGCGGACTGCGGTGAGGGTCGGCATCCAGAGTTTGGCGCGCAGTGGGCCATGGCCGATCGCCGTCAGGCCCGCCCGGGTGCCGGTCCGCTTGCCGGATTGTCGGAGGGCCGGGACCACGCCCACGAAGGCGGCCAGGGCGGCCGCGCTGCGAAAGCGCGCGGGATCGCCGAGCTCAGCCACGAGCCGAGCCGCGGTCTGCGGGCCGATGCCGTCGATGGTCGTCAGCAAGGAGCCGACCTCGTGATCGTTCAGCGTGCGCTCGATGTCGCCCTCGAGGGTCCGGAGGAGGGCCGTGGCCAGTTCGCTATCCAGCCCCTTGACGTAACGGGTGAACTCCGGAAAGCCGAGGTCGACCAGACGGTGGAGCTGGCGGACGCGATCGCCGAAGTTCTGGACCAGGCGATCCCGAAGCCGGACGAGCTCACGCAGCTCCTCGGTGGCCGCGTCGGGCAGGCGGGTGGCCGCGGGACGCTTCTGGGCGCCGAAGCGGGCCAGCCCGAGCGCATCGATCGCATCCGTCTTCGTGCGCGCCAGGTCCTCCCCGGCGAAGCGATGCGTGCGCAGAGGGTTGATCAGGGCCACGGCCACGCCGTGGGCGGCGAGCGTGGCGAAGAGGTTCTTCCAGTAATGCCCGGTGGCCTCCATGACGACCAGCAGCTCGCTCGGCGGCCCGAGCCGATCCAGGAGCCGTGCGTAGCCCTCGGCATCCTCAGTGAACGGAGTCGGCTTGACGAGCACGGCCCCGGCCGCATCCATGACGGCGACGACGTGGGTCTCGGCGGCGATATCAATCCCGGCGAAGCGCATGTCTGGGGTCCTTTCCGACGGGTGCGCCCGGGAGCCTCGACGCCGGTGCTCGACCTCGACCTTGTGCATGCGAGGACGCCCAGGGCGCCTCGGGATACCGTTCGAGTCTGGAGCACCGGGCGAGGGCGCCAATCTCAGTGCCGAGGACGATGCCTCATGGGGCTTACGGCGACCCTCTCCCGGATCCCGTCTCCTCATTCCCTCTCTCCTACTGAGAGAGGGTGAGGAGATCATACAAGGGAGCCTCAGTCTCCACCAAAACGACTGACGGAACTCCCGGAGGAATCTCCCTTGATGCGTGACCTCGCGGGAGCGCCTACGGCGTGGGTGACCAGGAGCGGGTCAGGGAGCCCACGAAGTCGGAGATCCTCGCGGCGGCCCGGCCGTTGCCGGTGTTCTGGAGAGTTCGCGGCGTGAGGTGTTGAAACACCTCCAATCGGTCCTCTACGGCGTGCCACGCCCAGAGGAGCGGACCACTTCGCGGGCCGGCGGCGTGCAAGCGGCCACACTGCGTCCGCAACTGTTCGCTTGGCGGCGTTCCGGTCCACCAGAAACTCTGTAGGAATACCGTCTATGCGTTCGGCAAGCGATCCAGGCCGAGGCCCGCGCCGACGGCGCCGCGTGTCGCTGGCAGGAGGTGCAGCAGGTCGTCCCGAACGCTCGACGGCTAACCCGGGATGCTTCCATCCTCTGGCAGGGCGTAGAGGTGCTTGCCCGGAGGAGCCCTGACGTCCTAAGATAGAAGAGACGATCTTCCGCCAGGCTCGCCTCGGTGAGCTTTGGTTTCGGGAGAGAGCAGTCTATGTCTATTTCTACGCACGGGCGAGCCAGTTCATCTGCGACCGGCCGCCAGGTGCTCAAGCGCTCCTTCGACATCGCCCTTTCGGGACTCGGTCTGTTGGCCTCGGCTCCGCTCTGGGGCCTGATTGCGCTCTTGATCAAGCTGGACGACGGGGGCCCGATCTTTTACGCGCAGGAGCGGGTGGGGAAGGACGGCCGGCGATTCCGGAGCCTGAAGCTGCGGTCGATGGTACCGGACGGCGACCGGCGGTTCGGGCCTCTCCAGGCCCGCGCCGCGGACGCGCGGATCACTCGCGTTGGACACTGGCTCCGGGCCACCGCGATGGACGAGCTGCCCCAGCTCTGGAACATCTTCAGGGGCGACATGAGCTTTGTGGGACCCCGCGCGTTGATGCCTGAAGAGATCGAGGTCAGCGGCGTCGGCGAGGCGGTGCCGCTCGAGAAGATACCCGGCTACGAGGTGCGTCACCGGGTGACGCCGGGGCTCACCGGACTCGCGCAGATCTATGCGGCTCGGGACATCCCGCGACGCCAAAAGTTCAGGTACGACCTCGTCTACATCAGCAGGCAGACCTTTTGGCTCGATCTCCGGCTGATTCTCCTCTCGCTGTGGATCACCCTCAGGGGCAGGTGGGAGCAGCGCGGATCGAAGTTCTGATTCGGTGCATCAACGGTGATGCCAGTCGCTCTCGCCAGGATCTCCGCCCGGTGTGCTCTGTGACCGACGGATATCGGCGGTGGACCCCTAGAATCGCCGGTCGGCCCCAGGGGTCGTGAAGCCGGCGTCGACATCGTCCTGCTCGGGGAGCAAGCCTATCATCGGAGAGCCGACCCCCCGCTCTGGCATCATCCCGCTCGCGACGGTGGAGCTGACGAAGACTCTGAACGATACCGTGCGCGCCCGGACGAGCCGCGCCCATCTGCGATCGCCTGGCGAGCAGTCGCCCGAGATCGCCTGGGACGGCGAGAAGCGGGCGCCGATTCGCGCAATTGATCGCGGAGCAATTCGACGGGACGCTGACCGGGCGGCCAGCGGAGGCCTACCCCCGCTCCGTACACGCTCCCGCGCCACCCAGGGACATCGTAGACAATGACAGGCGAGTTCCCACGCAGCGTACGCGACTGGCAGACGTTGCTCTATTCGAATCTGCTCCGCATTCGACCGACCCAACTCGGTGCGGCTCTCAAAGAGATCCTTGGCGTGAAACGACGCTGTATTCAGGCGCGTCGGCATACATTCTTCGCCGACCCGGCGTCCAACTTCGGTCTGGAGCTCTGGCGTCACGGGATGTATGAGCCGGCAATGACCGCGCTGCTGGAGACGCTGTTGCGGCCGTGCGATACCTTCCTTGACATCGGAGCGAACGAAGGCTACTTCTCGGTGCTTGCGGCTACGCTCGTCGGGCCCTCAGGTCGCGTTCACTGCATTGAACCCCAGACTCGACTCCAGCCAATCATTCGGCGGAACGTGAGCCTCAACGGCGCCAAATCTGTTGTCGTGCACGAAGTCGCCCTCGCGGAGGTCGAGGGCGAGGTCGAGCTGTTCCTGCGGCCTTCGACGAACACGGGGGCGAGCAGCCTCTTTCGGCATTGGAGAATAGGATCAACGAGACAACTGGCGCGTGCGACGACGGTCGACTCCTTCGTCAGGGCGATGGCGCTGCCAAAGGTCCGCTTGGCCAAAATCGACTGCGAAGGGGCCGAGGGGATTATCGTGCGCGGCGCAACGAGCACCCTGAACGATCAGCTCTTCGAGTTTATCGCTCTTGAATACCATCCACAGATTATTGGCCCCGCCAGATGTGAGGAAGTTCACCGCAAGCTGATCGACTCGGGATACGTCTTGACTAAAGTGCGCGGCCGCTGCGTATACCATGTACCGGGTCGCGAAACGGCGCTCAGGCCCGCAGGGGAGTTACAAATGAATTGTAGATGGGAGGACTGACGACAAACGCGACGTGTCGAGGACCTTCCTCGGAGGCAGTCGCACGACACGTTCTCTCCCACGCCCGACATTCTTTTGCCGCCCGCGGCGCCGCCGCTGCGCGTACCGGAGCGTCCGGCTCTGCTTGTCGTAGCGTGCCCTATGTGGGCGGCACGACGAGCCGTCTAGGCCATCCGTGTCGACTACACCGCCGGCGACGATGTGGCGGAAGACCTAGTGCGATGGACAAGGTGTCGGATGCGGAGCACTGGCTCGACCGTTATACTTCGGTAAATGGACATCGCGATCGTCGGCGGCGGACCGGCCGGCTTGCTGGTCGCCACCCGATGTGCAGAGGCGGGTCTCGACGTCGTCCTGCTGGAGGAACATCCGGTTATCGGCGAGCCCACGCACTGCACCGGAATCATCTCGCTCGAGGCTGCGGAGTTGACCAAGATTCCTGAGGATATCGTCCTCAAGCGGATTGGCCGCGCCCGCCTGCACTCGCCGGGCGGCCAGTCGTGCGACGTCGAGTGGGATGGGAATGGGCGCGAGCAGGTTCTGGCCATCGACCGCGGGGACTTCGACAAGGGCCTCGCGGCGCAGGCCAGGGAGGCGGGCGCGCTGATCTGCACCGGAGTCCGCGTGAGTAAGGTCGCCATCGACGAGCACGGCGTTAGCCTCGCCGCCGGTCGTCACGCGGTGCGCGCGAGGGCCTGCGTCCTGGCCTGCGGCGTGTCGTACCGTTTCCAGCGCCAGCTGAGGCTTGGGCTCCCCGGGCAGGTGGTCCATACTGCCCAGCTCGAACTCGATGCCGGCGCGTCCGACTGTGTCGAACTGCACTTCGGCCGAAACGTGGCGCGAGACGGATTCGCGTGGGTCGTGCCGGTCGTCCGGGGTCGCCGGGACCGGCTGAAGGTCGGCGTGATGGCCGCGGGTGACGCGCGGGTCTATCTCGACCGGCTGGTGGAGCGACCGGAGCTCCGGCAGCGGTTCGAAGCAGAGCCGGGTCCTGCCGTCCGGCGGCTGCTCCCCCTCAGAGCGATCGGCAAGTCCTTCGCGGCGCGGACGCTTGCGGTCGGCGATGCGGGCGGATTCACGAAGCCTACGACGGGCGGCGGCATCTTCTACAGCTTACTGACCGCATCGCTGGCCGCCGAGACGCTGATCGAAGGCTTCCAGGAAGGGCGGCTCGACGAGGCCTTTCTTAGCCGGTACGAGCAGCGCTGGCGCGAGCGTCTGGGGCCGGAGTTGAGAGCGGCGACCTGGTTCCGACGCCTCCTCACGCGGCTTAGCGACGACGAGATCGACATGGTCGTGCCGATGCTGGCCGCGGATGACATGCAGACCCTGATCCGTCGCACCGGCCGCTTCAACTGGCATCGGGAGCTGATCCGCGCGGTGGTGTCGCAGCGCACACTGACGCGCCTGTTGTTCAGGGCGCTATTTCGCTAGTCCACGATCGTCGGCCTTCGCGATCGGACGCCGAGCCGTCGTCTCGCCTACACTCCGTCGACGCTCAGTGGCTAGATGCAACCTGACCCCTTCGTTTACGCTGGTCTCGCGCGCAGCTTGGGTATTCCCGAGGCGGAATGGTGGCTGGTCTTCGCGCTTCAGTGGTGTGTGTGGAGTGCTTGGGCGCGAGTCGCGACCCGCTTTTCGTTCACGAGGCTCCGCACCCGGCACGAGTGCGGCGCATTCACGACGGACAGCATCCTCGTCACGAGATGAGCCACGAAGAACCACCTCGCTCACCCATCGCATGAAGGGAAGATGACCCGGAACGTCGATTCGCTCATTCCCTTCCGGCGCGACCATTCCTCGCTGCCAAGCATGATGCCGCACAGCCCCTCATACATCGGCCCGCCCGCGCTCGCCAATCAGACCCAGCACCGCCTGGAAAGCGGCCACAGAGCTGTCCCTCCAGTTGAAGTGAAACGTGACCTCGCGGAGGTTAGGCCCTGCAGGTGTTCGTCAACGCACTGGGGTGAGGGTTCTGGAGGCCAACCCGAGATGTAGATGAGTGAATACCGCATCAGTAACGTCCCGTCCCAACGCGAAGAACAAGTGAAGTACCGCGTAGAGAAACGAGCCGCGGCAGATTCCGGCGGTGCCAGAAGAAGGTGCGAGCGTGGCGACAAGCTGTAGGGTTCATGCTGGCAGCGGGCTATACCAGTGGTGTCTCGGGGGGAAGGGGATCCAAATCAGGGAGTCGTGGGCTGCGCTCGTCCGACCCGCGGACATGTCTTCAGAGTCCAGCTCGATTCGCACTCGGCAGACGTCTCGGCCACAGGAAAGAGGATGTCGGCAAAACGCCGTCTGCGAGATTTGCGGTCGTTATAGAATTGCACCGTGACACTCGGCCACCGAGCGGCGGTTCTCGTCATCGCGGTCGGCCTCTCGGTCGGCCCGCTCGCGCACCCAGGCTCCGCACTGGCTCAGGCCGGCTACTATGTCACGCCGTTGTTGACCGTTTCGGAAACCTACGACGACAATCTCTTCCTCACGAGCTCCAACCGGCAGGATGACTTCATCTCCCGATTCGTGCCGGGCTTGAAAGCCGGATACCAGTCGGAGCCGTTGACGCTACTTGGCAGCTATTCGTTTCGCAGTGCCATATACAACAAGCACCCGTTGCTCGACACGCCGGTCGAGAGTCAATTGGGGAGCCTCACATTGACGCACCGACCGACCGAAGTCCTCACGCTCGGTTTTGACGGCGCCTACTCCAGAACGTCAATTGCGAGCGAACTGAACCAGCCCAATCCCGCCCTCCCCTTTATCCCTGTTCAGGCCACCACAGGCCTTCTGACGGCTCGACTCACGTCGACCTTCTACACTCTCACGCCGTCGATCGGGTACAGTTTCGACGTTCTCACTCGAGGCAAAGCAACGTACAACTATGCGGTCGTCGAGAGCGGCGGTCTTTCAACGACGACCCAGAATGTGGCCCTTCAACTCGATCGCGAGATCACGGCGAGAGACACCGGGCTCCTCAAGACCTATTATCGCCACTTCGAATCGACGGCGTCGGGCCCGCTGGTTTCATCAAGTGCGTCCGCCTCGTCAGACTCGTACACTGTCACCGCCGGCTGGAAGCGTCGGTTCACCCCGCAATGGGACGCGACTGTCGAGGCGGGGCCGCGCCTCACGGACGCGGCCGGCACCACGAGCAGGGTTGATGCCGAGGCCAGCGCGACGCTCAACTGGCGTTTCGAGCTCGGGACGGCCTCGCTGGGCTATTCGCGCACCGAGCTCACAGCCGCCGGGGTCGGCGGCGCGTTGAGCAGTGATTCTGTCTTTGCCTCGGTCACGATCGACCCCATTCGGTTTCTCCGCGTCTCAGTTGCCCCGAGGTGGGTGCAGGTTACCCCGGAAGGGGGGTCCGCCACGACGACGGGAACGACCACGCTCTACCTCGTCGACGCGACGGCGACCTACAAGCTGACTCGCTGGCTGAGCGCCCGGCTGAACTACGAGTACGCCTCACAGCAGGCGGGGGGACTCACTACCCCCCACAACCTCGTGACGATCGGGTTGGACCTCGTCTACCCGGAGCGTGTCTACTGAGGCGGCCGAGGCCGCGCCGTCGCGGACCTCCCACGGGCAACCGGAACGTCTGCAGTATCCGGGGTT
>WNFT01000470.1_pt1 | contig 43255 bp, 28 predicted proteins | sample 5400191 | NCBI WGS metagenome assembly WNFT01 (sample SAMN13153359, study PRJNA577476) | soil metagenome | isolation source: 80 cm saprolite under Madrone tree | place: USA:California | collected 2016-06-14 | reverse complement strand
AAAAGTGATAGAGTGGCAGATAATATAGCGCGCCGCCCGGGCGACCAACGCCCTTCCAGAAGCATACATTTTCCCAGAGTGATTTTAACGTTCCGGTAAACCAGTAAATATACACACTCATTATTTCGTCCGCACTGAATGCTCCCCCCAATGCTGGGAGAGCAAAGTGAAGGAAATACGCGACAAGGATAATGACACAAAGCACGTCAATCGCGTTGGACTGATTCACGCCGTCTGGCCGGGACTGGTTATCCGAGCTGGTCATGCTAAGCGGTGCGGCGATGATATCCGAAGCGGCGCACGTGAAAAGCGTTCCGCGCCACGCTGTCAAAAGCCCTTTCCGTTTATCACGCTAAAACTCGGATCAATTTAAAAAATGAAAGTCTCGGTAGTCATTCCCTGTTACAACGAGAAGGACGCGATCGAGAAGATCGTCGGGGCGGTTGGCAACGCACCACTGGCGGACCGGGAGATCATCGTGGAAGGCACGCTGGTCTGTCGTCTGGTGCCCATGCACAGAAATTTCTCCGGGACACCTAGTGGCATTTCAGCACGCAATTTTTCACTCAATTTCTGGCGGTGATGGAATTCACCGCTTCGGAAATTTTCAAGCACCAACAGTATCACTGCGGAAGGGCGCATACGTTTTTTACGATCGCCGGGCGGCGGTGATGAGGGCGGCGTCGTGCGGGTGGGATGTCAGAAGCTATCTGATGAATGCCATTCCGAGCGAACCGAAACATGATAACGCCGTTTATGAAATGGCGCTACGAAATCAGTTCGCTAATGAGCGATCGCTCCTCTCTTAACTCAGCTACCGAGGCGTCGATTTTCGAGCGGCTGAAATCGTTTATTGGGAGGCCTTGCACGATCTCCAATTTTCCACTGCGCAGGCGGACCGGGAATGACGAGATCAATCCTTTTTCGACGTCGTAGCTTCCATCGGAACAAACTGCCACGCTGTGCCAATCGTCGCCCGCCGTGTCATTCCTCAACGAACTAACCGTATCGACAATCGCGTTAGCCGCTGAGCCCGCCGAAGAAAGTCCGCGAGCCTTGATAATAGCAGCGCCGCGCTGTTGGACGGTGGCAATGAATTCTTCCTTCAGCCATTTCTCGTCTCCGATCACTTCGTTCGCAGGGTGACCCTCGATCCTCGCGTTGTAAAAATCTGGATATTGCGTCGAAGAGTGATTCCCCCAGATGGTCATGTTCGTAGCCGAATTAATGCTTACACCAGCCTTGTGTGCGAGCTGCGCGCGGGCGCGGTTTTCGTCCAATCGCGTCATGGCAAACCAGCGGTCACGCGGAATCTCCTTTGCGTTGTTCATGGCAATCAGACAATTCGTGTTGCATGGATTTCCGACTACGAGCACGCGCACATCAGCCGCAGCATTTTTTTGGATCGCCTGACCTTGGCCTACGAAAATCTTGCCGTTGATCCCGAGTAACTCCTTCCGTTCCATGCCGGCCTTGCGCGGTACACTTCCGACCAGCAATGCCCAATTGATATCGCGAAAACCTTCATCGAGATCCGCAGTCGGGATGACAGATTCGAGCAGCGGAAATGCGCAATCGTCCAATTCCATGACCACACCATTCAGCGCTTCGAGCGCGATCGGTATCTCAATCAGATGAAGGCTGAGCGGCTGAGCGGGCCCGAACATCTGTCCAGAGGCGATGCGAAACACAAGCGCGTAACCAATGTGCCCGGCAGCGCCGGTGACAGCGACTTTGATCGGAGTTTTCATGACGCAATTAGACACAAACGCGTCGCTCAGCAACGCCGAAGCACGGCTCTCCATGTTGTGGTAGATTACGATTGTCGATGTATCCGACGAAGCTGACCAAGATCGTCAATCTGTTCGAATCGCTGCCGGAAGATGAACGCCGCGAGACGCTCGTCTCTTATGCGGACAACGCGAAGAAGCAGGAGCCGCGCGAAACTGAGAAGTTCGATCTGGTCGATGTGCGAAAAGACGAGGAATGCACGGACACGGTGGGTGTGTATCTGCAGGTGGATGAAAACGGCAAGGCGCACATCCGGATGACGCTCGGGCCGGAGGTGCAAACGCTTACCCGCTCGATGACGGCCATCCTTTGCAAAGGACTCGAAGGCGCGACCCCGCAGGAAATTCTCGATTTTCCCAGCGACTTCGTGACACGCATCGTCGGGACGGAACTCGTCCGCATCCGCAGCCAGACAGTCTATTACGTTCTGACGCGCATCAAAAGCATCTGCAAAGTTTGGCTCGACCGCGAGCGCATGGCTCGGGTCGCGTAACGCACATGTTGTCATCCGAGCCCCGGAACGCTTTGGGGCCAGCGATCTTCTGCGGCTGCGACAGAAAGCCAAGTCATACAAAGGCAGTCAGTTGTCTTTGATGAATGAAAACCGAATTGCCGTTCGACATCTAAACCATGCGTGGCGAGAATAATATGGCAAAGCTCGTGGCATGGTCACGAAACAAACCAACCTTCGTTGTATTGAATCGACCACCGGTGAGTCGAGCGCCAAGCGAGCAGCCTGACAGTCTTGAATTGCGTTCAGCGCTATCTCAAGAGTCTTGTTCTCCCGTTATCTGCTTCTTGCGACAGTGGCCGCTTTGACACTTGTAGCCGGGGGTCGTAACGGTTGATATAACTCCCAAAATTGCGCGTCTAATCGGATTAGCCCAATCGGCGGCCGTACGTGCTGTGCCTGAGGATGACCGAATCTAGAGTTCCGACGTGACGTTCGCGCGATTTGGTTTACTGTCCGCGCTGGCCGCAGATGCCGCGAAATAACGATCTCAACAAAATCCTGCTGATCGGCTCCGGTCCAATCGTGATCGGACAGGGTTGCGAATTTGATTATTCCGGCGTGCAAGCATGCAAGGCACTGTGCGAAGAGCGTTATCAGGTCGTCCTGGTCAATTCCAATCCAGCCACAATTATGACCGATCCAGAATTCGCCGATCGCACCTACATCGAGCCGATCACTGCCGAAGTGATCGAGGCAATCATCGAAAGGGAAAAACCGGACGCGATTTTGCCCACGCTAGGCGGGCAGACGGCGCTCAATGCTGCGATGGAACTGAATCGCAACGGCGCGCTGGCGCGGCACGGTGTGAAATTGATTGGCGCGAACGCGCAGGCCATTGCGAAGGGCGAGGATCGGCAACTGTTTAAGGAAGCCATGTTGCGAATTGGTCTTGAGGTGCCGCGCTCCGGGGTGGCGCGTTCGTTGGCAGAGCTCGATCGAATCGTTGCTGAAATCGGAACATTCCCGCTGATCATTCGTCCCGCATTCACTTTGGGTGGAACTGGCGGTGGCATCGCGTACAATCGCGAAGAGCTCGATGTGATCGCTGCCCGCGGGCTCGATCTCTCGCCGGTCCGCGAAGTGTTAATCGAAGAATCGCTGGTCGGGTGGAAGGAATTTGAAATGGAAGTCATGCGCGACCGGATGGACAACTGCGTGGTCGTTTGTTCCATCGAGAACTTTGACCCGATGGGCGTGCACACCGGCGACTCCATCACCGTGGCGCCGGTGCAAACGTTAACTGATAAGGAATACCAGATGATGCGCGATGCCGCGTTCGCGGTAATTCGTGAGATCGGTGTCGAGACCGGTGGGTCGAACATTCAGTTTGCTGTTCATCCCGACAACGGTCGCATGGTCGTGATCGAGATGAATCCGCGCGTGTCCCGTTCCAGCGCACTAGCATCGAAGGCAACGGGTTATCCGATTGCAAAAATTGCGGCAAAACTTGCGGTTGGCTACACCCTGGATGAAATCAAAAACGATATCACACGCGAAACGCCGGCGTGCTTTGAGCCGACTATCGATTACTGCGTCGTCAAAGTGCCGCGCTTTACGTTCGAGAAGTTTCCGCAGGCGGAAGCAACGCTTACGACGCGAATGAAGAGCGTCGGCGAAGCAATGGCCATTGGGCGCACGTTCAAGGAAGCACTGCAAAAAGCGCTCCGTAGTTTGGAGATAAAACGCTTCGGGTTGTTAGGCGACGGTGCGGACAAGGATATTGATCTCGAAACGCTGCGACTGAGGCTAGCAACCCCGAACGCGGAACGAATTTTCTACATCGCGCAGGCATTTCAAAAAGGTGCGTCGATTGATGAGGTTTATGACCTCACAAAAATCGACAGGTGGTTTTTGAGGAACATCGCTGATCTCGTTGCCGAAACGGCTTGTTTGCAGACGAAAACATTCTCGCGCGCGAAGAAGCTCGGTTTCTCGGACCGACAGTTGGCGGTCGCGCGAGGCGCTTCGGAAGAAACAATTCGATCGAAGAGAAAAGCTGAACGTGTCGCGCCCACGTACCGCCTCGTGGATACGTGTGCGGCGGAATTCGAAGCCTACACGCCATACTACTACTCAACCTACGGCGACGAGAACGAGCGGCGTGAGAGCGGCAAGCGCAAGATCATGATTCTGGGCGGGGGTCCGAACCGAATCGGCCAGGGAATTGAGTTCGACTATTGCTGCGTTCACGCGGCATTCGCGCTGCGCGAACTCGGATTGGAAACGGTCATGGTTAACTCGAATCCGGAAACAGTTTCCACCGATTACGACACGAGCGACAAACTTTATTTTGAGCCGCTCACTTTAGAGGACGTGCTTAACATCTACGATCAAGAAAAGCCAGAGGGCGTGTTCGTCCAGTTTGGCGGGCAAACGCCGCTGAACTTGTCGCAGGGATTAAAGGCTGCCGGCGTTCCCATTCTCGGAACACAGCCGGAGAGTATCGAGACAGCGGAAGATAGACAATTGTTCGCCGCGATGCTCGACAAACTCGGGCTGCGACAGACGCCGAATGGCTCAGCAGTGAGCACGGAGGAAGCAGTCGCGATCGCACAGAAGATTGGTTACCCAGTGCTGGTGCGGCCCAGTTTCGTGCTCGGTGGGCGCGCGATGGAGCTCGTTTACAACGAACAGGATCTGCGCCGGTACATGGCGAGTGCGATCGAAGTCAGCTCCGAACGGCCCGTCCTGGTCGATCGCTTCCTGGAAGACGCGGTCGAGGTGGATGTCGATTGTATCGCGGATGGCGAAACGACCGTGATCGGCGCAATCATGGAGCACATCGAGGAAGCAGGCATCCACAGCGGCGACAGCGCCTGCGTGATTCCGACATTCTCGCTGTCAAAAAAAGTTCTCGATGATATTTCGGCAGCAACGAAAGCCATGGCGCGCGAGCTGAAAGTGCGAGGCCTGATGAATGTGCAATTCGCCGCCAAAGGCGACGACGTTTACGTCTTGGAAGTAAATCCCCGCGCGTCGCGCACTGTTCCCTTCGTCAGTAAGGCAATCGGCGTTCCGCTGGCGAAACTGGCCGCGAAGGTGATGGTGGGCAGATCATTGCGCGAACTTGGTTTCACCAAGCAAGTCGTACCGAAACATTTCTCGGTGAAAGAAGCGGTGTTCCCGTTTCTACGCTACGAAGGCCTGGATATCTCGCTGGGCCCTGAGATGAAATCGACCGGCGAAGTCATGGGCATGGATGTTGATCTTGGCCTTGCCTACGCGAAATCGCAGATGGCTGCGCCGCCACCGCTGCCGAAAAAAGGAAAGGTCTTCATCAGCGTCAAAGACACTGATAAGGAAGCGGTGATCCCGGTCGCACGCGAGTTTGTGAAGCTGGGTTTTGAAATCATTTCCACAAGCGGAACCGCAGAAGCACTGAAGAAAGCGAAAATCAAAGTAACCAAGGTCTTCAAGATTCACGAGGGACGCCCGAACGTTCTCGACCGCATCAAGAATGGCGACATCAACTTCATTATCAACACGCCCAGCGGAAAAATTCCGCGCGAACATGAAGTGGTCATTCGCAATGCCGCGCTTGCCGCGAAGATCCCGATCATGACGACGGTGCGGGCTGCGCTGGCAAGCGCGAACGGAATCCGGTCGTTACAAAAACGAAAAGTTCAGGTGCGTAGTTTGCAGGAATACAATTCAGATGTCATGCCGAGCGAAGCGAGGGACCTCGTAAAAGCTCGTTGATCACCCTCGGTAAATCGGGTGATCCATCATTTGTTGTGAGATCCTTCACTTCGTTCAGGATGACCGCGCGTTTTATGAGATGTTGAACGTGCATTAATGAGCGTTACGATTGGCCAACATGAAACTTTTATTTTGCTGCTCCATCGCATTTACGCTTGTTGCAGCGGCAACTGCCGAAGAAAAGAAAGAAACTTCTCCTATGAGTACCTCAAACGAAGTCGCGGTGATCAAGACCAGCGAAGGTGAAATGGTCGTGCAGTTTTGGACTGATGCCGCGCCAAACACGATCGACAATTTCAAAAAACTGGCGCGCCAGGACTTCTACAACGGCACCATTTTCCATCGGATCATCAAAGGATTCATGATTCAGGGCGGCGATCCGAATTCGAAAGATGCGGCGAAGGAAAACAGCTACGGACAAGGCGGACCGGGTTACCAAATCAAGGCCGAGTTTAACGATCATCCACACGAACGCGGCGTGCTCTCGATGGCGCGCGCGTCCGATCCAGATTCGGCCGGTTCGCAATTCTTCATCTGTCTCGCGCCTATACATCGGCTCGACCATCAATACACCACGTTTGGCAAACTGATTAAAGGCGATGACGTGCTCGACAAAATCGGCAACACGCCGGTCGAGCGAAATGCACAAGGCGAAACGAGTAAACCGACAAAGCGCGTGGTGATCGAAAGCGTGAAAATCGTGCCGGCTGAGTCGGTGAAATAGCAGCTTCTCTTGTCATGTCGAGCGGAGTCGAGACATCTCTTGCTGTTGCTTTGGAATAAATTAGAGATTCTTCGACTTCGCTCGGAATGACAAACACAACGAAAATCGCGCTCATCCAGATGCGCTGCGGCCCGGAGCCGGAGAAGAATTTCGCGCGCGCGACCGAATTTGTTCGCGAGGCAGCAGGGAAAGGTGCCCAGATCGTTTGCTTTCCGGAACTTTTTCGATCGCAATATTTTTGTCAGACAGAGGATCACAAGAATTTTGAACTGGCTGAAGAAGTGCCCGGCGAATCGACAGCTGCGTTAGGCGATGTGGCACGCGAAACCGGTACGGTGATTATTGCCTCACTTTTCGAGAAACGCAGCGCCGGGGTTTACCACAACACTGCTGCGGTCATAGACACGAAGGGGAAATTCATTGGCAAATATCGCAAGATGCACGTCCCGGACGATCCGCTTTATCACGAAAAATTTTATTTTGCGCCCGGTGACCTCGGATTTCAGGCGTGGTCAACAGCGCATGGCAAAATTGGCGTCTGCGTTTGCTGGGACCAGTGGTACCCCGAGGCTGCGCGTCTCACGGCTCTGCGCGGCGCCGAGATTATTTTTTATCCAACAGCTATCGGCTGGCATCCATCGGAAAAGAAAAGCTTTGGCGCAGTGCAACATTCCGCCTGGGAAACGATCCAGCGCAGTCACGCGATTGCGAATGGCTGTTACGTCGCTGCGGCGAATCGCGTAGGTCACGAAGCGCCTCCCGGAGGCGACGGCATCGAATTTTGGGGACAAAGTTTTGTTTGCGGACCAGACGGCGAAGTCATTGCAAAAGGTTCCGCGGACAAAGAAGAGATTGTGATGGCCGACGTAGAATGGGATCGGGTAAATGAGCATCGCACTCATTGGCCGTTTCTGCGTGACCGGCGCGTCGACGCTTACAGCGGACTCAAGCGGCGGATGATCGATTGATAGGCTGCTGCGAGGCAAAGCAAGCCGACGCATCCAGTTCTTCACTGGGTAAGTTGTGACGTAAGCCCGCAAACGCGGGCTGTTTTGAATTTGCTCGCTGTGTTAATGACGATGGCGATGATCGAGAGGGTTTCGCGAAATATGCGCCGGCCATGGTATCGCCCCTCTTTGACGACGCAAATCATGATTGGGCTTGTCGTCGGCGGCATGATCGGATGGCTGCGGCCCGATTGGGGAAACGCAGTTTATTTTTTGCGCGACATCTTCATTAACCTGATCAAATCGATCATCGCGCCACTCGTGTTCTCGACGATCGTCGCCGGAATCGCTGGTGCGGGCGCATTGCGAAAAGTAGGGCGAATGGGCGTGAAAGCGCTCGTGTATTTCGAAATTGTCACGACGGCGGCGCTGTTCATTGGACTGGCAGTGGTCAATTTCACGAAGCCCGGCGCGGGCGTGACTCTCGCCGCCACGAACACGGAGATCCTAAACACGATCGGGCAAAGTCACCCGAAAACTTTTGTCGAGACGATCGTGCACATCTTTCCCGCCAGCGTGATCGAAGCGATGGTGCGCGGCGACGTCTTGCAAATCGTCGCATTCAGTGTGCTTTTTGCGCTCGCGGTCTCAGCGGTTGGGGAAAAAGGAAAACCAATTATCCGCGGGATGGAGAGCCTCTCGCAAATCATGTTCAAGTTTACAAATTACGTCATGATGTTCGCGCCGATTGGGGTCGGTGCGGCGATGGCACACACGATTGGCACGCAGGGCGCGGGTGTGCTCGTGAATCTGGGCAAATTGATTGGCTCGCTTTACCTGGCTCTGGTGATCTTCATCTTCTTGATATTCGGATTGGTGATTTGGATCGCGCGGATTCCCTTGCGGCAATTCGTCAGAGCAGTCCGCGAACCTGCGGCGCTCGCATTCGCGACAACGAGTAGTGAATCGGCATTGCCGAAAGCGATCGAATCGATGGAGCGTTTCGGCGTGCCCCCGCACATCGTCGGGTTTGTAATGCCGACCGGCTATTCGTTTAATCTCACAGGATCGACGCTGTATCTGGCGATGGCCTCGGTGTTCGTTGCGCAAGCGGCCGAGACGACCATCGGATGGCAAATGTCGTTCGGCCAACAGATCACGATGATGTTAGCGTTGATGCTGACTTCGAAAGGCGTGGCTGGCGTCCCGCGATCATCGCTTGTCATTTTGCTGGCGGCATTGAATTCATTTGTGCCGTCAGGATTGGGACCGATCGGTGTGGCGGTTATTTTTGGCGTGGATGAATTGATGGATATGGGCCGCACCTGCGTGAATGTGATCGGCAATTGCTTGGCGACGGTGGTCGTCGCGCGTTGGGAAAAGGAATTCGATGAAAACCGCGCGCGCGTCTTTGGCACGCCAGCCGAAGCCGAGTTGGACTTGAAATCGGGCGACATCGCATTCGCGGATGCGGTTGCTCAAGGCGACTGAGTTCCATCTCTGTTCGAATTTCCGTGTGCCGCGGGCGCCGGGCCACGCTGAGATAGGGTCGTTGCGTTTGCCACGAGGGAGGAATTCTCTGCAAAATGCGTGTTGACACGAAGCCAGCATCTTTGAAAGTCGTGAACTTTCATTCACCAAACATCCTATGAAAAAAATCCTCGCAACACTCCTAATATTCTCTTCCATTGGCTTGGGCGTTATCGCATTTGGCGTAGGCGGCGGGCCTCGACCGAACGCAAGCGCCGACGCCTTTAACCGCGGTCAGGACGTCGACAATTCGAGTGCGATCGTCCAACTCAAAGGGGATCCGCTCAGTATTAACTCTGCTACCAAGCCACCGGCGGGTAAGAAAATTGATTTCAATGGTAACGCCGTGAGATCATACCGTGCGCAACTCGCTGCTGGACGCAACGATTTCAAAAGATGGCTCCGAGCCAATGCGCCCAGAGCGAAAATAACCAGTGATTACGACATTTCACTCAACGCCGTCGCCGTACAACTTAACGGCACACCGCTGGAGACGATCGCAGCAGCGCCGATGGTGCAGCAGGCCCAGTACAATGCGCTTTACCATCCTAACCTGAGCGAGAGCCATTTCATCATCAATGCAGATCCAGCGTGGGGCACTGCTGGAGGCAGAGCCGTGGCAGGAGCAGGCATCAAGATCGGGGATATCGACACCGGAATCGACCAAACACATCCGTTCTTCGATCCAACTAGCTTCAGCTATCCGACCGAGGGCGGGCCCTGGCCCAAGTGCGATGCAGCAGATAGCACTTCGCACCATCAAGACCAGGACTGCGAGTACGTCTCGCCAAAGGTCATCGTTGCGAAGGTCTTCTACAATAAGGCCAATCAGCAGGGCCTCGACGCACAGGCGATCCAAGACCACGGGACCCACACAGCCGGAATAGCGGCCGGAGTTTATCCTTCGGAGGATGCAGTGGTAAACGGCGTCACTATTGATGACATGTCCGGGATCGCGCCGGGTGCGTGGCTTGGAAACTACAACGTCTTTCCCGGCGGTGTAGACAACGCTCGCAGCGAGGACATCCTCAATGCGGTTGATGCGGCAGTTGCTGACGGAATGGACGTTCTCAATCTGCGGCCAGCCTTTTACTTACCCGGCAGGCGGCGGAACGACGATCGGTGCGGCCGTTGGAGATTTTCCCGCGCTTCCCACTGGCTCGTATAATCTTTTCGATACAAACAGCACTAGCTGCACGAGCGTCGATCCGGGCGCTTCCGGCAAGCTGGCAATTATCAACCGCGGCGGTTGCACGTTCAGCACAAAGGTACGCAATGCGATCGCGGCCGGTGCGGTCGGCGTGCTCATGATTAACAATGTCGCCGGTGACCCAACCGCCATGGCAAAGGATGGAGGCGGCGGCGATGACTTGCCGGCAGTCATGATCGGCAAAAGCGAAGGTGCAGCGCTGCGCGTTGCTAACCCACCCGACGCGTCAGCGGTCGCGACGTTCCAGGAGTTCGTGACTCCTAACCAGGATATCCTCGCTGGGTTCAGCAGTCAGGGCCCAACGAACGTTGATTTTGCCGTCAAGCCTGACGTGACCTCGGTTGGCGTGAACGTCCTCAGCTCCATCACGTGCGTGGGCAAGCCCGCCGGGTGTCCGGGCGACGGTAGCGGCTGGGCGTTCTTTAGCGGTACGTCGATGTCGACGCCGCATATTGCGGGCTCGGCGGCTGTGCTTCTGAACCTGTATCCGGACTGGTCGCCTGCGCAGATTAAATCAGCACTCGTGAACCGCGCCGATTTGGTGATCAAGGATGCCATTACCGGTACGCACGACGTCGGTCCAACAGCGCAGGGCACAGGGCGCGAGAACCTCTCCGTAGCCGCAGACGCAACAACATGGATGGATCCCGTTTCGGCAAGCTTCGGCAAGGTTACCGTCGGGCATCCCACGTCGTTGACTATCACTCTGTCCAACCCCACTGGCACTGATGAGACGTTCACTGTCTCGACCACGAAGTTTACGCCGGACACCTTCGGAGGAACCGTTCCCAGTATTTACAATGCTGGAACGCTGAGCTCGGGTGATGATCGGATCACGGTCCCCGCTAGCGTGACCGTGCCGGCCAACGGCTCGACCACAATGACAGTGACAGTCAATGCGGCTCAAGGCGATGTAGCCCAAGGCTGGATTAATCTCGATGGCCCCGGTTCGAATGACTTGCATCTCGCGTATTACGCTATAGTCGGCCCGTAAAGATCTAATCGAGAAAACAAGAGCCAGGGACGCGGCTAAAACCGCGTCCCTGGTCTTGTACGCGTGCAGTTGACAGCAACGGCGCGGCGCGAGCGCCGAACGTCGCCGCTCGATGTTCTTGTCACGCAGCATCGACAAAGGTGGACCATTCCAGCTAAGATGCGCTCGTCATGCCACCTTTGCACGGATTGGCCGAAGCAACTTATCTGATGCAGCTTTTCATCGCGGCCTTTCTCGCGATTCTTTTTCTTCAATCGGGAATTGATAAAATCATCGATCGCCGCGGAAACCTCGAATGGCTGAAAGGACATTTCGCGAAAAGTCCGTTAGCGGGAGTTGTACCCGCTCTCGTGACCGTAATCACCATTCTCGAACTTGCAGCGGGAGTACTGAGCGGCATCGGCTGCCTCGCAGTGATCTTTTTGCGCAATTCAACCGTCGCATTCTACGGTGCGATCATTTCCGCCGTTGCGATCATTGCGCTATTTTTTGGTCAGCGCATGGCCAAAGATTACGCCGGAGCAGCGGTGCTTGTTCCATACTTTCTGCTTGCGCTCGTCGGAATTTATCTGCTTGCACAGGGGTAAATTCCTGGGAGATGAGAATTAAAAAGGGCTCAAATCAAGCGATCACTTCGTGGAGCTTTTGAAGGGACGAGTTCGTCTATTCAAAGCGAGGTTCAGACTCGTTTCAGACCTCGCGCAACCAAGAGAAACGCGTTGCGGATGGAAAGCCATGCGATAGGCTCTGCTACTTGCTGCTGGACGCCATAATTCATGGGTGCGAACAAAGCTCAGGAGATCATTAAGCGGGCGATGGCCGACCCAAACGTATATCAGGCAATGGCGGCACGCGAAAATGAGGTCTGGGGAAAAATTCTGCCAGAGCGCGAGCGCTCCGAAGCGCGAATCGAGGATGCAGAAGCGAGCTTGAAGCTCAATGTGGACCGTGACTTTTCATCTCTGTTAGACATTGCCCAAGAAAGAAATCTGAAGTTTGAAAACGGTCTTACGCTTGGATGTGGCGCGGGCAGGTGTGAACGCGAGCTCGTGCACAACGGAGTGTGCGGAAGTTTTCATGGAATCGACGTGTCGGCGAACGCCATTGCCGCGGCGCGCGCGATCGCAAAAGAGGAGAACCTGCCACTCACTTATGAAGTTGCCGATCTGAATTCCTTGGAGTTACCGGAAAAAACATTCGATCTGGTCGTAGCCCAGACCTGCCTCCATCACATCCTTTTTCTCGAGCGGGTCGCGGAGCAAATATGGCGATCGCTAAAAAGCGATGGTTATCTCTGGATTCATGATTTCATCGGCGAAACGCAGCAGCAATATGACCTCCAGCGCCTCAACATCGTGAATCAAATTCTCGCGGTTCTTCCTGAAAAATTTCGCAAAAATAAGGTTACCGGCCGGTTGGTCACAGCGATCAAACGCCCTGAGCCAGGGTATCTCGGCTCGCCGTTTGAATCGATTCGATCGAGCGAGATCGTCCCGGTATTTCAGCGCTGGTTTAGGGTCGAATGGGAAGTCGAGTTTGACGCGGTTCTGCGGCTTGTTGTGCCGGAGGGAACTCGCGCGGCGTATCTGGAAAACGAAGATACGAAGGCTTTGTTGGAAATTCTGATGCTATTCGACCATCTGTGCATTGAAGAAAAGATTCTACTGCCAAGGGGAGGACAATACCTGATGCGTCCGAGGGCCGTTAGCGACATTCCAGAGAAGACCAACTCGGAAATGTGAACCCCCCCTATGATGCTCCTGACAATAAATTCGCTACCAAACCCTTGGTGGGACACTTGTTTAAACGTCAACACCTAAACTCCCACTGTGCTTGAGTGCAAAACCAGTCAATTTGTCAAAATGTTGGGGTCGGCTATCGAGTAAACGTGATATGCCCGGCTGATTTTCTCCTGCTTTGAACTCATTTTGCAACACGTCGGAAACACCCATTAGTGGACGAGGCGTACCCGCGTCATCGACCTCCGTGCTGGCCGATTCCCGATCGATCTATGTCGCGACCGCGGCTGAAGCGATAAAGAATTATGCCGGAAACACGGCAAGAACTTGGTATAAGGACGGCGTTGAACCGGATGAGCCGACTGGCAAATACGCCTTTCAGCGACTGCGCCAGACCTGGTTCACTCCTCAAGTCGATCCAAAGTTCAAACTTCGCCGAGATGATAAATTCTATGCCATCGGTTCATGTTTTGCGCGCGGTCTCGAAAACTCACTGGCAATGCACAAGATCGCTGTCGAAAGCGCGGCGCCGGAATTTGCCAGACTTCAGCCGGCTAACAGCGAGGTATCAGGACTCGGATTTATCAACAAGTACAACACATATTCGATATTGAATGAATTGCGCTGGGCACTTGACCCGGACGCTGCGTTTCCTGTTGAGTCCATTGTTCCACTGACAGAAACCACGTGGTGCGATCCGCACACAAATCCGACGTTAAACTTTGTCGGCTTGGAAGAGACGCTGGAGCGGCGCGCATTGATGCAAGTCGTCACGAAACGTGTAAAGAGCTGTCGCGCGGTAGTCGTCACGCTCGGGCTTGCAGAGGTGTGGCGCGATGTTCAAGCAGACATCTACATCAATTGCACGCCTATCAATTCGCTCCTCAAAACGCAACCCAACCGGTATGAGTTTCATTTGACCAGTTTCTCTGAAAACTGGGCAAATCTGGAAAGAATACACAAATTGCTATCTCAGTATGGACATCCTGATCTTCACGTTGTGGTCACAGTTTCTCCCGTCCCGTTAATGAACACCTTTTCAAGTATGGATATTGTCGTGGCGAACACCTGGGCGAAATCGCTTTTAAGAGCAGTCGCCCAAGAGTGGGCTGCTGCACATCCTAACGTGGATTACTTTCCAAGCTACGAGATTGTTCAAAACTCCGATCGCGCAGCGGTGTGGGAGTCCGATCTGAGACATGTCAGAAGCGCCGTGGTCCAGCACATCATAGACTTGTTCGTGCGGAACTATCTCGAGTAAGCCTGGTGATATTCGATTACCCGAGTAGTTTGCGGAGATCTGAACGGGATTCCTGGGACGAGACAACGCTGTGCAAGTAACGTCACCGGGCTGTGAAATTCTGGTTAAACATTGCGCCGTTTTCGGCTTCTAATCTTAGATAGGCCGCGGCGTCTCAAAAATGACCCGAACAATCGTCACGAAAACGATTTTGCTGACAAAATCCGCAACAAGCCAGTTCTGGGTTGGCGTATTGCTTCTGCTCTGCGCGTTGACGTTTTATTACTTCGCAGTTCTTAGAATCGATTACCGCAAGACAATGCTGCTCGACCTTGCTCCGCACCCGGATGCTACAGAATATTTCGCACAAGCAAAGGCGCTGGGCAGGGATGGGTGGCCTTCCATACAGATTGGATACGAGAAGCTGCCATCGAGGTATCCTCCTGGCTATTCGGTGCTCATGCTTCCCTGGCTGAAGATGCTGCCGGGAGCAGATGCCGTGTTGGCACCGTTCCGGACAAATCAAACCATGGGGTTGCTGTTGCTTTCGGCCGTATTTGCCTTTTACGCCTACCTCGCAATGCCGTTGACCGGTGGGTTTGCGGCGCTTTTACTCGCCACACTTCCTGGCTTCTTCACTTTGTGTCGTTCATCAATGAGCGAAATCAGCGCGTCAGCGGTGGTTGTAGCGGCGTTTATGTTCGCCTACCTAGGACTTAAAGAAGGACGCCGCTGGAAAATCTATTTATCAGCGGTTCTCCTCGGTCTTTCAATAAACATTCGAATTCAGTCGCTTTTCTTCGCACCATTACTCCTCGCCATGGCTCTGCTCCCAGTAAAAGGGATGCGCATACAGTGGTTTCTTCATTGCGCGGCGGTTGCCCTCGCTTTCTTATTGGCGGCCAGCCCTGTGTTGATACTAAACACGATCCAGTTCCATTCGCCTCTCAAAACTGGCTACGACTTCTGGACCCCATTTTTTAGTGAGCACCACCTTTTCTTTTCTCTTCGTTATGTTCCGAACAACGCCGCCGCGCTGTGGAACGAATTCGCTCTGAGGCCACTCGGATATCACACTGCGAATATCTTCGGCACCGGTACCTCCTTTGTCCCGGCCTTCCTTCTTCTATCTTTTGCAGGATTGTTCTTTATTCGGATCGATCGCTTCGTTAGCTGCGCCTTTTTAGCTTCCCTAGCCTTCCTAGCTGTGATCCTAAGCCACAATTACCTACTTGTTGATGCAAGATACTACCTGCCTCTTCTGATCCTCTCGATCGCCGTTGCCGCGCTGCCGGTGACGTGGGCCGCAAAGAATCTTTTTACCGGGCGACAGATGATTCTCGCTTTGGCCATTTTTGTCTTATTTGCTGCGGCCTGCCTCGGTTATCCATCGCGTTCCGGCCACAAGAGACGGGGCTTTGACCGATCGCAAGCGTGGGAGGCTCTTCATTTTGCTGATCCGCCGCGCCGCTCTAGGCAGTTTGTCGCACAACGGCATTTCGCTAACCTGCTGAAGCGACAATCCGGAATCGTTCTCTCCGATATTGATCCTGTGTACTTAAATGCGCTTTTGCCACGCTCCTTCGTGGCAGCCCCGATCGATGGAGAGCATCATTACAAATGGAGCCACACCTGGCATTACGACCGGCCGCAGGCTCTGGCCCTGGTCGAACGCGGGTTGGAGCAGTCCATTCCGGTTTACGCTCTCTTCATTTCCCAAAACGAGATAGTCAGCAAACAATCGCGCCTACCGGTCATTCCTGGATACGAGTGGCATGTTGTGAATAACTCGCCCGGTAAGGCGACAATTCTAAAGCTCGGTCCCGTCGGATCAGACGAGGCGTCACTGCCATCGGACTAATGTGCTTAACAGCTTTTTTCCAAGGTCTCGCCCTCGGAGCTTAACAATGCACAAAGCTCTTCGACGTGCTTTATTTTCAGGCCTGCTTCTGTTGGCGGCTTACCTGCGAATAACTGGCTTGACCTGGGGCCTGAACAGCGGATATGGCCACGATCGGAACTTCCAGCCGGACGAATTTGTAAGTCTTAGGGGCGTCCTTCAGCTGGATTTACCAGCCGGCCGTATCAAGGCCCCTGGAGCATACTTCGAGGGTACCTTTAATTATTATCTGTGGGCCGTGCCACAAGCAGTGCTCGAGATTTCTGGTAAGAAAGATGTGCGTCTCAGTGATTCAAATACGAAAGATCATTCTGATCTTTTGTATACCTGCAGATGGATATCGGTCCTATTCGATCTCTGTACAATTGTCGTTGTATTTCTAGCGATCAGGGAAGCGACTAGGAGTTTTTATTCGTCTCTCCTTGGCGCCCTTTGTTATGCTGTTCTACCAATGCAGGTGATCTACGCGCATTTTATGAGGACCCACATCTTGAGTAATTTATTGTGCGCCCTGGTCATTTGGTTGTCTCTAAAGCTTCGGAAATTCCAATCCTGGCAGCTGCTTCTTTCCTTGGGCCTAATCTCTGGTCTGGGAGCAGCGACTCGTTATCCCGTTGGGATCGTCGTGGTGATTCCGTGCCTTTATTTGCTATTTGATGGCGGCAGCAACTTGCCAAACAAGGTCCGACTTTCGGAACGGGCGAAAAACTTCCTTGCACGCGAAGTTTGGTTGATTGGTTTGGGATTTGGAATTGGGCTGTTTCTGGGCCATCCGATGCTGTTTCTTGATCCGTCGAGCGTTATGAAAGCAATCACTGGGGAAACGCTAAAATACGCGTCGTTACAGCAGTTCAGGCCGAGTGAACTGCTTAATTTATTCGTGGTCTGGAGGTATATCACCTACTTGATTCCGTTCGCGATGTATCCTTTGCTGTGGCTGGTTTTTTACTGTGCAATTTTATATCTTGTTTTCAGGCGCAGCCTTTACAGCTTGTCTGTTCCGATACTGATCTTCTCTCTTCTGTATCTGTACTTCATGGCGAAAGGTTACCTTGGGGCATATTTTGCTCGTATAACCATGCTTTTGTTCCCCGGATTTTGTATACTTGTCGGCATCGTCTGTGCCGATCTACAGTTGAGACTGAGAAACAACTGGGCGTTTGCCGTTGTTATAACCTGCGCGTTCATTCTCGTCCTTGGGCCATCGGTAGTCTTCGACATGGCATACGGTCGCGCCATGCAGCAGAAGGACGCTCGCCAGGTTCTTCGGGAAGATCTCCAAAAGGTGATCGGCCAGGCGCCGGCTATCATTGGCGTCGCGCGCTATGGAGCTTATTTTTACACTGTCATGCCCGCTACTGAGCCTTTGAAAAGCCAAAAAGTCAGTGTCCAGCTACAGGACGCCGGGCAAAAAGCTGACCTCTTTGTGCTAGGCTTCCCAAGGGAGATGGATCCGGCGGCCATGAAGGCCACTATCAGAGAGGTTGAGGCACAAGGGCAATTTAAATTTGAAAGAAGCTATAATGTTCCCGTGAAAATCTTTGGATACGAATTCCGGCTTGCAGGCTTCCCGTCAGATATGACTTATCCCTTTCCGACCATTTTGCTTTTTCGGGCCAGGGGCCCAACCCAAGCATGGTCACCCGCCTATTCAAAAAGGCTCTACCGCGGCGGCTTCTCGTTATAAAAAACCGGGATCCCAGGAGAATTCCATGACGCAGTTTATGCCGATGTCCGATAGGCTGTCCGAATCCCGCGCCGGGGATGTTCTCCTGTTGCCGGTGGCCGCAGGGGCATTTTGGACGCTCGCCTATCAGCTTGTTCTTGTTCTGAGATGGCCGGCGAAAACGATCACGTGGTGCTTTCTAGCTATCGGTATTGCCGGTTTCTTGTTATTAGGGCGGCTGTGGAAGAAAACCAACGCAACGCCGGGCGAGGGGTATCGGTTCCATCCTTCCCAGGTCCTTCTAGTAGCTCTGGGCTTGCTCTGCGCAATTACGGTTCTCTTTGTTCGACGACCGAACCAGGATGACGTAGTTTATTTTCACAGAGCTCTGAGCCAACTCTCGGCATTGGACCAGCCGATCTTTCTCCGCCAGACAAGTGTCGATATGGACGCCGCGGCCTTTTCACCAGTTCATTTGGCAACCAGCTTTGAGATGCTTATGGCTTTTCTGGGGCATTACCTTGGAATCGATCCTCTCTACTTTTACCAAATAGTCGGCCATGCAGTGGCCGTGTTCGCGATTCCATTTGTCCTTTACTGGTGCGCGCGACGATTTGGATTGGATCGCTGGCCAGCGGCGATCGGAGGGTTACTCGGAGTCGGATTCCTGCTTGTGGACAATCCCGGACCGGCAGTAGTTGGGACTGTTTCGCGTTACTGGACGTTTGGAATGGCTGCCACTTATTTGTGGCAGGGTAAAGTGATCGTCTGGATCTTGGCTTTGCCACTCGCGCTTGCGCTGAGCTATCGGTTTCTTAGTGAGGGCAACCGAAGCGATCTGGTGTGGCTTACCCTTTTGGGTATCGCCAGCGTTGGCGTGAGTAACCCGGCGCTTTACTTGATTCCCGCTGTTATTGGGTGTTCCTGGGTGGCTTTCTTCACGACTGAGTTGTTCGAACACAAGAAAAGTGAAGATCTAGAGAAGCAAATTCGTCGTGGCCTGTTCTTGATAATACCGCTTGTCTATCCAATCGGAATATTGGTTTTGTTGATGATTAACATAATTCCAAAACCAGTCGACATAAGCAGGTATGGGCCAACATACATGCCATGGGTCGAAAGTATGAAGTTTTTCGTAGGAGGACCAGCAGAGTACGTTCGCAACATCGTGCTTATGATTGCTGTGCCGCTCGTCGTTATCCGGCGCAAGACCGGACTTTTTCTATTCTGTTACATTTGCGCGGTATGGCTTTCTTGTTTGAACCCTCTGCTTGGCCCGTGGTGGATGCGACACATCATGGCCTTGTGCCACCATCGCTTGAATTACCTGGTGCCATTACCGTTGCTCTGCGCCATGCTGCCAGCGGCGGGTCCCCGGTTGTTGGGAAGGGCGCCGGGCGGTCCTCTCGGAGATCGACTTCTTCTTGCGGGCGCGCTCCTGGCGGTCATTATCAGTTTCCTTTACAGTTATCGTGCACTGTCGATCACGCCGATCAGCGAGCAGGCAGGTTGGAAATCGCCGCTCGAATACCAGCTGGTGAAAGAGAACACGGATTTTGCTCGGGCCGCCGGCAAATATATTGAACATAATAAACTGCTCGCTCCGACGTGGACGGCGGGTTGCGAGCTAGCGCTACTGTTCCCGGAAATGAAAGTCGCGGCTCCTCGGTTTGTCACTCATTATTTTACCAATGCTGGCAATCCGGGGGAGGGCATTCTCCGCCGCCAGGCGCAGGTTTTCGTCGAGGGAGACCGCTCCGAGAATTCCAAACGGCTTCAATTGTTAGAAGCGAAATTTCGCCAGGTGATAGAATCCGGTCGCGCAAATGCCATTGCCGTTCCTGAGTCTGAAAGTCAGAGAGTATTGGCGACGCTAAAATCAATAAACCCCGGCTGGCATCGCGTGCTGGAAGCTGGCGGGCTGGTATTAATCTTACCAGGTAATGGTGAACGACAGACTAGAATCAGAAATGTCGAACGCGACAATGTGCGCCATTACCGCGTGAGATGTTACTTCGACGATGCGAACAGATTCACGTACCACTCTGGGTTCTCGCTAACTGAATCAGACCGGAAGGGTACGAGCCCACGCTTTGTTACCTGGCAGATCATCATGTTTTTACTCTGCAGAGTCTCGAGAAGTTGAAACCAGTTCGCTCCGGCTTGTTTCAGGCCGTATGGCCAAAATTCAAGGAGCAACTTGGCATTGGGGTTGTCGGCAAGGACACGATTGGCCCCGCCCAAGGCATGAAGCTCATACCCTTGAATATCCATTTTGATGAAGTCAACGCGTTGGCCGGGTTTGAAGTAATCGTCCAATGCTATGATATCGATTGGCAGAGCACGGCGTGAATCTCCTTCGCTCGCATATGCCCGGTGATCGACGTTTAGTTTATCAGAAACGAACAGCTTGGACCTCCCGCTACATTCTCCCACCGCAGCCTGACACAAGCGCACGTTTGCGAGCTTACGCATAGCTGATTGCAGACGCTCAAAATTTTCTGGCGAAGGCTCGAATGAATGAACAAGGCCAGTCAGACCAACACAGCGGGAGAGAAACTGCGAATAAATACCTATGTTTGCACCCGCGTCCACGACAACATCTCCCGCGGACACAATTGTCTTCAAGAGCCGCCGCTCTGGGCCATCAGTGTAAGCTTTGAAAGCACGATAACACAGTCGGTAAATGGGAAAGGCGTGTTCGTAAGCCTTATTGCCAACTCCGCGAACAAGCGAGACCAACGGGATCACGACGGAATCACGAGCGAGTTGAGGGAATGCGGCAACCGCCGTCTACGAGTACGACTGCTCGAAAGCTAAACCACACGGCAGAGAAACGGAACTCAGGCGCGATCACTTTGTCGCCGGAGTTTGACTTGGCCGCCGCAGAATCAAGAGATACAATTGCGGGCTTCATCAGGGGAGTACGCTTGGCGCCAATATAACACTAGAAAAGATATTGAGAAACCATACGTTCGCCCAATGCGGCTTCGCTGGAGAGAGCTGTTTACGTCAAAGGTGGACCCAGAGATGCACTGGGGTCGATGGGATTTCGTGGCTCTCGGGCTCGCTCTTTTCGCTGTCATTTGGGTCTTCGTGTTCAAACTTGAGACATTCTATGATCTTGGCTATACATCTGACCTCTTCGTGCATGTTCAGCTTGCTCGAGGTTGGCTTGAGGGTCGCGGCTTACTCCAAGACAACTGTTTTGGGAACGTGCTTGCGATTCACACCTATCTTCTGCTTCTGCCGCTCGGACTTATAGCAAAGCCGTTCGGCGCTCCCGGCTTGCTATTCGTGCTAGCCGCGTCGGTAGGAGCGGCTTACTTCTGGGCAACGCGTATCCTGCGTCTTCTCGGCGTTGACGGGGGCATTGCAGTAATCGCAGCCTGGGTAGTTCTCACCTCACCGCTTTCGGTTGCGTTCTACCAAGAGCCGGGCTTCGGATTTCATGTCGAGATTCTCGCCCCGGCGTTATGTTTAATCCTGTTCTATTTCCTGCTTCAGCAGCGCATGATCCCGTCAATCGTGACAGCGCTAGCTGTCATCAGCGTGAAGGAGGATGCGCCAATTGCGGTGGCCCTGGTCGCGATCGTAGCAGGCGTTGAGACATGGATTTCGTCAGCAGGCCAACGCCCGCGCTGCCGCTTTAACTGGCCTGCGGCGATCACACTTCTCTTGTCTGTTTCCGCGATCCCGCTCTTACTCGCGATTTCTTGGTCACAGTCGCCGACGATCTACGCTCGTCACTCGGTTGATCGCCTTCGTATCGTGGCGCCGGGAAGCTTATCCGGTCCCGGAGCACTTTTCGTGTTTGTCGCCTCCAATATTGTTCATTGGATTGGTAGCAGCGTTGTCCGTCAATGGCTGTGGATAATGATCGTAGGCAGCTTTGGGACAATCTTGTTGCGTCCGTACTATTTGGTTGTTGGTGTCCTCACAACCGTGGTCGCATGGCTCATGGCCCGGAACGACCTGCTGTGGGCGCCACGATTTTTTTCCACTGAGGCACTGCTTTGGTGTATTACGTTGGTAGGTTTTGCTTCGATTGTGCGCGCTGCACATTACTGCAACAAATGGACGCGGACAGCAGTGCTTGCGATCGCAATTGCAATCGCAGCATTGTCGGCGTCCGCGCAACTCGCGCTTGTGCCGTACGCTTACTGGGCATACCTCCCTCGTCCCGCCAGCGTCTACTCGCCGCAGGAGCGACAGCAAGCAGACGAGCTGTTCGCGCGGTATCGCCGCGAAGGGAAGCCCGAGGAACCTGTTGTTGCCTCAACTTGGCTGTTCCGGTACGCGCACGACCGAAACCTCTTCTGGCTCGATCGGCTGCGTGATCGGCCTGCGCCGATCTGGATCCTTGGCGATAGCGCCGACTACTACGCCTCCTTCAGGATCAGCTCAGACACGATAAACGCGCGGTCTGGAATCCACATCGAAGATTATGCAGTGATTGACCGTCGCGGTCGTTTCGTGTTGCTCAGGAAAAGGGAGTAACAACGTAAGGACGCGATGTGATTCGAGATATTGGGCAATCATGGGCAGTGCGGTGCAGACTAACCTGTCGACATCAACGTCGCGCCAGGGTTACAGTGAAAAAGCTGCACAGAAGCGCGGAAGGCGGCCACTGATGGCGAGGTCTGTTGAAAATAACGTGTGATAAAGAAAATGCGGAGAACCTGCAGCCTGCGCGATATCCACCAGTAGGCATGTAGGATGAGGCGCTAAAAGGCCCAATCGAAAGACGCGCGAGAAAGGTTCCGGCTTGGAAAAGTCCCTCAACTGATCACGGTAAAGTTCGCGATACCAGAAAAGAAGATTTTATTGACGCCGAGCCGTGCCCGGTTACGCAATGTTGCGGCACGATCTTTCGCCTGCTCGCTCTGCACAATGATCGTGCAGCTCATTTGACGGCACGGATATGCAGCGAGCCAGCAAACTCCGAAATCACTGGCACATTCTCGAGAACACGGCCCAGGGAGCTCAATCGATCAACTAGAGGAACTGGCGTTTTGGGATGCAAGAAATCGAACGGATCAATTCGAACATCACGATACCCTGTTTCTTCGAGAAGCCGTCGGAGCGGCCATCGAAAGAATGCGGTCTCATCCGGTGAGTCGCCAAGTTTTCGCTTAACCCAGGGCACATTCTTCTGTATCGCGATCTGAGGGTTCAGCATGTTTGGCTCTGTGAAGCAAATTGTGCCGCCGGGCTTTAACACCCGGTAAATTTCGCGTAATGCCGCTTCGATTTCGAGGTGATGTAAAACCGAGCTGCCCACGACGGAATCAAAGACGGCGTCAGGATAGCTCATTTCATAGGCGTTCTGGATTTCGTAACGAACATTTGGCGCAGAACAATTCGCCCTCGCGATTTCCAGAAGGTCAGGTGAGACGTCAATCGCAACAATGTCCGCTCCGGAGCGAGCCAGTGCCCGAGTGAAATAGCCAGTGCCGCATCCCAGCTCAAGCACGGTCACCCCTGGCCCAAGATGTTTACTGAGCATCTTCACCCGGCGCGCCCAACGCAGTTTGCCGGCTGGGCTCTCCCAATTCCAAATCTCGCCTGCCCCATATTTGGCCAGAAAACGCCCATGTCGAATCTCCTTAGTAACGCGGTCTTGCATCGGCTAGCTCCCCCTTTACTTCCCTTCTTACGTTGGAAACCGGGTCAGAACATGAGTAAGAAACGCGGCAGTCCATTATCGCGCATGAAGAGTTTCGTGCCCGAGAAACTTCAAGCGCCGCGCAGCGAAAAGGAGCATGCGGAGAAGGATCAACCCATGGCGCCAGCGCTGAATGTTGGTTGTTCCATATTTTCTCTCGCGATAATGCACCGGAACCTCAACAATCTTTAGCCCCATCCGAGCCGCGCCAAAAAGAAGGTCAAAATCTCCAAAAGGATCAAAATCTCCAAAGAATTCGCGCGCGGCCGCCAGGCGTTTATAATGCGCCCGCGAAAGCACTTTAGTGCCGCACAACGTATCTTTGAAGCGTTGCCCAAGCACAAAGGAGAACGCGGCTGCAAAAAATTTGTTTGCCAGAATATTGAAGAACCGCATCGCCTGTTTTTCCATTGGATAAACCAGCCGGCTGCCGTTAACGAACTCCGCTTTGTCCTCGGCGATTGCGTTGTAGAATTTCGGCAGTTCTTCAGGCGGCGTAGTCAGGTCGGCATCGAGAATCATCAGAATGTCTTTTGTTGCCAGCTCGAATCCCAGCCGCACCGCATCACCTTTTCCCTGGCCGTTCTGCTGTGCAAGGACCAGGCGATGCGCGCCGGTGTAGGCGTCGGCGGCCTTTTGAATTTTTTCCCATGTATCATCTGTGGAATTGCCTTCTACGAAGATGATTTCGTCCTGCGGTCCCATCATCGGGCAACGGACAAGAATATTGTTGATGTTTTCTGATTCGTTGCGCGCGGGAACAATAACAGACACGGAGGGACGTGCCTCGCCGACCGATTTCATCGGGCGTGCGATTACGATGTTGAGCATAGTGAAAAGCCGAAAAAAAGGCAGCGGCGCGAGATAACGATTAAGAAAGTTCGCCACGAATGGAATTGGAATTGGGCAAAGCAACTTCACGTCCCGGCGGATGATTTCCAGGCTGGCTAAATGACAAAAATTGTCCAAGTCCCCATGCGCGATCCAATTTAGTTCCGGCATGCGACTGCGCATGCCGACCTTTGAGGCGAATCGGGCCAGCGGCTTCCATAGCATGCTGTAATAAACGAATAATAGCCGCTCCGACCCTACCAAGCATTCCCGCAACTGATTTAGCATCTCCTGAATGTCGCGCTCATAGTGAACAGTTCCATTCAGCAAAATGTAATCTGCCGGCCTGCCCCCTAGTGTCTTAAGCTCTGCGGCACTGGAGACCGCCTTATAATTCGCGAATCGCTCGCCCAAGCCGGCACTGCGAGCATCGATTTCAACAATTTCATCTTCCGGCCTAACATACAGCGAAAGGTCGGCAGCCAGACTGTCATAAAAATACCGGCGCATCGCAGACTCGCTCTTTTTAGGGCCGACCAGCGTTTCGCTGGAAATGGATTTGAAAGTTGTATCCGCGGGATCGTTTATTGGGGTTTTAGCGATAGTTCTCATCATGATAAGGCCAGGGAAAAAGTGCGAGGCAATCCGCAACGGCGCTACGGGGCCTGGCGTCGTTTAATCGCGAATTGACTTTCGCCGAGCCCGCAGCAGCGTCTTGCACAGTAGCCTCCTTCAAGTTCGGCGTCACTCCAAGTTGCACTTTAAGATCGCGTAAATCGCTCGCAACGGTATCCTGCCAAATGGCCTTTGCACTTTCTTCGTAAATCTGGCCGCCTTTCGGCTCACGGTAATTTTAGATCGTGGGGATTCTTGACGGCGAGATAGGCCAGGCGTTTCAACTCCCATCGTCCCCGCGTCACTGTGTCGAGAATCAGTCCGCTTGCCAGCGAAAGAAAGGCCAGAAGCATCAACCCAGTCGAAAGAACAGCAGTCGGCAAACGCGGAACAAGCCCAGTCTTTAGATATTCAAGCACCACGGGAGCCCCAAGCCCGAGCGAGAGTAGCATTAATAACGCGCAGATCGCCGTGAAGAACACCAGGGGCCGTTCTTCTCGCACGAGTCCAGCGATTGCAAAGAGAATACGAGCCCCGTCGCGCCATGTATGAAGCTTGCTGATCGAGCCGTAGGCCCGTTCCTTGTAACGCGTGTTCACCTCCGCGACAGGCATGAGAAGGCGCCCTGCGTGTACGCTCAACTCCGTCTCGATACTGAAGCCTTCGGCGGTGACAGGAAAGGATTTGACGAATCGCCGGGACATCATCCTATAGCCGGTCAGCAGATCCAATACCTTCAGTCTAAACATCATCACAGTAAGGCCCGTCAAAAGCCGGTTGCCGATCACGTGACCGGTTCGATATGCCCTTCCGCCAACCGCAATTCGCCGACCGGAAACCACATCGAGTCCGTCGTCCACGAGCTTTCGAAGGAGCGCAGGTGCAGCCGTCGCGTCGTACGTGTCGTCGCCGTCTACCAGAATGTAGATATCCGCCTCGATATCGGCGAACATGCGCCGAACAACATTGCCTTTGCCCCGCCGCATTTCGCCGCGGACAATGGCGCCGGCGGCGCGAGCAACCTCAGCAGTTCTGTCTTTTGAATTGTTGTCGTACACGTAAACATCGGCACATGGTAGCGTCGCTTTGAAATCGCTCACGACCTTGGCAATCGCCGCTTCTTCGTTGTAGCAGGGAATGAGCACTGCTATACGCGCGAGTTCGCTCATTGCTCGTCCTCTGTTGCTAATTTGATTGGACACGGTCGATCCCGGCCGCTCACATACGCTTTCATGTCAAGGATTCAATCGGTCTGTCGCAGGATGGTGCGCCCATGAACCGGATCAAATAACTGCGTCCGCTTTGCCTGACATAAGCGGCGAACTGAGAGAACTTTTTTCTGCGGTTCCATCAAAAAACGAAGAAGCCGGTTTAGGAGTCCATAATGGTGTCTGCTCCGTTTGATCCAGGTCTCGCGACGACCAGCAATTATTAAAAGAGCGTCCGCGCGGCCGCTATCATTTAATGGCGAATTGACCGCCGCTGAGCGCGCTGCAGAATTTTGCACAGCAGCCTGCTTCATACTCTGCGGCGCTCAAGGTTGTATTTGAAAATGGCATAAACCGCCCTGACGCCGTCTTTCCAGCTGATCTTCTTGCCCTCCGCATAAGTGCGTCCGCTGTATGAGATCCCCACTTCGTAAATTCTGCAGCCCGTGCGGGCTAGTTTAGCGATAATTTCCGGCTCAACGCCAAAACCATCTTCTTCTATCCGAATTGATTTGATAAGCGGAGCCTTAAAGGCTTTATAGCCTGTTTCGATATCGGTCAGATTGATGTTGGTGCATATATTGGAGAGTAACGTCAAAAATTTGTTGCCGACCATGTGCCAAAAGAAAAGGACCCGATGTGCTCGACCGCCCATAAAACGAGAGCCGAGAACGGCGTCAGCCTTGCCTGACATGAGCGGCTCAAGAAGCACAGGATAATCTTCGGGGCTATATTCGAGGTCTGCATCCTGCACGAGTATGAAATCCCCAGTCGCCGCCGCGAACCCGCTGCGCAGGGCCGCTCCCTTGCCCTGATTCACTGGATGATAAATGATCCGATCAACCATCGACGAAATCCTCTCCCGGAGCACAGCCTGCGTTCCGTCCTCTGAGCAATCATCCACGATAATGATCTCTCTGCTCGTCAACGGCGCGTTGCGAACTGCCTCAACGATCTTCTCGATCGTGTCCTTTTCATTGTAACAAGGAATTACGATTGAGACTTTCATCTTCTTTCACTTGATCGGGACCTTTACCGGCTCTCTTTGTCGTGCCGCGTTCGGGTATTATCGTCGATTACCGCTGGCATGAGCAATTCCAACAACCGGCAGTTCCAACCAAACGGATTTTATCGGTCCAACGCTATTGACGTGGTCTGCGTGATCGCAATTGTCGCATATTTCCTTCATTTCGCTCTTCCATCATTGGCTGGAGGCTTCAATGAAGACGAAATGACCAATATGTATGTTTACTGGTTTTCAGGAGCATTCAAATCTCTGTGGGCAAATATATGCTTCTGGACGGCATCTGGCCGTCCCGGTGGCGCGCTCTACTATCTGCCGCTCTATCATTTTTTCTCCCTAAACCCTCAACCGTATCGGATTGTGCAGGTCAGCATCCTAACTGTATCGATCCCGATAGTGTACTATTTGGCACGGCTTCTTGCCTCTTCCCGCTCGGTCGCATTTCTTGCAGTTCTTGCCCTGTGTTACCACGCCCAACTGGCCAACTTAGTGTTCATTGGTTCGTTCATCTACGACGTCTTATGCGGTTTCTTCTATTTTGCGGCATTAACCTATTATATTCATATTCGCGAGAAAGGACTCCCTCTGCGTCCCATGCAATGGGTGGGATTTCTGGCTCTGTATGCCTGTGCGCTGAACTTCAAGGAGATGGCGGTCACACTTCCGGTGATCGTTTTGGTTTATGAGCTCTTGAAGTATTATCACGAACCAGAACGGCAAAAGTTCTTTCGTTGGATCGTGCATGACGCTTCGCCCGCTTTAGCCGCGGGAGCGATCACCGCAATTTACTGTTACAACAAAATCGGCCCACGTTCATGGGTTGTTGCCGGCCTTGAAGCATACACGCCTCATTATTCCTGGCACAGGTTTATAAAATCGAATGAGGGCTTTATTAGCGAACTTTTTTATTATCTAGTTCCAAAATCAACCGGTGGAGTAGTTCTCGCAGCATGGGGTTTAGTGTTCGCATACGCTTTTTTGCGGCGAGACCGCATGCTTCAATTGATGGCGTTTTGGGTTGTAATCACACCTCTTCCTCTCGCCTTTATTCCGACTCGTCGTGGGGCATGTCTTTACCTTCTGCTCTTTGGATGGGCAATGATCTTTGCTAAGCTTGTATCCGATTTGATCACGCTAATCTCCAGATCCTCCACATTGCTGGGCAAAGATGTCGGAGTTGGTGCGGCAACGGGCGCCATCATTGGGGGCACCGCCACCAATCGTGTCCGGCGTGCGGCAATCGGAGCGGCCATAGGCGGTGCTGCGGGTAAGATGTCTCCGCCAATATTCCGAGTGTTCGCAACGGTTCTGGTGGCGTCTTTGCTCGCAGTATTTACCCAGTGGGAAAATCAACGCTTTGGCTCTGTTCCCGCTTTGCTCAGTATAGGACAGAAGGCATCACACGTTATTCAAGCCTTCCACTCGTTGGATCTCCATCCAGCGCCCGGTAGCATGATTTTGCTGAAGCCAGAAAACCGCTTCTACCAAAATGGATACTATCCGGTGTTCGTTGCTTCTCTTGTGTGGAATGATCATTCCTTGCAAACCTACGTCGCTGGCCAAAGTCAATTGACTGAGCAACAGATCCTAAACATGGACTACGTCATCTCGTTCGGTGAATTTGAATTGAAGGTAATCCGTGGTCCCTGAAGCGGTTGGCCGGTGATGGACCTCGTCATTCGAAGTTAGTCCTCGGGTGCGTTGCTTAATTCTTATTTCGCTTTTCGCAGATTACTTCTCTTGGCAACGCAATTTGCTAATTCGCAAAAGAGCAAAATTCTGTCCGCGGCGATCGCCAAGCTGTCCGACAACTGACGCATTGAGGCTCGGCGTTGGCGCTCCGACAACGAACGCGTGAATTTACTTAAATTGCTCTTGCGAACCGGTGGTATGGCAAAGAGGCCGTCTTTGCCATCAATGGGCTGATTGCACGTCGGAGCCCAATGTCGCTGGAGAAAAAGCGGAGCTGTGCTTGACTAATAGGTTCGACATTCCTCGTCAGAATGCCTGCGCAAGTCATCAAAATTAGTGGTGCCCGCCAGCACAATCTCAAGAACCTCCATGTGGAGATTCCACGGGAGAAGTTTGTCGTCATCACCGGGCTGAGTGGTTCGGGGAAATCCTCGCTGGCTTTCGACACTCTTTATGCCGAGGGGCAGCGCCGATACGTAGAGAGTCTCTCCGCTTATGCGCGGCAATTCCTCGATCAAATGGAAAAGCCAAATGTCGATTTTATCCAAGGATTGTCTCCTGCGATTGCGATCGAGCAGCGCAGTGCCGGCGCCAATCCGAGGTCGACAATCGCGACCACCACTGAAATTTACGATTATTTGCGGGTCCTTTTTTCTGCTGTCGGTCAGCCGCATGATCCCCTGACCGGTCGGCCGTTGAGCCGCCAAACGCCTCAGCAGATCATCGATCAGGTCCTCTCGTACGAAGCCCACTCCAAAATCATGGTGCTGGCGCCGCTCATCAAGAATCAGCCGGGCGAGTTCCGGGATGTGATCGAAAAGCTCAAGCGCGAAGGATTCGTTCGCGCGCGCATCGATGGTCAGTTTATGGAGCTGGATCGCCCCGAGCCGATCCGGCTCAACAAGACCAGGCGGCATACGATCGAGGCGGTGATTGACCGGTTAGTCATTCGCGATGGGATTCGCGTGCGCCTGGCAGATTCAATTGAGACTGCGCTCAAATTGGGCGGCAACCGAGTTGTCGTCCTGCGAGAAATTTCAAGAACAGCGGACGCCCAACATGCAACGCCGAACACCCAACATCCAACATCGAACACCGAACCAGAGGAGTGGGAAGAATTGCGCTACTCCACGGATTATGGAAACGCGGAGACGGGATTCACGTTAGGCGATTTAACTCCCAGACATTTTTCTTTTAACAGCCATCTCGGGGCATGCCCTGCTTGTCATGGGCTTGGCACGCAATTGGTCTGCGATCCAGACCTAATGATCTCCGATCCTGGGAGAACGCTGGCCGAAGGGGCAATCACACCTTGGCGGCGCGGGACAAAGCGGATGCAGGCATACTACCGGCATCTGCAAAAGGCGCTGGTAAAGCATTTTCACGTCGCTGAAGACATTCCGTTCAGCGATTTGCCAGAGCAGTTTAAACAAACGCTTTACTTCGGCACAGATGGGACGCCGATTCAAATGAGCTTCAGCGACAACGGAGAACAGAAAGTCGCAAAACCGTTCGAGGGACTCGTGCCGCAGATGCAGCGGCTTTACGAGGAAACCCAGAGCGAATTCACTCGTAACCGCATTCGCTCTTTTATGACACGCGAACTGTGCAAGGTGTGCAACGGAGCGAGGCTTAAGCCGGAAATCCTTGCGGTCACCATGAAAGATCGAAATCAACGCGAATTGAACATTCACCAGTTCAGTGAGCTTACGATCGAAGCCGCCGCCCAGTTTGTTGGCGCTCTCGAACTGACTGCGCAGCAACAGACAATTGTGACCGATGTAGTGCGTGAAATTGAATCGCGCTTGCAATTCCTCGTTGAAGTCGGTCTCGGTTATCTCACGCTCGATCGCCAGAGCGGCACGCTGTCCGGGGGCGAAGCACAGCGGATTCGATTGGCAACACAGATCGGCTCTGGCCTTGCTGGAGTGCTTTACATCTTGGATGAACCAAGCATTGGGTTGCACCAGCGCGACAATGGCCGGTTGCTCGGAACCTTGCGCCGTCTCCGTGATCTCGGCAATTCAGTCATCGTAGTTGAGCACGACGAAGAAACAATCCGGACGGCCGACCACATCATCGATCTCGGCCCGGGTGCGGGCCCGCGGGGAGGCGAAATCGTGGCGCAAGGGAAACTCAACGACATCCTGTCTGCGAAGAATTCTTTAACTGGCGATTATCTTTCCGGCCGCGCACGAATTCCCGTTCCCAGGCAGCGAGTTAAACCGCGACTTGGCAACCAATCCGAAGGCTGGCTAACACTCGTGGGAGCAACGGAGAACAACTTAAAAAGCATTACGGTTTCTTTTCCGCTCGGCTGTTTGACTTGTGTCACTGGTGTCTCCGGCAGCGGTAAGTCCACTCTGGTGGACGACATTCTGCGACGCGCACTGTTTCGGCGCTTTTACAATGCGAAAGAAAAACCGGGCGCGCACCGTGCGATCCGTGGAATCGAACAGATCGACAAAGCGATTGTGATTGACCAGAGTGCCATCGGCCGAACGCCGCGCTCAAACCCGGTCACGTACACCGGTGCATTTACACCGATCCGCGAACTATTCAGCCAGCTGCCTGCGGCGCGGGTCCGCGGTTACGACGCCGGGCGTTTCAGTTTCAATGTTAAAGGCGGCCGCTGCGAAAACTGCGAAGGCGGCGGATTAATCAAAATCGAGATGCACTTTCTGCCGGACGTATATGTCGAATGCGAAGTGTGCCATGGCAAGCGGTACAACCGTGAGACACTCGAGATTACTTACAAAGGCAAAAATATTGCCGATGTTCTCGATCTGACTGTGGATGAGGCAACGCGCTTCTTCCGCAACGTGCCCAGCATCTCAGAAAAGTTAAATTCGTTGCTCGATGTAGGTCTCGGTTATCTGCGACTTGGCCAAGCCGGAACAACTCTCTCCGGCGGGGAAGCGCAGCGCGTAAAACTCGCCACAGAGCTTGCGAAAAAGGCGACCGGGCGCACCCTTTACATTCTCGACGAGCCGACGACCGGATTACATTTCGCCGACATTGAGAAATTGCTGCAAGTGCTGATGAAGCTGCGCAACGCGGGTAATACGGTGATTGTGATTGAGCACAATCTGGAGATGATCAAATGCGCCGATTGGATCATCGATTTGGGACCTGAAGGTGGCCAAGATGGGGGCGATCTCGTTGCAGCCGGTCCGCCGGAGGAGATCGCGGCTCTTTCCGTTAGTCACACGGGGCAATATTTGCGGCCAATGCTGGAGAAGAGATGAGCCTAAGAAAAATAGGACTCAGCTGCTTCCTCTGCGTACTCGCGCAACTCGCCCGCGCGGACATTTCCGCTGAGATTACGCAAGCGAGCGCGCCGCTAACCGAAGGCGTTCCAGAAGTAGCAGTCGCGCGGTTGCAGGCATTGCTAAATAAAAATCTGCCTGAAACCGAATGGCGCCTCGTCGCCGAGAAACTTGCCGAAGCCCAAGTCACTGCAAGAGAGCCGGAGGACACGCTCGTTTTGTTGGCAGATCCTCGATTACGCGAGATGCCATGGGCCAAATTCTGGCGCGCCCAAGCCTTGGCCGGTCTAAACCGATGGGCTGACGCCCTGCCGTTGTATGAGGAGCTGACGACAGACCGAGGTTCGCCCTTTCATGGAGCAGCCGTATTTGGCACGGCGGAGATGCTGCGCGCGTTAGGAAAGCGACAAGGAGCCGTGAGAAAACTTAACCTCCTGTTCCATGACAAGGAATGGGCTACCCCAGCGCAGTTACGAGCAGCCGAACTGTACATTGAAATGGCCGATGCTCCTAATGCGCGGCGCCTCCTGGCAGAAATGCGGCCGACATTGGTGGCGGAACGGAGGGAACGGCGGGTGTTACGCGGGCGAGTGGAGCTGATCTTGCAGCGACCTGAAAGAGCAATCGGCATGTTTCAAGCGCTTCTGAAAAGGCCTGAGGGAACGGCTCATGCCACGCTAATTGCGGCGCTCTTCGGGATAGCCGATGCGCATATGCAACTAAAAACGCCGGAAGCTGGAGACGATTTCATCGAGCGATTTATCGACCAACACCCGGCAGACTCGGATCTGCCTCTTCTCTTTGAAAAATTGGATGAACTGTATCGCGCGCAGCACAAACCGTCCCGCAACGAACTGGAGAAATGGGTACGTAGGCCGGAACAGCCACGGCGATCGTTTGCCCGATGGTATCTCGCTCGGATGGAAGTTCGCGCCGGGCGTAGGGAGCGAGCCCGGCAATTGTTTTCGGATCTGCGAGGCACTAGCATCAGATCCCCGGCGTTCTCGGAGGCTTTCCTTGAGTTTGCACAATTTGAAGTGGATGACCGGCATTTCGATGACGCGATCGCGATTTTGGATGATGCGCGTCTGCTGCATCCCGAGCCGGGTTTGCTCGCTCGGATCAATTTTTTGTCCGCCAACGTGAATTACCTGGCGAAGCGATTTGACACAGCGACCGCGGCTTTTGAACAAATTGGGTATTCCAATTCGCCCTGGACAAAAGCTGCGTTGTTTAATGCATCCAGCGGCTGGCTACAACTTGGCAATCACGCCCGTTTCCTGACTGATTACAGTGAGCTGGAGAAGCAAGGCGGCGACGAAGAAGCGCGCGCGAATTTACGATTGAATGAAGGTTTGATGCAGGCGGCGAAAGGCGACAAAAAAGCGGCGGGATCGTTGCAGCAGTTCATTCGTGATTTTCCCAAAAACCCGCGCGTGTCGGAAGCCTGGGTTGGTCTGGCTGAGCTAGCCTTTCACTCCTCACCGCCGCGCCTTGACGAAGCGCGCAAAAATCTGGCTCATGCAGCCGAGTCGAAGCCAACCGCCGCGGCCGCGGAACGCGCCGACTATCTCAGCATCTGGGTGGAGGAGACAGCTGGTGGAAACGAGATGAAAGTCATTGGCCTGGCAAAGAAATTTCTGGAACAGCATGCCCTCTCACCGTTTGCTCCGGAGGTTCGACTTAAATTGGCCGAGCTTTATTACCGGCACCAGGATTTCGCAAACGCGCAGACGCAGTTCGAAATTATCGCACAACAGAATCCCGACGATTCGCTCGTGGAAAGAGCACTTTTTTTCGCGGCAGAATCGGCCATGTCGAGCATGGGCGAGCATTCACTGGACCGGGCGATTGTTCTGTTCGATCAGGTCGTGCAGAAAAACGGCCCGCTGCGGTGGGCTGCACGCAATGAACAAGCCCTGATCGAGCGCAAGCTTGGCAAGTCAAAGGATGCTCTCGCGTTGTATGATGAGGTACTAAAGAGCGACGCTGACCTCTCCTACAAACGTGAGGCGCTTTGCGGGAAAGGCGATATTTTCTTTGAGGCGGGCGCAACCGACCCGAATAATTATCAGCGCGCGATTGAAACGTACGACCAATTAGCCTCTGATAAGGACGAGCCGATCGACTGGCGTAACCAGGCGCTCTTCAAAAAGGGATTGTGCCTGGAAAAGAAAAGCGATCGAGCCGGCGCCCTCGCGACGTTTTACAAGATATTGGAAGACGAGGCGCGCCCAGATCAGCGGCGCGAACCCTTCTGGTATTATAAAGCTGGATTTAACGCTGCACGCCTGTTGGAGGAAGATTCGAAGTGGGAATCGGCCGCTGCTATCTATGAGAAACTTGCTGCAGCGGGAGGCAGCCGCACTGAAGAAGCCAAAGCGCGTCTTACCAATCTTCGGCTGGAACATTTCCTTTGGACGGACTGACCGTAGAGACTTCAGGGCGGCTCAAAATGTCGGATTTTTGTCTTAAAACGACGGACGAATAAGGCTTGCACGAAATCCGAAGCGGCATCACAATTAGGGCGTGAAAACAGCAAGCAGACCAGGTCGCTTGGGCGGCTGGTCGGTCCGGTGTGCAAGCGTCGCGCTCGCGTTCGCGTTTTGCGCATCGGCATTTGCTGCTGATCCGAGCAAGGACGTAGATCTCCCGGCACAAGGACAGCTGGTCGCCAAGACCACAAAGAAGCTGTGCTACACTGTGACCGGAACCTCCAGGATCCCGCAACCTTGCGATCGGCTCGCTGCAATTCCGACTACGGCCAACCATATGACTATTTACGGGCATCATACGGGGAGATAAGCAAAAACCCCGACGATTTCGCCGGTAATGACGCGCTCCCGCGCGGCAGCGCGGACGCAGGTTTACATTTTTGGGCGCCAAGCCATCAATCCGCGCAGTCGCGCACCAACTTTTTCGATTGGACGATTTTCAGCTTCGCGCAGGAGTCGCGAGTAACGTGTACCGCCAGTTTTCATTTCCAGAATAAATTCGCGCGCAAACTTGCCAGATCGAATTTTTTGCAGCGCCGATCTCATCCGCCTTTGTACAATGCGATCGATGATTGTTGGACCAACAGTTAGCTCGCCCCATTTTGCGGTATCGGAAATCAGCTTTCGCATGCCTGAAAGTCCTGCCTCATGGATAAGATCGACAATAAACTTGAGTTCGTGCAGACATTCGAAGTACGCGAGCTCAGGTGGATAACCGGCGCCAACGAGTGTGTCAAAACCAGCGCGAATCAGCGCGCTGGTGCCGCCGCAAAGCACTGCCTGCTCACCAAAAAGATCGGTCTCCGTCTCCTCTCGGAAAGTCGTCTCCAGCACGCCGGCGCGCGTGCATCCGATTCCCTTTGCCCAAGCCAACGCCGTTTGTTTCGCGCGCCTGTTGCGATTTTGGTGAATCGCGATCAAGCCCGGCACGCCGCGACCTCGAAGAAATTCCCGGCGCACCATTGGCCCGAGCCCTTTGGGAGCGACCATCACAACGTCAACATCTTTCGGCGGAATGACGGTCCGATAATAAATCGCAAACCCGTGTGCGAAGAGTAGAGTCTGACCGGCGCGCAATCTGGGAGCGATCTGTTCCGCGTAAATCGCCGGCATTTGCGAGTCCGAAAGCGCGACAAAAATAATGTCGCCACTCCGTACTGCTTCCGGCGTATTGAAAACTTTCAGACCGTTACGCCGCACGCGCAGTCGCGATTTACTGCCGGGATACAGGCCAACAATTACGTCCATCCCGCTGTCCCGAAGATTGAGTGCGTGCGCGTGGCCTTGCGCTCCGAACCCGATCACCGCACACGTTTTTCCCTTCAGCCAGCGTATGCTGGCGTCTTTGTCAGTGTAAATGCGGACGGCCAAAATTTAGCTGCGCGGCGTGGCCAGGCAGGAATCTGCCGTCGCAAGCACCGATTTGTCGTCGTTATCCGTCAGTCCCGCGAGGAAACCGCGAATTCGACGAAACGATTGACGCAAGAACAGATCAGCGGCGGAATGATCGGGTGCAGCCGCGTCGCCGTTTCGACGGGCAAATTGGATTTCGCTGTCCTTACGGCTCAGGACACAAGTCGACGCGAAGAGATCCATCGCCGCGTTCGCGATCCTTTGCTGAACAAGCTGCATATCCAGAATCGGCTCGCGGTAAGTAATCAACGCGCGGTTCACGGCGAAATTAAAACGCCAGATCAAGCGGCCGAGCTGCCGCGCATGCCCGCGGAGCTGCTCGCTTTGCACGGGCACATCAGGCACGCGAATCGTCGCGCCAAGCCGGTTCTTCCCAGCGGCCCACGCTTTGCTCATCCGATCGCGCGAGGGTTTCATCATCGTGTCGTAGATTTCCTTGAACTCCATGCCGGGCCCGCGCATCCCCACCAGCGCGATAAACGAAGTGAGCACTTCGTTCGCGCCTTCGCCGATCTGGTTGATTCGCGCATCACGCAGCATTCGCTCCAGCGGAAGATCCACAAAGTATGCTGAGCCGCCGTAAATTTGAAATACGTCGTTAATGCACTCCCAAAGCCGCTCGGTCGTGAAGACCTTCAGCATCGCGGTTTCCAGCATGTAATCTTCCAGACCCCGGTCGATGAACGATGCTGTAACCGTCGTCATCGCTTCCATCGCGTAAGCATCCGCCGCGATGCGCGCGATTTTCTTTTTGACCAAATGAAAATTACCAAGCGTTTTGTTGAATTGCTTCCGCGTATTTGCGTGCTGGATCGCCAGCTCCAGGCACGTCTTGGCCGCGCCGGTGCAACACGCGCCAAAAGTTGTGCGGCCGAAATCGAGTACCGTCAGTGCGACTTTAAGACCTTTGCCCAGCGGTCCGAGGATGTTTTCTTTTGGAACCTCGACGTCGCGCAAAGCGAAACGTCCAGTCGCAGTGCCGCGGATTCCCATCTTCGGCATCCGCTTCTCGAGCATCTCGAACCCGGGCATGTCGGGTGTCACGAGAAATGCCGTGATCGCAGTTTTGTCCGATCCCGGCACGGGCGTGCGCGCCATCACGGTGAGCTCGTGCGCGATCGCCGCGTTAGTGATGTAACGTTTTTCGCCATTCAAAACAAAGTGCGAGCCGTCTTCACTTGGGCGCGCTTGCATTTGCACATTTGCTGCATCTGAGCCGGCTTCCTTCTCAGTGAGGGCGAACGCGCCCAGTTGCTCGCCAGTCACTAACTTTGGGAGCCATTTCTGTTTTTGCTCATGTGTTCCAAAAAGCAGTAAAGCGCGAATTCCGATGGAATGATGCGCATTGACAAAAACCGAGGTCGATGCGCAACGCCTGCCGATTTCTTCCAGCACTTTGCAGTTGGCCATCTGCGAGAACCCGCGCCCGCCGTATTCCTTCGGCGCGGTCATGCCAAGCACGCCGGTCCGACCAAGGCCATCGATCACGCTGCGCGGTATGTCTGCCTGGCGGTCGATCTCCGCAGGATCAAGATCTTCGTCCAAAAATTTGCGGAGTTCAGTGAGCGTATCATCCAACTCGATTTGTTCCGCAGCCGGAATGCGCGGATACGGCATCACCCAATCGGAAACGAAATGTCCCTGGAACAATCCCTTGGCAAAACCGAGCGCCTGCGGGCCTGCAAAAAGCAGCTCCTCCGCTTGTTGAATTTCTTTCTGTCGCTGCGCGTCGAGCTTGTTCATTCAGTTGAGCTGTCGAAAAAGGGGCGACGCATTGTAGCCGTGGGTGCCCGCCTGTCCAATCAGGTGGAGCAGCTGCCGTTTGAAAATCCGAGCGTCAGTAATCCCGAAAACGTGGATTTGGAGCCTGGATTTGAAGCTCTGTCCTCAGCTACATCCCTGGCTGGTCCCGCATTCGGTACACACGCCGCATGCGCCGGCACGAATGACTTTGTCGCTGCCGCACACCGAACAGGTGATTCCCATGAAGATGCTACCAAGCGCGACCATGACTCGGTCGGCGTGGCCGTTTCCATTGCCGCTTTGGTCCACCGCGCTCGCGCGTTCGACGGGATTGGGCAAATTGTTTGTAATCACGTCAATCACTTGTTTGTCGCCGGTGCGCGCCAAATCCGTTACGGGCCGGTTCAGGGTTTTTTTTTCGATTTCGACAATCTCTTTGAGAGGCAAGTCCGGCTGCGCGCGGTTTGGCGCTGTTGCTTCCTTGTAACCTTTGATAAACTGGCACGCGAGCCAACGGAAAACGTAATCCGTGATGCTGGTCGCATGGCGGATATCCGGATTTTTTGTGAACCCGCTCGGCTCGAATCGCTGATACGCGAATTTCTTCACCAGACTCTCGAGCGGCACGCCGTACTGCAGCGCGATCGAAGTCAGCGTGCCGACAGTGTCCATCAGCCCGCCGATCGTGCTGCCTTCCTTCGACATGGTGATGAAAAGCTCACCCGGTTGTCCGTCTTCGTACAAACCGACAGTGATGTAACCTTCGTGACCGGCAATCTCGAACCGGTGGGTCATGGAATTGCGTGTATCCGGCATGCGATGCCGAACTGGTTGATCAATCCGGCTGCGCAGCGTTGCCAGTTCTTGTTCCAGTTCGAGGATGCGATTTTGTAGTTCCTCGGGCCCGGTGGGAAGGCCGCCGTCAGCGCCGGCGGCTGCAGTACCCATATCTTTTGTTTTTCGCGTGTTCAATGGCGCGGAGCGCTTCGAACCCTCGCGATAAATCGCGACTGATTTCAAGCCGAGCCGCCAACCTTCGATGTACGTGTTCATGATGTCGTCCACGGTGGCGCCTTCCGGCATGTTAACAGTCTTCGAGATCGCGCCGCTCAGGAATGGCTGGGCCGCAGCCATCATTTTCAGGTGTGCCATGTAATACAGCGCGCGCTCACCTTTGAACGGCTTGAATGCGCAATCGAAGATCGGCAAGTGCTCAGGCTTCAGGCCAGATGAGATTTTGGATCCGTCGGGGTCGGTGACGTCCTCGATCGTGTCGAACGCATCGATGTGCGGGATAATGCGATCGATCTCCTCAGAATCATAACCTAGCTTCTCCAGTGCAGGCTTGACCGTCTGATTGACAATCTTGAGCATGCCGCCACCTGCCAGCAGTTTGTATTTTACCAACGCGATGTCCGGCTCGATTCCTGTCGTGTCGCAATCCATTAGGAAACTGATAGTGCCCGTCGGCGCGAGCACGGTCACTTGCGCGTTGCGGTAGCCGTAGCGTTTGCCCAGCTCCGCCGCACTGTCCCAAACTTTTGCAGCTTCTTCTTTCAAATGCGCGAACTCTTTCGCGTCTGAAATCTCGCACACCGCGTCACGATGCAGCTCGATCACTTCGAGCGTCGATGCGACGTTATCTTTGGCGACGAGCTTCGGCACGCCGCTGGCGCGCGCGTCGCGATAGCCTGGGAATGGCCCTATCGCCCTGGCCAATCGTGCGCTTTGTTCGTACGCTTCGCCGGTCATGATCGCAGTGATCGCACCACAGAGCGCGCGGCCTTCCACGCTATCATAACCGTGACCATAACTCATGATCAGTGAGCCGAGATTCGCGTAGCCAAGCCCGAGTGTGCGAAAAATGTGCGAGTTCTCGGCGATTTCTTTGATGGGGTAACTCGCGTTATCGACAATGATCTCCTGCGCTGTGATGAAGATGCGCACCGCCGCTTTGAATCGCTCCACATCAAAATCACCGTCCGCGGTCTTGAACTTCATCAAATTAAGCGACGCCAGATTGCACGCGGTGTTATCAAGGAAAAGATACTCTGAGCACGGGTTAGTGGAGTTTTGCCGGTCTGTGCCTTTGCAGGTGTGCCATTTGTGAATCGTGGAATCGAATTGCATTCCAGGATCGCCGCAGATGTATGTGCCCTCCGCGATTTTGCGTAAAAGCGTGCGCGCATCTTTGCGTTCACAAGGCTGGCCGTCCGTCACCCGATGCGTCCACCATTCTCGGCCTTCCAGCGCTGCTTCCATAAATTCGTCGCTTACGCGCACGCTGACATTTTCATTCTGATACATCACCGAGCCGTACGCGTCGCCATTGTAGCTGCCGTCGTAACCGTGCTCGATGAGCGCCCACGCTTTTTTCTCTTCCTTTTGCTTCGCGTCGATGAACTCTTCGATGTCCGGATGCCAATCCTTCAGCGTATTCATCTTCGCCGCGCGCCGCGTTTTCCCCCCGCTTTTCACTACGTTTGCAACCTGATCGTAAACTTTCAGGAACGAGAGCGGCCCACTCGGTTTGCCGCCGCCACTCAATTTTTCTCTTGTCGACCTTAATGAGGAAAGATCGGTTCCCGTGCCGCTCCCGTACTTGAAAAGCATGGCCTCGCTCATGGCCAGCCGCATAATGTCCTCCATCGTATCGCTCACACTCTGGATGAAGCAGGCGCTTCCCTGCGGATACTCGTACTGCGACGGCGCGCGCTCGGCTTTGCAGGTCTCGCGATTGTAAAAATAATTCCCAGCGCCTCCGTCCTTGCCGACGCCGTATTGATGATACAATCCAACATTGAACCACACCGGCGAGTTAAAGGCGCCGTGCTGATTCAAACACAGCCAGGTCAGTTCGTCGTAGAAAGCCTCCGCAGCTTCTTCATCCGCGAAGTAGCTATCCGCGATTCCCCAGTCGGTGATCGTGCGCGTGACGCGGTGAATCAATTGCCGCACTGACATTTCTCGTCCGCCTTTGTACGGATCAGTGCCATTCGCGATATCGCCGTAAAAATATTTTGAGACTGCAATCTTGGTCGCCAACGCGCTCCAGCTTTTCGGGACTTCAATGTCCTCCTGCTTGAAAATGACTTTCCCGCTGTCGTCATTGATTTCCGCGGTGCGTCGTTCCCATTCGATCTGATCAAAAGGCGCAACCGCAGCATCGCTGAACACGCGCGTGAAGTGCAGACCGCTGTTTTTCTCTTTTTTCGTTCCTTTTTTTCGGCGTGTGTCCGATGGAGGCGCTCCAGTGAGTGAAGCGGGCGGAATTCCAGGTTTTAGTTGAATCATGGCGGTGAGGGAGGGTTGAGATTTCGAATAAGGTGCGAATACTGGTGAACAGCGGCGCCAACAACCTGTGAATACCAGTCAACAACAAGTAATAGCGTGGCTGTCCACGTGGATATACAATATGCGGTAAGCCGGGCAGCCATGGCAAGCCCAAAATTGTAACATTTTTGCGGACAGCAGAGCGGCGACCCTTGTCGCGTTCGGCAGCGTTTGCCGAATACCCTGGCCGCGCCAAGAATTAGACGTCTTTAGCCTGACAGACGAACGCCCAACGCACAACGCTGAACGCCCAGTGTCGAACACAGCTGCATTCGACCCCCGCCGCGCTGTAGGCTTGCGAAGGCGGGTTGAATGTTGGACGTTGGGCGTTCGATGTTTCTCTTGCGTCAAGGAAGGGTGGCTGAGTCCGGTTTAAGGCACTCGACTCGAAATCGAGCGTGGGGAAACCCACCGTGGGTTCGAATCCCACCCCTTCCGTGAAGATTCTTTTGCGCGTCCGGCAAAGCCGCTACTTTACTGAGACAAAATCAGCGTTTGGCGGCGTCTTTGCTATGATCGTCGAAGGCCGCCTATCGAATGAAATCAGAGTTGCATCCCGTTTGTTCAACGGCAGTTTGCTCGCTTCATCTTTTTCTATGAACACACTGTCTCGGTTTTTTCTTCTTTGGTTTTTGATCGCGTTCAACCCGCCTTCAATTCCAATAGCCTCGGCGCAAAAATTGCCAGACACAACGCGATTACTGCGTTTCCCAACGACAAATGGCGCACAGATTGTTTTTTGTTACGCAGGTGAGCTTTACGCGGTCGGTAAAGACGGCGGCACGGCGCGCCGCCTGACGAGTGGCCCGGGTTACACTTCATTCGCGCGCTTTTCGCCGGACGGAACGCAGATCGCGTTCACTTCGCAGTACGATGGTAACACCGAAGTTTATGTGATGCCTGCGGAAGGCGGGACTCCGAAGCGCCTGACGACTTCGGCTACGCTTGGGCGCGACGACGTTTCGGACCGTATGGGTCCAAACAACATCGTGATGGGGTGGGAGAACACGAAGCCGCTGGTCGTTTTTCGTTCGCGAATGAAATCGTTCAACGATTTCATCGGCTCGTTGTTCGCCGTCGGCCTCGATGCGGAATTGCCGCAGCAATTGCCAGTACCGCGCGGCGGATTTGTTTCATTTTCGCCGGATGACTCAAAGATGGCGTTCAACCGCGTGTTCCGGGAGTTCCGCACTTGGAAACATTATCGCGGGGGCATGGCGGACGATATTTGGATCTACGATTTCAAAACCGGCGCCACCGAAAATCTGACGAATAATCCAGCGCAGGACATCTGTCCGATGTGGGGACCGAACAACAAAATCTATTTCATCTCCGATCGCGACAACCGTATGAATTTGTTCGTTGTCGATCTTGCGACGAAAGAGACCAAGCAGCTCACGCACTTCACTGATTTCGACATCAAGTTTCCGTCCATCGGCAAAGACTCGATAGTTTTCGAGCAAGCCGGGTATATCTGGCGGTACGATCTTGCCACTGGACAAGCCACGCCCGTGCCAATCGAGATCAAGGAAGATTTCGACAGCGGCCGCGGAGGACTCGTCGATGCATCCAAGCATCTCGAATCTGTGAACCTCGCGCCGGACGGCGAGCGGACCATTGTTGTCGCGCGCGGCGATCTTTTCTCCGTGCCGGCAAAGAACGGCACGCCGCGCAATCTGAGTAAGACTTCAGGCGCGCACGAACGCGAGGCAGTTTGGTCGCCGGACGGAAAATGGGTCGCCTACAACTCGGATGCGACAGGCGAGAACGAATTGTATGTGCGTCCGCAAGACGGCAAAGGCGAGCCGCAGCAGATCACGAACGGCGCGGACACTTATTACTACGCGCTGAAATGGTCGCCAGACAGCAAGAAGCTGCTCTGGAGCGATCGCTTGCAGCGGTTGCGCTATGTCGATGTTGCGTCCAAGGCCGTGACCCTGGTCGACCAGGACAAATTCGGCGAGATCCAGGGTTATAACTGGTCGCCCGACAGTCAGTGGATCACTTGGG